>Ga0182012_10003292_pt1 | contig 17261 bp, 13 predicted proteins | sample 612S2SmetaG_FD_120486 | JGI IMG/M metagenome (GOLD analysis project Ga0182012, IMG submission 120486) | Permafrost microbial communities from Stordalen Mire, Sweden - 612S2S metaG | ecosystem: Environmental > Terrestrial > Soil > Wetlands > Permafrost | place: Sweden: Stordalen | collected...
CGCCGGGCCGCAGCGCCACCGCGCCCGCCGCGAGCCCCAGCCAGCTCCTCGAGCCCTTCTTGGCGCGCTGGCCGGAAACGATCGTCAGGAGCGCGCTGAGGATGATGCAGATGATGAACGCCGCCCCGAGGCCCTGCTCGGGTTTCACGTGCGGCGGGCGCCACATGTGGTCGACGTTGATCGACCGCAGGTAGAAGTAGGCGAAGAAGAACGACAGGAAGAAGAACGTCGAGGCCCCCGCGAGCAGTCGCGAGGAGACGGTCAGGGCCCGCGCCCCACGCGCCATGCGGGCCTCGGGCGTCTCCCTGTCGACGGGCGGGTAGTTCCCCGGTCCCGCGACGCCCAGTGGTGCTCCCTCGCTCGCAGATGACATCTCTATGCTCCCGCCGGCGCGGGCTGGGCGCCTCCGCCTGGTGACGGCGGAACTCCGTAGTCGTACGGGTCGAAGTCAAAGCTCGGGATCGGGCCGGGCGGGAAGTTTTCGATCGGCACCGGGGTGGGCACCTGCCACTCCATCGACTTCGACCTCCACGGGTTCGCCTCGGCGCGCTTGCGCACGAAGATCAGCGAGTACACGACGTTGTAGAGGAAGATGAGCATCGAGAACCCGAGCACGAACGCGGAGATCGAGACCCACACGTTCAGGCCTTTCAGTTCCGGCGCATAGCTGCTGACGCGTCTGGGCATGCCGGCCATGCCGAGCGCGAACAGCGGCATGAACGTCGAGTTGAAGGCGATGAACATCAGCCAGAAGTGCGCCTTGCCGAGCATCTCGTTGAACGTGAGGCCCAGCATCTTCGGCACCCAGTAGTAGATCGCGGCGAAGAAGCTGAACACCAGCCCGCCCATGATCGTGTAGTGGAAGTGGGCCATCACGAAGAAGCTGCCGTGGGTGGTCGTGTCGCTCGGCGTGTCCGAGAGGAAGACGCCCGAGAGGCCGCCGATCAGGAAGTTGAACGTCCAGGCCATGCAGAACAGCATCGGCACCGTGAACGAGGCTCGTCCCTTCCACAGCGTCCCCATCACACAGAGGAAGATGAATCCCGTCGGCAGCGAGATGATCTCCGTCGAGAGCATGTAGAACGGGCGCAGGTCGGCGTTGATGCCGCTGACGAACAGGTGGTGCTGCCAGACGAAGAAGCTCAGGAGGCTGACGCCGAGCATCCCCGAGATCGCCAGGCGATAGCCCCACAGCGGTTTGCGGGTGAAGACCGGCAGCAGCTCGAGCACGATCCCGAAGCCCGGCAGCGCGAGGATGTAGACCTCGGGGTGCCCGAAGAACCAGAACAGGTTCTCGTACAGGTAGGAGCTGCCGCCGCCGCCGGGGATGAAGAACGAGGTGTTGATCGTCCGGTCGAGGGCCGACATCGACAGCGTCGCGACGAGCATCGGCGCGGCGAGCACCATCAGCACCGCCGTCGCGAACACGGCCCAGATGAAGATCGGCAGGCGCGACCAGGTCAGCCCCGGCGCGCGCATCGTGATGATCGTGGCCATCATGTTGATGCCCAGCAGGCACATCGAGATCCCGACCAGGGCGAAGAAGACGATGTAGGAGTCCATGCCCATCACGGCCTGGTCGTTGAGCGGCTCGTAGCCGGTCCAGCCGGTCGGGAAGCCGCCGAAGAAGATCGTCGAGGAGAGGATGAAGCCGGCTGCTATCAGCATCCAGAACGTCAGCGACTCGATCCGCGGGAAGGCCATCCGGCGGGCGCCGATCATGATCGGCACGAAGTAGTTGGCGAACGGCCCCAGCGCGGCCGAGGTGAAGATCCCCATCATCATCGTCCCGTGCATCCCGACGATCGTCAGGTACTGGCCCGGGCCGACGAAGGTCGGGGTGTCGTGCAGCAGCTCGGTGCGGATCAGCATCGCGTTGAGCCCGCCGATGAAGAAGAACAGCCCGATCCCGCACAGGTACTGGATGCCGACGACCTTGTGGTCGGTGCACAGGCCGAAGTAGCGGGCGATCCCGTGATCCTCCTTCTCACGCAGCGACGCGGGCTTGCCCAGCAGCCGCGAGATCGGGTAGTTGGCGAAGCCCAGGCCGATCAGGAAGCCGATCACGCCGAACACGTAGGCGAGCAGCAGCGCGACGTCGTTTTCGTCGATTTTTTCCTGGTATTCGAAGCTTTTCCCGTTGATCTGGTGTCCGATGAACCAGCCCAGGTAGTAGCCGCCGACGCCGAGGATCACGGCGGTCAGCAGGTTGAAGCCGATCAGCCGCCGCCACAGGGGCCGCGCCTCCGAGGAGGGGGGTTGCGCCATCGTCGTCGTGCTCAATGTCCACGCTCCGTCGGTTCGGGTGCGTACGTCAGTGCGTAGGGCGGCAGCACCTTCGTCGTCGCCGCGAAATTCCGCTGCTCTTCATGGATCCAGGTTTCGAAGTCGGCGTCGCTGACGACTTTGCCGTGGTCGTACATGGCGCCGTGCCACAGCCCGCAGAGCTCGGCGCAGTGGACTTCGAAGGTCTGGATCCTCGTCGGCTTGACGAAGGTGACGTTGTCGACGCCCGGGTTGGCATCGGCCTTCACGCCGAGCTGGTAGGCCCAGAAGGAGTGGATCACATCCAGCGAGGTGACGTGCAGTTCGATGTCCTCGTTGACGGGCAGCTCGAGATGGGTCGTCTCGACGCCGCCGTAGGTCGGATAGCGGTAGGTGAAGGCCCACTGCTGGGCGATCACCTGGACCGGCAGCTTCTTGCCCGAGGGCACCGTCAGCGGTTTCGGCCCGCTCCCCGACCCGGCGCCGTAGCCCTGCTCGAGGCGGATCGTGCCGTAGACGGCGAGGCTCAGCACGAGCGCCCCGGTGATGATGATCCACGAGGTCTGCAGGCGCGCGTCGCCCCGTACGGCCTGGCCTTCGAGCATGCCGCCCTTGGCCTGGCGGAAGTTGATCGTCGCGTAGATCATGTAGATCACCACCAGCAGCAGCACCGGCGTGGCCATCGCCGTCAGGACCGTGTTGTCGGTCACCTGCCCGGAGGCGACGTCGCTGCCGTGGCCGGGCGGGAGGTTCGGCCCGAGCACGAAGATGACCAGCGGCAGCGCGATGATCGTCGCGACCAGCCAGATCGAGACGAAGCGCCGCAGGTGGTCCGGTTCGGGGGCTCCCGCCGGGGGCGCCTCAGACGACATCGATGTAACCGTCCATGTAGCCGAGCGACTGCATCGGCCCGCCGAAGTTGAAGTAGGTGCCGGCCGCGCAGGGCACGAAGCACTGCCAGCGGAAGCGGCCCTTCGCGCCGGTGTGGAACGTGAATTCAACCGTCCGGTGGGCCATCGTCCCGGGGTCGCAGGGGCCGACTTCGCACTGGTTCTTGGCTTCTTCCGGCACCCCCGGCAGCGGCACGAAGACGCCCAGCTGCGGGACGACGAACGTGTGCGAGGCTTCTTCGGGGTTGATGTGGTTGAGCGCCTTGCCGTCGACCGTCTCGGTACCGCCGACGGTGCCCTGGACGGCCGAGAGGAACGGGTTGCGCAGACCCGAGTCGCCGTCGAACTGGTAGACCGTCACGTGGACCAGCGAGTTGGCGGGGACGGTGAAGATCGTGCTGCGGATCCAGCGGCCGTTCTGCTTGACGAGGTAGGAGACCCAGTCGGGGTGGTTCGGGCTCTCCTGCGGCCCGACGGCCGCGTCGGTCTGGAGCGTCAGGTCGCTGGTCGGGGTCGTGGCGTCAGCGACGGGCGTCGCCGAGATGGCCTGCGGCGTGCTGACCGCCCAGTTGTTGATGTAGAGGCCGATCAGGACCCCGACGATCACAACGGCGCCGGTCACGCCCGCGAGCTTTCGCGCCATGACGCTCATCTCGAAACTCCCCTACCCGGCAAGCCCCGCCTCAAACCCCACCTCTTCTGTCGCGGTCCCCCCCCCGACGCGCGTGAGACTACACCGCCGCGGAACCGGAACGCAAGGTCCCCGGAGATGATTCGTTCGGTTTTAGCGGTCAAGGTCCGATTTCTGACGAATGGGTAGGGCGGCCGGCTCCGCCGGCGATCGCCGCGCAGATGGCCGGGCGAGACGCAGATCGTGGCGGCGGCTACGATCACGCCTTGCCTCCCGTGCCCTCGCCACAGCGCGCCAGCGTCCCCGAGCGCCCGACGCTCGAGGGTCTCGAGCAGAAGTGGAGCGCCGTCTGGGAGCGCGAGGGCACCTACGCCTTCGACCGCGAGGCGCCACGGGAGCGGGTCTTCTCGATCGACACGCCGCCGCCGACCGTGAGCGGCTCATTGCACGTCGGTCACGTGTTCTCCTACACGCACACCGACGCCGTCGCGCGCTACCGGCGGATGCGAGGTCGCGAGGTCTTCTACCCGATGGGCTGGGACGACAACGGCCTGCCGACCGAGCGGCGGGTGCAGAACCACTACGGAGTCCGCTGCGACCCCTCGGTCGCCTACGACCCCGGCTTCGAGCCCCCCGCCGAGCCCTCCGAGCGCGAGCCCGTCTCGATCTCGCGGCCGAACTTCGTCGAGCTCTGCCTGCGCCTGACCGAGAGCGACGAGCGGGCCTTCGAAGAGCTCTGGCGAGGGCTGGGACTGTCGGTCGACTGGGGGATGACCTACACCACGATCGGCTCGCCCGCCCAGCGGATCTCGCAGCACTCCTTCCTCGGTCTGCTGGAGCGGGGCGCCGCCTACCAGCTCGAGGCGCCGACGCTCTGGGACGTCGACTTCCAGACCGCCGTCGCGCAGGCCGAGCTCGAGGATCGCGAGCGTCCCGGCGCGATGCACAAGGTCCGCTTCACCCCCGCCGGCGGCGGCCGGCCCGGCGGCGAGGCGGTGATCGAGACGACCCGGCCCGAGCTGATCCCGGCCTGCGTCGCGCTGCTCGCCCACCCCGACGACGAGCGCCACGCCGGGCTGGTCGGCGGCGAGGCGCTGACGCCGCTGTTCGGGACCCGCGTCCCGGTCCTCACCCATCCGCTCGTCGAGCGCGACAAGGGCAGCGGACTGGTCATGGTCTGCACGTTCGGCGATCTGACCGACGTGACCTGGTGGCGCGAGCTGAGCCTGCCGGTGCGCTCGATCCTGGCGCCCGACGGGCGCCTCGCCGAGGTTCCGTGGGGCAGCGAGGGCTGGGAGTCCGCGGATCTGCCGGCCGCCCGAGCGGCCTACGGCGAGCTGGCGGGAAGGACGATCAACCAGGCGCGGCGGAGGGTCGTCGAGCTGCTGGCGGCGTCGGGCGATCTGCTCGGCGAGCCCCAGCCGGTGACGCGAGCCGTCAAGTTCTACGAGAAGGGTGAGCGGTCGGTCGAGATCATCACGAGCCGACAGTGGTTCATCCGCACGATCCCCCACCAGGAGCGCCTGATCGAGCGGGGCCGCGAGCTGGCCTGGCATCCGCCCTACATGCGGGCCCGCTTCGAAGACTGGGTCAACGGCCTGAACGGGGACTGGTGCGTCAGCCGCCAGCGTTTCTTCGGCGTGCCGTTCCCGGTCTGGTACCCGATCGACGCGGCCGGCAACGTCATCTTCGACGCGCCGATTCCGGCGGACACGGAGCAGTTGCCGGTCGATCCCTCGACCGACGTCCCGCCGGGCTACGCGGCCGAGCAGCGCGGGCTCCCGGGCGGCTTCGCGGGCGACCCCGATGTGATGGACACGTGGGCGACATCGTCGCTGACCCCGCAGATCGCCGGGCGCTCGGGCGAGGACCCGGACCTGTTCGCGAAGGTCTTCCCGATGGACGTGCGCCCGCAGGCCCACGACATCATCCGCACCTGGCTGTTCTCGACCGTCCTGCGCTCGGAGCTGGACGAGCACGTGCTGCCCTGGTCGGACGCGGCGATCTCGGGCTGGGTGCTGGATCCCGACCGCAAGAAGATGTCCAAGTCCAAGGGCAACGTCGTGACCCCGATCCACCTGCTCGAGGAGCACGGCGCCGACGCCGTCCGCTACTGGGCCGCCAGTGGCCGCCCCGGCGCCGACACGGCCTTCGATCCGCAGCAGATGAAGGTCGGCCGGCGGCTCGCGGTGAAGATCCTCAACGCCTCGAAGTTCGCCCTCAGCGATCTCCCGCCCGCGGGAGAGTCGCTGACCCACCCGCTGGACCGGGCGCTCGTGGCGCGCCTGGCGAGCGTCGCCGCGGAGGCCTCGCGGAGCTTCGAGGATTACGACTACGCGCGCGCGCTGCAGCGGACCGAGGAGTTCTTCTGGTGGTACTGCGACTACTACCTGGAGCTCGTCAAGGGCCGGCGCTATGCGCCCGATCCCCTCGTCGCGGCGTCGGTCAGCCGCGCGCTGACGCTCTCGATGTCGGCCTTCCAACGGCTGTTCGCGCCGTTTCTGCCGTTCGTCTGCGAGGAGGTCTGGTCCTGGTGGCAGCCGGGTTCGGTGCACCGCGCCCCCTGGCCCGACGCGGAGGAGCTGGCGAGCGAGGCCGGCGAGGGGGAGCTGGAGCTCGCGGCGCTGGAGCTCACCGCCGATGTGCTGCGCGAGGTCCGCAAGGCCAAGTCCCAGGCCAAGCGGCCCATGCGGGCGCCCGTCGCGCGGGTGCTGGTGCGCGAGCAGCCGGGCCGGCTGGCCGCGCTCGCGCTGGGCGCCGAGGACCTCTGCCAGGCCGGCGCGGTCGAGCTGCTCGAGACGGCCGAGGCGGAGGAGTTCGGGGTCGAGGTGGAGCTCGCCGCGGAGGCCGCGGAGGGGAGCTGAGACGGTTGCCGGCACGGGGCAGCTGATGGGGGAGGGTTCCGCCGGCGGGCGGGCGGTCCTCGTCGTGGGTGAGCCCGGCGGCCTCGGCGCGGCGCTTGCCCTGAGGCTCCGCCAGGCCGGGGTCGAGGTGCATGCGGCGGGCGCGATCGGCGACAGCGAGATGACCTCGCTGCTCGCGCGCGCCGGCTGGAGCGCGGTGGCGGTCGTCACCCGCGACGACGTGCTGGCACTGCGGCTGACGCTGCTGAGCGCCCACCTGCGACCCGATCTGCCGCTGTGGGTGACGATGTTCGACCGCACGATCACGCGCGAGCTGAGCCACGTGGCGCCGTCGGTCCATGTGATCTCGCCGGCCGAGCTCGTCGCCGCCGACCTGGCCGAGCACTGCGTCGCGGCGGCCGGCGGCGAGGGGCGAGCACGCCACGGAGGCATCCGGCTCGTCGACGACGCCCTGCGGCTGCTGGTCCGCGCGGGCGCCGGCCTGCTGGCGGCGCTGCTCGTCGAGGCGGCGATCGCGATGATCGCCCTGCACGAGGGCCTGATCGACGCGCTCTACTTCAGCACCCGCTCGGTCGCGACAGTCGCGAGCGCTCCGGGCGCGGCGGCCGCGCCGGCCTGGTTCAAGGCGGTCTCGGCCCTGGATACGCTCGCCGCGCTCCTGCTGGTGGCCGTCTTCACGGCGGCGCTCGTGCGGCGGCTGAGCTCGACCCGGCTGACGGCGCTGTTCGGCCCCCGCGCCGCGCCCGCCCACGGTCACGTCCTGCTGGTCGGATTCGGGCAGGTCGGCTTTCGCCTCGCACAGGAGCTGAGGACGCGCCACATCGCCGTGCTCGGCGTCGAGCGTGACCCGGACGCCCCCTGCGTCAGGCTGGCCCGCGCCGCGAGGATCCCCGTCGTGATCGGACGGGGCGATGACCGGGAGGTCCTCGAGCGGCTGGGGATCCACCGCTCCGCGGTCGTCGCGGCGGTGACCTCGACCGATCTGGTCAACGTCGCCGTCGGGCTGGCGGCGAGGGACCTGGCACCCGCCACGGGGCTCGTCCTGCGCCTGGGCGACGGCGAGGTGGCGGCCGAGACCGACTCGCTGTTTCACCTGGGGCGGATCTGCGACGCCCACAAGATCGCCGCCGAGACGCTGGCACGAGGCCTGACCGGAACCGCCGCCGGCGCCGGCGCCCCCGACGGGCCCGCCTGACAGGCCCCGGCGATGGACCGTCGCGCGGCTCGATAGGGTCATGGCGGTGGAGCGCACGCTGATCGGAGAGCTGCCCGGCAGGATCGACGAGGTCGTGACCGTGCGCGGCTGGGTGAACGCGCTGCGCGACCAGAAGAGCGTCCAGTTCGTGATCCTGCGCGACGAAAGCGGCATGGCCCAGGCGGTTCTCCCCAAGGCCGCGGAGCCGACCGAGCTCAACGAATCGGTCTCGGCGCTGACGGTCGAGTCGGCCGTGACGGTGACGGGCACCGTCGTCGCCGACGAACGGGTCAAGCTGGGCGGCCTCGAGCTGCGCCTTGAGTCCCTGACCGTGGACTCGGTCGCGGAGCCGGAGTTGCCGATCGCCCCCGATTCCGCGCTGGACAAGCGGATCGACTGGCGCTACATCGACCTGCGCCGGCCCGACCGGCGCCTGATCTTCGAGGTCCAGACGGCAGTCGAGCGGGCGATGCGGGAGTTCTGGGACGCGGAGGGCTTCATCGAGCTGCACTCCCCCAAGCTGATGGCTTCGGCCAGCGAGTCCGGCGCCGAGCTGTTTCACGTCGACTACTTCGAAGGCGACGCCTACCTGGCCCAGTCGCCTCAGTTCTATAAGCAGATGGCGATGGCCGCCGGGTTCGGCAAGGTCTTCGAGGTGGGCCCCGTGTTCCGCGCCAACCCCTCCTTCACCTCGCGCCACGACACCGAGTTCACGAGCGTCGACATGGAGCTCTCCTGGATCGACTCGCACGAGGACGTGATGCACGTCGAGGAGCGCTGGCTGGCCCATGTGCTGGCGTCGGTCAAGGCGAGCCACGGGCAGCGGATCGAGGAGACCTTCGGCACCGAGGTGATCGCCCCGACGCTGCCGTTCCCGCGGGTGACGCTCGAGCAGGCCAAGGATCTGGTGCGGGCCACCGGCCAGGACGTGCCCGGCGCCGGGCACGATCTCGACCCGCCGACCGAGCGGGCGCTGTCGGCGCTGATCAAGGAGCGCGACGGTCACGAGTTCGTGTTCGTGACCGACTATCCGGCCGCGGTGCGCGCCTTCTACCACATGCGCCATGACGAGGACCCGACGCTGACCAAGAGCTTCGACCTGCTCTGGCGCGGCATCGAGGTGACGACCGGCGCCCAGCGCGAGCACCGCCACGACCGGCTGCTCGCGCAGGCGGCCGACCGCGGCATCGACATCGGGCCGATCCAGTACTACCTCGACTTCTTCCGCTACGGCGCCCCCCCGCACGGCGGCTTCGGCTTCGGGCTGACCCGTCTGCTGATGCAGATGCTCGGCCAGGAGAACGTGCGCGAGGTCACCTTCCTCTACCGCGGCCCGCACCGGCTCTCGCCCTAGGCGAGGGGCTCACCAGCAGGGTTCGAAGCGCTTGCCGTTGAGCTTCAGGTTGAAGCGCGCGCCGACGATCCCGGCGGCGGCGTCGGCGGCACAGAAGCGCGACGTCTTCAGCTTGTACTCGGCGTTGATCACCGGCTTGCCCGCCGCCAGGTAGGGCTTGAAGTCGGCGCATTCCGAGTACTGGTTGCACTGCTCGCTGAGAACGCCGTCGAAGAAGGGCTCGAGTTCGCCCGCCTGCACCGCGTCGTTCTTCTGCAGCACGGCCATCCCCAGCGAGTGGACCGTTTCGGCGACCCACTCGTTGTAGCTCAGCTGCTCCTGGGGCGTGATCGGGAAACCGCTGTCGTTGAAGGCGGCTTCCATGTTGTCGGGCTCGACCGCGTCGAACCCCTTTTCGTGGCACATCTGGAAGCGGGCCGTCATGATCGGCCCGATCACCGACAGCTGCCGGATGTCGATCCAGCGCTCGCCGGGCCAGCCGTTGGAGTTGCCCAGCACCGAGGCGGGGAACTCGCTGTAGTCGGGCCTGAAGTTCTCGGCCGTGCCGACGTCGATGTAGCAGACGACATGGCGGCCCTGGGCGTGCAGCCCGGCGACCGCCGCGGCGCTCGTTTCAAACCCGTCGACGTCGTAGATCGATGCTTCGACGCTCGTCTTGAGCTTGCCCTGCAGCTGCCAGTAGAAGGTCGGCTGCGCCGGCGGCTGCCACCATGCGCCCGCCGCCGCTGGCAGCGCGCCCAGCGCCGCCAGCGTCAGCGCCGCGAGCAGCGCGATCCGTTTCCCGCCGGCTCCCACGCCCCCGATGGTAGGGCTTCGCGCGAGGACCGGGGGGAGCGTGCCGTCCGCGAGCGCCTCTACCTTCAAACGGTGCTCCTGAACGAGCTGACAGACGGCATCGAGATCGACCAGGTCCTGCTGGTCCGCGAGGCCGAGCGCCGCCAGCGGCGCGACGGCGGGGAGTACCTGCGACTGCTGCTCGCGGACCGCACCGGCGCGGTGCCGTGCATGGTCTGGGAGGAGCTGGCCGAGGTCCAGGAGCTGGTTCGCCCGGGCCGGCCGGTGGCGGTCAGCGGCCGCTACACGGTCCACCCCCGCTTCGGGCCGCAGATCAACATGCGCGGGCTCAGCGAGGCGCTCCCCGGCACCTATGACCCCGAGGATCTCTACGACGGGCCGCCGCGGTCGACCGCGCAGATGGAGACCGAGATCGGGGAGCTGCTTGCGACGATCCAGAATCCCCACCTGCGGCTGCTGCTCGATCGCATCCTGGGCGAGGGCTCGGAGCTCTGGGCGCGCTATCGCGTCGCCCCGGCGGCCAAGTACTACCACCAGGCCTACGCACACGGGCTGCTCGAGCACTGCCTCGGGGTGGCCCAGGCCGTCAGCGCGATCAGCGCGACCTTTCCCGGCATCGACCGCGACGTCGCGGTCACCGGCGCGCTGCTGCACGACATCGGCAAGCTGGAGGCCTACAGCGAGGACCCGCACAACATCGATCTGACCGACGCCGGGCGCCTGCACGGCGAGATCGCACTCGGCTACTACCTGATCCGCCGCATGATCGAGGACATCGAGGGCTTCCCGGCCGAACTCGCCCAGGCACTGGGGCACATCATCCTCGCCCACCACGGCAGCCTCGAGCACGGCAGCCCCGTGGTGCCCTGCACCCGCGAGGCGACGCTGGTGCACATGGTCGACAACCTCGGCGGGCGCCTGGGGAGCTTCGACCGGCTCGAGAAGGAGCTCGCGCCGGGGCGGCGGTGGTCGCAGTTCGACCGGGCGATCGGCTCGGGTGCCTACTTCCTGGCGCGCGACGCCGAGGCCGGCGGCCCCGCCCGGCCGGCCGAGCCCGAGCGCGAAGCCGCTTGAAAAGCCGCAAATAGCGGAGCGCTCGCCGCGCGGCCCTGTTCGCGCCTCACCCCCGGCTTCTATCTTTGGGAGCCGATGGCAAAGGACACCGAGAAGCTGATCCGCCAGCTCTCGCTGATCTCCTACCTGATGGCCGAGCGGCGTCCGGTCACGGCTCTGGAGATCCGGCGTGACGTCGAGGGCTACAGCGGCATGAACGAGGATGCCTTCGCGCGGCGCTTCTATGCCGACCGCTCCGAGCTCGAGTCGCTGCGCATCCAGCTGACCGTCGAGCGTCCCGCCGACGGGGCGGCCGAGCAGGAGAACTACTCGCTGCGCCCCGAGAACTTCCATCTTCCGGCGATCGCCTTCACGGACAAGGAGCTGGCGGCGCTGCAGACGGCGCTGAGCCTGCTCGACGGCGAATTCGCCTACGCCGAGCCGCTGCGGCTCGCGCTGCAGCAGATCACCTGGGGCCGGCCGAGCCCCCTGCGCGCCCCCGAGCAGCGCTCGGTGGCGCTTGGCATCACCGCCTCGGCGGGCGGCCACGAGCTCTCGGCGCGGCTGGCGAAGGTAGAGACGGCGATCTTCCGCAACAAGACGATCGTCTTCGAGTACTACACGATGGGCCGCGACGATCTGAGCGTGCGCAAGGTCGACCCCTACCACCTGCTGTTCCAGGGCGGGCAGTTCTACCTGCTCGGCTATTCGCACGAGCGCGGCGCCGTTCGCGTCTTCCGGCTCACGCGGATCCGGGGCAAGGTCTCCTATGCGACCAAGGCCGAGCACGACTTCCATCGGCCGGCGGACTTCGATCCGCGCGCCTACGCCAACCGCGCCGACTGGCAGCTCGGCGAGCAGCAGGGTCTCGCGCGGGTGCTGATCTCCGAGCGGATCGCGTGGCAGATCGAACGCCACTTCGGCCGCTACGGCGAGGTGCTGAAGGCGGCCGAGCTCGACGCCGAGGATGACGAGACGGTCGATCTCGGGGCGCCCGTGGAAGAGGGCGACCGCGTCTTCCAGACCGGCTACTCGAACCCCCGCAGCCTGATCTCCTGGGTGCTCGGCCTCGGTGTCAACGCCCGCCTGCTCGGCCCGCCCGAGCTGACGGCGGAGCTCTGCCGGCGGCTCGAGCAGTTGCGTGAGCGCCACGAGGAGGAGCCGCCGGCCGCACGGATCAAGCGGGCCGGGAAGCCCGTCGAGGCGCCCGCCGCCAGACGCTCGGCGCGCAAGGCCGAGGACGCCGAGCCGGGCCGGCCGGACACGGCGATCCGTCCCGAGCGCTTCGCGCGGCTCGTGACCCTGGCGAGTATCCTGATCAACGCGGGCCGTCGCGAAGAGCGCGTCGTGATGGCCGAGATCTGCGAGCGGCTGCAGATCTCCGACGAGGAGCTGCGCGAGGACCTGAGCGTGCTCAACGTCGTCAACTTCGGCGGCGGCTCCTACGTGCTCTACGCCGAGATCAAGGAGGAGGACGGGGAGATCGAAATCGACCCGGAGCCCTACAGCGACAACTTCGACCGCCCGGCCCGCCTGCTGCCGGTCGAGGCCAAGGCGCTGATCGCGGCGATCGACCTGATCGGCGAGCACATCCCGGAGGGCTCGCTGGCCTCGGCCAGGGAGAAGATCGTCGCCGCCCTCGGCGAGGACCCGATGGAGCAGGGCCTGCAGGTGGCCCCCCCGGCGAGCGACGACTCCGACGTCGCGCGGCTGATCTCGAGCGCGATCACGGGACGGCGGTTGATCGAGATCGAGTACTACAAGGAGAACGAGGACGAGATCTCCGAGCGCAAGGTCGAGCCCTACGCGCTGACCAACGGCCGCGAGGGCTGGTACGTCGCCTCGTATGACCCTGAGCGCGAGGGGGTGCGTCACTTCCGCCTCGACCGGATCAAGCGGGCGAGGGTCAGCGAGCAGAAGTTCCAGCCGCGGCCCGAGGTCGATCCCGCCGCAGAGGTTGACGGCTGGCTGCGCACAGGCGAGGTCGAGGCCTCGCGCAGCGCCCGCGTCTGGGTTGCCCCCGAGCGCGCCCGCTGGGCCCGCGAGGCGCGGCGCGTCGTCGAGGAGCGCACCGACGGATCGGTCGTCGTCGAGCTGAGCTTCGCGGGGGTCGACTGGCTCGTGCGGGAGATCCTGCGCGAAGCCGGCGATGCCGCCGTGCTCGAGCCCGAGGACGCGCGTGAGGCGGTGCTGCAGACGGTCGCGCGGCTGCGCCAGGCCCACGCCGCCCCCGCGGGCGTCTAGCGTCCGGCCCGCAGATGAGCCGGCGCGATCAGATCAAGATGAGCGAGCTCGAGGCGGCGGAGTTCCTCGCCGAGGAGCGGACGCTGACCTGCGCCACGCGGGGCCTGCGCGGCTGGCCGCACCTGATGCCGCTCTGGTATGTCGTGCGTGAGGCCGCGCCGGGCGAGCCTGGCCCGCGACTGTGGTCATGGACCTACGGCGTCTCGCAGAAGGTCAAGAACCTCGAGCGCGACCCGCGGGCGACCCTGCAGATCGAGGCCGGCGAGCTCTACCAGGAGCTGCGCGGAGTGATGCTCGAATGTGACGTGCGGATCCACCGCGAGCTCGATGTGGTCGCGGCGCTGGGCCAGGAGATCTTCCGCCGTTATGCGACCCCGCGCGGCGCCGAGCCGGTCGCGGAGCTGCCCGGCGAGGTCGGGGCGATGGTCGAGAAGCAGGCCGCCAAGCGGGTCGGGCTCGAGTTCGTCGAGCTCAGGCGCGCGAGCTGGGATCACCGCAAGCTCGGCGGCACCTACTGAGGCGCCGGGCGGGCGAGCTCACTGCACCCCCGAGATCTTCCACCTGCCGCCTTCCTCGACCAGCGTGACCCCGGTCAGCGCCTTCTTCCCCGCCACGACGCTTTTCACCTTGGCCGTCGCGGTCGTCCCGCTCACCTGAACGTTTTCGACGGTGGCTTCGGTGCTGTCGATCTCGAGCAGCTGTTCTTTGACGGCCGTTTCGCAGCCCTTCGTGCCGCCCAGGCTGGCGACGACCCTGGCCGCGAACTGTTCGGTGCAGATCTTCTTCTGTTCGCCGCCCGTCACCGCTGACTGCAGGTTGGCGACCGTCTGGGCGACGCTGTGGGCGGCGCCTTTGTAGTTGCTCGTGGCCGTCGTCGAGGCGCAGGCCGAGACGGTGAGGGCGCAGAGGGGCAGGCAGCTGAGGGCGAGCGCGCGGCGCATGCCGCCAAGGCTATTTGCTAGCCGCGCTCGTCGTCGCGCCGGTAGCCGAGCCGCGCCGAGATGCGGTCCGCGGTCGAGACGAGATGAGGGCTCAGCGCGTCGACGAGCTCCTCGAGTGAGATCATCGTCCCGCGGGCTGCGATGTTGACGCCCGCTACGACCTCACGGCTCGCGTTGCGCACGGGGGCCGCGACGCACAGCAGTTCCGGGGCGAACTCTTCATCGCCGACGGCGAAGCCCGCTTCGCGGACCTGGTCGAGCTCGTCGCGCAGCCGGCGCTTGCCGGTGATCGTGTTCGGGCCGACCTTGCCGGGCTTCAGCTCCGCCAGCGCCCTGCGCCGCTCGTCCTCGGGCAGGAAGGCCATCAGCAGCTTGCCGGTCGAGGTCGCGTGCGCCGGCAGGCGCGAGCCGGGCTCGAGCTTGCGCTCGGCGTCGGTCAGGCCGCGACGGAAGCTCCGGGCGCGGTCGATGCAGAGGATCTCGTGGCCGTCGAGCACGGAGATGCTGGTCGTGTAGGAGGTCCGCTGGCGGAGCTCCTCGAGGTGGGGCCGGGCGTGATCGCGCAGTCCCGTCGCGTTGATCGCGGCCATCCCGAGGTCGGTGACCCGCAGGCCGAGCCGGTACTTGCGCGATGCCCCCTGTTCGAGGTAGCCGAGCGCGACCAGGGTGATCACGTAGCGATGCGTCGTCGAGCGGCTCATCCCCAGCTCGTCGGCGATGTCGGCGATGCCCAGCACCGGGCGCATGGCGGTGAAGCAGCCGAGGATCGCGAGGCCCCGCTCGAGCGACTGCGAGTAGCGTGGCTCGCGCAGGCTCGGGATCGACCAGGCGGGTTCGTTAATCTCGCCGGTGGTTTTCGCGGCGGCTTTGGGTTTGGGCATCTGCTCGTCTCGGCTTTCCTGGTCGCTGAGGCATCAGGGGGGGTTGATACCTGTAGACGAAACGTTCGGGGCGAACGACCGTCGGAATCTGATCATAGATCGAAATACCGACTGATCGGGTTAAAAATAACTCAGACTTTCACCCGGTGCCTGCCCCGCCCCGCCGGTCCGCCGCGTCGGCGAGCGCGCCCGCCGCTAGGGTTCTCGATCGATGGAGTCGCTAAAGGGTCTGATCCTGTCGGGTGGCAAGGGCACGCGCCTGCGCCCGATCACGCACACCAGCGCCAAGCAGCTCGTCCCGGTGGCCAACAAGCCGGTGCTGTTCTACGGCATCGAGGCGATGGCCCAGGCGGGGATCGAGGAGGTCGGGATCATCATCGCCCCCGAGACCGGGCGCGAGATCGAAACGGCCGCCGGCGACGGCTCGCGTTTCGGGCTGCGGATCACCTACATCCTCCAGGACGAGCCGCTCGGCCTCGCTCACGCCGTGCTGACCGCCGAGCCGTTCCTCGGCGCGAGCCCGTTCGTCATGTATCTCGGCGACAACCTGCTCCAGGGCGGGATCACCGAGCTGGTCGCAGACTTCCGCGCCAACGAGCCCGACGCGCTGATCCTGCTGACCCCCGTGCCCGACCCAGAGAACTACGGCGTAGCCGAGCTCGAGCAGGCCCCCCCGGGCGAGATCGGCCGCGTCCGCCGCCTCGTCGAGAAGCCGGCCGAGCCGGCCACGGACCTGGCGCTGGTCGGCGTCTACATGTTCACCGCCGCCGTCCACGATGCGGCCCGGGCGATCCAGCCCTCGGCCCGCGGCGAGCTCGAGATCACCGACGCGATCCAGCACCTGCTCGACAACGGCCTGCGGGTCGAGCCGCACGTCGTCCGCGGCTGGTGGAAGGACACCGGCCGGCTCGAGGACATGCTCGAGGCCAACCGGCTGATCCTCGACAACCTGACCTCGCGGGTCGAGGGCGAGCTCGTCGACTCGCAGCTGGACGGCCGCGTCGTCGTCGAGCCCGGTGCCCGTCTCGAGCGGACGACCGTCCGCGGCCCTGCCGTGATCGGCCCGGGGGCGGTCCTCAGCGACTGCTACATCGGCCCCTACACCTCGATCGGGGAGGGCTGTGAGATATCGAGCTCGGAGGTCGAGCACTCGATCCTGCTGTCCGGTTGCAGGGTGAGCGACCTAGACGGGCGTATGGAGTCCTCCCTGCTGGGGCGCGACGTGACGATCCGCAGGGGCGAGCGCCAGCCGCGGGCCTACCGCTTCATGGTCGGCGACAGCTCCGACATCTCGATCCCTTGAGGCTCCTCGTCACCGGCTCGCTGGGGATGCTGGGCATCGAGCTGATGCGGGCCGGCGAACGGGCCGGGCACGAGATGATCGGTCTTCCCCGCGCGGAGCTGGACATCTGCGAAGAGGCCGCCGTCGCTCAGCTGACCGGGCGTCTCGAACCAGACGCCGTGCTCAACTGCGCGGCCTGGACGGACGTCGACGGAGCCGAGAGCGACCCGGCCGGAGCCCGTGCCGTGAACCGCGATGGCGCGGGCAACCTCGCCCGGGCGGCGGCCGCGGCGGGGGCGCGGATGGTCCACATCTCGACCGACTACGTCTTCGACGGCCGCGCGCCGCTGGACCGCGCGGGCGCCCCGCGGCCCTACCTGGAGGGCGACCCGACCGCCCCGGCGACCGCATACGGCGCCGGCAAGCTCGAAGGCGAGGGCCTCGTGCTGGGCGCCTCGCCGGCCCACGCCGTCGTGCGGACCGCCTGGCTGTTCGGTCTCGGCGGGCGCAACTTCGCCGCGACGATGCTCGCCCTGGCCGCCGAGCGCGACGAGGTCCGGGTCGTCGCCGACCAGGTCGGCTGCCCGACCTGGACGGGTCACCTGGCGCCGGCCCTGCTGGGGCTGCTCGAGCGCGACATGACCGGCCTCGTCCATCTGGCGGGCACGGGCGCCGTCTCCTGGAACGGCTTCGCCCGCGAGATCTTCCGCCAGGCCGAGCTCGACTGCGAGGTGCTCGAGGCCAGCACCGCCGAGATGGCGCGCCCGGCGCCGCGTCCCGCCTGGTCGGCGCTCGAGTCCGCGCGCGAGGACGTCCTGCCGCTGCCACCCTGGCAGGAAGGGCTGGCGGGCTACCTGGCGGCCCGC
>Ga0182012_10003293_pt1 | contig 17252 bp, 15 predicted proteins | sample 612S2SmetaG_FD_120486 | JGI IMG/M metagenome (GOLD analysis project Ga0182012, IMG submission 120486) | Permafrost microbial communities from Stordalen Mire, Sweden - 612S2S metaG | ecosystem: Environmental > Terrestrial > Soil > Wetlands > Permafrost | place: Sweden: Stordalen | collected...
CATCCTTCACGTCGTCGCGGCAAAAACCATGGCGCCCCTCAATCGCAAGTTCCAGGTCGCCATCGACACCACTTACGATCAGGACAGCCCCACCCCGCCCAGCTACATATTTGGGGTCCGCCCGGACGGCACCTCAACCTATTCCGGCGGCGGCCTTCACGAGATCACCAGCCAGGTCCACAACGGTACCCTCCGTATCGACAATCCCCCAGCCTATTTCAACCTCAGCGTCAACATCCCCACCCCCAACCGCGGCGCAGGCATCGGCCTGGTCTACCGCCAATGCTTCGCCCCTGTCACCAACCTCTACTACGTCGTCAATGACCCGGAAGACATGAGCAAGGGCGCTGACTTCCTTTACGCCAAATCCGGCAAATACGCAGCCGTCCCCTAGAAGGCCCTTCCCCTCCCAACCGCTGGGTGCCCCATCCATCGCACAGCATCACAGTGCGATGGGTGGGAAGCAGTTCGCCAATGCGAGCCCGGGTGCCCCAGGTCTCGGGTCCCTGCGGACAGGTCTTTGCCCGTGGGGTGGAGATCCCTCGCACTTGGGGATCTGGGAAAGCACGAACCCCGTGCGAGCCTCCCGCGAGCGATTGGCCGCACCGCAGGTGCCGCAGGTGGTCGGGTATATTAGGCCTTGTCTGACACATAAAATGGCGACCCCGTTGAAAGCACTTCAATTCTCCAAACTCCTCAGTTCCCTGTCCACCGCGCAGTCGGTTTCCCCGCGCCGCTCATCTGTCTCAACACGCCTCTTCCTCTGCGCATCGTTCCTCGCCGGGGCAGCCTCGGTCTCCGCCCAGCAACCGCTCTCCCTCGCCGACGCCGCCCTCCAGGGCCGCACCCTGTTTCAACAATCCGGATTCACCAGCATGGTCCTCGTCGTAGTCCGCGACCACGAAACCATGATGGAGGGCTACGGCGAAACCTTCCCCGGCAGCGCCCACACCCCCAACTCCAACTCCCTCATCCGCCTCTGTTCCCTGTCAAAGGTCTTCACCACCGATCTCCTGCTAAGGCTCTCGGCAGACCGCAAACTCTCCCTCGCCGATCCCCTCGAACGCTTTGCGCCCCCAGGAAAGCACGTTCCGCTTGCCGACGATGGAACCAGAATCACCCTCCGCGATCTGGCCACCCACACCGCCGGCCTCCCGCGTGAAGTCGGCGCTTATCCCGCAAAAGCCCCGCATTTCACATTCCCCAGCTACACCGTCCGCTGGGCATGGTTGCAAAAGCAGAAGCTCCTCACGCCCCCCGGCACGGCCGCCTTGTATTCCAATGTCGGATTCGACTTCCTCGGCGACGCGCTGGCCATCGCTTCAGCCAAGTCCTACGCCCAGCTCCTCCACGACAGGCTGCTGCAGCCTTTGGGCATGTGGGACACAACCCTCGTCCCGACCTTTGACCAATGCAGCCGCCTTCTTCGCGGAGAACGCGACGAAGGCCCCTGCACGGATACGCTTGCGTCCGGAGCAAGCGGCGGCATCTATTCAACGCCCGCCGACATGGTTAAATTCCTCCAGTACCTGTTGCAGATCCCCGGCTCTCCCGCTCAGCCGCCCACGGCCCTCGGCGTCTCTCTTGAGCCGCACCTGCTCAAATCCGTTCAGGGCCTCAGCCATGCGGGTGATCCAACCGGCATCGGCTTGGCATGGATTCAACTCGGCGACCCAACCACCCCGTCGTCCATCCTCGAGAAGACCGGCGGCGGCGGCGGATTCAGCACCTACATCGCCCTCAGCCCCAGCCACCATACCGCCGTCTTCGTTGCGGCTACCGAAGGCAAGAACGACTGGAAGATCGATCTCTTCCACGAAGCCAACAACCTGCTCGCCGCGCTGGCGAATGTCCCGCCGCTCCCTCCCAAGATGCACGTGTCCCGCGCAGCCACCAAGCGCTCCAAGTCCAGTAAACGAAAAAAAACGACCCACGCAACCAAGCATCCTGCGCAATAAGTCCCTGATCGAGCCCGCTTCAAACTCCGCCGCTTTCTTCATCTATGAGAAACTAGAAGAGCCAATGCTTTCGGGTGCAACTGGGTGCCCAATGTCCGGGGTCCCCAGCGACAGGTCTTGGTCGCTGGGGTGAATGTCCCGCTTTTGGGACATGGGATCTCAATCCGCGCGCCCCACCAAAACCAACCAGGCTTCATACGGCCGGCGCAGCCGATACCAAACTGCGGCCCACATAATAGGAACCAGAAAAAGAATGCTCAGCACCAGCAACGTCACCATGCGCTACGGCAATAAGCTCCTCTTTGAGGAAGTCAGTGTCAGCTTCGTCCAGGGCCGCCGCTACGGCCTTACCGGCCCCAACGGCTCCGGCAAGTCCACGTTCATGAAGATCCTCACGGGTGAGCTCGACGCGCAGAAGGGCACAGTCGTTCGCCCTCGCAAGTTCGGCGTCCTCCGTCAGGATCAGTTCGCCTTCGACGCCTACCGCGTCATCGACACCGTCATCATGGGCAACAAGCCTCTCTGGGCCGCCCTTGAAGAGCGCGACCGCATCTATGAGAAGCCCGAGCTATCCGACGCCGACGGCATGAGGTTAGGCGAACTCGAGGGCGTCATCGGCGACGAGGACGGCTACACCGCAGAGGCCGACGCCGCCATCCTCCTCGACGGCCTCGACATCCTCGAAGAGCTTCACGAGCGCAAGATGGGCGAAATCCAGGGTGGCCAGAAGGTCCGCGTGCTGCTAGCCCAGGCCCTGTTCGGCAAGCCTGAAGCATTGTTACTCGACGAGCCCACTAACTACCTCGATCTCGACTCCATCCACTGGCTCCAGGACTTCCTCGACCACTACAACGGCACCCTCATCTGCATCTCCCACGACCGCCATTTCCTCAATAGCGTCACCACCCACACCGCCGACATCGATTACGAAACCATCATCATTTACACCGGCGGCTACGACGACATGGTCATGGCCAAAACCCAGATCCGCTCCACCCTCGAGTCGCAAATCACCCAGCGCGAGAAGAAGATCGCCCAGCTCAACGACTTCATCGCCCGATTCGCCGCCGGAACCCGCTCCTCGCAGGTCACCAGCCGCCGCAAGGAAGTCGAGCGCCTGCAGACCAACGACCTCGCCCGCTCCAACATCCAGCGCCCCTTCATCCGCTTTGACATGCTCCGCCCTTCCGGCAAGCACATCCTCGAATTCAAAAACATCACCAAGTTTTATGGCGAAGAGAAGGTCATCGACAACTTCACCGCCAACGTTCTCCGAGGCGAAAAGATCTGTCTAATGGGCCGCAACGGCGCAGGCAAAACCACCCTCATCAAGAGCCTGCTCAATAACTACCCCGGCCTCGCCGACAAGGAATTCGAGCTGGACAACGGCACCGTCTTCTGGGGCCACGAAGCGCAGATCGGCTACTTCCCGCAGGACGTAGGCGCAACCATCGAGCATGGCCTAACGGTCGCCGAGTGGCTCCATCGCTGGAACCCGCAATCCACGGTAGAAGAAATCCGCGGCATCTTAGGTCAGATGTTATTCAGCGGCGAAGAAGGCGCCAAGCAAACCAAGGCATTAAGCGGGGGCGAGCAAGCCAGGTTAGCCTTCTGCAAGCTGATCCTGACCAAGCCCAACATCTTAATCTTCGACGAGCCCACCAACCACCTGGACCTGGAAGCCATCAACGCCCTGAACATAGCCTTGCAGCGCTACGAAGGCACAGTCCTGTTAGTAACTCATGACCACGACCTGATCGACGAAGTAGCCACCAGGCTATGGAACTTCAAAGCGGACGGCATAGAAGACTTCCAGGGCCCCTACGCCGAATGGAAAGGCAAACACAACTAAAGCGGTAGGCCGGGGATTCCATCCCCGGCACAACAATCCCTCCAAAGAAGTTCAGCGTAACGGCGCCTTCTCCCCCGAAGAACTCGACGGCCCCCACGGCAGTTCCACCGAGGGCAGACAATGCGGCCCCTCCGCGCTCGCCTTCAGCGTACCCTGCGCCTGGCCCGGCACATACGGAAAGCCGGCCATCACCGCATGGCCATCCGAATCCGTAGCCAGCACCGCGCTGGTTGACTTGCCTCCGGACTCCAGCACCACGGGAACCTTGGCCTTCGCCGGAAACCGATCCGTAATAATCAGGACTGCTGTCGCATCGGCCTCCGCAACGCGCACTTCCAACATGCATCCCTCGTCCTCTGACACCAACGGATGAGGCACCAGGGTGCCAAACATCTGCAGCCGCCCGTCCAGGCTGAACAACAAATAGCGCACCGGCTCGGCATTACCCGCCACTGGCATCACTTCAAACTCATCTCCTGGCGCGCTGAAACTCATTTCCTGCTCCGGCTTCGGCTTGTGAGTCAGCAACAATCCTTGTCCATTCACATAAATGTCGTGTGGATCGGGCAAAATCTCTTTGCCCACCTGCCAGATTCGCAGGCCGAACACGGTATCCTCAGGGGCTCCAGCGGCAAACACGCGATAGCGCGAAGCTGCGTCGCCCTTCCCTGTCGCTTTGTCATCGAGCTTCTGGAACCGCAATTGGATTCCCGTCGAGTTGTCCGCATTGGCCCTCACTGCGTCCCACAGAACCTCGCGTTCCAGCTTGCCAAGCAACATCTTTGACGGCGCCGGCTGGCCCTCAAAGCTGGCGTAGGCCAACTTGTCCCATTGCTTCGTCGAGTGGCTGGGTCCTTCGGATTTCTTGAAAATCTGCCCGTAAAACGTGATCGGGGAGGCAAGCAAAACACTCAGGGACAGGCAGGCAATGGGCCGGATCGGTAAAAACATAGATATAGTCTCTGCGATGTCCATGACAAACACAACCGCCCAGCTCCTCGCGCCGAACCGTCGAGCCGCCCTCACTTCTTCACGATCTCCACCCGCCGGTTCTGCGACTTTCCAAGCTCCGTATCGTTGCTGGCCACCGGCTTCGTCGCCCCGAATCCCTGTGTCGTCAGCCGCGTCGCGACCACCCCCGCCGCCACCAGGTACGCCTTCACTGAAGCCGCCCGCTTCTCTGACAGCGTCTGGTTATGCGCGTCGCCCCCAACGTTATCCGTATACCCTTCAATCCCGAAACTCCACGTCGGCTGCGCCTTTGCCGCGGCAATCAGCGAGTCCAGCGTCGGCTTCGATTCATCTTTCAAATGATCCGAATCCGTATCGAACAAAATGCCGTAAAGCCGCGCCCGTCCCTCGCTCTTCAGCTGATCCACCACAACATTGCCCAAGCCTGGCTTCCAATGAGGACACGAGCCAACCACTCTTGAAACGCGCTTCCCGTCCCATCGTCCGGACGGGCTTTTGCCGGCATCTTGCGGCCACCACCAGTACCCGGTAAACGACTGCCCATCGTCCGCGAAAATCAACATCGCCGGGCCGCTTTGCCTCACGCCGTTGCCGTCGGCCTCCGACCAATTGAACCGCAACACCCGCCCGTCGAATCCTCCGTTTTCAATCAGTCCAAACTTGTACTCATAGCAGCCATTCACCGCCGAACCCTGTTGCTGCATGTGGAACAGGCTGCAGCAGCTCGAATGGAACACGCCCGAGTTATCCGGCAACGGGCGCCGCGATACCACTTTGCCATACGCAAAAACATCCATCATCTCGATATACTGCGGATCGCCCCAATTTTCGAGCAGTGTCATCCGAATATATCTCCCGGTCGCCGGCGCCTTCAGCCCAAACCTCTGGTGGTCCTTCGACCTCTCCAGCGTCGGCGTTGCAATCACGCTATACGGGCCGTTCATGGTGTTGGATATCTCCACCTTCACATTCCTGGCTCCCATCCCGGGACCCTCGACCTTAGCCGTATCAAAACTCAGACTCGTGATCTGGCTCATGTCCGCGAGCTCAAACACAAAGACCTTCGGCGTGATGTCATTTTTCTTAGTCGCCCATCCCGTCGCCGGCAACTCATCCAACAACACCTCAGCCGACCATTGACCGTGTTCAGCGAAAGATGGAGGTATCTCCACCACCACCGCGCCCGCGCCCCACGACAAAAGATTCGTTTCGTCCGAACCGCCCTTCGCCTGTGCCGGCAGCTTTACCGTGAGCAAAAGGCACGCGCAAACCAGCGCAAACCAGGGGGAAGTTTTGATCGTTTTCATCGAATCCTCGCGAGCTTTTGAGTCTATTTCCCTTGTTCTCCGCGGTCAATGCGATTTTCACCAACCTTCGCGACCGCCGGTGCAAGCCTCGTGTATGCCATCGCCAAACGAATCGCTGTGCCCCACCCATCGCGCAGTCTCATCGCGCAATCAGTGGGATCGGCACAACAAGGCCCGTGCCCCGTTCTTGCCGCCTTTTTCTGCGGCAAGGGCGGGAAGCAGTGCGCCAGTGAGAGCTTCCCGCAAACATCCGCCGCACCGCGGGTGATTATGGAATCCTGACCCAGCTTTCCGTCCGTCCCAGCAGCGAGATCCCAATGTATCCCCGCATCTTGAGACCGTCGTTCCCGACCGCCCACATCTTGCCCTTGTATTCCTTGCCGTTCTCCGGGTCCACGACGGTTCCGTCTACCCAGTCATCTCCTTCCGGATGGAAATCGCGCATCAGTATCATTCCCAAAATAAGTTGGTTCTTGTACTCCCCGCTGCACTTGTCGCACACATCTTTTGGTGTGCGCCCCGGCCGCACCTCCGTCACCTTCCCAAATAGTTTGCCATTCATCAGGTACGTATCCACCTTGCCTCCGGGACTGCCATCGCTATTCATCACCTGCCAGTGCCCAATCGCATTCTGCAACTTCGGCGTCAGTGGCTGCCCCGTCGCACTCCACGCGGTCATCATCCCGAAAAGCGCAGCCGCAACGCCCATGAAGCATTTGTGTCGAATCATTTTCAAGCCCCCCAACCTCTCCGCGGGATTATAGACCGATAGCCGCGACCGCGCCCTCACGCATATTTTGAATTGACATCTTCGCCGCCGCATCGTGTAATCAAATCAATCGTTGTGGCGATGGAGTTCGCCGTCAACCGCTGGCTGTGCCCTTCCGGCCCATCCAGATGATGACTCCTGACAGGGTATCCTGTCGGGTAGTCCATTCCCCGGCACGATCCCCCAAATACAACTTGAGCGGCGCAAGTCGAACCGGCAGAAGCTGGTCATCCCATCTCTCGCCCGGAGTTTCTCGCGCCTGAACGCAACGCCGTTTGCTGTATAACCGGAACAGGAGAAGCCTTGCAGAAATACCTGCTCATCGCCATCGGGGGCGCGCTCGGCTCCATCGCACGCTATTGGGTTGGTTCCACCGTCGCCGGACGCATGGGAATCCGCTTTCCCTATGGCACGCTGATCGTCAACATCACCGCGTGCATTGTCATTGGCTTCTCGCTCACCTACATGAGCCGCCGTGCAGACATGAACCCCGCCTGGAGATATCTCATCCCCATCGGCTTCATCGGCGCATACTCCACCTTCTCCACCTACGAGTGGGAGACCCTCTCCACGATCCGCTCCGGCGCATTTGCCCTTGCGTCGCTCTACGCTGTCGGCAGCCTCATTCTCGGCCTGGCCGCCGTCTGGGGCGGTGCGTGGATCGCTGAAGCCATCTCCTGACAGCCTGTGGGTATAAGTCCGGATTTGAAGGGGCACGACTACACAGCTTCGTGAAAAACTCATTCGTGCGGTAGGCCGGGGATTTATCCGGTAGGCCGGGGATTTATCCCCGGCTTAAACCGAGCAAAATCAACCCGGCCTGTAGGCCCTGAGGTATGCCTTCGCGCATCACCCCTACTCCGCCGACGTAAACGGCGATGCCGGCAGCCCTTCTCCGTTGAACAGGTTGCACTGGGGGCTGTTGGCCCACCCATAGCGCACAAAGCGCGGCTCCGCCACCGCGTCACTTTGCACCACCACTTCGTTGCCATCGATCTTCGCTGTCGCGCCTTGAAACTTCCCATCCGCTCCCGCAACTTCAAATCCCGTCAGTTCCCCGCCTTTGGCCACCAGCCCCTTCGCATGGTGATCGAACCACACACGAATTGAATTCCCTTCCGGCGTTGCCTGTCTGAATGCCGGCCCGGAGTAATTGATATCTTCGCCATAGGCAATGGCCCGCGCCGCCAGCGCCAGCCTGTGACCCACGTCCACCTTGTCTTTCGGATGCACATCGTCCGGGTTGCCGATATCGATGGTCACCGCCATCGCCGTGTTCGTTAGCGCCAGCGTTTTGAATTGCTGCTCCCGCAGTTCCGCCCAGTCTTCGCCAGGCCCCGATTTGAAATTCGAAATCTGCACATAAAGAAATGGAAAATCCCCCACGCCCCATTCGTGCCGCCAGTCTTCAATCATGGTGCTGAACACCTGCTTGTAGAGCGGCGCACGAGCCAGCGCGCTGTTGCTCTCGCCCTGGTACCAGATCACCCCGCGAATCGGAAACGGCGTCAGTGGCGCAATCATCCCATTCCACAGCATCCCCGGGCCCCAGCTCGTCAATTGCGGATGCCACGGAAACGGCGGAGCCGGCTTGCCCTGCGCCCTCGCCTCTTCGCGTTGCCGCTGCTCGTCCTTGGCGCGCAACTGCTCGCTTTCCTCGCGCTCGGTCATCTTGCCCCATTCCACAAACACCGGCGCCAGCGCAGCATTTGCGCCCAGAGCAGCGGCCCGCGTCCAAGTGTCGGCCACCGTCCCGCCCCACACTGAGTCGATCACCCCCACCGGCACATGCTCCCGTTGCTCAATCTCCCGCGCAAAATACCACGCCACCGCTGAAAAATTCTTTGCCGTCTCCGGCGTCGAAGCCGCCCATCCCGGCCAAATTTCGGTATCGATATCGCCTTTCGGATACTCGCTCGCCAGCTTCTTCACAATCAGCAACCGGATCTCCGGAATGCCGGCTTTCGGCAAGTCCTCCGCCGCCGTGGTGGCTCCGCCAAATCCACCGCCCATCGAAAACTCCATGTTCGACTGCCCCGACGCCACCCACACATCGCCCACCAGCACATCGTCCAGCGTAATCGTCGTCGTTGTTGTCGCAATATCACCCGAGTTTGGCGGAATAGCCGGCACACCCTTCACCGTCAGTTCAAACGGACCACCCGCCGCTCCCGGCTTCAGGTACACGCTCCACCGGCCAAGCTTCTCCGCCTTCGTGGTGCGCGTCTCGCCGCGAAAGGCCACGCTCACGTCTTCGCCCGGCGACGCCCATCCCCACACGTGCACCGGTAGATTCCGCTGCACCACCATGTGACTTCCCAAGATCTTCGGCAGCGTAACTTCCGCCTTCGCCATCGCACCCGACAACAGCCCAACCACCAGCAAAATTCGTAGATTCACGTCAGATCCTCACAAGATACTGAATGTCCGGAACTCTTCCGTGCGTTGCGCGACCGCTCAATTCCGGAAAGCAAAAACTAACAGACTAAGCCGCCCTCCGTCAGCCCCGCCGGTCCGCATCGCGCCAGATGGCCATGATTCGAACAGCGGGAATGAATGCGACACACCCAGGGCAGCCGCGCTCCAATCACCAAAACCCATTCGAGCCTTGCTACTGCGCCTTTCTTCCCAGCGCCGCTACGTACCCCGTATTCACCCGCTCATTCTCGAATGCGATCTTTTTCAGCAGATCGTCAAACGCGGCTTGAGCATTTTCCGGCGTCGGCCGCGCCGCAATCCGCTTTTCCGCATTCGCAGTCCCGCTGGCCATCTTGCTCACCGCAATTACCCCTTCCCATCCCGTGGGCCGATCGAATGTCACCACGCTCGATCCCGCGTCCATCTTCTTGTAAGGCCAGAAGCACCACCCAACGTGGTTCTCTTCCAACGTCTTCACAAATGCCCCAATCCACTGGTCATTGTTCTCCCCCGACTCGCCCAGCCAGATTGGCACATGCCACTTGTCTCGAAACTCCAGATATTCGTGGATCACACTCGCATCCGTAGCCGACCAGTACTTGTGGAACGTATACATTACGTTCCCATCCCATGGCTTCTCGAAGACCTTGAAGTTCGAATCCCATTGCGCGCCACCCAGGATCAACACATGATTCTGATCCACTTCGCGTACCGCCGCGCCGATCCTTCTGTAAAGCGGCTCCAGATCGCGGTTGTATCGCTGCAATGCAGGAAAGTGCGGTATCGGCTCGTTCAGCAGGTCGTAGCCCAACACCGTTGTGTCCGCACTGTAGTGCTGCGCAATCCTCCGCCAGATCTCAATTGTTTTCTTCTGCGCACCCGCATCCACGTAGAGCCATGGATAGCCGTCGCTGTCATCGATATTCGTGCCCGTCTGGCCGCCCGGCGCGCAGTGTAAGTCGAGAATCACATACACCTGGTCTTTTTTCGCCCATGTCACCAGCCGGTCCATCAATCGGAATCCCTCGGCATCGTCACTGTCGAAGAGCTTCCAATCCATTGGCACTCGCACAGAATTGAACCCCATCGCCGCAATGCGGTCCAGATCCTTTTCCGTGATGTAGTTATCGCGCCACGCTTTCCAGAAAGCGTCCGAGTTGTCCGGACCAATCAACTCCCGGCTAAACCTCGTGATCTCGCTCGGACTCTGCGCGCCGTCGCCGAGGTGGAACATGTAGCCCTCTGGCTCCAGCCAGTTTCCCAGGTTCGTTCCCCGCAGCATCAGCGGCTGGCCCGCGCCATCCACTAGTTCAGCGCCCTTGGTATGCACAAACCCAGTCTGCCCGCGCAGCGCCGAGCACGCGCAAGCCGCCAATAAAACCACAACACCCAACCATCGCATTCGCATAGCGGATGTAGTATACGTCGGGCCTCTAGTGCTTGTGGACTCCGGGGCGAAGGCATCGGCGTGGCTTCTTCATTCCAGCTAAAAACACGACTAAGCATTGCGTCCCTTCCCACTAGATACATGGCGAAACAATATCTGGATTGAGTCTGATAGGTTTAGTGAATGTTGGTGCCCGGTTGGGATCTTATGTTCGAACGTTCGGGATCCGATTACTTCAAACTCAGGAAGCTAAGCAACACCGTCGTTATTCTGGGAATGTCCCTGGTCGCCGCACTTGCGATAAGCTGCTCCACTGCGAAAAAGCCAGCGCCACTAGTCGATTCCGGCCGTGATTTGATCCTCAAACACGTCACTATAGTCGACACGCACGACGGCCACCTCGCCCCGGAAATGACCGTCGTCATCGTCGCGGGAAAAATCGCACGTATTGAGAAAGACAAGGCAGCTCTTCCGCCGTCCGGAGGCCCGCCCGTCATTGATGCTGGCGGCAAGTTTCTTGTTCCCGGATTCGTCGACGCACACACCCACATTCTGCACAGCACTGAAGCCGAGAAGGACGAGGCGCTGATGCTGGCAAATGGCATCACCGCGATCCGCCAGATGGATGGCACGGCTGACCTGCTTGAAGAGAGGCGCGAGGGCCGGCTCTTCGAATCGACTTTCGCGCCGAAGTTGCTGGCGATGCCGGGTCCAGTGCTATTGACAACCAACGCCTTCTCGCCCGAGGCAGGCGTCGCGGAGGTGGATCGGCAGAAGGCGCAAGGCGCCGACTTCATCAAGGTGGGCCTGGTGCCTCCGCAGACGTTTTACGCCGTAGGCGCTGAAGCGAAAAAAGTCGGTCTGCCATTTGAAGGTCACCTTCCGCCCGGCGTCGACGCGGTTGAGGCTGTGAACGCCGGCTACCGTTCAATCGAGCACCTCGGCCCAGGCATGGCGATTTTAAGCAGTTGCTCCACACAGCAGGCCGCGCTCGATCAGGAGATCGCCGCCCATCCCCTGAAAAAGCCACCACCAATTCCCGACTTCCTGGTGCAAATCTTCCTGCACAAACTGCTCCTTGATCCGCTGCTGCTCGAAATGCTCTTCGACAACAATACCCTCACGCGTATGCAACAAATCGTCGACACCTTCGACGAAGCCAAGTGCCGCAGTGTCGCCGCTGCTATCGCGAAGAGCGGTTCCTGGCAGGTTCCCACTCTCATCCGCATTCGGACGAGTAACTTCGCCGATGCGCCTGAATTTCGCAATGATCCGAATTTTAAATATGTGTCTGCTCAGAATCGCAAAGACTGGATCGATGTAAGCAACCGGTTCTCGAACAAGATTACCCCTGCGCAGAAACTGACCATTCAACGATTCTGGGAGCTTCAACTCAAGTTAGCCCGCATGCTTGATGACGCTGGAGTTCCCATGATGACCGGCACTGACTCCGCTGGGGGCGCAATCGTTGCCGGGTTCAGCTTGCACCAGGAGTTCGCCCTTCTTGCGCAGGACGGTTTCAGCCCCCTCAGGATTCTCCAGATGACGACGCTGAACCCGGCCAGGTTCTACGGCGGCGAGGCAAATATGGGGAGCATCGAGGTGGGTAGAGATGCGGACCTCGTGCTGCTTGATGCAAATCCCATGGAGAGCGCTCAAAATCTGGATCGGATCAACGCGGTGGTGCGCAACGGGACGTTCTACTCTCGCGACAGTCTCGATAAGAAGTTGCGCGAAATCTCACTCGAGGTTTCAGCTCCACGCTGAATGTCCACCCCGAGGAACACTGCGAGGTGCGGCACGACGCCCAGCGGCGACAAAACTCAGCCGAAGCCACAACAACCCCGCGGACGAATACTTGCCAGCGGGGTTGTTTCATCCATCGGAATGGACGAAGAATTCTGTACTATCGCTTACGGGAGGCCGCGTTACTGCACGCGGACAACGGTGCGGATCTGGAAGTTCGAGCTGTTCACCAGAACGTAGTTGCCATCAACCATACGCCATTCGTAACCCCGTGGCGGGGCGTTCAGATGATATTGGCGGTAATCGACTTTATCGGCGCGATCCCAGTCTTCGTGTTTAATGGGTGCGCCTTTCCTCCATTCCTTGTGTTCAACATAAGCGTGGTTGTCGTGATGGTCCTGGGCAAATGCGGCTCCGCCCATAAGGCTTGTGGAAAGGATCGCCAGCGCTAAAACAGTGTGCAGCTTTTTCATGGAAAACTCCTTCCTCGGTAGGATGCCCCGGCAGCAGGCCTCGTTGTTCGGGTTCCGGTTAAATTTCCGGCTGTCCAGAAGCCTTATTGGCTGCGTAAACATCGCCGGAAAGATGAACAAAAAAACTCCACGATCGGCTCTCAAGCCTTCGGTTATCGTCTCGATTTCGGAATCCGCCCCAGCCGCGGATCATGCCGCAGAAGAAGATCGCAAGCATGAAGTGCCTCCATCTCAAAGCCCGGGCCATCACTCGGGATGAGCAGCCAATGGCCGATCTTGTTTCCCAGCAACTCAATCGAGCGAAGCGAAGGAAACTCCCGGCGCAGCCCAGCATCTCCAGGGTCGGTGCTCTCCGAAAGAACAAGCCAAACGCCGTTGTCGCGCGGAGATTTGGGACTGTCCCGGAGCATGCAAACCAGGTGGACGCCCACGTAAACGGCGAAACCGGAAAACATGCGCCGCACCTCGGGATTCAAGGGCATCAGCGCTTCCAGAACAAATCCGTGCGGAGCCTTCTGTCTTGGTTTGGCAGGGCGAGTCATGGTCTACAGATTCCCTCAAAAAGGACCATACCAGACCTGACCTGAATGTGGGCTACCAGACTTCAGCGGCAGATCTCCCTATCGCGCTCGTCAATTCGTATATTGCTGCCGGCCTTTTTGTGGACTACTTCATCCGCGGTCTTCACCGCCTCATCCCCGGACATTCGCAGGTGCTCACAGCGGACACCATCTCTTCACTGGCGTTGCCCGGGTTGACAAATTCCGTCAGCCAAAGGCAATATCTTCCCAGCGCGGACAATCAGGCCCCCGTCGCAGCTGGCATCGGAACTGCGCAAGCGCAGTCTTTCCGGGCAGATCCCTAGGCCGAAAAGAATCGGGAGTTTTTCATGAGCAAGTCCTCTCCGCAAAACTTCAAGAACCATGGCCGTATCGATCCGCCGTATCACATGGTTCTTGCCACTATCTTGGCTGTCAACCTCTATATCGTTGGTCTCTTCGCATTCAGGCATCCCAGTGTCTTCTCCTGGTGGCTGGTGATCCTCTCTATCGCCATCTGGATTCCCGTTCTCAGACTGCGCCAGTATCCCCTCAAGGTCCAGGACCGCGTCATCCGCCTCGAAGAGCGCCTTCGTCTCCAGGCATTGGCTCCAGCCGAATGGCACACGCAGATCTACAAGCTCTCTGAAGACCAACTGATCGCCCTGCGCTTCGCCTCCGACGACGAAGTGGTCTCATTGGCCAAACAGGCCCTCGAAGAGAACCTCACCCGCAAGCAGATCAAGGAGCGCATCAAGTCCTGGCGCCCCGACGACTGGCGCATCTGAACTGGCACTGGCACGGCCGACCCGGACCATGGCTGTAGCCGTCTATTTCGCTCGCCCAATTTGCCGAATGAACCAAACCACCGAGTCATGCAGGACGCCGCCTGGCTCGGCTGCGCTGGCAGCGACGCCAACGCCATCGGAGATATAAGTAAGCAGCTTCAGTTTGGACGCGGCGTCCAACACGCTGCCTGATCGATACAAATCGGATCCTACACTCGCCAAGCTCACAGCATCCAGGCTATACATCACCGTTCGGTACACTCGGCTCTGGTCCATCGCTGCGTTTAGGCCTTGGCCGCCAAAGGAAACATTCGCCACACGTACAAGCGAAACCCCGCATTGTGCGCTCGATGCAAGCGCTCCGCCATAAAGGAACGCGGCGCCAACCCCCGTCAGGCCACCACTTTCCGGCGCAGCCGCCGCTGCCCCTCCAACACCCACCCAGGTGATCGCAGCCCCTCCGCAGTCCAACCCCATGTTCAGCCATTCGTTCAGTGGCGAGGTCTTGGGACCGCGCGGCAACACATTCGAATTGGCCCCGGCTGGCGGCCGCAGTTCAATCATCACCGTGGTCCCAGCATTTCTGGGTGCTCGTAACTTCCTCATTTGGCCGTTCATCGATAAATAGCATGACCGGCTTCTCGTCGCGGAAATCGAGTCAATCGCATTGAGAATAGGTCCCGCATTCAGTTGGTGCGGACTGGAAAGGGTTGTCCCGCTCACAGGAATCCTCCACCTCGAATCTGAGAAAAACGGCTATGTGTTTCGCCAGGTCACCCCGTGTATGGCAATCTTTCGGCCAGCGCCCTCGCGGAATCTCTAGAAGAGCTCCTTCTTGGTGACACCGCCGCCACACAATTCCATGGCATGAGTCATGGCTTTGGCTACCTTGTTGGCCGTCTCCTGATCGCGATAGTAGTAGCCCATTATCTTGCTGGTGACGTCTTTCTCAACGGGTGCCTGCCTACCCGTCGTAGTGGAAGCATGAATGGCAAAAACATCATCCGACGCCCACAGCTTCACATAGAAGACGGGGGGCGTCAATCTCGCGGAGATTTCAGGGTGAGCGGGCACTCCAAGCGCCCTATTCACCATAAACTCGACGGTGACCTTCTCGACCTGTTTGAATGAGATTGTGTCCGTTTCTACGATCTGAGTGTGCAAGTCGTCAGCATTGACAGGTTTGCCGTTCGACTTGAAGGTGCTTCCCTTGGGTAAGTCGACGAAAGTTTCGCTCGTTTCGGTGGTGTAAAGGGTGCAGGCTCCCGGATCGGCCATTACATCGGTGAGTTGTGTAAATCTGCGCCGGGTCACATCCGGCTGATTGCTGTAGGTCTCCGCCCAGCCGACCTTCCCCTGTTCACTCAACTTTTCTTGAATGAATTGCATGGTCGCTGCCAGCGTCGGCCCGCTGTCGACCGCTTTCTGAGCAGGCGGCGCGCTCTGTTGCCCCCAAGCCGCGGCGGCAAATCCAAAGGCAAAAACGAAAGTCAATCGCGATACCAGCTTCATCGATATTCCCTTCCTCAGTGTTCGCACGGGCCCAGCACACGACTGCGCATGCTTTATTCCACGTTGCTGACCTTCCCATTCATAAAGGTCACCTTCATATCCTTGTAGTAGAAGATCTCCTTCGCTCCAATCTTCGCCGCCTTCACCGGCTGGCCGAATGCAGCCGTCACCTGGTCTTTGGTCTGCCCCACTGAAAGGGTTGGCGGTGGCGCATCCGGCGGCGGAGGCGGAGGCGCAATGACAGCCATGGGCGGCGGCGCTTGGGGTGCTCCCGGTGCGTCTCCCGTCCGAGCCCACTGCTGGTGCGTATTCACGTCCACCAGGGTCCCGCTCTGAAGCTTGAAATGCTGGGCAAACCCGGTAGCGGTGAAAGTGAGCGTCACGTTATCCCCATCGACGGCATACTGGCCTTTGCCCTGCCCTCCGCCCACAAACTTCGTGAATGAGCCGTCGGAAGTAAGAAGCAGACGAGACCCACCCGAACTGGAGTACTGTCCAGGGACCCCTGGCATCTCACCAGTCTGTTGCTGGGGCGGAGGCGCACCACCCGCCGAGGCATCGCTTTGCTGTCCGCCCTGATCGTCCGCCGGCGCCACTGTCAGCACCTCCGTGACCAATTGCACGGCCGCATCCACTGACGGCACTTCTTTCTTGTTCGGGAAAGGAATCTTCAGGTTTCCGTAATAGCGAATATCATCGTACGGATCGCTGTAAAGCTGGACGACAATGCCATCCTTTTGCACCACAAGCCCCGTCAGGAAGCACTTCTCCTCCGCCACGAACCTCCGCTGCGGATAGCTTGCCGAGGTCCCACCGCCAGGCGTCAACAACGAGATCGCAAGGTCTCTCCCAAACCCGCTTCCACCCTGCGTAACCCTCCCGTTTTTATAAGTGTTCGATGGCGGCAACGGTGATGTGGAGCCGTACATCATCATGCCTTCTTTGTGCAGAACGACAATGGAACCGGCCGTCACAATATCCGACCGATCAGCCGTAAGCTTCGTGGCCGTGAACATTGAACCAAGCTTCTGTTGAATTGCCGCTGGATCGCCTGCCTGCGCAACTAATCCCAAACCGGATGCAAGTGTGATTGCGACCACTCCAAATGCACAAAACCGCCGAACCAGTTTCATAAGCACCTTTTCCTTTCAAAGGTCTCTGGGGGAGTTTTCGATGGGAAGCGCCAACTTACTACGGTGTCCCGGAGAAGTCAAGCCAGTCAATCAAAGTACATCATTCGCGATCTTCAATCCCTGCCCCCTATCCTCATCCGTCGCCCGCCGTTTAGTCGTCCGCCTTGGGTGCCGCGGCCCCACTACCCGACACGCCGTCCGAATCCAACCCACGCATCCCTTCAGCCTCCGCAAGCGCCTCCGTTTCCAGCCCATGTTCGTGCTTGTACTGCTCTACCGGCATCTTCCCATCCCACCAAGCCCAGTTCATCGGATACACATCCGGATCGAAAAATACCTGGTAGAAGTGCCAAACCACTATCGCCAGTGTCGCCAAAATCGCCTCGTAGAAGTGCACC
>Ga0182012_10003294_pt1 | contig 17247 bp, 14 predicted proteins | sample 612S2SmetaG_FD_120486 | JGI IMG/M metagenome (GOLD analysis project Ga0182012, IMG submission 120486) | Permafrost microbial communities from Stordalen Mire, Sweden - 612S2S metaG | ecosystem: Environmental > Terrestrial > Soil > Wetlands > Permafrost | place: Sweden: Stordalen | collected...
TCTGCTGGTCCGTGAACTGAGTTGGCGGTTTGCGGCTCGCCCTTGGCAGACATTGATTCCAATCATTTGCCTGGGAGGTTTGGAGGCGGCGTACGGTATGTCTCAGGTTTGGCAGGCAACTGAGAACCCGCGCGCCAGTGGCTCATTCAGCAATTGGGACCATTTCTCCGGGTTTCTCGAACTTACTTTGCCACTAAGCGTTGTGTTCGGATCGGCGTGTTTGCGGAGAAACGACGGCCGAGGCTCCGACTCCACAGCGCGGGCGGCCGTTGCTTGTGCCATATGGGCGATATCCGTTCTGACACTTATTGCAATTGTTTACTCCCTGTGCAGGACCGGCTTTCTGGTGGCGCTCGTTAGTGTGTTCTGCGTGGTGGCTCTCTGCCTAGACCTGCGCGGGCTCCGGCAAGTCTGGCGTTGGTTATCCATTGCGGGCTTGGCACTGGTTACTGCGGCGCTATTTGTGGTTCTACAGCCTAGTCAATTAATAGAGCGATTTGCGGGCCTATCTTCTGGCAACGGTTCGGTGACGGACTCCCGACCGATACTGTGGAAAGAAACATGTTCATTGATCTCCGAGTTTCCATGGTTTGGAGTCGGCTCGGGCGGATTTCAGTCCGCGTTCCTAAAGCACCAAGAGATAACCGTAACCACCATAGTGGAATTCGCCCACAACGATTACCTGCAATATCTGGCTGATTTTGGCTTTGTTGGTTACGTCATACTGATCGCAGGTCTGGTGGGAGTCCTCATTCCCCTGTTGCGGCCGCTGAGAAATGCCGAAAATCGAGAGCGGCGATTTGTGGCCATTGCCTGCGCCGGGAGCCTGATTGCCCTTGCCCTTCATAGCCTTGCCGACTTTAACTCGTTCGTTCCAGCAACATCGATGACCATGGCTTGGATACTAGGCGCCGGATCAGCAAATGGTACCACCAGGGAACGATTTAGTTTGAGCTAAAGCCTTTCAAGCTCCAGTACCCCTAGACCCATACCAACCTTGCAAAAGGCAACGGGTACGGAATATCCTCGGTAGTAACCAGCAAAGCAACACGCAGCAAGCAGCACAATCAATTTAGCTTAAAAAAGGAAAGCAAAAGATGTTTAAAAAAGCTGCACTTCTTCTATCATTTGGAGTGGCTTGCTTCGCTGCTCCCACTGTCGCAACGGTCACAAGTCCTCAACCAATCGCGTTGGACGGCCATCCGCTGACTGGAGTAATTATCAATTCCTGGCCGTTGGTGGCTGGCGACAAATTGGCGACTTCGGACGCCTCGGCTACCGTCTCCTTTAGAGACGGCAGCAGCGTCGAGCTGGCCAAGGATTCAACCGCCAGCCTTATGGGTACCGCTGAAGAGCCCAAGTTGCTTCTGGTTGGCGGAAGCCTGGACTATAAGATCGTTCCAGGATCTAAACTTATAGTGGCGAAGGCTTCTGAAGTTGCGAAGGGTCGCGATGCTGAGATCGTCAGTGCTTCGAAATCATCAAGAAGTTTGCCGATGGGTTTTGTTGGGGCGGGTATAACGTCCGCGTCAATTGTCGGTGCCGCAGCGGCAGGAATGGCCGCAACCTCTGGCTCGACGAGCGTGGTCTCGACAGGAACCATGGCGACGCCGGTTAGCTCTCTCGCGACCTCAACTGCTCCAGTTGCCCACACGTCTCTACCTCAGGTTGGCTGTCCGACTCAGGCCATCCTTTCGGGTTATATCTATGGAGTCGACCTTTCGCTTGTGGGCAAGTATGGACTTTTGTATCTGACTTGTTTTAATCCGCTTTCTGGAAAGCTTTGGTATTAGTTGTTGGGGCTCTAACGCTGCTCCTTCGCAGCATATGTTTAGGATTTGTCGTTTAATTTCCCTGGGAGAAGTTTAGGCAACCTCCTTCACTTTTCCGGCACTTTACATTAGTTGTCCGTAATGCCAAGTCTCTTCGGTTTGCTGAAACCTGAGTATCTTTTCCGGTCGGCAACTCTGCTTCAGCGAATCGCCAAAAGGAATTCTCACTCAAGGTCGGACTTCTTTTTCCATGAGCTTCCCTGGGGACTTCCGATTCGAGCTCGCTCCGCAGAGGAACATGGCCTCATTTTGAAAACCCTGGGGGTGATTGATCTCCCTGTTACTGAGGTCATCTGGCGTCTGATCGATTCTGGGGACGTTGCACTCGACATAGGGGCAAACATAGGGTATATGACCTCAGTAATGGTTGCGCGTAAATGCGCGCAAATTTACTGTTTCGAACCAAACCCGGAAGTGTTCGAGGAACTTAGGGAAAACACTAAGCTGTGGCGAAATCAAAGCAACGATATACAGTTGATTCAGTCGGCAGTCTCAGCGCGCAGTGGAAACGTAATGCTGAGTCAACCTCGAGAGTTTTCCATCAATCGCGGGCTTTCCTCTGTGCTCGTTTCTGAGAATCTCGAATCCATCATGGAGACCGAAACAACCTCAGTCTTGTTCTCAGTGAATGCCGTGTGCCTGGATGAAGTGTTTCCGTCCGGAATGGAAATCGGCCTTGCGAAAATCGATGTGGAGGGACACGAATCGAGTGTATTGATGGGGGCTCAATCCCTGCTAGCAAATGGCAAGATCTGCGATGTAGTATTCGAGGATCATCATCGCTACCCAACAAAGTCGACACATCTGCTTGAAGCTGAAGGTTATACAGTCTTCCAGATCGGCCGTTCCTTTTGGGGACCCAAGCTAGTAGTGGCCGAAGCGGCCACCCAAAGGTCTACTTGGTTGCCTACCAGCTTTTTGGCGACCAGGGAACCAGTCCGAGCCCAGGATCTTATCGGTCGTGTAGGTTGGCGTTCTCTTTAAAGTCGGCTGCTAACCAGCCCGCAAATTCATTGAGAATCACGTACTTGAACGCATCGGGCCAAATGGGGGGAGCCGAGACCAGTCTTCTGGAACTTCTCAAAAGCCTCCGCTCGGCTCAGCCGAACTGGGAGTTGAGCTTGATCCTCGGTGCGGACGGTCCTCTGGCTGCAAAGGTGGAATTACTCGGAGTCCAGACAAAAGTGATTCCTTTTCCCCCGGAGTTGGCGAGCTTCGGCGACAGCGACTCCGCAGCGAGGGGAACCAGACTTTACAGTGCTTTCAGCGCGTTGCACAAGTCATTGGGCTACTTGAGCCGGTTGTCGGCGGTGCTAAGGGAATTAAAGCCCGAACTCATTCATTCGAACAGTTTCAAGATGCATTTGCTAGGTGCTTGGGCTCGGCCTTCCAAGATTCCGGTCATTTGGCATATGCATGACTACGTAAGTTCACGCCCACTGATGAAGACACTCCTTAAGTGGCACAAACGAAAGTGTGCCGGCATCATTGCCAACTCGAATAGTGTCCGGGACGACGTGGAGGGTGCCTGCTTACAACCACCGGAAGTTCGAACGATTTATAATGCTGTGGACCTGAAACGCTTTTCGCCTACCGGTCCAACCATTGATCTCGATGCCGCGGCGGGACTTCGACAGACTCCTCCCGGTACACACAAAATCGGCCTGTTGGCTACGTTCGCCCGATGGAAAGGCCATACGCTTTTCCTGGAAGGCCTTTCCCGCCTTCCGGCCGACATCGCCCTGCGGGCATATATTATTGGCGGTCCGATTTATCAGACCAACGGCAGCCAGCATAGTCTGGCGGAACTGAAGGCCAAAGTTGAGCGCATGGGGTTGGGTGAAAGGGTGGGATTCACCGGCTTCATACACCCACCGGACGCGGCCTTGCGTTCCTTGGACGTTGTTGTCCATGCCAGTACTCAGCCTGAGCCGTTCGGAATGGTGATTGTAGAAGCTATGGCTTGCGGGAAGGCCGTTGTCGTGAGCAATCAGAGTGGGGCATGTGAGTTGTTCACGAATGGCCGCGATTTGTTGTCGTACCAGTGTGGCGATGCTGACGAAATGGCAAGACAGATTCTACTGTTACTGCAAGACTCAGAAGCGCGACGGCAGATTGGCGAAACAGCGAGAGGCTCGGTGCAAGGCCTATTTGATGAATCCAGGATTGCTTCGGAGCTGACCGCTGTTTATAGACGTGCAACGTCTGGGGATCAGGTTGAAGAGTTCGCGGAAAACTTGCGCAGCCCCGCCTAAAATGCGAGTTCTCCACGTTTATAGCGGAAACCTTTACGGAGGGATTGAAACGCTATTGGTCACCCTGGCCCGAAGTCAAGGCTTATGTCCGGATATGGAGAGTGAATTCTGTTTATGCTTTGATGGCCGTTTACGTAAGGAATTAAGCGAGTCGGCGAAAACTTATTTATTGAATCCGGTCCGTATCCGAAAGCCTTGGTCCGTTATTGCGGCCCGGCGTAAACTGGCGCAGCTTTTCCGAGAAGAGGTTTTTGACGTTGTAATTTGTCACTCTGCTTGGTGCCAATCGATTTTCGGTCCGGTCATAACTAAAGCGGGAATTCCGCTCGTTTTTTCCCTCCACGATTCTACGGACGGTCGTCATTGGCTGGAGAGATTTGCCAGCCGGGTGAAGCCGAAACTAATACTCTCGAATAGTTTCTTCACGACTGCAACAGCCCATCGCGTCTACCCTGGCATTCCCGCAAAGGTGATCTATTGGCCTGTGTCCCCTTCCATTCCTATCTCTGAATCGGAACGAGTAAGCCTTCGATGTGAGCTTGGCGTGAACGATGGTGAAGCCGTAATCATTCAAGTAAGCCGCATGGAGAGATGGAAGGGACATCTCCTCCACCTGGAAGCTCTTTCCAAGCTTCGGCACAAATCAGACTGGGTCTGCTGGATGGTTGGAGGATTCCAACGACCGCACGAGCGCAAATACTTCGCCTCGATTCAACGTCGAGCCGCAGAACTCGGTCTATCGGAACGCATCCGATTTCTTGGGCAACGAACCGATGTTCCTAAGCTGCTCGCAGCCGCTGATATTCATTGCCAGCCCAACATTGCTCCGGAGCCTTTTGGCCGCACTTTCATCGAAGCCTTGCTTGCCGGCCTTCCGTTGGTTACGACTAAGATGGGTGCCGCTCTTGAAATTGTCAATTCCTCTTGCGGTGTCCTGGTGGACCCTGGCAACGCGTCGGAACTGGCGGATGCGCTAAGCGGCCTAATAGAGAACCGTGGTCGGCGCAAACAACAGGCCAGACAATGCATAGCCCGCGCCAAAGCGCTGTGCGATCCGAAGACTCAGCTACGTGTCTTCGCCGAAGCGCTAGCCGGCATATTGGCAAATTCTGAACCGAACTAATTACTAAGATTAACCATGCTCGCAGTTCTAGCCTGCCTTGCAGCGCTCCTTGTCACCCTTCGCGCCGGACGTCGCTCCCTGGGCAATGGGATCGTGGCCGTGCTCTCCTTTGGATACACCTACGGCATCATTCGCGCCAATCTTCCGTCGGCGGCTTCGCACTTCATCTTCGATGCCGCATTGCTAGGGTTGTACGCGAGCCAGAAATGGTCGGGTAAGCGAGGCGAAAAAAATAAGCAAAGCGATATTCAAACATGGGCAATCGCGCTGATGATTTGGCCGTTAGTCATGGCGCTTCTGCCATTTCAGAATTTTTGGGTCACCATGGTCGGGCTTCGAGGCTGTATATTCTTCTTGCCTCTGATCCTTCTGGGCTGTCGTTTGAAAGAGAGCGATCTGCTGATCATCGCCAAAGGATTCGCCGTGCTCAATCTGATCGCTCTCGCCCTTGGCGTGCTCGAGTACTTTCTCGGTCTACAGCGATTTTATCCAGTCAACGAGGTCACGCAGATTATCTACGCCAGCAACGACGTCGCGGGAGGTGAATACCGAATTCCTTCCATCTTCACTAATGCCCATGCATTTGGCGGGGCCATGGTTCTGTCAATCGCTTGGTTGTTTGGGGCATGGAGCCTTCCGAATGAAAAGCCACAACAACGTACTCTCTTTATGGCGGGTATCACGGCGGCGTTTATTGGAGTCCTCCTGTCGGCTACCCGGACGAACTTCATAGTTGCTTCTCTCTTGATATTGATCGCCACTTTCACCGGTCGCTTGAAGTTTCAAGCCCGCTTTGCCTGGGTGGCCGCCTTGGTTCTGATCGCTTTTGTGGCGTCGAAGAATGATCGGCTGCAGCGATTCACGACGTTGTCCGAAGAAGGTGCAATAACCGGACGATGGCAAGCTAGTGTCAACCTTGGCTTCTGGGAGATCCTAAATAAGTATCCGATGGGAAACGGGTTGGGAGGGGGAGGGACAAGCATGCCCTACTTTCTACAAAACCAAGTCCAAAACCAAATATTCATGGAGAATGAATACGCGCGTATTCTAGCCGAACAAGGGCTGATTGGATGTCTTCTATGGGTGTCGCTCGGTGTGTGGCACCTGCAACACCGGTCGGCATTTCAGAGAACACGCTGGCTTGCTGGCAGACGCCTCGGATGGTTCACTTGCAGTATCTCCTTCTTTCTTGCATTAACGGGATCAGGCATGCTCACGGCCATCCCTTCCACAGCCATACTGCTGCTGTGCTTGGGCTGGATCTCTACTGCTGCCCAACCAGAAGAGCGAAAAGATAAATCTACATTTATCTCTGCAGTGCCGTCACGCCGGATCGTTGTACCTTCTTTCGGTTCTTGAATAATGCAGCAGCCTCCATGGGTGATCGTCAGTGGCGATTTTAACCGAAAAGGTGGTATGGATCGCGCCAACTTCGCGCTGGCAGATTACGTCGCTTCCCAGGGCGGCAAAGTCTTTCTTGTCACCCACTCCGCCGATCCGGAACTTTCTTCCAATCCAATGGTAAAAGTGCACCTGGTCCCGCGCCCCGGGGGATCGGTAACCTTGAGCAGCCCCTTTCTCGATTACTCCGGCCGATCCGTCGCAAGGAAAGTCCAGGCCCGCTGGCCTGCGGCCACGGTGGTCTCTAATGGTGCCAGTTGTGTTTGGCCCGGCATAAACTGGGCTCACTACATTCATCACGCTTGGCGTCCAGCGGCTCAGGCTAAGTCGCTGGTGCGAGATGGTTCAGCGAAGTTGATCCAGTCTTTCCACCGGAAGCGGGAAAAAGTAGCCTATCTGAAAGCCCGGCTGATTCTAGCCAACTCCAATCTTACCCGCGCTCACCTCTTGCAACACTTCTCTCTTGATCCAAGCCGCGTAAGAACCTTATATCTCGGCAGCGATCCAGCCTGTAGACCCATAACGCTCGATGAACGAAATACCGCTCGCTTATCTTTCGGCATTCCGGGCTCTCGGCAGGTTGCGCTATTCGTCGGCGCAATTGGTCGCGACAAGCGAAAGGGGATCGATACGCTTGTGAAGGCATGGAAGCTCTTGTGCAATGACCCAGCCTGGGATGTGGATCTCCTTGCTGCCGGAGCCGGCGACACTGATGCTCTGGCAATTGAAGTTACGAAGTTAGGATTGCAAAAGCGTGTTCGCATTCTTGGTTTCTCCGAGAATGTTCACCAGTTACTTGCCGCGGCGGACCTTTTGGTCAGTCCGACACGATATGAAGCCTACGGCTTAAATGTTCAAGAGGCGATATGCCGGGGTCTCTCTGCGATGGTGTCTGCTTCTGCGGGAATTGCGGAGCGGTATCCGACGGACTTGAACGAAATGCTGATCGCGGATCCCAACGACGCCAGTGCTCTGGCCGATAAGCTCCGTGAATGGCGGAAGCACCCGGAGCAGTGGTCTCTGCGATTTGAGCCTTTCGGCAAGATGCTCCGAAACTACAAGTGGGAAGATATGGCGCGCGAGTTCGTTGCACTTGTTGAAACAACCAGCGCCGACTCAAGCCATGCCGCCTGATAGCGAGAGCTACGCCCGAAAGGAGCCGTCGAGAGTCTGCTGGCACATCATCACAGGAGAATATCCGCCAATTCGGGGCGGCGTTAGCGACTATACCCATCAGGTCGCTCAGTCACTTGTCCGCTTAGACCAGGAAGTGCATGTTTGGGTGCCGGCGTGTAAGCAAAAACGAAGACAGGTTGACGGGTCGGTAGTTATTCATGAAATGCAAGGCACTTTCAAGTTCAAGGATCTCCGCCTAATCAGCCAATTTGTGAACCGCCAAAATGGTCCTCCTCGCCGGCTGCTTGTTCAATATGTTCCGCACTCTTTTGGTTTTAAGGGAATGAACCTCGGTTTTTGCGCATGGTTACTGACTCAACGTGGAACCAATCCCTGGATTATGTTTCATGAGGTCGCGTACCCCACGGGCTTCAATCAGTCACTCAAACACAATTTCTTGGGTTTCATCAATCGATTTATGGCTTTCCTCGCAACGCGTTCGGCAAACCGATTACTCGTGTCGACTTCATCGTGGGAATCGATGCTTGGCGGAAAGTGCGAATGCTTGCCGATACCCAGTAACGTTCCTCGAATCTCCAATCCCGAACTAGCCCGCGCGGTGAGGTTAAAGTATAAAGCGTCAGAATATCTCGTCGGCCACTTCGGCACGTACGGAGACCATATTAAGCCGCTTTTGAAAACAGTGATTCAGTCGATCTATGCCAGCAGCCCTTCGGTGTCGTTTCTGCTGCTCGGGCGCGGTGCAGAGGCATTTGCGAAAGTAATGAAAGAATCGTTACCCGCCACGGCGAGTCTTTCTGCCATCGGGGATCTGATACCAAGTGAACTTTCAGCACACCTGTCAGCCTGTGACGTCATGATCCAGCCCTTTCTAGATGGTGTCACAACGAGGAGAACAACCGTGATGGCGAGTCTGGCACATGGGTTGCCGATTGTCACCACGTCGGGTCATTTAACCGAGGACTTCTGGGCCCACAAAGGAGCACTGGAATTGGGCCCAAGTGGCCGCCCAGACATTTTCGCGGCTTTAGTGAGCAAGTTGCTGAGGGACGAGTCCGCACGCTCGTCCCTCTCTCAAAAGGCGCTCCAGACTTACAACGATTGCTTCTCAATCGAACAGCACATGCGGAAACTCTTGAACTCAACTGCATGACGGCAACGGAAAACACCCACTTGATCACAACACCGTCAAAAACTTCGCGCCTGGCCGTTGTCGATTCCCTCCGCGGAGTCGCCGCCCTGTCCGTTGTTTGGTGCCACCTAGCTGGATTCGGGGTATTTGCAGCGTCCGCCCGCTATGGATGGCTCGGCGTCTATATCTTTTTTGTAGTCTCCGGGTTCATCCTCCCCTATACTCTGTTCCAAGCTGATTACAAGATCTCCAGCTACGGGAAGTTTCTCCTAAAAAGAATCTGCCGGATTGATCCTCCCTATTTCCTCTCAATAGCGCTTGAAATCGGATTCGTCTACCTGGCAAGCCTCTCACCAATGTTCAAAGTCGGAGCTCCATCTTTTACTTGGAAACAGATTCTAATGCACGTCGGATACTTGAACGCGTTCACCGGAGGGCCATGGATCATCGGCGTGTTTTGGACGCTCGGAATTGAGTTCCAATATTACCTTCTTATAGGAATTCTTTTTCCAGTGTTTGCGAGCAAATCCCGCCTGCTTGAATCAATTGTCTTTCTCCCATTACTAATCATCTTGCTGGAACACCACGAATTTGCCCTTCGACCGAGAGGAGAGCAAGGTGGCTTAATCTTTCCTTACGCTTTTGTTTTCCTCATGGGTATTTTCACATTCAAATATCGGTCGGGTCTAACCGGTAGGCGAGCCTATTTAGTCAGCCTGCTCCTGGTGTCGCTCTGCGCTGCGGCGTGCCAAGGACCCATCATCGCGTTGACGGCCCTCTCTACTGCACTCTTAATCGCTTTCGCCCATTTCAGATCACGCATTTTGGAATGGGTAGGAATGATAAGTTACTCCCTATACTTGATCCATGGAGTTGTCGGGGGGCGATTTGAGCGAATTGCAAATCGATTTGTGCCCGATCAACGTGGATACTACGTCGTTATCATCGCCGGGGCTGCGGTTTCTGTCTTGGCGGCGTATTTAATGTATCTTTACGTTGAAAAGCCATCACTGGCATTAGCCAAATTGATTACCTACCATGGCAAGCAAAGCAAGGCTTCAACGCCTTGCTTTGCAGAACAGCATATCTAGCATCATGAGCCGCGCCCTACGTATCCTCGCCATTGGGCACCCCTACATAGTGGCGATGAATCGATCAATTCTACGAGCCCTTGCCGAGAACCCCGTCTTCGACATCACGGTGGCGGCGCCTTCTTACCATCACGGTGACCTTCGACCGCTTCATATAGAACCAGAACCCGCTTTCTCGAAAATCCGTCAAGTTGGTATTAAGGCACACTTGACACGATTTCCTCACATTTTTTCTTATGACAAGGCCCAACTGAAGTCGCTTGCGAGCGGCGGCTTTGATCTGGTTCAGGCATGGGAAGAACCTTTTGTTTATGCGGGATACCAAGTGGCAACTTATGCTTCAGAAGCACGCGCCCGGTTCTGCTTTAGAACTGATCAAAACTATTTGAAACATTATCCCCCGCCATTCTCTTTTTTCGAACGCAAAGTCTTGCAAAGATCTCAGGGGTGGATTGCTGGCGGAAATCTCGTCTATGAAGCAATGCTTCGTAGAAATTACCCTTCCCATTCGGGCCGGATAATGGATGCCGCCGTGGATTTGGACGCCTTTCACCCGGCTAGTTTGGCGGAGCGGAGCGAAGTATTAACCGAACTCGGACTCTCCGGACCGGTAATCGGTTTCGTGGGACGCCTTACCAAGGCCAAGGGGCTTCCAATGCTAATAGAAGCGCTGGACCGAATCGCCCACAAAGAGTGGAACCTGCTGATTGTAGGCAGCGGCCCTTACAAAAGCGCCATCGACGAATGGATCTCCCTCCGTGGATTAGCCAATCGAGTCCGCATAATGTTAGTTAGCCATCAACAAGTGCCTCGTTATTTGCGGGCAATGAACATGCTTGTCGTCCCAAGTCAAACCACGAAGAATTGGCGCGAACAATTCGGCCGGGTGATTATCGAAGCTTTCGCTTCCGGTGTTCCGGTGATTGGAAGTGACTCCGGCGAAATCCCCCGTGTGATCGCCCATGCCGGCAAGATAGTTCCGGAATCGGATGTTGCAGCGTGGTCGTCCGCTGTTACGCAACTCCTCGACGGCGATTCCCTTTCAGCGCGCTTATCGTCCCTTGGTCTTCGGCGCGCCCAGGACTTCTCGGTTGCGACACTTAGCGAGCAATACCGTTCCTACTACGCCTGGTTAGCCGACCAGCCCCTAAACAATTGAAGGCATGGATGAAGATTTTGATCGTCAATGAGTGCGCTCGAATGTTCGGCGGTACAGAAAGGTATCTTCACACGCTCATCCCTGAACTCGTGCAGCGCGGTCACTCTGTGGGCCTGGTCCACGGAGACATCCCGGATCGAAATGCCGAAACCGTGATCTCAAACCGCCTCTGTCTAAGTTGGCCCTTTGGGCAATTGGGTTTACAAAGGACTATTGATCAAGTCCGCGCATGGGCGCCCGATCTTCTCTATTGCCAGGGTGTCGTCTCGCCTGAACTTGAGGAGGCCCTTACCGCGCGATATCCCTCCATCTTCTACGGACATGGATACTACGGAACTTGTGCCACTGGTTCAAAAGTCCATACCTTTCCCATAATTCGCCCGTGTTCGAGACAGTTAAGCCCCATGTGCCTGCTTCTGCACCTTCCTCTTCGCTGTGGCGGCCTCAACCCAGTTACCACCATCAATGGTTACCGCGTGCAATTGCGGCGCAAAAATATTCTCAAGCGTCACGCCGCTGTTCTGGTTGCCAATTCACACATGCGGAGGGAGTTTGCACAAAACGGGGTAGATCCCGGCAAAATTCATGTCGTCCCCTTGCCGCTGGACGAATTCAACAGTCAATTGAAAGCGCCTACGCCTAAGAAGCCGAGTGGAAAACTCTTATTCATGGGCCGCCTTACCGACCTCAAGGGCGTGCATTACCTTTTGCGGGCCATTAGCGTGGCACAAACGAAACTATCGTTCCAACTAGCGCTGACGGTGGCTGGCGAAGGTCCTGAAGAAGAACAATTGCGAAAGGCGGCTTCGCAAATGAACTTGAAAGTGAACTTTGCCGGTTGGGTAGGCCAAAAAGACCTGCCCGGATTACTGGCTCAGTCGGACCTGTTGGCGGTGCCTAGTGTTTGGCCGGAACCGTTCGGTTTGGTTGGTCTGGAGGCTGCTTCAAACGGAGTGCCCGCCGTGGCTTTTGACGTCGGCGGAATCTCTTCTTGGCTGAAGGCTGGCGTGAGCGGAGAATTAGCCCCTGGAGACCCACCAAGGATCGACGGACTGGCCGATGCCATCGTTCTGGCCTTGTCTGACCCCAACCACTACAATCATCTCCGGCAAGGCGCGTGGTCGTTTGCCCGTCAGTTCGCCGCTAACCATCACGTGCAAAAACTCGAATCCATTATGGTGCGAGCCCGAAGCTACGCCGCTGCGAGAACCCAGTAATTCCAATGCGAGCTGACATCCTACGCCAAAGCGCAGTGCAAGCCGCGTCTTTGGATGCGTCGCGCAGGCAGTTGTCGGTGACGTTTTTTATACATACGCCCAAAGATCCGAAGACGGCAGTTTTCAGTAGTGCTTGCCGCCGCTCTGAAGAACTGAACAGTCATAACATTCGAACTGACATTGTTGCTCCAGAGGATTTCCCGTGGTTAAGAAAAATTGGAGGCCGCTGGTACACGCTCGTCTACGCATTCGCGGTGGCATCATATCTGATTCGGCGGCGAGGCGAAGTCAGCGTTGCAGTCTTTCACAGCCACTCGGGCTGGGTATTTCACTTCATCAGAAACTGGTTCAATGCTTTGAAAGGGATTCGAACTGCCACAGAATTTCACGGACTCGAGCCTCTCTCGTTCGAGCAGCTTAGTCTGGAAAAACCGCTCTCACTCCGGTTCCGCATTATGCAGGGAATGGTTGCGAAAATTCTGATCCGGGAAAGCTGCCGCCGCTCAGACCGTGTGCATTGCCTCAACTCGTTTGAACGCGATTACTTGATCGCACATAAGTGGGCGAAGCCAAACCTAGTGGCCCAGTACGCAAACGGTGTCCCTGAAGCTTTCTTTCAAGAGCACCGCAACTATAGTTCCGCCAGTAGATTACTTTTCCTGGGCCAGTGGGTGGAGCGAAAAGGGGTGAGTGCCCTTGTGCAATCTTTTACTCAACTCCACAGAGCAGATGGCCGGATCCAACTCTGGTGCGTCGGCACCTTATTAGAGAGCGATAGCGTCTTGGAGCAATTCCCGATCGACGTCCGGAATGGCGTCCACGTCATATCTCGAGTGGCTCACAGCGAGGTGAGAAACCATCTACGCGCCTCGGACGTCTTTGTTTTCCCTACTCGGTTTGAAGGTTTCAGTATCGCCTTACTGGAAGCGATGGCAGTTGGACTCCCGATCGTAACCACCCCGGTAGGCTCCGCTCAAGACATTCTGGCGAACGATGTGAGCGCTTTGTTTGTTCCTGTCAACGATGCAAAGACCTTAACGAAGGCAATCGAGCGAATCCAGAGCGACCCTTCGCTCAGAGAACGGCTCGGCAAGGCTGCGCAAGTCAGAGCAAGAGGTTTCACTCTTGACAACACCAACAGCAAATATCGCGGTCTTATTCTGTCAATTCCGGGTGTCCAGTAGTTATCGAAAAGTTCACCTCCACCCCGACTAAGAAAATGCTGCCGACAAATTCAAAGGCCTATCTCCCTGTGCTGGATGCTATGAGGGGCATTGCCGCCGTCTCAGTCTGTTGGTTTCACCTGACGAATGCCCAATTCTCAGAAGTGTTTTCCGCTTATAAGGCGTCGGGACAGATTGGGTGGCTGGGGGTTCAGGTGTTTTTCGTCATCTCGGGCTTCGTCATACCCTTTTCACTTTTCCTCGCTGGCTACCGCATCAACGCTTTCTTCAAGTTCTTGCTAAAGCGCATACTGAGGCTCGATCCGCCATACCTATGCTCAGTCGCCTTTGTCGTCTGCGCGTACTACATGTCGTCACTGATCTCGAGAACCGTTCCGCCGTACTCCATACCTTGGCTACAGGTGGCGGCTCACATCGGATACCTGAATGCCTTCGCGGGTTTACCTCTGTTCCAGATGTCTTATTGGTCGTTGGCAATCGAATTCCAGTACTATCTTTTCGTCGGTTTGGTCTTCCCCATGCTCGCTCGCCCCGGTTATGCGGAGTCTGCCACCATTTACGCAGCCATTGCCCTAACCAGCCTGCTGGCCGGACATAACAAGGCATTTCTTCCGCAATTTCTGCCTTTGTTCCTGATAGGCATCACTGTCTTTCGCTTTAAGTGCCTTGGCATTCACTGGCTCGATCTTACGCTGGGAATTGGAATCGGGGTCATTCTCGTTTTCTTTCTCCAAGGTCCACCCCCTGCCATCGCCGGACTGGCTTCAGCCCTTACAATCCTCTTCGTTAATGGCACAACGCGACTGCTAACGTTCTTTGGAAAGATCAGCTATTCCCTCTACCTGATGCACGTTATTGTCGGCGACATCGTCTACGGTCTTGCCGTAAGGCATGCCAGCCACCCGGGCCTTTTGCGCTGGGTCCTCCCGTTTATCGCTTTGGGCGTGGCCATTGCCATAGCTTTCATCTTGTATCGGGTTGTGGAAGTTCCCTCAAAACGCTGGTCTTCGGCAATCCGCTATGACACTCAAATACTTCCTTCGCTCGTCGAGGTCGCCAGTTAATGCCGCAACTTAGGGTCGCGCTGGTTTGTGATGCCTTGGAAGAGCAGTGGCCCAGCATGGACCTAGTTGCCGACATGCTTTTTCGCTGCCTGCGGGAAGGCCATCCTGATATTCAAGTGGAACAGTTGCGGCCTCCCATCAAGCGGCCCCTCACCCGTTTCGGAGGATTCGCAGCCAGTTCTCAAGCTAGAAACGCCGAGCGACTTTTTCACCGCTTCCTTGCCTACCCAGCTTTGCTTCGAAAGCGTTTGGCGGACTTCGATATTTTTCACGTCATCGATCACAGCTACTCGCAATTGGCTCACCACCTGCCGCCGGCGTCTACGGTGGTCAGTTGTCACGACCTTGATACCTTTCGATGTATCCTTGAGCCGCAAAAAGAACGACGCTCGCGGCCTTTCCGCTTAATGACCAAACGAATCCTTCAAGGTTTCGCCAAGGCTTCTAAGATCATCTGTGACAGCCACAGTGTCCGAGATGAATTGGTCGCCCACAATCTGGTTCCATCCAACCGAATCGATGTGGTCCTTCATGCGGCGCACCCCGAATGTTCGCCAAATCCAGACCCGGACGCGGACGCCGCAGTGGAAAAAATGCTGCAACTTGATCGAAATTCCCAATGCCTTTTGCACGTTGGAAGCACAATTCCGCGGAAGAGAATCGATACGCTCCTCCAAGTCTTTGCGGCGGTTCGCGATTCACATCCAAGTCTTAAGCTGGTTCGTGTCGGTGGCGGATTTACGGCTTCTCAAGAAGCGCTCGCCCGGCAGTTGGGCATCCGCGAAGCCATACAAGTCCTGCCCCACATTGACCGCCGCACCCTCTCCGCCGTATACCGCCGCGCCGATCTCCTGTTGCTGACCTCCGATGCGGAGGGTTTCGGTCTTCCCGCCGTAGAGGCCATGGCGTGCGGCTGCCCCGTGGTCGCCAGCGATTTAAAGGTCCTGCGGGAAATCGGGGCAGATGCTGCCGTTTTTTGTCCGCAAGATGAACCCCAGCGCTGGGCCGAAACTGTAACTGGCCTACTAGCCGAAAAACTTGACAACCCAGTTTCTTGGTCGAAACGCAAAACACTCGGACTGGCAAACGCCTCCCGTTTCACCTGGGAAAACTCAGCCGCTCAATTCGTCGAAATCTACCGGTGTCTTCCAACTTCATGCTGACTCTGAAGTCTCCGTTGGTTCACTTCATCCTGTGGGCTCTCGGCTTATCCCAAGCAGAGACCCAGACCACGGACTCCGAACGAAATGCCCTGGCGCGCCATGCAAACGGCCGGCAAAAAGTGGCCGAAATCGGAGTGTGGCACGGCGTCACCAGTTGTCGCCTGCTAAGCGCCATGTCGGATACCGGCAAGTTTTTTGCAATAGACCCCTACCCGGCCGGGCGGCTCGGCTTCAGTGTCCAGCGGATCATAGCGCAAAGAAAGCTATCGGCTTTCAGAGACCGAAAAGTAATGTGGCTTAGAGAAACTGGAGTTGATGCTGCCAACCGGCTCCGAGCCGCAGGAGAGGCGGTCGACTTTCTTTTCATAGACGGCGACCACACTTATGAAGGTTTGCGCGCCGATTGGGAGGCATGGAAGCCCTTGATCTCTCCGTCTGGCATCGTAGCTTGTCATGACAGCCGGTCCAATAACGAACGCGAATTGGCCGGTGTGGGGAGTGTTCGCTATACATCCGAAGTCATCCTCCGCGACCCGTCCTTCAAGGTTATTGACGAAGTACATTCACTCACGGTTCTTCAGAAACTGAAGAACCCGAACTCCTAGTAGCCACCCACACACCTAACGATGCGAATCCTGCAAGTTGGCAAATACTACCACCCGGCAAAAGGCGGCATCGAGACCCACCTGCGGCTGCTTGCCACCGGCATCGCTCCTCACGCGAACGTGGAGGTTCTGGTCGCCGGCCAGCCGCAAGCCAGCCTTGAGACCATCGACGGCATTCGCGTCGAACGCCTCTCCATGCCGGCCTCCCTTTTGTCCGCGCCCATCTGTCCGGGCATGATCGAAAGGCTGCGCAAAACCAAGTCCGACCTTGTCCACGTTCACCTGCCCAACCCCTGGGCGGCCATGGCTTATCTCTCCAGTTCCTGCAAGCAGCCTCTGGTGGTGACGTACCACAGCGACATCGTTCGCCAATCCGTGACCGAACCTGCTTTCCGGCCCATCCTGCTCCGCTTCCTCCAGCGCGCCTCGGCCATCATTTGTTCCTCACGCGCCCTGATTGACCATTCACCCATCTTGCGCAGGTTTCGGGACCGCTGCGTTGTCGTTCCCTTCGGCATCGCGGATCACGCCCTGGACCCGCCGCTCCCTTCGGAGGTTCAGGCCATTCGCAGCCGCTACCACCGCCCCATCATCCTGGCTGTCGGCCGTCTGGTTTATTACAAAGGGTTTGAATATCTGATTCGCGCCATGGCGCAAATTGACGCTTCCCTCATCCTCATTGGCAAGGGCCCCCTGCACGAAAGCCTCAATGCCTTGGCCTCATCGTTGGGAGTCAGCGCCAAAGTAACTTTCCTGGAGCATGTCGAAGACGTTCATCCCTACCACCATGCAACCGACCTGTTCGTGCTTCCTTCGGTGGCGCGCAGCGAAGCCTTTGGAATCGTCCAGCTTGAGGCGATGGCCGCCGGCAAGCCGGTGATCAA
>Ga0182012_10003295_pt1 | contig 17246 bp, 13 predicted proteins | sample 612S2SmetaG_FD_120486 | JGI IMG/M metagenome (GOLD analysis project Ga0182012, IMG submission 120486) | Permafrost microbial communities from Stordalen Mire, Sweden - 612S2S metaG | ecosystem: Environmental > Terrestrial > Soil > Wetlands > Permafrost | place: Sweden: Stordalen | collected...
AGTAGCGGTCCGGGAACTGCTCGACGATAGAAAGAGTGCTTTGCCCGATCGAGCCAGTGGAACCGAGGATGGCGAGTCTTTTCACGATCAAGACACTAGTTTATTTGAGTCGGCCTCGTCTGTGCCGAAAAGGCCCTAAAACCGCTGGTGAATGAGTTGCGCATACCAGAGCACTGGGGCAGCCAGCAGCAGTGCGTCAATCCGGTCGAGGACACCGCCATGGCCGGGGAGAAGGGTCCCCGAGTCCTTTACGCCGACCGAACGCTTGAGCGCCGATTCGGCCAGGTCGCCCACCTGGGCTGCAATGTTGACCAGGGCGGCAAGGAAGAGCCAGTACCAGGTCTCGTCGGGAAAAGAGAGTCTCGCGGAGTTCCATGTTTCAAGCCATGCGGCAAGACCGAGCAGTGCACCCGCAGCGACCAGGCTGCCAAAGATGGAGCCAATCGTTCCTTCCCAGGTCTTGTTCGGGCTCAGTTTTGGTGCGAGCTTGTGGCGGCCCCAGGCACGCCCGACGTAAAGCGCAGCGATGTCTCCTGCCCAAACCACGCAGAGAACAAACGTGACGAGAGAGGGACCGTTGGCCTGTTCGCGAAGAGAGCAAAGCGCAATCAGGGTGAGGCCGCAATAGAAAAGGCAGAAGACTGAGGAGGTTGCATCGGCAAGCACGCGATCCACCGGCGAGGCAAAGGTGCAATAGACGAGGAGGATAAGGCTGAGCACGCCGAGAATGGCGGAGGTCTGCTCGGGGTATTCAAAGTTGCCGGCAAAAAGGGCGACGATTGCGAACATGGTCGGTATGCGGGGCGGTTTGGCGCCCGCTAGATCCGCGAGGCCGAGAAACTCCCACGCAGCCAGGGCCGCAACCGCGGCGGTCAGCAGAACAAAGATCTCCTTCGGCCCCAGAAAGACCAGAACCAAGACGATGGGGATGAGAACCAGGGCCGTAAGGATGCGTTTCATGCCAAGGGTGAGGATACACTGCCGGGGTCGGAGTGGAGCGGAGCGGTAGGCTCAAACGGCACCAGGATGAGGCTAACTTGCGGCGATGTGAATCTGCTCGGGGTTCTCTTCCACCTCACCGCAACCCTCGCCGATTCCCCCAAAACGGCGCTCGCGACGCTGGAAGTTGGCGATTGCTTCGAGCAGATGGATCCCCCGAAAGTCGGGCCACAGGCGTTCGGTGACAAATATTTCCGTGTAGGCGACCTGCCAAAGAAGGTAATTGGAGAGCCGCATCTCGCCCGAGGTGCGGATGAGCAGATCGGGATCGGGCATGTTCGCCGTATAAAGATGGCGGTGAATATCCTCTTCGGTGATTCGATCTGGGCTGGTGTGCTTCTTGTTCAACTCGGCGGCAAGACCGCGGAAAGCATCCACCAACTCGGTGCGCCCGCCATAATTGAGCGCGAGGGTAAGCGTTGTGCCGCTGTTGCGGCAGGTGGTTTCAGCGGCCCACGCCATTTTGTCCTGCACTTCTGGCGGCAGCTCGTGCGTCCGCCCGATGTATCGGATGCGGACGTTGTTGTCCATCATGCGCTGGACGTTCGTTTCGAGGTAGGTCTTGAGCAGGCGCATAAGGAAGTTGACCTCGGCGCGTGGGCGGCGGAGGTTGTTTTCAAGCGAGAAGGCGTACAGCGTAAGCCATGGCAGGCCAATGCGCGAAGCAGTCTCTGTAACCAGTTGCACGCTCTTGGCTCCCTGCTGGTGGCCCAGGAAGCGCTTCAGCGAGCGATGGCCTGCCCAGCGGCCGTTGCCGTCCATAATGATGGCCACATGCTCAGGGAGGCTCTCACGCTTGAGCGTCGCATAGACGGAGCGCTCTTCCGCGGTGAGCTCATCGATGCGCAGCGTGCCAGAAGAATGCAAAGTACTCGCCTCTACGTTGCTCTTACGGCCTTGAAGACGGGTCCGGGTTGGACATAGCCCGATCCGAAAGGAACAGCTGAATGCCAGGAGAACCATGGCCCCATCCAACCGTCCAACGGAGGAACCTTGTGCAAGGACCAGACAGCCTTGCCGGAGCAAAAGTGTAGCAACTTCGACCCTAGCACAAGAGGTGAGGTGCCGCAATCGCCTCAATTGGGGTCCGCCATGGAATGCGCAAGCCCTCGACGGCTGCGGGAGGTATGCAGTCGTTGACGATTCAAAAATGGGTCGAAGAACGACGGTCTGTCGGCTCAGGCTGTGCGGCGGCGACCTGTTGCGGCGTCCCTCACAGCACCATACAAAAGCGTTCGGTGGAGTGAGTCAAGTTGCGGCAAGAGCACAGCAACCTCGGCCAGGAAGGGGTCAGCAAAGATACAGGCCACTTCTTCTTCGCGGACACTGCGCGAATCGCGTACCAGTTGAGAGATGTCCACACCCAGGGCCAAAGCGAGACGTTCCAGCGATCCGAGCGTGGGGATCGCCTTGCCATTCTCGATCTTGGAGATGTAGGTCCGGGGCACCTGCATTCGGCCCGCGAGTTGACGCTGGCTGAGATGGCGGGCGCGGCGGATGTCGCGAACCTGTCCCGCGACCTGCAGACCCGCTTCTGCAGAGGCCGGCGGAGCCTGGGCCGCCACGAGCTGCGGAGCCAGATGAACAGGCTCTTCAATGTCGAGGGGTCTGCGGCATTTTCTGCAGAGGGAGTTGGTCGTCCGGTATTGAACCAGGCTGCAGAAATCGCAGCGGACAACCTCGCGTGCTTCAGTGCTTGCCAGGGTTAGAACCATGGGCTGTGTGCGGAGTGCCAGAGCGGGGCCTCCGGGGTGCTTATTCGCACCGCGTTGGTTGTTACTTTCGGGGATGTGAACCATAATTGTCAAGTAGAAAACTAGAGTCAAACAGAAGATTCACCGATCATACCCTGAAAAACCCTGAAAATCACGAACCAAACGCAGCAACAGGGAGGAAAAAGAAATATGAACCAGCAAAAAAACTTCAGCCGCGCACAAGCGTGGGAGCTGCTGACGGAGTGGACGGCAGGTGAGAGCCTGCGCAAGCACGCCCTGGCTGTGGAGGCCTGCGTGGCAGCCATGGGGGAGGCAGAGGCCGACCGGCTGGGGCTAGTCGAGCCGGAGCGAGGGGCACTTGTGGAGCTGTACTCGACAACGGCTCTGCTCCACGACTTCGACTACGAGCGGCATCCGTCGCTGGACGAACATCCCTTCGTCGGTGTGAAGGAGTTGGAGCGGCTGGGCTGGCCGTTGGAGCTGAGGACTGCCATTCTGGGCCATGCGCAGTACTCGGGCGTGCCGCGCGTAACGCATCTGGACAAGTCCCTGTTTGCCTGTGATGAGTTGGCCGGCTTTTTGACGGCCTGCGCGCTGGTTAAGCCAAGCAAATCAATTGCGGATGTGGAAGTGGCTGGAGTCCGCAAGAAGATGAAGGACAAAGCCTTCGCGCGAGGTGTGAACCGCGCCGATGTAATCCAGGGGGCCGAAGAACTGGGCGTGGACCTCGACACGCACATCGCATTCTGCCTTGAAGCGATGAAGAAGCGTGCAGGAGAGTTGGGGTTGTGAGTAGGAATGCAATAAGGCAGCAGTTTAGCGGATTGGGCAAGAACCGAAGTCATGGCCGGGAACGGCTTCAAGCAAACGGATTGCTCGCCCTCAGCTCCGCCACAATCTCAGCCGCCGCGGTGCGCGCGTCATCCCCACGGTCGGGCGGGAAACTGATAGCGCCGACCCGGGCGTGTCCACCACCGCCGTAGCGTTCGCAGACCGCGGCTAGGTTCACCATCTTTGCCGGGTCGGCGTTTGTCCAGGGATTGGAGCCGACGGCCACCTTGGTGCGGAAGCTGGAACGCGACAACCCAATCGAGTAGGTGGCGTTGGGGTAGAGGTAGTACGGGATGAACTTGTTGAAGCCTTCGAGCTGGTGATCCGTGATGTCAAAGAAGATGGTGCCGTTCTTTTCTTCCGCACGGCTGCGGATAAGATCAATGGCTTCGCGATGGCGCTCGAGCAACGGAGGCAGCAGCTCCGCCACAAACGGCTGGGCAAGGACCTCTGCCAGCGGCTTCTCTGTGAGCAGTGGAATGATGCGCGGGATGAAAGCCGGATCCTGCGTGGCTTCAATGATTAGGGTCAGCTTCATGGCCGGCGCGGCCATCTCGACTGCGGATTCCGGGCTCTCATAGAGAGCGCCATCCACAATATCGGCCCAGTGAACAAGATCAGCGACCGGAGCAGTGTCGAAACCGAACTGCGTGGACGCAATGTGGGCAATGAAGCTGGTGCACGATGTGTACTTGGGATCGAAGAACTTGCGGCTAGCGCACTCGGGATCCTGCTTGCAGGCGAGGAAGTGTTGCTGGTCTTGTGGTGTCAAAAAGGCCGAGAGGTGATGATCGAACCACCAGGTAATGCGCGGCGAAGCCGAATACTTGAAGTCGACAATCGCGTTCTGATCGCCCGTGAACTCGCTTTCGTCGAAAAGAGCTCCCGCGCGATGAACAAGGCCATGGTAGGTGTACGACGCGCTGGGTTCGATGCGTTCGCGATGAAACCTGGTAAACAGCGAGGCGGAGCAGGCTCCATCGAAGCACTTGTCGTGGTAGAAGACGCGAACCTGCAAATCGTTGACTCCCATCCGCCTGAAAATAAGAATAGGCGGAACTGTTTAGCATCAAGGGCTCGGCCGCTTGTGTCAAGGCGGTGGCACTCTTTCTTCTCCGGTGACACCCGTAACTGTCCGATTGCGAACATAAGAATACGATTCCGGACGAACCCGGAGCGCACTGAGCAGCAAGCCTCAGCCTAACTCTTTTGCCATGAGTCCCCTGCGAGCATGACAGTTTGGCTTCAAACGTGCGATTGATTCGTTGTCACACTTCATAGAGATATTGGTCTGGCCGGGAGGGCTCAATGGAAACGTTGATCCAGGATTTGCGCTACGCGGTACGACACCTGTGGAAGTCGCCTGGCTTCGCATTTACAGCCATCTTCACCCTGGCGATCGGAATCGGGATCAATACCGCTGGGTTCAGCATCATGGACGCGGTGATCTTCCGTCCGCTGGCTGTCCCGGATCTGAAGCATGTGGTCGTCATCTACGAACAGAAGAATCACGGCGACAACCAATGGGTAGCTCTCGCAGACTTCGTCGACTGGCAGCGACAAAGCCACTCATTTGACGAATTGGCGGTGCACCGCACCGCCCATATGAGCTTGACCGGGGCCGGCGATGCCGCCCAGGTATTTGCTGAGTATGCATCGCCCTCGTTCTTTAGCGTGTTGCGGACCAGCGCACTTCTGGGCCGGGTCTTCGATCAGGGTGAAACACAGCCCGGCAACAACAGCGTGGCCGTGCTGAGCTACCCATTCTGGAAGTCACAGTTTGCGGCGGACCCAAATGTTGTGGGGCGCACGGTTGATCTGGACCAGCACTCCTACACCGTCATCGGCGTAATGCCGAAAACTATGCAGTATCCGTCAACGGCAGATCTGTACCTGCCCCTGGCGCCGACGGCGGCTCAGTTCGCCGATCGCGCTGACCATGACTACCTCGTCGTCGGGAGGTTGCGCAAGGGCGTGACCACAGCCGGGGCACAAGCCGAGCTGAATACCTTTGCCTCCCATTCAGCCCAGGCCTTTCCGGATACAAACATGGGCTGGCAGCCAAAGGTGACAACACTTCTGGCCGACATCAACGGCGATTACACGCCGCTCTACTTCAACCTGATGCAGGGCGCCACCCTGTTTGTGCTGCTGGTGGTTTGCGCCAATGTAGCCAATCTGCAGTTTGCGCGCGGCATTGCACGACGGCCGGAGATTGCCATGCGGACGGCGCTGGGAGCGGGCCGCAGCCGCCTCATGCGGCAGTTGCTCACAGAGAACATCCTTCTGGGGCTTGCCGGCGGAGCAGGCGGAGTAGTGTTTGCCATTGCGGACATGCGCATCAACCAGATCGCCATGCCGCCGCTCGTGGCACGGTACATGGCCGGCTGGTCCAACATCACCATGAACTGGCGCGGACTGGCCGTTTCGCTGCTCCTGGCCTTGCTGGCGGGGGTCATATCAGGCTTTGCGCCTGCCCTGCAAGCGTTGCGCGTCAACCTGGTCGATCAGCTCAAGGCGGGCTCGCGTGGTCTGGTGGGCGCAGGCCGCAGCAAGTGGATCAGGAATGTGTTGGCGGTATCGCAAATCGCACTCGCGGTGGCCCTGGTGGTTGGCGCAGCACTCATGTGCAAAGGCATGCTGGGCATGCTCCACAAAACAGACCCCTACAATCCCGATCATGTGCTCACATTCAGCGTCCATCCGCCTGCCGCGCGGTACGATACGCCCCAAAAGATAGCCCAGTGGTATACCCAGAGCCTTGACCGGATCCGCGCGCTGCCGGGCGTGCAACATGCTGAGGTGACTGGCGCCCTCCCCTACAGCGATGACGGCTGGGTGGACGATGCACAGATCGAGAATCGGCCGCTGGCTCCAGGGCAATCGCGGACCGCGCTGCGGCTGCCGGTAAGCGCCGGCTACTTTGGCGCATTCCACATTCCGCTTGTCACAGGACGGTTTTTGAGCGCTGCTGACGACCTTCATTCGCAGCCGGTTGTGGTGGTAAGCCGTTCGTTTGCCGACCGCTACTTCCCCGGTGAGAACGCGCTGGGCAAGCACATCCGCATGGGCTCAACCGGCGCGGGCCAGACTCCATGGATGACGATTGTGGGCGTGGTGGGTGAGACAACGTACTCACTTTGGCTGAAGGACCGTCCGGCCGCCGTCTACATGAGCGTTGCGCAGCAACCGCCTTCCGGAATCACGTACGCAATCGAGACGAGCGGCGACCCGATGGCAATCGCAATACCTGTTCGCAAGGCTCTTGCCGGGCTGGATGCGGCGCTGCCGCTGGACAGGTTGGAAAGCTACACCCAATTCACCCATGAAGAGCTCACCGGCATGTTCTTTGCAGCGGCTCTCCTCGGCTTCGACGCGCTGATTGCGCTGTTGCTTTCTGCTGTGGGCATCTTCGGCGTAATGGCCAATCTCGTTGGTGAGCGTACACGTGAAATAGGCGTTCGGCTGGCCATGGGCGCTCGACGCGAAGATGTTCTGAGGATGATTCTCAGGCGCGCAGGATGGCTGACCGCCGTTGGCGTATGCGTCGGCCTGGTGCTGGCCTTCGCTCTGGCGCATGGAGTTGCCAATCTGCTCTACGACGTGAGCCCTAACGACCCAACTGTGTTCTCGGTCATCACCGGAGTTGTGATTGCTGTCGCATTCCTGGCTAGTTGGCTTCCCGCGCGCCGAGCTTCGCGCATCGATCCCATTGTGGCCTTGCGCGACGAATAGAAACCAACCCGGTTGATTTCCGAACTGCCCGGCACCGCGCGCTAGCTGCAACTTGTCAGCGGCCGCGTTTCGGCAACGCCTCCAGTACAATTCAGCAGACAGGATTCTTTTCTTCTCGTTCGAGGAGGCTCGATGGAGCCTGAGATTCAGCCGCGTCCCACCGTCGGAAGCCCCACGGGGCAAGCGGTCAAAGGCGCCCCGGTTGCCGCCGTAGCCAAAGTCGCAATGCCCGAGCCGCGCGGAATCGAGTGGGTGTCCTTCGGTGAAGACGGCTTCCGTGTGGGATGGCGAATCGCCGCATTTGCGCTGCTGCTGAAGATGGTGTTTCAGGTGGTCGGATTCGCATTTGCGCTCCTCCATCTGACCGGCAGCAGTGGTGGCTTTTCGGCATCGGACGCTCTCATCAACGAATTGGCGGGATTCGTGACAGCGGTGGTGGCTGTGGCAGTGATGGCGCGGGTGGAGGAGCGACGCATTCTGGACTACAACCTGCGTGGAACACACCGCCTGGCGCACTTCGGTGGAGGAATGGCTGCGGGATTTCTGGCGTTGTCGGCGCTCGTGGGCATTCTGGCCTGGGGACACTGGCTCACGTTCGGTGCGGCGAGCCTGTCAGGAGCCGAGATCGCCCAATACGGCTCGGTATGGGCCGTTACATTCCTCCTGGTTGGGTTCGTTGAAGAAGGAACCATGCGCTGCTACGCGCAGTACACTCTTGCACGGGGCATCAACTTTTGGTGGGCGCTGTCGGCGGTTGCCGGCACCTGCCTTTACCTCGTGGTGCGCCCGCGCGGCAACGGCGCGTGGGGAGTGTTTGCCTTTGCAGCGGTTGGGCTCATTCCCTGCCTCGTACTGCATCTGAAAAAAGTTGAGGGCGCGAAATTCTGGCAGGCGGCGTGGGCCACCTCGACTTTCTTCGGATTTGGGCATACCGTCAATTACGGCGAAAACTGGATTGGAATTTTTGCGGCTTCGTTGATCGGCTTCGTCTTCTGCGCAAGCGTCAAGGTGACGGGATCGGCGTGGTGGGCCATCGGCTGCCACGCGGCGTGGGACTGGGGCGAAACGTTTTTCTACGGCACCGCCGACAGCGGGTTCACGGCACAGGGGCATTTCTTCACTTCCACACCGGCTGGAGCCACGCTCTGGAGCGGGGGCGCGGATGGGCCGGAGGGCAGTGTGCTGGTGGTGCCTGTGGTGGTCCTGCTGTTGGCGGCTGTGGCTTTAATCTATGGCCGCGGCAAGGCGGCAGCGGTCAATCAGGAGGCGGGTGCCACCCAGGTCGGCTAGTTGCGTGACATCCATGCCGCTGCAGATGCATCTGGGCTCGAGTGGGCGGGCGTTATTCTAGAGTCCAATGCAGGATTCACTACTTAAGTCACAACCAGAATTAACGGCCCGAGGAAATGTGGGCGCCAGACCACCGGCCCAGCGTCGGCGACGCTGGCTTCGGATCGCTGCTTGGAGCGCGGCCTGCTTGCTGGTGCTGCTGGTTGTGGCTGTAGTTTGCTTTGTCCTGTGGCTTCGTGGCGCAGAAAAGGCTGCGCTGCCCGTGCTGGATGGCGATCTGCACGTGGCCGCGCTAAAGGCGCCTGTGACCGTACGGCGCGATGAGCACGGTGTTCCGCACATCGAGGCCGCCAGCGAAGAGGATCTGTTTACAGCGCAAGGCTACGTGACCGCCCAGGACCGGCTCTGGCAGATGGATGCCTTCCGCCGCAATGCCAACGGCGAGTTAGCCGAGGTCATGGGCTCCGCGCTGTTGAAGCACGACACGATGCAGCGCGTTCTCGGCATTCGCCGCACAGCCGAGCGCATCTGGGCAAATTCTCCGCCTGACCAGAAGGCGAGGTTCGATGCCTACGCCCGCGGAGTAAATCTCTACATCGCCGACCACGGCGACTCACTGCCCGCAGAGTTTCGGCTGCTCGGCTATATGCCGAAGCCCTGGACAGGCGTGGACTCGATCAGCGTGGGCCTCATGATGGTGCAAACGCTGGACACCCACTGGCAAGACAAACTGTCGCGGGACGCGATCGCGGCCAAGCTGAACAACCCCAGGCTGGAATCAGATATCTATCCACTGGGCTCCTGGCGCGACCACCCGCCGACCGGCGAAAAGCACGACATGAGCCAGCCACCGCCGGCACCGGCCAAGCATGCGGACGACGGTGATGAAGATGACAGCTCGCAGGCGATGAATAGGGATCAGGGATTGGGCGTCAGGGGCCCCGCCGGAGAGATCGGAGATCAGAGATCAGAGATCAAACTGGCTGAGGTGAGACCCAGCGGCAGAGGCTTTGTATCAGGGCACGGCTTCAGCCGTGCCGATAGTGCCGTCGAGGTTTCGAAAGGGCACAGATTCAGCCGGGCTGATTGGGCCGTCGAGGTTTTGAAAGGGCACGGCTTCAGCCGGGCTGATTGGGCCGTCGAGGTTTTGAAAGGGCACGGCTTCAGCCGTGCCAAAAAGGCCAATAACATAAATGGGGCTTTAGCCCCTGAGGGATGGCTTACCGCCGGCTCCGAGGCCTTGCCGCAGCTCTCCGCAACCTCTACCGCCGACCCGCTTGGGATGGCGTCCGACCTGCGCGGCCTGCGCGAGGCCGGCCTCATCGGCTGCGCCGACTGCGCCTTTGGATCAAACAACTGGGTCGTAGCAGGCAGCCACACCGCCAGCGGAAAACCCCTGCTCTCGAACGACATGCATCTCGGCCTTACCGAGCCAAACATCTGGTACATGGCCGACTTGAAGGCGCCGGGCTTTCATGCAGCAGGAGTGACGCTGCCTGGAGTGCCGTTTGTAATCGCCGGCCACAACGACCACGTCGCGTGGGGATTCACCGCACTCTATGCCGACGTGCAGGATCTCTACATCGAGAAGCTTCAGGGCAACAACTACGAAGGCAACGACGGCCAGCAGCATCCGCTCAAAGTGAACCACGAGACGATCAAGGTGAGCGGCGGAAAAGACGTCACCGTTGACGTGCAGGAGACCGAGCACGGGCCTCTGCTGAATCAAGTGTTGCCCAAAGAGACGCGGGCACTTGCACTGAAGTGGACACTCTACGACCCCAGCCTGAACACGCTGCCCGTCTACGAGATCAACAAGGCGACAAACTCGAGCGAATTCGAGAGTGCACTAAAACTCTGGTGCTGGCCGACCCAAAACGTGGTCTACGCCGACGACCAGGGACACATCGCCTATCATGCGATTGGGAAGGTGCCGATTCCCTTTCTCGGCAACGAGATTCCGTTCCATCACGGCAATCTGGAAATGCGCGTTGGAACAAATGAATGGGCAGATCAAAGCCTCGTGCCTGGGGCTTATCTTCCTTTCGATCGGATGCCCCACGCATTCGACCCGCCGTCGGGGTTTCTCGCAACAGCCAATTCGCGCGTAACAGCCAACAATGCGCCGATCAGGCTCACCCTTGAGTGGGCCGACCCCTATCGCGCCGAGCGCATCTACAAACTGCTCGACGGCCGCAACGGCCTCACCCGCGCAGACATGCTTGCCGTCCAGACCGACATCTACAGCGAAGTCGACCAGGAGATCGGCCACCGCCTTGCCTATGCCATCGACCACACAGACGGCGTGGACGAGCGCCTGAAAAAGGCGGCGGACCTGATGCGGAGCTGGGACGGTCGCCTGACGACAGACTCAGCCGCGGCGTCGGTGGTGACCCAGGCGCGCAAGGCCTTCTGGCCGCTGATCCTGGAGCCAAAGCTGGGCAAGGATCTGGCCGCGGAGTATCGCTGGTCCGAGTCGAACTTTGCCGAGGAAGAGATCATCATGCACGGCGGTTCAGATTCTCGTTCCCCCTGGCTTCCGCCCGGATGTAAAAACTGGGATGCGCTGCTCGCCGATGCAGTGCGCAAGGGGATGGATGCGGGGTCCGCTCCGGGCGACGTCGCAGACTGGAAGTATGGAAGCTGGCACGTGGTGGACATCGAGCATCCGCTGGCCAGGTTCCTGCCTGGAATCGGCGGCTTCGCTGGTACCGGCGAACAGCCGCTGAGCGGCGACACCACCACCGTGAAGCAGGTGGGCCGTGATTTTGGCCCGTCGCAGCGCTTCACCATGGACTGGAGCGACCTGGACGGCTCGACTGAGGACATCGTGCTAGGCGAGAGCGGCGATCCCTACAGCCCCTACTACCGCGACCAGTGGCGGGACTACTTCGGCGGGACAACGTTTGCGCTTCCCTTCTCTGATGCGGCGGTTGCCGCGCAGACCCGGCACACGTTGCGGCTGACTCCATGATGAACGAGTCAACAACGAGTCAGACAAGGCGAGCTGCACTGCTGCGGCGTTGGGCCGGCCCGGCGGTAATCCTGCTCGCTGCTGCCATTGCGGTCGCTCCGCAACTCGTCAAAGGCAACTCCTGCGGACACGACTTCGACTTCCACCTTGTTTCCTGGCTCGACGCGCAGCAGGCGTGGCGCTTTGGCATTCCATATCCCCACTGGACCGCCAGCGCAAACTACGGCGCGGGCGAGCCGCGGTTTGTCTTCTATCCGCCGCTCACATGGATGCTGGGCGCGGCTCTCGGCCTGACGATGCCATGGCACCTCGTCCCGATCGCACTGACATTTCTGCTGCTTGCGGGAACAGGACTGGCCACACGGGCGCTGGCGTGCGAAGTGCTTGACGATGCGGCGTCGACCATGGCCGGATGCGCCGCCATCTTCTCGGGCTACGCGCTTTTCACGGCCTACGAGCGAAGCGCGTTCGGCGAACTCGCGGGCGGCCTGTGGATTCCGCTGATTCTGAAGTTTGCAATCGGCCGACGACGAGGCGGAGAAAAGACTCCGGCCCGCTGGCTGCACGGATCGGTGGCAATCGCACTCGTCATCGCCGGAGCATGGCTATCGAATGCACCCGTGGGCGTGATGGCCAGTTATCTGCTGGCCGCCGTGGCCGCCGTTGTGGCGCTTTGGCAGCGATCTTGGAGGCCCTTGATCCGTGCGACGGTTGGAGTAGTCCTTGGCCTTGGCTTATCGGCAATCTACCTGGTTCCCGCTGCTTGGGAACAAAAGTGGGTGGACATTTCCGAAGCGACAAACGACCCGGGACTGAAGATCGAGAACGGCTGGCTGTTTGCTTACCATCTTGACCCTGCACTCGCCGGGCACGATTCGGAGTTGCAAAAGGTATCGCGGATCGCCGTTGCAATGGTTGCGGTAGCGTTTGTGGCGATCATTTTGACCTGGCTCCGCCGACGATCGAGAAAGAATGGTGGCGCTGCAGAAAGTAACCGCGTTTCACTTGAGTCATGGCTGGTGCTGGCCGCGATCCCGATGGTCGTGCTATTCCTTCAACTCCCGGTTTCGTTACCTGTGTGGAATCTGCTGCCAAAAATGCGTTTCCTGCAGTTCCCCTGGCGATGGCTGGTCGTGCTTGAGGCGCCAATGGGCATATTCATTGCCGCAGCCGTATGGCAGGCCAGGCTTCGTCGGCAAATTGCTATCGCCGTGGCATGTGGGCTGGCCTTTGCGTGGGCGCTGTATATTGCCGGCCACAACTACCTGCAGGTCTGCGACGACGAAGACGCCGTGGCGCCCATGTTGGGCGTATTTGGATCTGGCGCGGGATTTGTCGGGACGGACGAATACCAGCCGCCTGGCGCGGACCTGACCCAGATTGCACAGGGATTGCCCGGAGCCTGCCTGGTGGCAGATCCAAATGCAACTTTAGGCGCTGTTCCCGCCGCGGATCAAGCGAACAGCGATGCGACATCCGTTTGGGACGAGAAGCAGGGCAGTTGCGACCAGACTTTTCCCGCCTCGCCCGTCAGGGTAAGAGGCCCGACGGAGCATTTTGGTCTCCTCGCCGTCACCGACCATGCGGGTTACCTGGTGCTGCGCCTGACACGGTACCCGGCATGGCAGGTGACGGTGAATGGCCGGGTGGTCAATGATCTGCCCAGGCGCGACGACGGACTGTTGGCGGTCCCTGTGCTTGCCGGCCCCGTAGATCTCTCAGTGGATTGGACCACAACTCCAGACGTTCTAGCCGGGCGATGGATAAGCGGGTTGAGCGTGCTGGGCATTACGGGATTGGGCTTACTGGAGCTCAGGCGAAAGGCACGCAGTTAGAATAGAACGGATGACTTTTGACGTAAAAACGCTAATCCAACAAGGCGCCGAACTCACCGATCAGGCCCTTGAGGAGCTGATTCCAACCGCTGAATCGGTGCCCGCATCGATACACAGTGCAATGCGGCACTCGACCTTTGCCGGGGGCAAACGGCTGAGGCCCGTGCTGGCCATGCAGGCGGCGGTAACCATTGCAGGAACGCTGCCTGCTGGAATTGCGCGGCTGGGTGCGGCGCTCGAGATGCTCCACACCTATTCGCTGATCCATGACGACCTTCCCGCTCTGGACAACGACGATCTGCGCCGTGGCAAGCCAACCTGCCATGTAGCTTTTGGCGAGGCAATTGCCATTCTGGCCGGCGATGCGCTGCAAACCCGAGCGTTCGAGGTGCTGGCGGGCTTGGACACTCCACCAGCAGCGACAGTGCAGATCATTGGACTGATTGCAAACGCGGTAGGCACAGTGGACGGGATGATCGGCGGACAGGTGCTGGACATTGAAAGTGAGCACCTGGAGCCAACACCGGAGTTGGTGGAGGCGATCCACCGGGCCAAGACCGGAGCGCTGATCCGCGTCAGCGTTGTGACCGGCGGCATCTATGCCGGTGCGCGAGCCGAGGACGTGACGCGTCTCGACACTTTTGGCCGCAAGGCCGGCCTGGCCTTCCAGATCGTGGACGATGTGCTGGACATGACGGTGGACTCCGCGCAGTTGGGTAAGACGGCTGGAAAGGATGCGGCAACCGAAAAGGCGACCTGGCCGGCGGTCTACGGCATTGAGCAGAGCCGGCGGGACGCCGCGAAGTTGATCGTTGAGGCGTTTGCCGCGCTCGAGCCCTACGGCAGCCGTGCAGACGGTTTGAAGGCCGTTGCGCACTACCTGGTCGACCGGAAGAACTAACCAGGAACAAAGACGAAAGTGGTGGGAGCGGCGTGAGGTATTACTTTCGAAAACCCAAAAAACGAAGACTCTCCGATTCCTTCTTATCTGCATTTGGATCGGCGGTTGGATGGGTCTACAAATCAGCTTTCGGTGGCTTCGATGAGCTTTTCTACCAGTGGAGCAGGAAGCGATTCATCGCCAAAGTCAACCAAAGCTTCGAATACCTGTTCTCTGAACATCATGGAAGTGTGAACCAGCACGAGGGGCAGCACTATCCCCGAGCATTCGACTATCTCCTTGTCGTTCTGGAATTCGACGCAATGCGAATCCGCATCATGAGCGGGCGAGGAGAACTCGATGTCGAAGTTGCTCCGGCACGTGAACCGGGGATTGGCGGGAGCTTTCCTTCCTGCGACAGGTTGCGGACCAATCTGGCCGAAGCGAGGGTCCTTCAATGCCGCGGTCGCTCGACGAGCTTGCCGGGCAAATTCAGCTGAGCTGGAGCCAACTGACGGAATTGCTGTCTGAAGAAAATTGGCTTCCGGGTCTGACGCTCGCCGAATGGAGAAGGTTCATTCAATTGCCGGTTCAAGAGAAGCTTGAAATTCGGGAAACAATGGCGCCCCGCCCCCGAACTCCTGCGCCAGGCAGCACTTTCGCTTCGAGGTTTTGACCGGAATGCTCACTGAATCAGAAATCCTGACCGCCCTGCGCGATTGCTTCGACCCGGAAGTGAAGCTGAATCTTGTCGATCTCGGCCTGATCTACGCCGTGGAGAGCGGCCCGGACCCCGATTCGACCCCCGCGTGGCCGCGGCAATGGGTGAGGGTTACCATGACCTTGACCACCCCTCAGTGTCCGGCGAGCGGTCTGATCTTTGAGCAGGTTCACAACCGGTTGGCCGGTATTCAGCAGATCAGCAAAGTGCAGGTGGAACTGGTATGGGAGCCGAAATGGACTCCACACCGGATCAGCGAAGCAGGGCGCAAACAGTTGGGAATCTGATTCTTCAGTGCGCAGGCTCCTGCGCACAAAAATTCTGACGCCCGCGGTTAGCGGTTCAGAATCCTATGCAGCTTGTCGCGCTGGGCGCTGACTTCGCTCATCGAATCCTGGACCTGGCCAAGAAGGCTCTGCACATTCTCGATGTGGCCGGGAATCGCGTTCCACCAGCTGCGAAGCAGGTCCTGCTGCTCAAGCAGCAGCAACGTTGTGCCCGCAGTGGCGGCAACAGTACCCGCCTTGCGATTTCCGGTCAGCAGCAGGAGCCCGCCGGCAACCAGGCTGCCAGCCGCAGCAACCGTCGCCCAGTTCAGGTTTTCGCCTACTCCGCCCTTGCTTGCGGCCTTCAATTCCTTTTGGGGTTGCGACAGCGGAACCACTACCATGTGCTCTCCTCTTCGGTCCTGCTTCCGTCCTGGGCAGATGGAACGGGGAAAGAAGCCTGTATCAGTATGCCTTGAAACTTGGCCATCCGGTCTTCCGCAGCCGAAACTGCTTCCAATCATTGAGACGCTCGCCCACCAAAAGAGGTTGCGGCCCTTTCCAACGCTAAGGTGGTACGCGGTCGCCTAGTCGAGGTCGAAATCGCGCAAGGGCTTTCCCTCTGGAGCATCCTTGGCCTTGCGCAGCGCTTCGGCAAACTTCTTCTCAAATAGGTCTTCCTTGTTCTTTTCAGCCTCAATCGACTGCCGGAAGAGTGATTCCTTGCGCTCGTCCTGAGCACGCATCGCCTGGGCCGCAGTCTCGAGGTCTTCAAACATGCGCTTGCGCGGGGCTGGCGTGTGGCTCACAACAAGGCCGGTGGAGGCGTCGACTACAATCATCGCGCCGCAATCGGGACAGGGAACCTGAAATGTTTTGTCTTTCGCTTTCGTCATCCTGAAGAGAATTGTAGGCGCAACAAATGCGGTTTGAACAGATGTCAATGCGATAACGATGTCGACACTGTGCCCGACCCGGCGGTGGCATGGACGTGCAGAATGATGCGCCGATACGAGGTCATGGGCGGCGAGCCGTCGTTGGTAACGGCAAGAATGATGTGTGCTACTCCGTCTCCGTTGCAGGGAACAAGGCCGGGAAGCCAGGCTGGAGCGCAGGCTGAGGTCGCTGTCACCTCCGCGCGAAGTTGGGATGTTCCCGTCAGGCTGACTGCGGCCCGATTCCCATCAGCTATGCCCGCCTCGGCGTAGTGAAACCACTCGAAGTGGAGATTGCGGCCGTTGGGGTCGGCTGTACGGCTGGCATCAAGAACCACAGGCCTGCCCACCTCCGCATCAATCTCGATGGGCGCTGTGCCTGGCTGGCCATTCACCACCACATTTGGATTGTGGCTGGCATGGGCAAAGTCGGAGATGGTCCAGGACATACGCCCGGCAAAGTCATTCTGGAAGGCCGTCCGCCACCGCCAGATGGTGGCCTGGTCTGAAGTGTGGAGTTTGCCGTCGACGCCCGTTACAGTGTCCTGCGAGGTTGTGCGGAAAAACTCATCGCCGCCCTGGGTCCAGATGGAGTGGGTTTCGCCGTAGGGCTGGCGATAGACGTATCGGCCGCCCCATCCACCCCAGTCGGGACGACGGAATGCGTTCAGGCCGTTGTCGATCAGTCCAAGATATGAGGGCGTATCGCCCTCCATGATGAACATGAACTTTGGATAGACCTTGCCCAGCGGGCCTTTGCTGCGAATGTTCGTGTCAAGCCACTCGTTGGTGACCGTGGTGAAGTCGGCTCCGTCGCCATTCCGGTAATATCGGTCGCCGCTGATGCCGGTCCACGTGGCGGAGTAGTAATCAGCACTTGTCGGCGTGGAGGGGGCGACTACGTAAAAGAGGCTGGGAAACTCGCGCCGAATCCAGGGACCAGCGTCATCCTGATCGCTAATTGAGGAGACCCGGACACGGGCGATAAGCTTCTCCACTTCTTCAGGGGTGTGCTTTGCGCGGAGATCCATCAGAGCCTGCGCGAGCGTATTGGCCCCGCCCCAT
>Ga0182012_10003296_pt1 | contig 17241 bp, 18 predicted proteins | sample 612S2SmetaG_FD_120486 | JGI IMG/M metagenome (GOLD analysis project Ga0182012, IMG submission 120486) | Permafrost microbial communities from Stordalen Mire, Sweden - 612S2S metaG | ecosystem: Environmental > Terrestrial > Soil > Wetlands > Permafrost | place: Sweden: Stordalen | collected...
ATAGAAGTGTGAAACGATGTCGGTTATGACCACTCGCGTTCTCGAAGTGCGCAAGAACGTTCTCAACAAGAACGACGAACTTGCGCGCGAGTTGCGAAGCACCTTCCAATCGGCTGGTGTTTTCGTCCTGAATCTAGTGTCCAGCCCAGGCACCGGCAAGACCATGCTGCTCGAAAAGACTCTCGCCGCCTTGCGCCAGCGCGGTCATCGCGTGGCTGCACTCGTGGGCGATCTCGAAACCGACAATGACGCCAAGCGCCTGGCCCAAAGCGGTGCGCCCGTTCGCCAAATCAAAACCGACGGCCGTTGCCATCTTGAAGCCACCATGATTCGCACTCACTTGGAGGGCTGGTCTCTCACTGACTTGGATTTTCTCTTTATCGAAAACGTCGGCAACCTTGTCTGCCCCGCCAGCTACGACCTCGGCGAGGCCGTTCGTGTCGCGCTCCTCTCCGTCAGCGAAGGCGAAGACAAACCTCTCAAATATCCCACCATGTTCAACAGTGCCGACGCCGCCGTTGTCACCAAGATGGATCTCGCTGAAGCCTGCGAATACGATCGTGAAACTGCCTTGCGCAATATCCGCGAAATTCGTCCCTCCATTGAGATCATTGAGCTTTCTGCGAAGCGTGGCATCGGCGTGGATTCCTGGCTCGACTTTCTGGAACGTAAAAAACGCGGCGTTTGATTACGATAAACTCTAGTGGATGAGCGCTGGAACGGCACTACCGGGTCGAATGGATTTCGATTCAGTGGGTCCCGGCTCGGATGACGAACTGGTGCGCTTGCGCGCTGAAGTGGCCCACCTGCGCCGCGAAAATCTCTGTCTCACGGGCGAGTCGGAATTGCTCCGCGCTGCTGCGCGCATTGTCGTCGAAGAACTCGACACCCGCGTCCTCATCCAGGAAATAGCTCGCCTCGCCGCAGCCGTCCTGACCGCCGATCACGCCGTGATTGGCCTCTGCGACGAAGATGTGTTCGCCCAGGAAACAGGCTATTCTCACGGAGTCGGCCCCACCAGCGATGCCGGAGTCGCTAGTGATCCGGTCGCCAATTGGGTCTGCAAGCATCGCGCGGCTTTTCTCTCCAACAGTCCAGCCGTTGATTCCCGACTGACAAAAACTCCGACACCTCCCACCTACCGGAACGTGCTCGCAGTTCCGATTCTCAATCACCAGCGCCTGGTGATTGGCGTACTCGAAGTGCAGAATCGCCGCACCGGTGTATTTACGGAGCGCGACCGAAACGCTGCCGAAACACTTGCTCTGCTCGCTTCCACCGGCTTATCTCGGGCCAAGCTCTATGACCGCATGCAGGAATGGTCTCGCTCTCTCGAAATGCTTCTTGCCTTCAACGCCGCCGTCAACCAGCACCTCGATCCCAAGTCCTTGGTGAAGAAGCTCGTCGAAAATGCCGCGCAGTTTTTAGAGGCACAAGGCGGCATGGCTGGGTTGGCCATCTCCTCCAAAGAAGGCGAGACACAGATGGTTTCGGAGAGTTACTGGTTCCGGGGCACCTGGCATGAGCGCCAGCGGCGTTGGGATCGCTTCGAAGGTCTGCCCGGCACTCTTCTCGAAAACGAGTTTTCCTATCTTTCAAACGACTATCAGTCCGATCGTCTAGCCGACGAAGAGTTAAAAGCTAATTTCGAAGTGCGCCGCGCTCTTTGTGTGCCCATCAAAGATGTGGACGATCGTTTGGTGGGATTCTTCGAACTCCACAAAAGCGGCAGTACAGCGCCCTTCACGTGGCAAGATACGGCGTTTCTCGAATCTCTTGGCAACACAACGGCTGTAGCCTTGCAAAACGCTCAACTCCTCAAGACGCTGGAAATTCGCGGCCGTGAAATGGAAAATCTCTCCCGGCGTCACGTGACTCATCTTGAGGAAGAAAGAGCGCGCATCGCCCGGGAGTTGCATGACGAAGCCGGCCAATTGCTCATTGGCATCAAGCTGAGTCTCCAAGTGCTTGCCCACCAAATGCCGGAAGACATACCGGAGGTGAGACAGGAACTAGATGAGTTGCGTAACCAAGTGAATCAAGCGACCTCCCGCTTCAAGGATCTGGCGAAAGGTCTCCGTCCTCCCACACTCGACAAACTCGGACTCAATGTATCTCTCCGCCAACTCGCTGCCGACCACGAACGCCGCACCTGCATTCCGGTTCATTTGGAGTTAAGCACCAACATGTCCCGCTTAAGTCAGTCGGCAGAGATTGCGCTGTACCGGATTGTCCAAGAAGGCCTAACGAATGCGGCCAAGTATGCCAATGCCACCGAGATTTTCATTTACCTGCAAAAGACCGGCGCTGACATCGAACTGGACATTCGCGACAATGGAACGGGCTTTGATCCAGGCCGAATAAGTTCGGGCTTGGGTCTACTCGGCATGCGGGAGCGCGCCAGTATGCTGGGCGCTCGCTTTTACGTCAAGAGCTTGCCCAACAAAGGGACGGAGATTCAGGTAAGAGTGCCCAACGTATGATGTCAAACTGGCGCGTAATGTTAGTGGATGACCATAAATTGGTCCGTCGTGGCTTAGCCGCTCTCCTTCGTCTGGATGGTCGATATCACGTGGTGGCCGAAGCAGACGATGGCGAAGAAGCCCTCCAGCAATTGGAGACCGTTCCCGTGGACGTCGTGATTCTCGACCTTTCCATGCCGCGCCTCAATGGCATGGAAACGATTAAACGCATAGTGAAAAAGTTTCCTAAAACGAAAACGATGGTACTGTCGATGCACGAAGACGAACAGTTCGTTGCTCGTGCTTTCCAAGACGGTGCGCGCGGCTACGTCTTGAAGCACGCCATGGATGACGAGCTTTTCAAGGCCCTCGATACGATCCTCCGCGGTAACCAGTTTGTTAGTTCCGCCATCGATAGGGCCAGCGTAGACGCCCACGCCCTTGAGTCCGACGAACTCACCGCCCGCGAACGCGAAGTGCTACAACTCATTGTCGACGGCCACACCACTCAGGCCGTTGCCGATATTCTTTCCATCAGTCCCCATACTGCTACCCGACATCGCGCCAACCTCATGCAGAAACTCGCCGCCCACAGCCAGGTCGAACTCGTTCGCAACGCCGCTCAGCGCGGCCTCATTATCATGCCCAAAGCGTCCCTCGAAGGTTGACCGTTGCGTCTCTTTTTCGTTCAACCCGCAACTCTACATACTTCTTGCTATTGAGTATTCCGTCAGTCCCTATAGACTTGCCATTGGAGCCTCAGTCGTCTTTTCTATAGGAGTCAAAACCATGGCATCAGTTTTGTGGCTACAAGGCGGAGCGTGCAGCGGCAATACCATGTCGTTCTTAAACGCCGAAGAACCGAGTGCGTGTGATTTAGTAACTGATTTCGGGATTGACCTCTTGTGGCATCCCTCTCTCGGTATGGAGATGGGCAACAACGCCAAGAAAATTTTTGAAGATCTCGCCACTGGCCGCAAACCCCTCGACATTTTCGTTTTTGAAGGTACCGTCATACTGGGCCCCAACGGCAGCGGTCGTTTCAACATGTTTGCCGATCGCCCTATGAAAGACTGGGTGAAGGAACTCGCCGCACAAGCCAACGCTGTGGTCGCTTTAGGTGACTGCGCCTGCTGGGGCGGCATCCCCGCCACTGAGCCTAACCCCGTCAATAACGTCGGTCTCCAATATCTGAAACGTGCGCAAGGCGGCTTCTTGGGTTCCGACTTCCGCTCTAAGTGGGGCTTGCCTGTTGTCAATATTCCAGGTTGCCCGGCTCACCCTGATTGGGTCACACAAATCCTCGTAGCCATCGCCTCCGGCCGCGCCAAAGATATCGCCCTCGACGATCTCCAACGTCCCCAAACCTTCTTCAAAACCTTCACTCAAACGGGTTGCACCCGCGTTCAGTTCTTCGAATACAAACAATCTCCCACGGAGTTCGGCCAAGGCACTCGCACTGGGTGTCTCTTCTATGAATTCGGCTGTCGCGGACCTATGACTCACTCGCCGTGCAACCGTATTCTTTGGAATCGGCAGTCCTCCAAAACCCGCGCCGGCATGCCTTGCACCGGTTGTACCGAACCTGAGTTTCCCTTCCACGATCTCAAGCCGGGAACAGTATTTAAGACTCAAAAAATCAGCGGAACCATCCCCAAAGAAGTGCCATCTGGCACTGACCACGTCACCTACATGGCGCATGCGGCAGCCGCTCGGATCGCAGCTCCTAAGTGGGCCAAAGAAGACATGTTCGTCGTGTAAGACCCTTATTGAAAACTGGAGCCTCCCAATGTCGACTACGTTAGTCTCTCCCTCAAAAATGCATATCAGCCCACTGGGCCGCGTGGAAGGTGACCTCGATCTCACCATCACCGTTAATGATGGTGTTGTCACAGACGCTTGGACCACGGCCAGCATGTTCCGCGGCTTCGAGATCATTCTCAAGGGTAAAGATCCTCAAGCCGGCTTGATTGTTACACCGCGTGTGTGTGGCATATGCGGCGGCAGCCACTTGTATAAAGCAGTCTATGCTCTTGATACCGCCTGGAAAACCCACGTGCCCAAGAACGCCACGCTTGTCCGCAATATTGCTCAGGCTTGCGAAACACTGCAATCCATCCCGCGTTGGTTCTACGCCCTGTTTGCCATCGATCTTACTAACAAGAACTATGCCCAAGCCAAGGAATACGACGAAGTGGTTCGCCGCTTCGCTCCTTTCGTTGGGACTAGTTATGAAAAAGGCGTCACGCTCTCCGGCAAGCCCGTCGAAGTCTACGCCCTCTTTGGCGGTCAATGGCCGCATTCCAGCTTTATGATTCCTGGCGGCGTCATGTGTGCGCCCACTCTCTCCGATGTCACTCGCGCCATTGCCATACTTGATTATTGGAAAAGGGAATGGCTAGAGGCCACTTGGCTCGGTTGCTCCATCGACCGTTGGCTGGAAAACAAGACTTGGGCCGACGTCATGAAATGGGCCGACGAAAACGACAGTCAGCGTAATTCTGATTGCGGCCTGTTCTTGCGCTTTGGTCAGCGCGTCGGTCTCGATAAATTCGGCCAGGGTTGCGGCGCTTATCTCGCAACTGGCACCTACTTTCAGCCCGAGTTATATGAAAATCCCACGATCGACGGCCGCAACGGCGCTCTTATCAATCGTTCAGGTATTTATGATGGCTCTGGCTATCACGATTTTGACCATCTTCGCGTAAAAGAAGACATCACCAACTCCTTCTACCGCGGCGCCTCCCAACTCCATCCTTGGGACGGTGTTACGGAACCGATCGATCCCATCGATGGTGAGAAACAAGGGAAATACAGTTGGGCCAAATCTCCGCGTTACGACGTGCCGGAAAAGGGCTTTCTCCCCCTCGAAGCGGGTCCGCTCTCTCGCCAGGTCATCGCTGGCAAACCGAACCCCGCTCCCCACCAGGATTTCGATCCTCTCTTCCTCGATGCCATCCGTACCGTGGGTCCCAGCGTCCTCGTCCGGGTCATGGCTCGCATGCATGAAGCCGCCAAGTACTACAAAATAGCTCGCAAAGCACTCGATGATCTGGAACTCCACGACAAGTACTACACCAAACCCGTCGAATTGCCCGAAGGCAAAGGGTTCGGATCGACCGAGGCCGCGCGCGGTTCTCTCTCCGACTGGATTATTCTCAAGAACGGCCGCATTGAGAATTACCAAATCGTGACTCCCACCGCCTGGAACATTGGCCCGCGTGACAATCGCCAAATCAACGGTCCTATGGAGAAAGCCTTCATCGGTGCACATATCACCGACCCACAGGACCCCGTAGAAATGGGTCACATTGCCCGTTCGTTCGATTCTTGTCTCGTATGCACCGTGCACGCATACGATGGCAAGACTGGCAAAGAACTCTCTCGCTTCCGTATCGGCGAAGGTTCTTAGTCGTTCTTTGATCAACACAGGGCTATGCACGCCAAAGTTCAAACACTCATCATTGGCTGCGGCAATCTATTGCGCGGTGACGATGCCGCTGGCCCGGTCCTGATTCGCCGTTTATGGGAGATGGGCCTTCCCCCCGGCGTCCAATGCGCCGATGGCGGCACTGGCGGTATGGACGTCGCCTTTCAAATGCGCGGTGTCCCCAACGTCATTCTTATTGATGCCTCCCACACGGGTTCCGAGCCGGGTGCCATCTTTTGCGTACCCGGTGATGAATTAGAACGGCTGCCTCCCCTCACCGGCCTCAATCTACACTGTTTTCGCTGGGATCACGCACTCGCTTTCGGTCGCTGGTTACTCAAAGACGAATATCCAAAACAAATTACGGTATACCTAATTGAAGCGGCCAATCTGGAGTTTGGAGCCGAGTTGTCCACCCCAGTAAAAGCCGCAATCGAAAGCTTGGCGAAACAGCTTTTGCACGGATGTACAGCACATGCCTGTGTCGAGGTATGAGGTGGAAATAACAAACCGCGGCTATCTCTACCTAAGCGCTGACCTCGCCTCAACTCGTTTCCCGTACGATGCTCTATTCGCTACCCTCGAATCCGGCAATCTGGTCTTATGGCCCACCAGCGGCGCTACTGCCGGCGGCCTTCTGCTCAAGCAACGCAACGTCTCTGGTGATCGTTGTGTTCTGATGTCCGAAATCTTCCATGCCGATACAACTCCCGGTAAACGAGAAGCTGTTTGGGATGATCGACGCTGTCATCTCTCCATTCCTCTGATCGCGAGGAAGGCTCCGCAAGCCGTCGCCGCCAACACACTCATCCAAGAAGAGTGCGGCCGCTGGGTCGTTTACCTGGAAGTGGGCTTCTGGGAGCCTTCAGGTAGCGCTCCTCTCAAAGTCACTCGCAATAGAATCAGAGATTATCCAACACGCCGAGACGCAGAAGTCGCGGCCTCTTGGATTCAGCGTTCGGCCGAACGAAACGTCAGTCGTCCTGTGGAAGGAAGCTAACTGTGACACAGCCTATCGGCATCTTTCCTCCACCTGCCGCTCTTCTTGTCTTGCCTCCTGCCGGAGATCCCGATGCCCTCGCCGCTTTACTCCGTGGCGATATCACTCATCTACTCCCTCCCGAATGGAACTTCTTTGAAGCCGCGGTCCACGGGCGAACGAAGGAAGCCTTAGAAATCCTTGCAAGCCTTGACGCCCCCATCGCTCATTACAATCTCTTTGTTCTACAAGGTGGCGACCTCGCGCGCTACCGTCACCTGCGTGCCAACCTCACTCCTGACCTAGCCAGCCTCCTCCAAGTAGCCGCCTTTCAATTCGGTCTGATAGAAGAACTGCCGCTTGCCGAATCCCTTGAGGGTGAATGGAAGGCTGTCCTACTTCTAACACGCGCCTCGCGCCATCTGGAAAATCAAGAAACCACCCGAGCCATCGTCGATCTCGAGCAGGCCGTCGAATGCGTGCGAACTTCATCTCCTGTGTTCGCAGCCCAACTACTCGGTCAGATAGCAGGCCTTCGTTGGAGCGCTCCCGGCCAAGATGTCTCCCAAGTCATCGACAATTACAGTGAAGCGATCAAACTCGCCGGCAACACACCACTCGATGGACTCTGTGCCGAACTCTGGCTCAACCTAGGCTCGTGTTATCAGGAACACTCCGACGGTCGTCGCGACTATCTCACTCACGCCATCCAGGCATACCAGCAAGCCATTCAGTGCGACCTTTCCGAAACCAATCACCCTGAAATGTACGCCCTCGCGCAAAATAATCTTGGCTTGGCTTATCTTACTATGCCCATGATCGAAGCGAGCGACGATCTCCGCAAAGCCGTTGCTGTTCAATCCTTCCGCGAAGCTCTGAAGGTCTACCAGTCCCACACTCATCGCCTCGAATGGGTCAGCGCCAAGCTCAACCTCGCTAACGCTCTCCAGCATCTCCCGTCCTCCCACCCCGAAGAAAATCTAGTTCAGGCAGTCGATATCTACGAAGAGCTATTGCAAACGCGCAGCCGCGCCGAAGACCCCGTAGGTTATGCGCGCCTATTAGCGAATCAAGCCAACGCTCTCGCCCATTTGGGCTTGTTTTCCCAATCCTTAGAAAAAGCCAACGAAGCGTACAAACTATTCCACTGGCACAATGAAGCCGATTCCGCTGCTAGCGTCCTGGAATTGGTGGGCAAAGTTCATGAAAGCCTTGGAAACAAACAGGTCACAGCATAAATGGACCTCCACGAAAAACAGCAATTCGATTTCCTTCTCAATACCGCGGTAGAGCGCTATGTTGAACGTTTGGAACAGCGTAACGGCGGTGTGGAAATCGCATTGCAGCGTCTGCGCCATGATCCTGACTCCGAGGGAATTTGGCTCACTCGATTCACTCAGGCGATATTTGATGATTTTCTCCTTTCCAACGTCGAAGGCGCTTGCTTCATTCTGAAAGCCCTAGCAAAGCGCCCCGCACGCACTATTGCCCCCGGCAAAGTCGAATTCACGCTATTGGCTATGGCGCAGCAGATCTTCGCGGATCTACTCCGCCAAAAAACTGAAGAAGCCTTAGAGCAACGCTCCAGTCGGGAAGTCGCATCCATTAAAGAAGGCTCTGCATGATACAGTCCGTCTTGGATCAGACAGAACTACAAGATCTTGCCAAACGCGTGGATACCGCAGTGGAAGCAGTTCGCGACCTCAAGGGCGATGCTCGTGAAAAAGCGCTTGCCATGAAAACGGCCATTGAAGAGTTTCACAAAAGCGCACTTACTCGCATGATTCAGTCACTCAAGTCTGATCCGCATGGCAAAGAATTGCTCTTCGCCATGATTGACGAGCCTGAGATCTATGCCATGCTCTCCATGCACTCGCTCATCCGCCCGGATCTTGCCACCCGAGTGCGCAGCGTTATCGAAAACGTTCGGCCCTACATGCAGTCTCACGGCGGTGATGTGGAACTTTTAGAGGTCACTACCGACACCGTCAAGTTACGTCTCGCCGGCTCTTGCAATGGATGTTCCCAATCCGCTGTTACCCTCCGCAATGGCGTAGAAGAAGCTCTGCGTGAAAGCGTTCCGGAAATCTCTCACATTGAGGTAGCCCCAAACGAACCAGGACCCTCACTGATTTCTGTTGAAAGCCTGCTGCACGCCAATCAAAAAGGTTGGATAGCTGGACCCGCTCCCGAAGAACTCACAGACGGCAAGCCATTTCGGATCGAAGGCGAAAATAGTGGAGTCATCCTCCTACGCTCGGGTAATGAGATTCAAGCCTTTCGAAACGCATGCGCCCACATGGGCCTGCCTCTTGATGGCGCTATGGTCGATCGCGAAGCCGGCACCATCACTTGCCCCTGGCACGGCTTCCGTTTTGATTGTCGGACTGGTGAGTGTCTCACAGCTCCGCACGCCCAACTCGAGGTGCTCCCGTTGCGGCTGGAGGGCGGCATCATTCATGTGAGGCCCTCATGAAGCCTCAATTATGGCTAGGTGCACCCGCTCCCGGAGGTTTAGCTCTTCCTGCCGCGAATCCCACGCCTTCGCAGTTCTACGGGCCCCGCGGCGTGTTCCTCAACGATGAACTCCTTATCGTCGCCGATTCTGGCAATCACCGAGTTCTCATCTGGAGCCACCCTCCCACTCAGAGTCACCAGCCTGCCGACATCGTCCTAGGTCAACCGGATTTCTACACCGAAGGCCCTAATCGCCATCGCACTAACATCCTCAAGGGCTTCTTCCTGCCCACCAGCGTCGCCGTCTTCAATCACAGGCTCTTTGTCGCTGACGCCTGGAATCACCGCATTCTTGTTTGGAACTCCGTACCTACCGTCAGTGACACAGCTCCAGACTTTGCCATAGGTCAACCCGATCTCTCTTCCGGTGAGCCAAACCAGGGGGAAGCCGTCAGCGCGTCCACTCTCTATTGGCCGTACGGGATCGCGTTTATCGAACAGAATTTCTACGCGGCCGATACCGGCAATCGCCGAGTGCTAGTCTGGCGCGGTCTTCCCACCTGCAATCAACCCGCTGACATCGTCCTCGGCCAAGATGATTTCAACCAGAACGGTGAGAATCGTAACGTGGGCGTCGGCCCTTCTTCGTTTCGCTGGCCCCACGCTCTCGCGGGGAATGCCGATATTCTCTATGTCGCCGATGCGGGTAATCATCGCATTCTGGGTTGGTACCCACCTCTGCCTAGAGATCGACCCGCCGACTTCGTCCTTGGCCAACCTCGCTTCGATTCCGCAACCGAATTCCCCTACGCCAAACAATCCGCCGAAAAACTGCGTTTTCCATACGATATCGCCTGTAATAACCAAATCGTCGCCGTTTCCGACAGCGCCAACAATCGCATCTTACTTTGGAAAGCGCCACTGCAGCGGTCCTGTGGCGCCGCCGCGACGGCGGTCTTGGGCCAGCCCGATTTCGCCCTCAACGGCGAAAACCACTGGAAAGAAGTGAATGAGAAAACTCTCTGCTGGCCTTATGGAATTTCTCTTCATCGCTCCGCCCTTGCTGTTGCCGATTCGGGTAATAATAGAGTCATGATCTGGGATCTCAGCGAAATGCTCAATTTTGAGCATGAGAAACTAACCGCCGAACAAAGAAGCCTTATATGTGTCTAGCCGTTCCAGGACAAGTAAAAGAAATATTCGAACAAGGTGGCACCCGCATGGGTCGGGTCAACTTTGGCGGCATCACAAAAGAGGTCTGCCTTGCTTATCTGCCAGATATCGTTGTCGGAGATTACACCATCGTTCACGTTGGTTTTGCCATCAGCAAGATCGACGAAGAATCTGCGCAAAAAACTCTTCAGATGTTCCGTGATCTCGGTATCCTCGAAGAAGAGTTAGGCGTCGAACCTGTTGCTGCCCCGTTGTCAGTGAGTGGCCCATGAAGTATCTGAACGAATTTCGAGACGGCGAGACCGCCCAAAAACTATTTCGCGAAATCGCCCGCGTCACAACCAGGCCGTGGGCGATGATGGAAGTCTGCGGTGGACAAACTCACTCTATCATCCGCAATGGTATTGACCAACTTCTGCCGCCGGGCATCGAACTCATTCACGGTCCGGGCTGCCCTGTCTGTGTCACTCCTCTGGAGATGATCGACAAAGCCCTCGCCATCGCCTCCAAACCGGGCATCATCTTCTGCTCTTTCGGCGACATGCTGCGCGTCCCCGGCAGTGACAAAGATTTGTTCCGCGTCAAAAGCGAAGGCGGCGACGTGCGCATCGTCTATTCTCCACTTGATGCCCTCAAAATCGCCCGCGAAAGTCCCACGCGTCAGGTCGTCTTCTTCGGCATAGGTTTTGAAACCACCGCACCTGCTAACGCCATGGCTATCAGTCTAGCGGCAAAGGAAAATCTAACCAATTTCTCTGTATTGATCTCCCATGTCCTTGTCCCCCCCGCTATGGAAGCCATCATGAGATCTCCCATCAATCGCGTGCAGGCGTTTCTGGCCGCCGGCCATGTCTGCAGCGTCATGGGTTATTGGCAATATCCACCGCTGGCCGAACGCTTTCAAGTGCCCATCGTCATCACTGGCTTCGAACCTCTCGACGTGCTTGATGGCATCCGTCGCGCCGTCATCCAACTCGAATCAGGCCGCCATGAAGTTGAAAACGCATATGGCCGCGTTGTCAACTTCGATGGCAACAAGCCTGCGCAACAAATGCTCGAGAACGTGTTTGAAATCACAGACCGCACCTGGCGCGGTATCGGCATGATTCCCAAGAGTGGTTGGCATCTGCGCCCCGAATATCGCAATTTCGACGCTGAATATAAGTTCGAAGTGCGCGGTATCGTCACCAAAGAGTCACCTCTTTGCCGCTCAGGCGAAGTCCTGCAAGGTGCCATCAAACCAAACCAGTGTTCTTCGTTCGGCACCGTCTGCACGCCTCGTTCGCCCCTGGGCGCTACCATGGTGTCTAGCGAAGGCGCCTGCGCTGCTTATTACAATTACGGCCGCTTCATTCAAGTGGAGGATCTTGCAACGGCATGTCCAGTCAAATAGATTTCTCTTCTTGGACCTGTCCGCTTCCCCTTCGTGATTACCCAAATATCGTTCTCGGTCACGGTGGCGGTGGTAAACTCTCTGCTGAGTTAGTAGAGAATCTGTTTCTGCCAGCCTTCCGCAATCCTGCCATTGAGTCTCTCGGAGACTCGGCCGTTCTCCGTGTTCCTCCTGGCCGTCTCGCCTTTTCAACTGATTCCTACGTCGTTCGTCCTCTCTTCTTTCCCGGCGGCAGCATTGGCGACCTAGCCATCAACGGCACTGTGAATGACATCGCCATGAGTGGTGCACAACCTCTTTACCTCAGCGTCGCATTCATTATTGAAGAAGGACTCCCGATGGCCACTCTCGGTCAAATTGTCGACCGCATGCGCATCGCCGCTAACTCCGCTGGAGTTCAAATTGTCACGGGCGATACCAAGGTGGTTGAAAGGGGCCACTGTGATGGCTGCTTCATCAATACCGCCGGCTTCGGTATCATTCCCGAGGGCAGGGAAGTGGGTCCTGCCCTCGCCAAGCCTGGCGATGCCGTTATTGTCAGTGGCACCGTCGGAGATCACGGCATGGCCGTCATGAGTGTGCGTGAAGGTCTCGAGTTCGAAACCATTATTCAGTCCGACTCCGCAGCGCTAAACAGTCTGGTAGAAGCTATTTTCACCGCTTCGAACGACATTCACGTCTTACGCGACCCCACTCGCGGAGGTCTTGCTTCCTCGCTGAACGAAATCGCCGCTCAATCCAAAGTCGGCATCGCCCTCATAGAAGACCAAATCCCAGTCAAGCCAGACGTTCAATCAGCCTGTGAACTTCTAGGTATGGATCCCATCTACGTGGCAAACGAAGGAAAATTAGTAGCCATCGTCAGCCATTCCTCGGCCGACTCTGTCTTAGCTACTATGCGCCGCCATCCTCTTGGCATCGACGCCGCCATCATCGGCACGGTGATCTCCGAACGCCCGGGACTGCTCAGCGCCAAAACGAAAATCGGCGGCACCCACGTGATCCCTATGCAAATCGGCGAACAACTCCCGCGCATCTGCTAAGCATCCCGAGGCCCCACTCACTGCGCCACGCTTCAATAGGACTCGTTAACTTGTTACACAGATGCGCCGGCAACTCCGCATCTAAATAATCCGAAAGCAGCGCAAAACCGGGCAACTCAGTCCCTCAAACTCCGCATCCTCGCGTTGCCCGCACATTAAGTAGCTGTATTGAACCAGCATCGTATGATAAGCATCTACACACCGATCAGACGCACCGGCCTTCCGCTTTCAGTTCGCTCGCCAGTTCCAGGTCTTGGTCCAATCACAACCATTGTAGAGAGCGTTCCTTAAACAGTCTTCAGCGCCCCCGCCTCACTCATCGCAATTTCAATCGCAGGCGTGTGCAGCATCGTATTGTGGATCAAGCAATTCTTCGCCGCTCGGATCACGCCATCACGGTGCCGCTCGTCCTCCAACCCTGGAGCATCAATCACAATACGAAACTGGTCCATACGCGCCGGCTGAGTCGCTTTTCCTGCCTCCACTTTTACGGTCAACCCATCAGTTGCCAGTTTCCGCGCTTTTAAATATTGCATTGCGTAGTAGCCCGCGCATGTGCCCAACGCCGCCAAAAGAAATTCTGGCGGAGTCATGCCTGTATCCCTGCCGCCATTTTCGGCCGGTTGGTCGCACATCACCCTATGCCCGCGCGCCTCCGCCTCAAAGCGCACTCCATCCAAAAAACGGATTGTACTTTCCATACTTACCCAGATGCGGAAATCTCCGCGAAGTGACAACCAGTAGGAGCGAAAGTTTTCTTGGTCACAGATTCTGAAAAATAGAGTTTAGCCTCTTATCCGCATCAACAACCGAGACAGGTTAGGGCGGCAGTCGTGTTTTCCCTCCAACTCGCGCGCCTTCCGTTTACTTATTTTCCAACCAGTGGAGAAATTCCAACTGCAGCCTGAAAACATCACCGGTTCCACGTTGCCTCCGCAATCAGCGCAAGGCAGATTTCTTGGAACTCAGAACTCTACAGCAGGAAAGCCTCGAAAAGAAGAAAGCGGAGGGCGAACACGTGAAAACCTCTGCTTACCGACCCGGCTCAGCCTCCTCTCTTTCTACCAGTGAAGGGGCACGCCGTGAGCGATTTGCCAGTAGCAAATCCGAAGTGGGTCTCCGCTCTTCCTCCCAAACCTCACATTAAATTGGACTTCCGCGCCAATTTACTGTAAAGTAAAGAAGGGTGAGCACTGTAGCCCATTCTTCCGGCCTTGTGCGCTAAGGCATATTGTCGGAATCTTGCTTTCTTAGAGCTAACATCCGGGCTGAAGTTACTTCAGGACTCGGGCGCAATTCGCGCAATGAAAGCGGGCATGTATGGTTTTTGCGTACCAAGGCTTCACTCATGAGTCTGGCCGGCGGTGTTTTTTGTTCAACAGCGTCGAGGCGAACGTACCAGCAATGGCTTTTACCATTGAGGTCGATTTGCGATTGTTCTCTCAATATAAAATTCCGGTCCAAGACGGTCCTTCGTTCTGTCTCCAAATGCTGACTCGTGCTTCGGCCATCGGCTCCTCTAATCTGGACAAGCTTCGCCGATATGAGGTAGTGGGAGAAGACTTCCAGCCTATGGTCGTTGAGCGCGAAAAGAAAGAAGCCGAAAAAACGATGAAGTGGCGCGAACAGAAGCGTATCCGGACCGCCACCATGATGCAAGCCGCAAATGCCAAGCAGGAACTGGCGGTGGCTAAAAGTGCCGTTTGAGCAGGGCGCCCCTTCCTCCTTCACCGCTATTTCCATCCAGAACAACGCGCCGGATTCCTCCGGCGTGTATGGTCTTTCCAACTCTCGCGAGTGGATTTTCATTGGCGAAGCAAACAACATCCGCACAGCTTTAATGGAACACTTGCGCCAAGCTAATACTGCCGGAATCCCTCGCAAACCAACTGGTTTTAGCTACGAAAAGTCTCCCGCCACCCAGCGCACTGCCCGCAAGAACCAACTCATTCGTGAGTTGACTCCTGCGCATGCCAACAGCCGAGCCTAAGGCTTCCACATCGCGAAGGCGTAAAGTGTGTCGCCGGCTCCAACTAGCAAATATTGGGTGCCGTCTAACTCATAAGTAATCGGACCGTTGCTCGGTCCCTGTCCCAAGCCGGCGTGCCAAAGGGCCTTTCCATTGGAAGCGTCCAACGCTACCAAGTTGCCTTGTGGATCGCCGGTGAACACCAGGTTTCCCGCCGTGCTCAACACACCCGAACGAACTCCAGACGTCGCCCATTTGTGACTCCAGCGGATTTTGCCCGTCTTATAATCAATCGCCTGCAGCATCGATTCGCCCCAACCGCCTTGATCATTGCCGCCCCAACCCTCAGGCTTCTCGTCATCGTCATAGATGTAGTAGACGCTGAACGCCCGGGTGGCATTCACATAGAACAAGCCAGTCGCCGGACTGTAACTCGGAGGCGGCCAATTCGCTCCTCCTCCCTGGTTCGGAGACACCAAAGCTCCATCTAGCTGGGGCTCCTTCGCCGGGTTCGGAATGGGCTGCCCCTTCGCATCCACACCCTTCGCCCAATTAGTCTTTACATACTCAGACGTCACAAGATTCTTGCCGTTCGTCCTGTCCAGCACAAAGAAATAGCCGTTGCGGCTTGCTTGCGCCAGTAACTTCCTGGGTGCTCCCTTGATCTCTCCGTCAAACAAAACGGGCGTCTGCACTGCATCCCAGTCATGTGTATCATGCGGCGACGGTTGAAAATGCCAAACCAGTTTGCCAGTATCCAAGTTCAGTGCGACAATCGACTCCGTATATAGGTTGTCGCCCTTCCTGCCTTTACCCGCAATCACCGGCTGTGGATTCCCTGTCCCCACATAGACCAAATTCAACTCAGGATCATAGGTGCTCGGTACCCACGTCATCCCGCCGCCGTGCTCCATCGCATCCGCACTCGGCCACGTCTCCGCTCCCGGCTCCCCTGGCTTCGGCACACTCGACCAATGCCATTGCAACTCACCCGTCTCCGGATCCCGAGATTCCAGATACCCGGGAATGTCTAAGTCGTCGCCACTCACTCCCACGAGCACATGGTTCTTGATCACGATCGGCGCTACCGACGCATAATAGAACTGGTCGATATCACAAATCTTCTGGTGCCAGCGTTCCTTGCCCGTGTTGATATTCAACGAAACCAAGTTGCAGTCGGGAGTCTCGAAGTACAACCAGTTCTCATAGATCCCAACGCCGCGGTTTCCGAGATGAATCCCACCCTTCGTGTCCCACGTGTAATTCCAGATCTCCTGTCCAGATCTCGCATCCACCGCCCAAACCTTGTCCGGAATCGTAAAGTATAAGACGCCATTCACCAGCAAAGGCGTCGCCTTGATCGATCCCCCCGGTCCCGACGCACCAATCCTAAACGTCCACGCCAGACTTAACGACGTGATGTTGCCATCGTTGATCTTCGTGAGTGAACTGAACCTCCGTCCAGAGTAGTCGCCGTTATACGTCGGCCACATGTCTGTCGGCTTTTGAAGTAGCTTCTCTGGCGGCAATCCCTGTGAGAAAGCAGACACCACACTGAGCATCAAAACTGCTGCGCGCCCGTAATACTTCACTTTAAAGTCTCCAGATAAGCCACAATGTCGTGCATGTTCTTGTCGGTGTACTGATCGAGCAAGGCGATATGCTCCGCATATGGATCGTTCTCTGTCACCTTCATCTCGGGCGTCCGCGTGAACGATCGATATGTCCCGTCCATAGCCCGCAGAGCCACCGTGAAGTCATCCATGCGAATCAAGTCGCCCGTTATTGACGGCCCATCCGCCCCAGTCACCGTCACCGTCACCGGTTTCTGGCTAAAGCGCGCACTCTTCGGAAAGAGGAAGCGCGTCTGGAGCGCGGGCGGGTCGTACTTGCTCGCCACGTGCGCCAGATCGCCCGTCACCGAATGGCAACTGCTGCACTTGCCTGCGCCGTTGAAATACATCTCCCCGGCTTTCGCATCTCCGGTCAGCACGTTCAGCGGTTTGTCGAACGGAGCACGGTGCAGCGTGTCTTCGAATCGTTGATGCAGGAAGTTCGCCAAGTCCTGGATCTGCGCAGGATTCAAACTGCTTGACGCCGCCCCACTTTGCATCGGATGACCCTTCTTCAAGAATGGTCCAATCTCATTTCCATACCGGTCATGCAGCACAACCAGCGAACGCACCAGATCCGTGCCCTTCTGTCCATCGCCATTGTTTGGGTTCGCCCCGCGCGCCTTCGGCCCGTGACAGTTAATACACTCTTTGAAATAGATCGCTTTCCCCAGGGCAGCCGATGCAGCATCCACCACCTGCCTGTCTTGCGGTCCCGCCGA
>Ga0182012_10003297_pt1 | contig 17238 bp, 13 predicted proteins | sample 612S2SmetaG_FD_120486 | JGI IMG/M metagenome (GOLD analysis project Ga0182012, IMG submission 120486) | Permafrost microbial communities from Stordalen Mire, Sweden - 612S2S metaG | ecosystem: Environmental > Terrestrial > Soil > Wetlands > Permafrost | place: Sweden: Stordalen | collected...
CTTCGAGCTTGCGCACGACGCGTCCGCTGCGGCCTATGGATTTTAGCTGGACGGTGTCGCCCTCAGAGACGCGGGCTACCACGTGAGGGCGTGCGTGCTCGTCGCCGCGATCGGCTCCGGTGGTGTGGGCGACTACGGTTTGGTTGAACTGCTCGCGGAACTCGCGGCGAGCCTTGGCGATGCGGCGCTCGGCCTCCTTGCCTAGCTTGGTGGCGGCGACGCGGTCTTGCACGGCGGAGACGGCCTCGCGTGCGTGGTACTCGAAATCGCGAAGTAGGGATTCCATCTTCTTCTCAAGGTCGCGGATTTTATCGCGCTGCTCCTTGAGTCCCTCGGCTTCCAGGCGGTTGCGCTCGCGGGCTACTTCCTGCTCGCGCTGGCGAAGGTGGAGGCGTTCGGTTTCAATCTCGCGAATGTCGGAGTGGAGCTTGTCGAGGAATCCGGCGATGTCCTGCGTTTGGGTGCTGAGGCGGCGGCGGGCGTCTTCGATGATTTGAGGATTGAGGCCGATTTGCTGCGCGATGTTGATTCCGGCAGAGGCTCCGGGAACGCCTACGCGGAGCTGGTAGGTGGGCGCTAGGGTTTTTTCGTCGAAACCTACGGCAGCGTTGAGGACTCCGCGCGAGTTGGTGGCATAAATCTTGAGCGCCGTGTGATGGGTGGAGATGATGGTGAGGGCTCCGGCCTGGCGGAAGTGCTCGGCGATGGCTACGGCGAGGGCTGCACCTTCTTCGGGGTCGGTGGCGGAGCCTAGCTCGTCTAGCAGCACTAACGAGCGGGCGGTGGCCGTGTGCGAGATGAAATCTATGTTGGTGACGTGCGCGGAAAAGGTGGAGAGATTCTGCTCGATGGATTGCGAGTCGCCGATGTCGGCTAGGACGGCGTCACAGATGGGGAGGTCGGCGCGCTCGGCAGGGACGGGAATTCCGGCCTGCGCCATGAGCACGAGCAGGCCCACGGTTTTTAGGCCTACGGTTTTGCCGCCTGTGTTGGGACCGCTGATGATGAGCTGGCGATGCGCGGAATCCATTTCCAAGGTGAGCGGGACGACTTGCTTGCCGCGCGCGAGCAGATTGCGCTCCATGACGGGATGGCGGGCGTCGACGAGGACGAGTGAGTTTGCGCTATCTGGCGAGAGCAGTTTTACGCGCACGCAATGGTACTGCTCGGCGAAGCGCGCTTTGGCGAACTGCAGTTCTAGTTCGCGGAGGATTTCTACGGCGGCGAGGATGGACTCGGAGTGCTGGCCGAGGCGTGCGGTCATCTCCAAAAGGATGCGGTGGATTTCGCGCTGCTCGTCTTCGAGGAGGCGGACGAGTTCATTGTTTTGCTCGATGGTTTCAAGGGGCTCGACGAAGACGGTTTGTCCGCTGGAACTGGCTCCGTGAATGACGCCTTGCACGCGACGCTTCTGCTCGGTTTTGACGGGGATGACGAAGCGGTCGCCACGCATGGTGACCAGTTCTTCCTGCAAGGCGTCGCCTTCGGAGAGTCGGCGGAGAAAGCCGCGAAGCGAGTTCTGAATTCCGCGACGCTGCTTTTCGATCTCGCGTCGAATGGCGGCGAGGGCGGGCGAGGCGTTGTCATCGAGCGTTCCGTCTGGCGAGAGCTTGTTGGCGAAGTATTGCAGGAGTGGCGTGAAATCTTCGATGTCTGCGTTAAGTTCCTCGACAGCGGGCCAGGACTCCTTCATGGCTTGCGGCGGGTGGGTGGCGACTTCGCGCCACTCGGCAGCGCGGTCCACGAGGAGGATGACGTCGCGAAGCTCGGTGGTTTCGAGGGTGGCTCCGGCGATGCGTGCGCGGAGGACTAGCTGGCTGGGATCGGTGAGAGCGCCGAAATCGAAGCGTCCCCCGGCGCGGAGGAAGTTGCGCACCTCGGCGGTGAGTTGCTGCTGACGCTCAATCCAATCGGCGTCGGTTGTGGGGGCTAGGACGTCAACGGCTTGCTGTCCGAGTTCGCTTTGACAGCAGCCGCGCACCATTTGGCGCAGGCGGTCGAATTCGAGCGCGGCGGCGCTGGTGTGCACTAGCGGTGTGGGCGTGGGAGTCATGTGCTGAGTGTCATTATCGCAGAGTGGGCGTGGGTTGCGGGTTCACGCGAGGTGAGTGTCATCTCCGGCGATGTGGCGCAGATTTTCTGGGGCGCGGGCGGGGGTGTCGGCGGGCGTAGGAGCTTCGGTGCCCTCGGAGGGAATGAGGTCGTGGATGGATTCGAGCCACAACATTTGCGAGCGGAAGAGTTCGCCGAAAGTGCGCGAGGCCAGGGTCATCACTTCATCGAGCGTGGGACGGAGTCCGGTTTCGAATTCTATGGATGTTACCGGCTTGGTTAGACCGCAGGGGACGATGAGGTTGAAGAAATCCAAGTCTGTGGTGACGTTGAGGGCGAAGCCGTGCGAGGTGACTCCGCGCGAGATGTGGACGCCGATGGCGGCGATTTTGCGCTCGGAGCGAAATTCAAAGGACTCAGAGCTGGTGGGGGAAGCTGTTGCCTTGTTCCCACATATGCCAGAAGAAGGCATATGTGGGCCACCAGCCGACTGCTTGGAGTAGAGCTGTTCCCCACATTCGCCAAAAGATGGCGGATGTGGGCCACCTGCGTCCTCGCTCGGTACATAGTCGCGGCCCATGGTGCGACCGCTGAGGCGCGGAGGGATGGTGGGGAAGGTCCAGACGCCGGTCATGCCTGCGATGCGTTGGGTTTCAATGGTGTACTGGGCGCAGATGCGCATCAGGACCTCTTCGAGGCGGCGAACGTATTCGATGACTCCGAGTTTGGGTTCGAAGGAGCGCAGGTCGAAGATGGGGTAGGCGACGAGTTGTCCGGGACCGTGAAAGGTGACGTCGCCGCCGCGATTGATCTCGTGTATCTCTACGCCGCGAGAGGAGAGGAGTTCGCGGGAGGCGACTATGTTGCTCTCGCGCGCATTGCGCCCGAGGGTGATGACTGGCGGGTGCTCTACGAAGAGAAGCGTGTTGCCGACACGCTCCTGCTTGCGGAGTTCGACGAGAGTCTCTTGCAGGCGGAGAGCGGTGGCGTAATCGCAACGGCCGAGATTGAGGACGGAGATCATCTGTTAATAGGATACTGCGGGAGGGAAGGTTGCGCGGGTTAGACAGGTTGCACATGTTGCACAGGTTACAAGTCAAGAGCGGAAGAAGAGCAAAGTCAACAACCCCACCCTAGCCAAAAGATGGCTAGGATGGGGCACCCGTGAGTGTACCCGGGTCCGACTAGTTTGGTAGCACTAGAACGTTGATGTGGGAGTCGTTGGCGTTGGAGTGATAGAGGCGCTCAGTGGCCTTCTGAAAATCAGAGGGCTTGGACTGGTAGATGTTCGGCACGAATTTCTGCGGGTTCAGGTCTGCCAGAGGGAACCATGTGCTCTGCACCTGCACCATGATGCGATGGCCGCGGCGGAAGGTGTGATTAATGTCCGGCATCTCATAGGCGATCTTCGTCACCTTGTTGGGTTCGATGGCTTCGGGCTTTTCGTAGCCGTTGCGGAAGCGGGCACGGAAGAGTTCACCGCGCACGAGTTGCTCGTAGGCTCCGAGGTGAACGTCCTTGGGATTTTCAGGGTTGTCGGGGAAGTTATCGGGATAGACGTCGATGAGTTTGACGACGAAATCCGAGTCGGTGCCGGAGGTTGAGATAAAGAGTTCGGGCTTGAGCGGGCCTGCGATGGTCACGTCTGCGGTGAGCGGTGGAGTCTGATAGACGAGCACGTCGGTGCGGCGACCGGCTTGGCGCTGATCGTCAGTCATGTGCTCGCGCGTCATGCCGAACTCTGTGCCGGTGATGTACGGAACGGGCTTGGCGGGATCGCTCACGTACTCGTCGAAGTCGGCTCCAGCAGCGGGCTTGGTGAAGCTGAGCTGGCCATTCGGCCCGAGGTGGAGTGAGGCGGGAGTGGCCTGTTTGGGCGGCCATGCATCGTAACGCTTCCATTCATTGGTTCCGGTTTCAAAGACGTAGGCTTCGGGGAGTTGCGGATCGGGCGTGCCTTTGAGGTGATGCTCGAAGAACGGGAACTCAATTTTCTCTCGATAGAAGATGCTCTGCTTGCCGTTGAACCAGACGTTGCCGAGATGGTCTCCATCACCGCGCGCCCAGCCGCCGTGGAACCATGGCCCCATGACGAGTTTCACGTCGCCATCGGGGCTCTGCGCGTTGGCGGATTGATAGGTGTGCAACGCTCCCCAGAGATCTTCGGCGTCGAACCATCCTCCGACGGTTAGCATGGCAGGCTTAATGTTCTTGAGGAACTGCGGCGTGGAGCGAGCCTTCCAATAGGAATCGTAATTGGGGTGCAGGACGACGTCCTCCCAGAAAGCGATTTTGTTGTGGTAGTACTTTGCGTCCACGTTGGGGAGCGGTTCGGCGTTCTCAAGGAAGAAGTTGTAGCCGTCGGGAGTGTCGTGCTCGAAGCGCGGGGGCCATTTGGTGGTCGGCTCCGGACGCGGCTGACCGAAGGTGTACATGAAACTGAACATATGCGGCAGATAGAGCGCGCCGTTGTGATGGAAGTCGTCACCGATAAACCAGTCGGCGATGGGTGCCTGGGGCGAAACAGCTTTGAGCGCGGGGTGCGCGTCAATGGCGGCCATGGACGAGTAGAAGCCGGGATAGGAGATGCCCCACACGCCGACGCGTCCATTGTTGTAGCGAACGTTTTTGATCAGCCAGTCGATGGTGTCATAGGTGTCACTGGACTCATCCACATCCTTCGCGCTCTTCTTGTTTGCGATGTACGGGCGCATGTCTTCGAAGATGCCTTCGCTGAGAAACTTTCCTCGCACGTCCTGATAGACAAAGATGTACTTGGAGCGAGCAAAGAGATCGGAGGGACCGAGCGCGGTTTTGTACTGATCGGTTCCGTAGGGAGCAACGGTGTAGGGCGTGCGGTCAAAAAGAATGGGATAGGTGCGCTGCGCTGTGGCGTCCTTGGGTACATACACGCTGGTGAAGAGCTTTGCGCCGTCACGCATGGGGATACGGTACTCGTACTTGGTGTAGTTAGCCTTGATCCACTCGGCGAGTTCGTCTTCCTGCTTCTTCTTGTCCGCTGGCTGGGCGACGGAGAGAATGGCAAAAGTGCAGAAGAGCAGAAGAGCGGCCAGTCGCCGCATGCGAGCAAAGGAATACTCCACGTTCAATTCGTCCTCCGGGCGCTGCTGAAATGCGCGTTCACCGAGTGATTCACATTAAAACACAGACGGCAGGGGTGGTGAAGGCGCGAGTTGATGGTCGCTTCGATTGATGCGCTTCTTTACAAACATCAAGAAAGGCCGCCCGGAAGCGGCCCTTGCTTCTGCTGATTGATGTTGGACACTGGCCCCCACCTTAGCCGCAAAAACGCGGCGAAGGTGGGGCACCCGTAGGCGCTCGTGAGTGTGGCGAACGGCAAGAGCAGGTCAACAGCCCCACTCAACGAAAAGAGCGTTGAGTGGGCCACCTGTGATCTAGCCACCATCGACTGGTCTAGAAGATGAACTTCGCGGCGAGTTGGATCTGTCGGGGAGGCATGGCGTTCACGATCTGTCCGAAGCCTGCGCTGCTGATGTTTCCGTTCACAGCCGCTGCTCCGAAAAACTGCGCGTGGTTGAAGACGTTGAAGGCTTCCACGCGGAACTGGAACGCACGACCCTCACGCAGCGCGAGTTCCTTTTGAAGGGAAACGTCGAAGTTCTCAAGACCGGGGCCGTAGAAGAAGCGGCGAGGCGCATTGCCGAGGGTTCCCAGTGTTGGAACTGAGAACAGGGCGGTGTTGAAGGCTGCGCCGTTGGAAGTTCCGCGAGGGTTGCGGTCGAGCGCCAGATTGCCACGCTTGTAGCTGGGCGTGTCCACGCCATTGTTGTTAATGCCGTTGGGCATAGAGCCGAGCAGCGAGCTGTCTGTGTTGTTGTAGAGCGTGACCGGAAGCCCTGTGGAGAAGCGAGTGATTCCGGAGAGGGACCATCCGGTGGTCAGGCGGTTCTGCTTGCCGACGAGGCGATCGAAGGGCAAGGAGTAGCGATAGCTGACGACAAAGTTGTGGCGGAGATCGAAGGCGGAGATTGCTTTGCTCATGGCTGCGCCCATGGGATAGACGGGTTCGGAGAGGCTGGAGGAGTCGTCAATGGACTTGCCGTAGGTGTATGCGGCCATCACGTCGAGCGAAGTGCCGGTGTGACGCAATGTGGCTTCGAAGGAGTTGTAATTCGAGAAGCCGATGGTCTTCTGATAGGTGATGCCGTCAAACTTGTTGGCGTCGAATGGGCCACGTGCCTGCACGGTGCTCAGGTCGGCCTTGGTGAATGTTCCACCTTCGGCGAAGGGTCCGCAGACAGCGGTTCCGGGCGCAACCTGGCTTTGCTGGCTGACACTGAGGCAGGCGGCCGCGTTGCCGGGATCGGCTGAGGTTAGAACCAATAGGTGATGCGCCTGCGAGCCGACATAGCCTAGCTTGAGGAAAGTGTTGCGCGCAAGCTCACGCTCGAAGGAGAGATTGTAGCTTTCGGTGTAAGGCGAAGTGTTGCGATAGTAAAAGGCCGGGTCGCCGGTGATGGGAGCGTAATTGCCCCAGTTCACACTATTGTTGGGATGGCTGGGCGAGGCTCCGAAGGATGGGATTGGCGACGGGAAGGGCTGTCCGTTGGAGAGGCCGGTGGTGGCCGAAACGAAAGGCTCCGTAAGCAGAGGCTTGCCGCTGGTGCTGTCATAGTCGTATCCGTAGGGAGCGCAGGCACTCATGATGCCAGCGGAAAGCCCTTCAAAGGCCGAGTAGAAGAAGCCAAAGCCCGCGTGAATGCTGCTCTTGCCGGAAGCGCCGAAGATCTTGCCGAGCAGAGGGCCATCGGCGTTGGGCGAATACGTGGCGCCGATACGCGGGGAAAAGTTGTCCCACTTAGTGGGCGCGAGGGTGGAAGGAATTCCGTGATCGCCGGGGAAGACGATGCCGGTGGGCGCTCCCGGATAGACGACCGACTGCTGACCTAGAACGAAGGTTTGGAGCTGATTGTACTTCTCATGCCAGGGCGGGAGAACGTCGTAACGCAGCCCATAGTTGAGAACGAGGTTGGGGCGGGCCTGCCAGCTATCCTGAACAAAGGCACCGATGTACTTGTTGCGGATGTAGAAGGCGCTGGCGTCTCCCTGCTCGTAGGTGCTGGCAACGCCGAGAAGAAAGTCGGCGAAATCGGAGCCGGTTTCGGTTCCATTGAAAACGAACGAGCCGTTGTTGATGGAGTTGGACTGGATGTTGACCTGATCGAGATGGAAGCTCGCACCCAGCTTCAAGGTATGACGTCCCATGACGTGGGAGAGATTGTCGCTCCACTGGAAGGTGTTGTTGGTCTGGCGCTCTCCGGTGACGTCTACGCCGATGGTGAAGTCGTTGAACGCGATGTTCTCAATTCCTTCAATGCTCTTGTTCAGCGGCACGATGCCGAGGCAGCTTGAATCCGTGCCACTGCACTCGGTGAAGCCCTGCGACGAGAGGGACTTCCCTACTCCTCCTACGGGCTGGCCGATGAGGTTGGCGTCACGCATGTAGCTGAAGTGCGCCTCATTCACGGTGTGTGCGTCCAACACCTTGGTGAGTCCGAGATTGAACAGTTGGGCGCGGCCGCGGGATGTGGCGTTGAAGCCTGGGACGTTGGCTCCGCCCTGCGCCGTTGGGTAGGGATTGTTCAGATTGTACTGGTCGAGAAAGTAGTAGGCAGAGAGATTGCCCCAACGTGTGTTGAAGTCGAAGCGGGCTGCTGCCTTGTTATCGCCGAGAGTTTCGTTTTGCGATGAGTTGGAAAACGTGTCAGAACCGACATTCCCCTTGGGAATGTATTGCAGCAGAGAGGCGGCGGGAGCCGACCAGATATTAGAAGGGATCACGGAATTGGGGAAGACGCTGGTGTAGGGGTCGCCGACATTGACTGGCTTGCCCAGCTTGGCTGAAAGCTGCTGCGCCCAATACGTGGTGCTTACGTTTCCGGTTAGTTGGCTGGCTCCGTTCTTGTCAACGATCATGCCGGAGCGGGCGGCCTGGGTAGGAACGGTGATGTCTCCAGTCTCCTGCCCTTGCTTCATCTGCGTGCCCTGGTAGTCGAGGAAGAAGAATGCCTTGTCTTTGCGGATGGGACCGCCTAGGGTGCCGCCAAACTGATTGCGCTGGTAAGCGGCTCGATCCGTAGCGAAGTAGTTGCGCGAGTCCAAGGCGGTGTTGCGCAGGAACTCGAAGGCACTGCCGTGAAGCTTGTTGCCACCGGACTTGGTGTTGACCAACACCTGACCACCGCTGAAATTGCCATACTCGGCGTCGAAGTTGCTGGTGAGCACCTTGAAGTCCTGGATGGAATCCAGATTGGGGACCACGGCGGTGCCGTTGTTGAAATCTTCTTCGACCATTGCGGCGTTGACGGCAAAGCCGTTGCTGGTTTCGCGCTGCCCGCTGACGGAGAGGTTGCCGGGGTTCAGATCGCCAGAGGGCGGTGTGGTGGTGCATCCCGACATGACGACGGCATTGGGCTGCTGCGAGCTGGCGGGAATGACTCCCGGCTGCATGGCGAGCAGATCGGTAAAGCTGCGGCCATTCAGAGGCATGGCAGTCATCTTTTCCGCGGAAATGGTTTCGCCAATCTGCGAACTGGTGGTCTCAACCCTGGGCAGCTCCACGGTGACGCTTAGCTGCTCGCTCTGCGCGGCAAGTTGCAATTGAACATCGAGCGCGAGGGGAGATCCGGCGGTCACTTCGACCTGCTGCCGGAGGGTCGGCTTGAAGCCCGTCTCGCTGAACTGGATGTCATAGCGCCCGGCAGGAAGAGAGATCGTGTAGCTGCCCTCGGGGCCGGTTGTGGCTTCCACTGTGTTGCCGGAGGAGACGTTGCGCGCGCTCACCTTGGCTCCCGGGACGACGGCGCCGGAGGGATCTGAAACGGTGCCGCGGACCGAGGAAAGATCGCCGTTCGAAGCCTGAAGGAAGGCCGTACAGACAAAGAGGATGAACAGGAGAGAGATGACTTGCCGAACTTTGATTGCACTACCGGGGAAACTCATGAACCAGGACTCCGCACGCTTTATGATCTTGAAAATGATATTCAATATCACGAGAGTACACCTGTACGAAAATTCCAGGATGTGACCTGTGTCACGTCAGAGCGTGAGCGTGCGCAAGTATGGGTGAACTCCAACAAAAGAAAGGGCCGCTTGCTGGCGGCCCTTTCTTTCTTTTTCTGACTGGAGAGACTTTATCCGAGTAGCTTTGCGGCTTCCTTGGCGAAATAGGTGAGGATGATCGAGGCTCCGGCGCGCTGGATACTCAGGAGCGATTCGAGCATGACGCGGTCGTGGTCGATCCAACCATTCTGCGCGGCAGCCTTGATCATGGCGTACTCGCCGCTGACCTGGTAGGCGCCGAGCGGTACATCAAAGCGCATTCTGGCTTCGGCGATGACATCGAGGTAGGCGATGGCGGGCTTGACCATAATCATGTCCGCGCCCTCTTGCATGTCGAGCTCGATTTCGCGCATGGCTTCGCGGGCGTTGGCCGGGTCCATCTGGTAGCTGCGACGGTCGCCGAACGAGGGTGCCGAGTCGGCAGCCTCGCGGAAAGGACCGTAGAAGCCGCTGGCGAACTTGGCGGCATAGCTCATGATGGGCGTGTTCTCGTAGCCGTGGGCGTCGAGCGAGGTGCGCAGGGCGTCGATGCGGCCATCCATCATGTCTGAGGGGGCAATGATGTCAATGCCGGCCTTGGCCTGCGAGACGGCGGTTTTGGCGAGGATGTCGAGCGAGGCGTCGTTTACGATCTCGTATTCGGTCTCTGGCGTCGGTCCGTTCACCTTTTTGACGATTCCACAGTGGCCGTGCGACATGTACTCGCATAGGCAAACGTCTCCCATGATGAGGAGATTGGGCACGGCAGCCTTGATGGCGCGCGCGGCACGCTGCACAATGCCGTCCTCAGCCCAGGCTCCGGTGGCGATTTCATCCTTGACCTCAGGAAGACCAAAGAGAATGACGGCCGGAATGCCGAGCGAGTAAACCTCCTGGCACTCCTTCACCGCCTCATCTACTGAGAGGTTGAAGACTCCGGGCATGGAGCCGACAGGCTTGCGGACACCTTCGCCGGGACAGATGAAAAGAGGATAGACGAACCCGGCAGGAGAAAGCCGGGTCTCGCGCACAAAGGAGCGCAGGGCTTCCGTGCGGCGCAGACGACGCTGACGATTAATAGGAAAGGACATGGCACCCAAAGTATAGTCCCGGCAAGGCAGGGCTGAACAGTGATGCGGTCACTTGAGGGCCGTATGGGAGGTGCGCAGCGGCCTTGGAAGTGGCACAATTCAAGAATGGGCGGCACAGGGGATTCCGAACTGGTGGTGGTGGCGCAATTCCTGATGGAGCAGGAGTTTCTCTTTGCCAGAGGGAGGCTGGAGTCGGCGGGGATCGAGTGTTTTTGCTCGAATGAATACCTCAGCCGCATCAGCAGCGGCATCTATAACGGCATGACCGGAGGCATTGCGCTGAAGGTGCGGCAGGAAGATGTGGCCGACGCGCGCGCTATTCTCGACGACCCCGGCAAACCCTACCTGGTGCGCTGACAGACCGAAAGGCAAGCATGAGCGGGCACGAACGCCGTTTTGATCCCAAGAAGATGGAAAAACTGGACGCGCCGGATCGTAGCGAATACTTTCCGGTAGAAAAGATTCTGGACGCGGTGGGTGCGTGCGGTTTGCTGAACGTGGCAGACATTGGCGCGGGGACAGGGTACTTCACTTTGCCTCTGGCTGCCCGCGTGGCTCCCGGAAGGGTTTTCGCGGTTGATACTTCGGTCGAATTGCTGGATGTGATTCGCGGCAAGCTGGCTGCGGCGTCTGCTCCGCAAAACGTGGATGTGGTGGTAGGCGAAGACTCGGCGACTGGGCTGGCGGATGCAAGCTGCGACCTGATATTCCTCTCCGCCGTATGGCATGAGATTGGAGACCACACGGCTGCACTGCGCGAATTCCGCCGCATCGCCGCTCCTAACGCAAAACTCGCGATCATCGATTGGCGACCGGACGGAATGCGTCCGCCGGGACCACCGCTGGAGCATCGCATCCATCGCACCGACGTTGAGCAAACGGTGGAAGCAGCAGGATGGGGCGTGGTGAAGAGCGATATCGTTACGGCATCAACTTACATTGTGGTTGCGCAACTGGAGTGCATATGAGGCATCGGCTTCGGAATGTCGTCGCGGGAGTTCTCCTGATCATTCTCTCGTGCTTTGCGGGAACAGCTCAGAATTCGACGAACAATATCCAAAAGGAGGCTGCGGTGATGGCACGCGCAACGGGGACGTTTGAAGTGAAGATGGAACCGCAGTCCGAGGAGAAGGCGGAGGGCGCGAGCGTGGGGCGGACATCGCTGAGCAAACAGTTTCATGGCAGTTTGGAGGGCACCAGCAAGGCCGAGATGTTGACGGCCATGAGCAGCGTAAAGGGCTCCGCCGGATACGTGGCGATTGAGCGCTTCACGGGCACACTGGATGGCCGGAACGGAACGTTCGTCCTGCAGCACAGTGGCACGATGACACGCGGTGTGCCCCAGTTGAGCATCACCGTGGTGCCAGACTCGGGCACGGGACAGCTGGTGGGACTCAGCGGAAAGATGACCGTGGATATCTCCGGCGGGAAGCATTCGTACGTATTCGACTACGCCATCGAAGCGGCGCACTGACGCAGGCAGGGGAGCCCAAAAGAGAATTGCGGGGCTAGCATGGGTGAATCCAAATAGGCTGCGCGCCCTCTTAGATTAAGAGGTGGATAAATCGCCACTTGTCGCGGGCGTATATAATTTTGGGTTGACGTTCTGGAACCAAAGAATCAGCAATAGCGCGGAAGGAAGAGCATGCCGACAGACGTAGTTATGCCTCAGATGGGCGAATCCATCTTCGAAGGCACTATCACCAAGTGGCTCAAACAGACCGGTGACCAGGTCACGCGGGATGAACCGTTATTCGAAATCTCAACTGACAAAGTGGATGCAGAAATTCCCGCGCCCGCATCCGGAGTGCTCAAGGAGATCAAGGCCGAGGCGGGCAAAACCGTGCAGGTGAACACCGTGGTCGCCGTGATTGACGAATCCGGCGCGGCTGCCAATCCGAATGACGGGAACAAAGCTTCCAAGGTTTCATCGGCTCCTGCTTCAGCCGCCGGATCGCCCACTCCTACTCCAGTGGCCAATGAGACTGCGGCGAGCAGCGGCCCAGCGACCGACGTGGTGATGCCGCAGATGGGCGAATCCATCTTCGAGGGCACCATCACCAAGTGGCTGAAGAAAGTCGGCGAGCAAGTTACGCGCGACGAGCCGCTGTTTGAGATTTCGACAGACAAGGTTGATGCGGAAATTCCAGCGCCCGTCTCTGGCGTGCTGACGGCCATCAAGGCCGAAACCGGTCAGACTGTGCAAGTGAACAGCGTAGTGGCCGTCATCGGTGGAGCGGCAGGGGTCGGCAGCGCCAGCGCGGCTCCGCAGGCGCCCTCAGCAGTGGTAGCGACCTCGGTAGCAGCGACAAGCGCTCCTGTTGCACGTGAGGCGGCATCTGTCGCTGGCGAAGAAGTTAGAACCTCTCCGCTGGTGCGCAAGCTGGCCTCCGAGAATGGCGTGGACCTGCGGCAGGTGGCGGGCAGTGGAGCGGGCGGGCGCGTAACCAAGGAAGACATTCTGGCGTTCGTCGAGCGCGCGAAGTCTGCGCCGGTGGCAGCGGCGCCGGTGGCAACGGCTCCAGCAACGGAGAAAGTGGCTGCGCCTGCAACGCCAAGTAAGTTTGCAGGCACGCCTGGCGTTGTGGAACCCATGTCGGTCATGCGCAAGAAAATTGCCGAACACATGATCGCATCCCGCCGCACCAGCGCTCACGTGCATACGGTTTTCGACGTGGACATGACGCGCATCGTAAAGCTGCGCGATAAGAACAAGAGCCGCTTCCAACAATCCACGGGACTCAAGCTCACCTACACGCCGTTCTTTATTCGTGCGGTGGCACAAGGGTTGCGCGCATGGCCGATCATGAATTCCTCGGTTGAAGGCGACAACATCAATTACAAGCGCGACATTAATATTGGCATTGCTGTGGCACTGGATTGGGGTTTGCTCGTTCCGGTCATCAAGCATGCTGATGAGCTCAGCTTCGTCGGCCTGCAACGTGCACTCAACGATCTTGGCGAACGTGCGCGCAGCAAGAAGCTGAAACCCGATGAGGTGTCCGGCGGAACCTTCACCATCACGAATCCGGGGATCTTCGGTGCAAGCTTCGGCCTGCCCATCATCAATCAGCCGCAGGTTGCGATTCTCGACCTCGGAGCGATAGTGAAGAAGCCCGTCGTGCTCACCGATAAGGAAGGCAACGACACGCTCGCCATCCACTCCATGATTACCATGGCCATCGGCTTTGATCACCGTGTCGTTGACGGTGCTGTCGCCGATCAATTCATGATGGTCGTCAAGTCGGTTCTTGAAAACTGGAGTGAGCCGCTGTAATTTGCACAGAAGTAAATTGGTAGGATCAAGATAGAAGAGTAAGGGCGGCGCTTAGCGTCGCCCTTACTCTTGATTGTTACAGTGTGGTTGTCGACCTACAGGCCTGCGGGGAACGGCATAAGAGTGTTATCCGGTTGGCCAGGCGCGAGTGCCGGAATTGTGCCAATGATTGCTTGGGTCGCGCTAGCGCCGTTGATGGCTGTCGCCAGATCAGGGCGCAGTTGAACGAACAGGGCTTGAAGCGTGGCTACGGCGGTTGCCGGATCATTAACAGCAATGGTCCCTGCGAGTGTTGCTGAGGGTGAGACCAGCGTGAGTGTCACCGCAACGATGGTAAGACCGCCAGACGGAGCGGGTGGCGTAAAGGGTGGATGGGGAATGACTGGGGTGAGCGTGCTGCTCATTGGGCACCGCCCGTCTTGGCCCAGACAGAGGCGTTCATGCAGTCCACCACACCATCAATCACCTTGCTCAAACCTGCATTGAACTTATCGCTGTCCACGATCTGCTTGTTCTCCACTGCTCCGGCAACACCCAGCGCTGCGCCGACAAAGGAGAGCACTGCCTGTTTCTTCCCGGTGCCAGCCTTATTGCCCATTAGCCCCTCTACTCCATGCACAATGGAGGGAATAAACGAAATTCCCTGCAGCAAGCTCGCTAAGAAAATCATTTCAGCATTCCTTTCACTTGGCTCAACACGGCCATCAACTTCTCCGCATACTTTGGATCGGTCGCCCAGTGCTTCGCAATTTCCGCGATAAATCCAGCCTCATCGCCCAACTTCTTTCGCGCGTCTGCATACGCTGCACCTCTCGCAACAATTTCATCGCGGACGCGAAAGCAGTCCAACATCGACGGATACTTTGCGAATGCAGCCGTGATTACAACTCGCTCGCCTTTTTCGCATTCGTTCGTTCTCATCAAAATGCGGTCCCGCCCCGTGTACGCCTTGATGCCGAAATAATTGTTCGCCTCTCTCGAAAGCCCGGACTGTCCCCAGTTACTCTCCAGCGCTGCTTGTGCGGCAGTTACCATTGGCGGCATTCCGCTTTGCTCTGAACTCTGCATGGCGGCCTCGTAGCTTGTTTCACAAATTCTTCTTTTGTCATCAGCGATGTATCGTCCTTAGCGATTCCAGAGCCAGATGCATCACAGTCAGCAGGAGCCCTGCGGCCACGCCCAACCCTGCTGTGCGTTGCAATGCTGCCTCGTGCTTCTGGATTCTGGTTTCGAGTTCCTGTATCTTGCCTTCGTTGCCGTTGCCCACGATCCAGCGCATATGCGTCTTCAATTCGCCAAGGTCGCGGAGCACTCTCTCTTCGAAATTCGTCATGGTTACACTTCCAGATTCAAAACTGCCGAGTAGGTTGAGTACTTCGGAGGCGTGCTGGCGTCGAATTGGCGGAGATAGAATGTCTGTGTCACTCCGGTAAACGGCAGCGTTATCGTTCGGCTCGCGTACCGCCCAACCAGGTTCTGGTCCACTGTCATTCCCCATCCCCAATCTCCTTCCACGCGCACTTCGAAACCTCCTCCGGTTATGGGATTGGTGCCCGCATCCAGCGTCAGCGTGGTCGTTCCCCATGTCGTAATGCGCGCATCCGGCAATCCCACCGGACGGGCCGAGACATCGTCCAGCAGATTGCTGGACACCACTGTGACCAGCGCGTTGTGTTTCGTGCGTCCAAAGCGAAGCGCAATTGGCCCGGCAGCATCGTTGGCGAGCCGCAATGTGAAGCGCGCATAGTTGTCCGAGAGGCTCTCGAAGTCGATCTCCACATCGCGCACAACCGATGCACAATTCACGCCCCACAGCGCCGCCGAAATATTCCACAACTCTCCGGGCTGCACATCGCTTGCGCCCGCTGGAAGCATTCCCGCCCACGCGTGGTATTCCGCGCTGCAACCCGCTTGCGTAAGATCGTCCAGTAGTGCCCGCGCCGCCTGTTCGCAGTCCAGCGATGTTCGCGGTGCGGGAGCCGTAACGTGTAACACCAAGGAACGCGTTCCACTGTCCTCGGTGTTTTGTAGCGCCTGTATGCTCTGTGGATCCACCACTCGCCCGCAGGCCAGTGCAGACGTGCGGTAAAAAACTTCAATGCGCTCATTCAGCACCGGCTCGCTTGCCGCCGTGAAATGCACTTCCTTCGCGCTCAGGTAGCACTCTGCTCCTGCCGAAACGTCTCCGATCACGCGTGTGCGCCAAGCCTGCCCCGGCGCTGCGGATTGCACCCACACCGCGCCTTCATTGAACGCTGCAGCATGGCCCAGAGTGCACGTCAGGTTCAATCCCCACAGCGGAAGGTAATCCGCATAGGCCGGTACATTCAGCATGGTTCCATCGAAGATCACGATCTGTGGTCCGCTTAATGTCGAAGCGTCTGCCGGATTGATCTCGCGCATTGTCAACACAACGTGGGTAGTTCCAGACCACACCTGCGAGGTTCGTGCGTTCGCGCCGTTGCAAACACTGCTTGAGTAAACCTGTCCCGCGCGGATCGGCTCCGGATGAAAGATCAGCGTGCGGAACTCGTACATCATGCCCGCCGCCAACGTCTTCACCGAAGCATTGGCGACGCCGTCGATTACCGGCATCACCTGGCCGCCTTCCAGCATGACGCCCGCAAGGCAGTAGTTCGGAGCAATGCCGCCACAGAAGAGGCCGCCCACAATGCCCTGGCCTGCGCTATAGCTGATGCCCGTCTGCTCCAGGATGATTAGTCCTCCCAACTCGACGCGGTCGCGATAGCGCATTTGCACCGGACCAGCACAAGCCACGCCGCCCTGCGTGAACGTCAGCGGCGTGGGAAAATCATTCACCCACTTCGTCGCGTCCAAGGCCACCGAGTGAAAGTCATCCTCGACCAGCACTGCGGTCTTCGCCTTGAAGGCCGCCTGTGACAAGGGCAGGTATAGCTCCGTCCCCGTCGAAGTAAAGCAATCGCGCATATACAGCGCTGGCTCCTGGCAGCCAATCACGGTGATGTCATTGGCTACCGCTCCGCCCACGCTCAGCTTCAGTGCAGCAGGAGAGAAGCCTGCATCGCTGTCTGTCAGTGTGCGCGTCACGGAACCCACCGGAGTCAAGCTCAGCGCGCGATTCTGCACACTCAGTGCGGCGCGCGAGCAGTCGGCAATTTCTCCGGCTGCAGCGCTCCACAACTCGCCTGCCTCCACCGTGTAGGTTCCTGCCGTCGCAACATCTTGAACGCCAGCTACGCTGAATGCAGGGTTCGCCTCCAGCGTTAACTGGGTGATCGCTTGTCCCGCGGTGCGCCCGCCCATCGCGGCGTGTTCGCTCAGTACTCCGCGATCGAGCGCGAACATCTCTCCCTTTGCTGTAAGCCCCACGCGGAACAGCGCCGTTCCCATCGTCATCCCCGCGAATTCCCGCTGCGGAGCGTCCACCAAATATCCGCTGAACCACAAGTCGCCCGTGTCGCGATAAAGGCGCGCCTTGCTGCCCGCAGTTGCTGTTATGGGTGTGCCCCTGCACCCAAGCCATGCTGTCAGCAACGGCGCCTGGTTCAGCTTGCGCACAACCTTTGGGAGCGCTTCGGCGTCCAGCAGCGCGGTATAGTCCGTCTCGCCCAGTCCATCCAAGTTGTCGATTGTTAGCTTCATCTGCCGAATCCCCTTTGTGTCATTCGCATCCAACGCAAAAGGGGCGAGAGCTTCGCCCCTTCAATCTATGTCTGACTCTGAAACTGCCGCTATCGTCTCTCTGCAAAGCCA
>Ga0182012_10003298_pt1 | contig 17237 bp, 15 predicted proteins | sample 612S2SmetaG_FD_120486 | JGI IMG/M metagenome (GOLD analysis project Ga0182012, IMG submission 120486) | Permafrost microbial communities from Stordalen Mire, Sweden - 612S2S metaG | ecosystem: Environmental > Terrestrial > Soil > Wetlands > Permafrost | place: Sweden: Stordalen | collected...
CGGCAGGTAAAGCCACGTCCAATAAAAAGGATGCCGCATGACCAGAACGATCAAGATCAACGGAATGAACGAGAGCATCAAGTTAATCAAGTTTGAGACGACGGCCGCCACCGGGAAGACAAGTTTGGCCACGCGCACCTTCTTTATTAAATCGGCGTTTCCGACGATTGATTCGGCGGCGTAACTGAGAGATTGCGAGAAGAAAGTCCAGGGCACCAGCATGCTCAGCAGAAAAATCGCATAATGGGGCTGCGCCGTGACCAGTATTTTTGAGAAAACAACGGTAAGCACCAGCATGAACAGGATGGGATTCAGCAATGCCCAGAGAAAACCAAGAATGGAGCGTTTGTAGCGAACGGTGAGTTCCTTCACAGCTAATGCCCAAATCAACTCACGGTACTGGATAATGCCGCGGAAAAGTTCGTTCATTCAATAATTAGTTGTACTAGCGGTACAAGCCGCTTGAGTAAACCCTATTGTAGCTGAGTAGGAGGGTCGGGCTTGCGGTCAATAGTGATCCTCGCGGTGGGCGCCACGCTCGCTCCCCAAAGCAATTTATAGGGCTCGTTGCCGCTGAGGAAATTCCAGGCCCTGTAACCTTGCTCAAATGCGTGCCGCAGAGCTTCGAATAACAGCAATCGCCCCAGCCCCTGTGCCTCAAATTCGGCCTCCTGACCGCCGGCGAAGGCGTAGAGGGTGTTTCGATGGACGAAGGCCAGCATCACCGCTACGATTTTTCGATTGATGCGCAGGCCGAAGATGCGTAGCATATCGGCATCGTCGAAGACTCTGGCTAAGTCGGCGAGAAAAGCCGGCGCGCCGTCTTTGGCTTGCGCAAGAAGCGCGCCTTGCTCGCTTTCCAGGCGAATCACGGCGTTCACGAACTCCGGGTCGGCTTGCGTGACTACCTCAAAGCGCGGACGGTCCGCGGCACTGGCCTGATCGAGATACTTCAGAAAATTACGGCGCAACGAGAAGGCGCGGGCTTCCCAATACTGCTCAAAGGCTCCTTGAATGGGCACCTCAGACCATTGGCTGCCGGGCACGATTTTCAATTCGAATTTGTCGCCTAATGGCAGGCCCGCTAGCGGCGAATTGATTTCGAGGTTGCGCCAATCGCAGTTGGACCAAGCGCTGCTGCCCAGCAGGTGACCGCGCAGCAGGCTCATCACTTCGCTACGATGGGCGGGCGCAATCGGCGGTTCCAAGTAGCTGGCGAGCCCGGATCCGATGAGCTTGAGCGAAACGCCGCTTTCGCCTTGGTCGAGATAGCACGGGATGATGGCCACCAACGAATCTAAACTGCGAAAGAGCATGACATGCAGCCGCCCCAGGCCGAAATGACGCCACCAGGTGAGCTGCCATTCGGGCAGTTGAAATGGGGTCACGCGCTCTAATCCGCTGGCGAAGCGACTCCATTCACTTTTGATTTGTTCCAGATGCGCCGCGTCACGCACGACTTCTAACGTCAAAGGAGTAACCAGCAAGCGCCGTTCTGGCTTCATTAGGGCTGAATATAACAGTATCGAACCCATGTCAAACGCGTGGATTCTGTTAAACTGAAAGTTCCCACCCCGTTCGTCCCCATGATTTCTGTAAGCAATGTAAGCATGCGCTACGGCGCTAAAATTCTGTTTGAAGATGTGACCACCGCCTTTTTGCCTGAGCGGCGGTATGGTTTGACTGGCCCCAACGGCGCCGGCAAATCCACTTTCATGAAGCTGCTATCCGGCGAACTGGAACCGCAAAAAGGTACTGTCGTGCGGCCGAAGAAACTCGGCATTCTACGGCAAGACCAATTCGCATTCGATAAGTTTCGTGTGGTGGATACGGTCATCATGGGTAACTTACCGCTTTGGAAAGCGCTGGAAGAACGCGAGGAGCTTTACGCCAAGACCGAACTGACGGACGAAGACGGAATGCGCCTGGGCGAATTGGAGGGCGTGGTTTCGGAAGAAGACGGCTACACCGCTGAATCCGATGCGGCCGTGCTGCTGGACGGCCTCGACATTGCCGAGCCTTTTCACAACCGGCTGATGGGTGAATTGCAAGGCGGGCAGAAGGTGCGGGTGCTCTTGGCACAGGCCTTGTTTGGCCATCCGGAAGCGCTGCTGCTGGACGAGCCGACTAACTATCTCGATCTTGAATCCATACACTGGCTGCAAAACTTCTTGACGCACTATGGCGGCACGCTGATTACGATTTCGCATGACCGGCATTTCTTGAACAGCGTAACCACTCATACGGCCGACATCGATTATCAGACGATCATTACCTATACGGGCGGCTACGACGACATGGTCTTGCAGAAGACGCAAGTGCGCTCGCGGATTGAATCCGAGAATGCCCAGCGCGAAAAGAAAATAGCGCAGTTGAACGAATTTATCGCGCGCTTTTCGGCGGGCACGCGCGCCAGCCAAGTGACCTCGCGCAAGAAAGAAGTGGAGCGCTTGCAAACCACCGAATTGGCGCGCTCCAACATCGCGCGGCCTTATATCCGCTTCGATATGAAGCGCCCGTCCGGACGTAACGCGCTGGAATTCAAGGGCGTCACGAAGGGCTATCCGGGCTTGAAAGTGATCCAAAATTTCGGTGGGTCGGTGCAGCGCGGGGAGAAGATCGCGCTCATGGGCCGCAACGGCGCGGGTAAGAGCACGCTGCTGAAGGCGCTGCTCGCCAATGCGCCGGGTGTAGATGATAAAGATGTGGGTATCGATTCCGGCGTGGTGACTTGGGGCCATGAAGCGCAGGTAGGATACTTCGCACAAGATCACCGCGAAGCGATCGACAAGGGGACGACAATTGCGGAATGGCTGCATAATTTCGATCCGCAAGCCTCGCGCGAAGAGATTCGCGGGTTGTTGGGGCAAATGTTGTTCACCGGCGAAGAAGGGATGAAGAAGACCGAGGCGCTTTCGGGCGGCGAGGCGGCGCGTATGATGTTTTGCAAGTTGATGCTGCAGAAACCCAATATTCTGGTTTTTGACGAGCCGACCAATCACCTGGATTTGGAAGCGATTAACGCTTTGAACATAGCGCTACAGAAATTCGAAGGTACGGTGCTGTTGGTCACGCACGACGAGGATTTGGTGGATGAAGTGGCGACCCGTGTCTGGCACTTCGACGGCGGCAAGGTGCAGGATTTTGCCGGGGCATACGCGGAATTTTCGAGCACGGTGGCTCGTTAAAGCGGCTCGTTACTAACCCAGGCAACGAAACAAGTTGTGCGGAATTGTTCGAGCGATTCCTCATAGCGCTGGATCTCATGCAGTTTGCCAAACGCGGTAACGCGCGCCAATTTCATGCCATGGCGCGCGAAGAAATCGAAGAAATCCCGTACGAAGGTGCGCGAATCGATGTTGCAGCCGCCGAATTCGAAGCTCACAAGATCAATCGCCGCGCGTTCGAACATATGAATTGCGCCTTCGATGATACGGAGTTCGTGCCCTTCAGCATCGAGCTTAAGCAAATCGATATGGCTGATGCCGTGCGATGCGCAGTAGTTATCCAATGTTTCCACGCGCACCTGTTCGCTGCCGCTGAAAGAGATGCCGTGATGATCAATTTTGCGCGGATAAAGCGAACTGAGTTCGGAGCCGGCGACATCGTAATACAGAGTTTGCACGCTGGGCTCGCTGCCGAGCGCAAAGTGATTCAAAGTAACTTCGCTCTGATGGCCAAAGCGGCGCTGCAATTTCTCAAACGCAACAGTGCTGGGCTCGAAGGCATGAATCGAAACCAGACGCCCCGCGAGTTGGTTCAGCGCCAACTGCAAATACTGCCCATTGTTCGCGCCCACATCGAAGACAGTTAGGGGCGGATGCGACCGCTTTAGCCTTCGCAAGGCGGCTTTATCCGCTTGCACGCGCCCGATTCCCTGCCCATACTGTGCCAGCTTCACAACTTGCCGTAGCAACCACTGAGTCACGTTAGGGTTGCCTGTTCATGGAAACGGCGCGCAGTGTGACTTGGCCGCTAGGACGCACGTGGCCAAGCGCGCGGTTATATTCCAAAGAAAGCAGGAACCCGCTGGCGTTCGGCGGTGCGATAAACTCCCAAGCTTGCGGCGCGGTGAGAATGTCGCCCGAGACGATGCCGCTGTTTCCCTCAGTTGGACGCAAATGCCAAGCCAAACCGCTGCCGGCTGGAATGCCCTGCGAACTTGCTTGCCATTGCAAGTTATAAAGATAACCGGGCTCTACCGCCACAAACTGCCGCAGTAACTCGCAATGCTCAGGTTCTTCACCTGATAATCCAATATCAATAGAAGGTTCGTCGCTGAACTGGCGGATATGCACGCCCTCGGCTTCGACGCCGGCCCAATCAAAGCCGTGCTTATAAAAAGGCAAACGGAAATCGCCGTTGGTGAGCGGATGATCGGCGTCGGGAACGCTTTGTTGAATCCAGCGGCCGTCGCGCAAGGTGGTCCAGATTTGCAAGCCGGCGTGCAAATCGCCGCTGGCTAATACGTGGTCGAGGGAAGAAGCCACCAGATCATCACGGCCCCAAGCGCGTGGATTATCGTCACCCACTACGCGCACCAAACGTTGCACCATGGGCGGAATGGCGCTGAATTGCTTGCTGTTTGATAAAAACCAGATGTATTGAATCAGGATACGAGGACGGTCTGGAATTGCCGCTGAGATGCGCGCCGCATCTTGGCTCATCAACCACATCTGCGTAAAAACACTGTCACCGGAATAGGGGGTCACTTGCAATGTTTGATTGGCCCAGCGGAAGAATTCGCTCGAGTTCTGCCGCCGGAGGTAGTAATTGGTAAGTGTCCACTTGGGCAGAAACATCTTGTTGACGGCGGCAGCTTTCAGAAAATAGGTTTCGGCCGTTTTGGGATCGGCTTCCACGATTTCCGCATGCAAACCGAGTTGGATCAAGGATTGATAGTCGAACGGATCGAGTTGGGTGGCTCGCTGGAGCAGAGAAATTTGCCGGCCGGTGTCCCAGGCGGCCCAACGCGCCACGTATTGCGCATTGTAAGGAACCAGTTGAACGGCTGCGGGAATGGAAGTGGCAGTGTCCTGGCTAAAGAGATAAGAGGCGCGGGCCAGGATACTCGCATAGTAGGCGCCGGCAATCGCGCTGGCGATCAGCAAGTAGCGCAAAAAGAACGCTGCCGCCGATTTCATGTCACAAACCAGCGCCTACGCGGCTGACTAACACCGCCGCCTGCGCTTCGCAAGAGCGGCCTTCACCCACCGGGCCGACCATTTCCGCGGTCTTGAACTTGACTCCCACGCACGCGGAAGGCAGGTTCAACACGCGGGCCACATTGTCGCGAATGGCGGGGCGGAAGTCTTTGAGTTTTGGCCGTTCCAAAATGATGGTTGAATCCACGTTGGCGATGACATAGCCCTGCTGCGCGATCAGTTCAACGGCGCGCCGTAGAAATTTTTCACTGGCGGCGTTTTTCCATTCCGGCGCGGTATCGGGGAAATGCATGCCGATATCGCCGAGAGCCAGCGCGCCGAGCAAAGCATCGGTTATGGCGTGAAGAAGCACATCGGCGTCTGAGTGTCCGGCCAAACCAAATTCGCTGGGAATTGTCACACCGCCCAGAATTAAAGGACGGCCAGCCTCTATGCGATGTGAATCCCAACCTTGTCCAATGCGAAACTGCGTCACAGCCATTTGATCCATGCGACTAGGAATCTTCGAGCGGCGAACCTTCCAGCGCGAGATAAAGACGCGCCAGATCCATGTCGGTGGGCTTGGTGATTTTGATGTTGCGGTCGCTACCCATTACGATGGAGACTTCCACCTCTTCCAAGCGCTCCACTAAAGAGGATTCGTCGGTACCGACAAAAAGATCCTGGCGCGCTTTCTCGAAAGCTTGGCGCAGGAGCTTTAGCTTGAATACCTGGGGGGTCTGGGCAAGAATCAGGCGCTCGCGCGGCAGCGTGGCGCGCACTTTGTTGCGATGCACCTGCTTCACCGTGTCTACCGGAACAATTCCTACAATGGCCGCGCCGGTTTCGTGCGCTTCCTGGATGACTTTCTCGATCACATCGCGGCTGACGAACGGCCGGACGGCATCGTGGACAGCGACCAGATCGGTATCGTCTTTAATCGACGCTAACGCATTTTCAACCGACTGCTGACGCGATTCGCCGCCTTCCACCGGCCGCACCGCAGCGCCCAAGCCCTGACTTTTGAATAAATCTTTGGCCCAAACCATGTCGTCGCCACGCAAAGCTACCACGATTTCGCTGACCAACGGCGAGCTAACGAATTTGCGGATCGTGTGAATAAGAATCGGCGAGCCGTTCAGCAACATGAATTGCTTCCGGCTGATGCCCTCTTTTTCAGGCGCGCTGCGGCCCATGCGCGTGCCAAGTCCAGCAGCGGGGATAATAACGGAAACTTTCATTTAGCTCGAATTAACATCATAGAGGATGCGGTCGGTAGCGATGACCGCAAGGGTGTTCATAGCCTAGACTGGAGATGGGACTTCGAATGGCCGGGACAACCACGACAAATCAATATGTCGAAATTCGCAACGGGGCCTTCTACGTGGCTGGCGCGGATGTTTCTCTCGCCAGCGTGATTTATACGTTCAGACAAGGCGCGTCGCCCGAAGAAATCCTTCACGAATTCCCTGTTATTGGCTCGCTCTCAAAGGTTTGCGGCGCGATCACATTCATCCAAGAGAACCCTGCGGCTATCGACGCCTACTTGACAGAGCAGAATCGGCTCTGGAGCGAGTTGGAAACTCAACACCCGCTCCCGCCTGACATGGCGGCACGCTTTGAGCAGGGGCGGAAAACGATAAAACGTCAGCCGGTTTGAAGCTTCGGTTTCAAGCGGACGCCGACTTCAAAAATTCGGCTGTCCGGGCCATAATGCACCGTTGGCCGTTAATAGACTTAAGGTCTGCGCAAGGGCGAATTCCGGACGCTACGCCGGATCGAGACGTCCTGCGCTTTGCCGCTCATGAGGGACGGGTGCTTCTGTCACATGACGTTTCGACGATGCCCGTTCACTTTGCGCGGTTCATTCAAGATTTCGAATTACCCGGCCTGATCCTGGTCCGGCAGGATCTTCCGGTCGCTTCCATCATTGAAGGCATCTTTCTTGCCTGGTCGCAGTGGACGGCCGATGACCTCCGCAATGCGTTGCGCTGGTTGCCTCGTTGTTAGAATTCAAACGGTCCAAAACCTGATTGCTCACTTGAGAGAAGTCTGCGTTTCTTATGCTGGCGTACGGGGACTCGACCACGGGTTCGCCGTACCGCATGAGCGGCTTTGTTTACGACGCCGCGGTTCTTGTGGCCGCGGATAGAAATGAGCGGCGGTCATGGGCTGAACATAAAGTGCGTCTAGAGTTCGGCGTCGTTCCACTGGTTCCGGCACCGGTTGTCGCTCAGGTTAGCCGACGATGACGCCCATGCATATCGGATGCGAGCCTGGCAAATAGAGTATTGCGGTTCATACCGACATTAGATGCCGGTTCTCTCTGCCTGCGTTATCGCCCGCCTCGCAGAGGGAGCCTTGCGCCGGCTGCCCCGTTGTTTGACTTCAAACCGTACACAACTCGACCGCGCTCTTCAGCGAGGTCAGCGGGTCTTTCGTTGGGACGAATTCGTGCGCGAAATAGCCTTGAAAATTCAGATCGGCAATCGCTTTGGCAACCGTGCGCCACTGTAATTCCTGGGTATCGTCCAACTCATGACGGCCCGGCACGCCGCCGGTGTGAAAGTGCGCGATGTATTGAATGTTGTCGCGAATCGTGCGGATGATGTCGCCTTCCATGATTTGCATGTGATAGATGTCGTACAGCAGTTTCACGCGCGGCGAATCAACACCCTTGATCACATCCACGCCCCACGCGGTGTGGTCGCACATGTAGTCGTGGTGGTCCACCTTGCTGTTCAGCAACTCGAGGCAAATGGTTACGCCGTTATCTTCGGCAATTTTCTTCACGCGCTTCAAGCCGATGATGCAATTCTCTTTGCCCACATCATCGGCCATGCCTTTGCGGTTGCCCGAAAACGTAATGACGTTCGGCACCTTGGCTGCCGCGGCGCGCGGGATGTTTTCACGCATCTCCTTTTCAAGCTTGTCGTGATGCTCTTTACGATTCCAGGCATTGGGGATGTCGCCCGCGCCCGGCGTCATGGCAGGCACCAGGCCGTATTTCTGCACCACCGGCCATTCTTTGTATTCGATCAGATCAATGCCGCTCAAGCCCATCTCCGCGCCGGCGCGCGCTAAATCTTCCAGGCTCGTTTTCTCATAGCACCAGCGTGCTACCGATTGTTTCAGGCGTCCCGCGTGGCCGGCTTCCTTAGCCAGGCCGGCGGTCGCGAGTGCAGCGGCCGCCGTGGTCTGCAATGCTGTTCTGCGTGTCATGACGTGGTCATGATATCAACGCCACTGCGCTAAATGGGTATCAGCCCGCGGCGAATTCCTTGTGTCACGGCCTCGGTGCGCGAACCAACTTGCAGCTTTCCCAGAATTGATGCTACATGGAACTTCACCGTGTGCTCGCTGATATGCAGGCTCTCCGCGATCTCCTTGTTCGCTGAACCATGCGCCAAGTCACGCAACACCTGCAATTCGCGCGCTGTTAGTTCTTCGATCAAAGGCGTGGTGAAGCGCGGCACGGTGGGAGAGGCGAATAACGAATCTGCTTGCGGCTGCGTGAGCACAACCAAACCTTGCGCCGCTGCGCCCAGGGCAGCCACCACCTGGGAAGCGGTAGCATTGGCCGGCAAGCGCCCCCGCACCGCCGAACGATAATCCGATTGTTCAAACAGATCGTTGGTAAGCACAACCGCCGGCACACTGGCCATTTCGCCCGCCGCCAAACGACCGCCGCTCAGCAGCGCCACATCGGCGTCGAGCCCTTCTTCCGGCTCCACGATTTCTATGCGTTCGTCTTCCGCGAGCATCTGCGCTAAAGCTTCCGCTTCATCGTCAGACGCCGCCAGAATCACTACCCGAATCACGCCGCGCTCGCCTGCCTTGCCAAAGCCAGTTCGACAGTGACTCGCCTGATTTTGGCATCGCCCGCGCGATGGAAACCCAATCGCACCATGTCCCCGCTCGACAGCGCCGCCGACAAATCGGCCGCTGACTCGAGCGGTTCGCCATCCGCTTCCACCAGGATGTCGCCAGGCAGCAGCGAGGCGCGCTCGGCCGCACCGCTGGCAGTCAGTTCGAGAACCAGTAGCGCTGGGCGCGGCTCATGCCTGGGCGAGCGTAGCGTGACGGACCTCACCACCACGCCTAAACTGCGCGTTGCTTTGGCTGATAGGAAGCGCTGCACGATAGCTGCCGGGATAGCCAGCGCCATTCCACCGGCCACCATGGTGTTCACGCCCACAATTTGCCCCTGCACATCCGCCAGTGGTCCGCCTGAATTACCCGGCGCCAGCCGCACGTCCGCTTGCACCCAACGCCGTCCGCCCAGACCGCGCAGCGCTCCTACTGCATGCACAAATCCCGTCGAGACTGCACCTACAAACCCCAGTGGATTACCCACCGCGATCACCGCCGCCCCCGGCTTTGGTTCATTGTTTGCCAGCGCAGCCGCCGGCGCATCCAAACCATCGGCGGAGAGCAATGCCAAATCGCTGTGCGGGTCTTTCCTCACTACGCGCGCCTTATGCGAAGCGCCGTCCCAAGCTTCTATGGTGACGTCGCCGCCCACCGCCACATGCGCATTGGTGACAATTTGACCGTCGAGCATAACGATGCCCGAACCCGATCCCTGAACATCTTCTCCCGCGGCGCGAATTTGCACGGTGGCGCGCCGCAGGAATTCCGCTATTCGTCCCGGCACTGGAAAGGGCATGTTAGTTCCCCCGTCCTGGCCGCGCCCCGACCTCAATTTCTATGGACATCGCTTCGCCTGCGCGTATCAGCGTAAAGTTAATAGGCTTGCGCGGCAACGTCCCTCGCAGCGCGCCCATGAGTGTTTCCACATGTGTCAAACTGGTGCCGCCCGCCGCGATTAGAATATCCCCTAAATGCAAACCCGCCTTATCGGCGCTGGCCCCGGCTTCGACGCTTACGATCATTAGTCCGCTTGCCCCCGCGAGCGGCGACTTACTTTGCAGATGCTCAGGAATGCTCACCGGCTGCAAGCCGACGCCCAAATAGCCTTGGCGAATTCCTCCTTCAGTAAGCAGCTCGTGCGCCACGCGCTGCAAGGTGGCCATGGGAACGGCCAGCGCGGAGTGCCGCAAGATCGCCGCCGTGGCCATGCCTACGAAACCGCCCACGGCCGAGACGACTGCCGCGCCCGCTTGCGACGGATATAGGTTCACATCCAGCCGGATGAAGTGTTCCAATTCCGCGCCGCGCCAACTATGGCGCGCGCCGCCCACCGCTCCTAAAATACCGGCGCTTGCCGAAAGGCCTGCGTCCAGCGTGCGGCCCACCACAACGGCCAACGCACCGGCCCGCAGCGCCTTATCGTCTTCGGTCTGGGGGACCGTCCAATGCGCGCCGGCTACCTGCAAGATTGCTACATCCAGCGCAGGATCGCGGCCTAAAATACTTGCCTCTACCGCTTCCCCATCCGGCAAGTGCACGGGGATCTTCCCTTCCCGCTTCAGAAGGTGATTGTTGACGGCAATCAGATCTTCGCGGAAGATCACGCCGCTGGTAATGCGGTAGGGCGCAGATTTGACGGCCACTACATAAGCCCCGGCCTTTTCCACTAATCCACTGATGGCTGCTGAATAACTGGCTAAATCGAATTCTGGTGCTTCACTCATGCTCCCAGTTTGCCCGCACTCGCAAGCCGCCGCATCAGCCGAACGGCTAGGTTGGCAGAGCGAATTATTCGAGCCGCATTAAGCGCGCCCGTTGCGCATTACTGAGAAAGGGCGAGCTATGCACCGCGCTGTCCAAGGCAGCGCTCAGGTATTGGCCGCCGCCCGCGAGCACAACTCCAATCACCCAACCAATAAATGCCACCAATGCGCCAAAGAAAATGATGGAAACCAAATAAACGTTATGCTGTGTCTGGAAGCTGGCAATACTAACCATGGATGGGTTGGGACGCATGAGAGTTTCACTCCCCATCACACCGAATAAAACAACCATAATTCCGGTAAGGATGCCAACAACCTGGCACGCCTGACCAAGCCCGCCGCAGGTTCTTGCTAGACGGTAGCCTTGCTGATATCGCGAAAGAGCTTTCGTGCTCTGGTCTATGGGAGCGGCCGCGGATGATGCCATATTGCCTGAGTTCTATCACAGACACCGGCTAATCGCAAGAGAAAAGTCAAATAGGGAAACTACGTAATATCTTGAACTACCGAGATTGCGTACTTTGGCGCGCCAGATTGATCGCGGGCCAAAGCCACACTCAAGTTGACCCGGACGAGGTGGCCCGATTTATGAAAATAGCGCTTCTCTAAGGCGTACGACGTTATCTCGCCCCGCTTGAGCGCTTCATATCTCAGCAGATCAGTTTCCAGATCGTCCGGATGCGTAATGTCCTGGAAACGGCCTCTAAGCAGTTCGTCTCTGCTATAACCCGTTATCTTGCATAACTTTTCGTTGACACGCAGCCAGCGGCCATCCAAACCCACGTGACACAGGCCAACGGCGGCCAGCTCGAAGGTATTTTCAAACTGTTCCTGCCGCTCTTTCGTTTCTTGCAAAAGCCGGGCGTTCTCCATCGCCGGCCAGAGCCTTTCGGCCACTCCGCGCAGCAGGAATTTCTCTCTTTCCTGCCACTCGCGTGCCGTTTTGCTCGTAATTGTGAGGTTGGCCACCCAGCGCTCTTCTCGATGGACCGGTACAGTGAGAAACGCGCGCGTGCCAAAGGGTCGGTAGGCGCTTTCGCACCTGCCGGCGGTGCGGTTATCAGTCTCTACGTCGTTTACCCACACGAAATCATTGCTCGGGACGTCCGTAAGCAAGCCATCGAATTCCGCCAGCGGGTAACTACCCACGGATGATGGGCCCTCTTCGTGATAGTCCGACAAAATATGAACCTGGTTGGTTTGTTGATCCGTCTCGCTGTACACGCACCGCAAGACACCTAAATATTTCGCGAGTTCCATTACGGCCATATCGGCCAAGCGCGTTTCGCCGGAACGGTCCGTCAGTTTCGCGCTGAGATCCAACAGGAATTGGCGGTCTGCTTCGTTTTGCTTTTGCTCGCTGATATCCCAAACCACGCCGATTAATCCAGCCGGTTGCTGATTCTCGTCGAAAACGACCTTGCCCCGGCCGCGGACCCAGCAATAACTTCCGTCGTTCCTGCGCAATTGGTTTTCAACCAGGTAATCGGAGCCATTCTTGAACGCCTCGGCAATTTCGCGCTCGAGGCGCTCCCAGTTGTCAGGATGGGTTCTGGCCCGAAACGCCTCATACGTTCCTTCGAAAGAGCCAGGAGCCATGCCAAGCAAAGACTCCAGTGTCTCCGACCACTCAACAACACCAGTCCGGCTATCCCAGCGCCAAACGCCCATCTTTCCCGCACGCAACGCCAGATCTCTCTGCTCGCTGCTATGCGCTAAGGCCGTCTCCGTTTCCTTCAGGGGCGTGATGTCGGTATGAATCGAAATCACCGATTGCGGACGTCCGCTGCCGTCGCGGTAAAGCACGGCATGGCTGGCGAGCCAGATTGCGCTGCCGTCCTTTTTGAAGGCTTTGAGTTCTCCCGTCCATTCGCCGTCTCGCAGCAGTGCGATGTCGATCTCGGTTTGCGATTTAGTGATACCCATCAATTCATAAAGATCCTTGCCGACAGCCTCCGCCTCCGTCCAGCCGAACAGGTGCTGCGAACCTTTGGCCCAAATCAGGATCGTGCCGTCAAAATCGCGAACTATCGCTTGCGCCAACTCGAGAGTTTTGAACAGTTCATCAAAATGCCGGCCGGCTGCCAGAGATTCCGGCGGATTGGGGTGATTCTCGAAAACCGAATGCACATAGTCCCAATCCATCGATGGCAACGCTTGAATTCCTTCTGTCGAATGCGGAATCGAAAAGGAAAAGGTCGCACCCTCCCCTGGTTTTGCAACCGCCCAGATCCATCCTCCCCGGCGCTCCACTATGCGTTTGCAAATCGTCAGGCCAATTCCCGTTCCGGCGAACTCCTTCCCGTGCAGCCGCTGAAAGACGCCGAAGATTTTCTCCGCGTTTGCCGGATCGAAACCAATGCCGTTGTCGCTAACCGCAACCACCCAATCTCGTTCTGTTTCCTCCGCCGAGATGTGAATACGCGGTGCCAGGCCGGGCTTCCGGTATTTAAGGGAGTTGCCGATCAGATTCTGCAAAAGCTGGCTCAATTGTCCGGCGTCCCCTGCCACGGTTGGTAAAGCATCGTGTGTAAGAACAGCGCCGGTTTCTTCCACCACATTTCTCAAAGCGTCAACCGCGGCGGCCACGATCTCTTCAAGCGAGACGCTTACGCTGAAGTCAGCATCGCCGCCCGCGATTTTCGCAAATTCCAGCAGGTCGCGCAGCATGGTGCTCGCGCGCGAACTGCCGTCTACGATATAACGGATGAACTTGTCGCCTTCCACATCCAACACCGGCCGGTACTTGAGGGCCAGCAGTTGGGAGAAGGTGGTGACCGAGCGAAGCGGCGTTTGCAGGTCGTGGCTCACGGCGTACGCAAAGTGCAGCAGATCCTCATTGGCTCGCGCCAGTTGCTGGCGCTGATTTTCCGCGCTTACCTCCGCCTGCTTGCGCTTGGTAACGTCGCGAATGATGGCCACCATGCCGCCCCCCACTTCCGGCGTCAGGACATTCACCGTCGACTCGACCACCAGCCGCGATCCGTCTTTCAAAATGTGGATGTACTCGCCCTTCCAACTGCCGCGTTCCAGCAAATCGGTAATCGTGCGTTGCTCATCTTCCGGCGCCAGGAAAGCGTATCCGTGCATTTCGTGCAGCGGCTTCCCAATAACATCCGCCAGGCGAACGCCATACAGTTTCTCGGCGGCGGCGTTACAGTAGCGAACGCTCAAGCTGGCGTCCAAGGCGACCACGGCGTCCTCCGTGTTCTCCAGTATGGCCGCCTTAAACTTAAGATGCTTATTGCTTTCTTTTAGTTCGCGTTCAAGCGGTTCCCAATCTGCGCTTTTCTGAGCCGTTAGGTCGCTCGCAACGGCTAATATTTCGTATGGCTGACCGGCATCGTCGTGAAGCGGCGACCAACAAAGCCGCACAAAACAGGCGATTCCGGACTTCCGCCGGTGACGTAATTCGATGGCGAGTAGGCCATCCAACTGCAACCACTGGCGGATCCGGGAATCTATATTCGTCCGGTCTTCCTCAAAACAAAGCAGAGAGATGTGCCGCCCTAAGATTTCCTGGGCCGGGTAGCCGTATAGCTGCTCGGCGGCCCGATTCCAGCGCGTAATCTTGCCTCTTAAGTCGATCGCGAAAACCGGGTTGTGCCTAGAATAGGCGTCGGCAAGGGTTTGTAACTCCTTGAGCTTCCTCTCCAAGGCGCATATCCGCGCCTGCGCCTCCGTTAACCCGTTGGGCAAAAGCAGCGCGGCTTTCGGAGTTGCTATTTCCTTGTCCATTCCGCTCTAGTACCAAGTTGCAGAAGTATGCGTACACCGATCTTTCACAGCCACAACTCGGGAGCCCTTGCTGAGCCGCGCGCGTGAGCAAGCGGTACGATACGCCAATTTATACAATTAAACTCTAGCAATCGCTTCGCTTGAGGGCCAGTTTGGTACACGTTTACCCAGCACCGAAACCAGCATGACTTGGAAGTTAGTGTCACAAATTCGGGCGATCGTTGCAATATCTCACCCATCAGAAAAACTACGGTTGCTGGCGCTTATTGGGCCGCCGCGCTTGCTGCCCCGGCTCTTGCTTCCAGCGCTTGCGTGCGCTCGTCGAACCGTCCGAAAATCATCTTGCCGGCGGTAGTCTGTAAAACGCTCGTCACAATTATGTCGATCGTCTTCGAAATCATGCGGCGCGCATTGTCTACCACCACCATCGTGCCGTCGTCCAAATACGCTACTCCCTGATTGTGTTCTTTTCCTTCTTTGAGAATGAACACCCGCATCACTTCTCCCGGCAGAACCACCGGCTTCAGCGAATTGGCCAGTTCGTTGATGTTCATTACCGTAAGGCCCTGCACCTGGGCCAGCTTGTTGAGATTGAAATCGTTGGTGACGATCTTGGCGTGCAACGCTTTGGCCAGTTCAATCAGCTTCAAGTCCACTTCGCGCGTCTCCGGAAAATCTTCCGACATTACTTCCAGCCGTATACGCGGTTGCTTTTGCAATAACTGCACTACATCAAGTCCGCGGCGGCCGCGGTTACGTTTCGCGGAATCGGAAGAATCGGCCACCAACTGCAGCTCATGCAGCACGAAGCGCGGCACGATCACGCGGCCCTCTAAGAAACCGGATTCGGCGATATCCACGATCCGGCCATCGATGAGGACACTGGTATCCAGTAACTTCGTAGTGCTATTCGAATCGGCGCGTTTCGTGGAACCTTGTAGCCCAACGGGCACGGCGTCGGCATGAGCTAGTGCCACGCTCAGTCCCAGGTAGCCCGTCAGCAGAGGAATAGCCAAGCGCAGAAACTGCCCGGGTGATCCTTGTACGATGCCGCCCTGGGCGCAAACGTAAACCAAGAGCAGCCCTAGACACAAGCCTGCCACCGCGCCCGCAAAGCCCGCCAATAAAGCCGGCGGCTCTACCGACCGCAAACGCGCTGCGAATAGCACCGCCAACGATGCGGCTGCAACTCCCAGCAACGCTGAAATCGCCACCGGCAGCTCAAACGGCTGCAGGGTCGCCCCGATGAAAGCGATCAAAGAGACAAAAGCGATGCGAACGAATAAAACTTCATATTTAAAGCGATTCACAAGGTATTTCCCTGAAAATCAAGACGCGAATTAAATTTCGAAAACGTGCGTTTAGGCATAAATGCGACGCCGTGCGGCAATTCAGCGAATTATAGCATCATTTAAATACAGCGATGTCGAAGGTTAGGGGAGAGAAAACACCTCCCGCTCGGAAGACCCGCGATTCAGGGTCTGCGGCGAAAGGGATAAGCCAGGGAAAGGCGCTTAAGCGGAGGAACGTAAAAGCCTAGAGGGCCTTTGCAAGTTCCTCGGCGAAAGCGCTTTGGCGGGCGGGTGAGTGGTTCGTGCGGCGTGGATTGGCGCTTTTGCGCGCCACTGAATTGCCTGTGGGTGCGCTGGCCGGTGCTCCGCTTTGAGCGATCGGCCCTGCCGCAGCGGCTGGACGCTTGGGACGATCTGGTGGTGGTGCGGCAGTCTTCACCGCAACCTTGCCTCCCGCCTTGGGCGGTTGGGCTGGATTGGCTCGCAGAAGACGATCTTCCAAAGGCGCGCGATCAAACCGGCGAATGATGGAATTCATCTCCTCTTGATTTGGAGATTCGATAAAAGCGAAGCCCTTCGACTCTTGAGTCTCAGGGTTGCGAATTACCTTGATTGCGTCAGCAACCAAGTTTTCGGACGCCAGCCACGACTTGATATCGTCGGCTGTCACCCAAACAGGGAGATTTCCGAGGAAAACGGTAAAGCTCATGAAATAGTTGTTTTATGCTCCGTGAAGGGAAGTACGAGGTGCAACTTGCAATCGTTTAGTACGCAGGCTATTAGAATACTAGCACAGGGCTAGCCGTCCCGCAAACATTAAATCGTTTTCGATTAGTTGGTTTTTCAAGCGGCCGCAACTTTCCAAATACCCGTGCCAAAGTTTACGTCCGCACCAATCTCGCCCGCCCGTCTAGCTGCTTTCGATGTTCTGCTCGCTGTCGAAGGAGGGTCTTATGCTTCAGACGATCTGCGTTTGCGCTCGGTTACGCTGTCGCCGCGCGATGCCGGTCTCGCTGGGCAGATTGTTTTTGGCTGTTTGCGATTTCAGAATCAATTGGATTATCTGCTGGCGCTCTACTCCGGCCGCCAGGCGCGTGATCTCGACCCGGAAGTTCGCATTGCACTACGGGCCGCGATTTTCCAGCTGCGCTATTTGGAACGCGTTCCGCCGCACGCCGCGGTTCACAACTCGGTTGAATTCGTGAAAAAGCGCCAGCGCGCCGCCACCGGGTTGGCCAACGCAGTCTTGCGAAAAGTAGATCGCCGGCCTATTCCCTGGCCCGACCGCGCCACCGCCGAATCATGCCCGGAATGGTTGCTACGGCGCTGGCATTACTCTTTTGGCGAAGAAACGGCGGCTGGCATTGCCCGCGCCGCTTTGCAGGAGCCAAAACATTACATCAGGGTTCCAGCCGGCGCGCCGCTGC
>Ga0182012_10003302_pt1 | contig 17229 bp, 10 predicted proteins | sample 612S2SmetaG_FD_120486 | JGI IMG/M metagenome (GOLD analysis project Ga0182012, IMG submission 120486) | Permafrost microbial communities from Stordalen Mire, Sweden - 612S2S metaG | ecosystem: Environmental > Terrestrial > Soil > Wetlands > Permafrost | place: Sweden: Stordalen | collected...
AATCCGGATGAAGTGCGGCGGCTGGAGTGGACCGTGGAGTGCGTGCTGCGCGATTCGTTGAGCGTGACGGATTTGATTAAACAGCGGCGGTCTGCGCCGCGGCCGTCGAGTGGGTCGAAGATCATGCCTTCGGTGCGGATGAATAACGAGGCGTCGGACGATTGCACGTTGATCGATTTTGTGGGGGAGGATCGCACGGGGCTGCTTTATGACATGACGTCCGCCATTTCAGCGGCGGGTTGCAATATTGAACTGGTGCTGGTGGACACGGAAGCGCATAAGGCGATCGATGTGTTTTACATAACGCGTGAGGGCAGGAAGTTGGATGAGGAATTGGGGCAGAGTTTGTTGGAGGAGTTGACGAAGGTGGCGATGCCAGTGTGAGTTTTTGGATTTGGACAAGTAATCTTTGACGAAGGTTCAACTGCTTGCACGCGGATGGGCTATAAATCAATTCGTCGAACTGCCCGCAAAAAAATTCCGGCAGCCACGAATAAAATATCATCCGAAGTCTACTGTCTACCGTTCGGTAGCACTGGTTGCTATAACGCATGACACCGGCGATATTGGCGGCATGGTGCGATATTGAGCCGGGCTCGATAGGCTAACATTAAGGTGTTCGAATGGACGAAAGTTCTAAGCGTTTATTGACGATCGCGATACCGACGATTTCAGCGATGATCGGCATTCTTGTGAACAATCGGCAATTGGAGCAAATTGACCGAAGGTTCACGGCTGAAATCGCATCGGTTCGGAAAGACATTAGTTCCCTAGGCTGCCTTGCTCAACAGATACTTTGTAAACCGCGTCGAGTTCGCGGAGCTTTTGTAACTACCGATATAGCTCGAGAACGCGGCATCGCCAGACTGAAGGGGCTCGATACGGGTGCCCGTCCACTCGGTTTCGCCGTTTGTATAAAAGAGACGCCTGCAAGGTGCCGCCGGCGCTTTCGAAGGTGACGGTGGTTTCGCCGCCGGGATACGCAAACTTGTTGGGAGCAATGCGCTTGAGGTTGGTATGAGCGTCGGCGAGGCTGTTGTTTAAGAGCGTGAAGGTTCGCAGCGAATGATTGAGCCTGTCAAAATATTTGCCGGCGAACTGACTGGGCGCTGAGACGCTGGCGTCCGCAGGCAGGGAGGCGGGCCGTGGGATCGGTTGAAGCTCCTTTACCAGATAGACATCGGCAACTTGACGCGCGAGCCTACTCGGATTGGCGCTGGCCAAATTGCAGAGGCACAAAACGCTAAAGCGCTGGTCGGGGAAACGCAGAATTTCGGTGCGATAGCCGAAGAGCGCGCCACCATGTTCGACGATGGGCAGACCGCGATAGTTGCCGATTTCGAGACCGAGCGCGTAGCTGATTTGCTTGGCGTTATTGAGCACGCCGCGGGTTTGCAGTTCTTTAAGAAGCGTGCCCTTCCCCAAGCGATTGGCATAGAAGTTGCGGTCCCAAAGAAGCAGATCGTCAACGCTACTCAGCAGTCCGCCGTCGCCGACCTTGTCGAAATTGGTCGACCAATCGACCAGAAAGCTGCCGTTGATACCGCGCTGGTAGGCGGGGATGCGGCCGGGCACCACAAGGGTGTGATCGTCATAGAAGCGGGTATGCGTCATACCTAGGGGCTGAAAGATGTCTTCGGCGGCGAATTCGGAGAAAGGCTTGTTGGTAGCGCGGTGGACAACCTCGGCAAGCAGGAAATAGTTGGTGTTGCTATAGAGATATTCGTCTCCGGGGTTGTAGTTGAGCGCTTTCTGGCGCGCGACTAGGTCGATGAGTTCGGGCTTGGAATGCAGATCGGCCGCGTTCATCGAGCCGCCTTCTCAAGCTCTTTTTCTTCCTGAGAGTAAGCGATGATCTCTAACCTTCGCACCCCAGGCAAAAGACGACGTTTCTACTTTGCCAGCATGGCGACATTTCTACTTTGCCGCGACAATTCCAATTTCCTTGTTGACAAAGCCGAGGTAAATGAAATAAAGTAGGCCACTGTACGCTTCTTGATACGTTTCAAGGCGCGGAGTTGAGGTTAGTTGGTCTAGGCAGGCGCAGGAAAAAAGGAGAATCCATGTTGATGAGGACGCGGTGTGTTACCGGGGAGGGAACAACCCCCAGATTGATGTTGGCATTAATCGCGATTTTTTGTTCCGTTGCACTGGTCTTTGGACAGAGCACCACAGCAACCTTGAACGGAACCGTAACCGACAGCGCCGGCGCGGTCATTGTAGACGCGCAGGTAACTGTCGCCAACCAAGAGACCGGACAAGAAGTGCAGACCCGCACACGAGGCGACGGCACGTATTCAGTACCAGGACTGGCTAGCGGAACTTATCGAGTCACGGTCAGTAAGGCGGGCTTTTCAAGTCTGACACAAAAGGACATCTTCCTGGGACCGACTGTCGTGCGCACGGTTAGCAGCATGCTCACCGTAGGCCAAATCAACCAGCAGGTGACGGTGGAAGCGACGATTGACCAGGTTCAAACTAGTACCGGCGAAGTGTCAAACGCGGTAGAGCAGGTACAAGTGGAGACACTGCCTTTGAATGGAAGGAATTATCAAAGCCTTTCCGCGCTGATGCCAGGCGTCCTTAACACAGCGCAGGGCAGCGCGCAGGGACAAGGCGGCTTTGCCACCGGAAACACGATGTCAATCAACGGCATGGGATTGAGCGGCACTCTGTACGAATTGGACGGCGTCTGGAACATGAATACAGGCAACATGACGCAGACCACGATATTGCCCAACCCCGATAGCATTCAGGAAGTGCGGACGCTGCAGAATAACATCAGCCCGAAATATACGCTGCTGGGCGCGTCGGTGGTTCTGGTGCAGACGCGTAGCGGCACGCGCGATTTCCATGGAACGGCGTGGGAGTATTTCCGCAACAACGATTTGAACTCGCGGAACTTCTTCAGCCCGACGATTGCCGGCTATCATCAAAATATTTTCGGCGGAACCATAGGCGGCCCCTTGTTCATTCCGCACGTGTTCAACAAGGAGCGGAACAAGCTCTTCTTTTTCGTTAGCGAGCAAGGAGTTAGGCAAAGCGAGGCGAGTACCGAGGCGGGCATTACCCCAACGGCCGACCAGCGAAATGGGATCTTTTCCGACACCATCACCAACCCGACGACCGGGTTGCCGTTTCAGAACAATGTGATTCCGACGTCGATGATCAATCCGAATTCGCTCACGCTCCTAAATGCAACGGCAAATCTGCCCAACTACAATTCAGGCGGAAACAATTACATCAATCTGAATCCACAAGTGACAAATCAGTTGGACTCGCAAGGTAAGGTCGACTATAACGTGAACGACAAGCTCCACCTGATGGGCGAGTACTTCGACCTGAGGCAAGGAGAGGGCCTGCCGTCGCAAGAATGGCTGGGATCGCCGTTTACCACCAGCAAGCAGTCATTTGAAACGCGGAGCAAACTGATCGAACTGCAGGGTACGGTCATTATCTCCCCCACAATGGTGAACCAGCTTTCCTTAGGCGCGAACATTTATGTAGTCGATTTAGGAACAACTGGCTTGGTTTATCAAAATCAACTGCCGAACTTCCAGGAAACGCTGCCCTACACCGGCTTTCTATCGAACAGATTGCCGGATATTAGTTTTTCAGGCGGCTACGCCTCAATTGGCGTAACGCAAACGCAGCCACTGATCCACGCGTCGGATTTGGAAACAACACTGACGGACGACTGGAGCTGGGTGAAGGGGAAACACACGATTGAAGCGGGCTTCAACTGGGTGAATAGCACGAAGCGGCAGAATAAGTTTTCCCAGAGCAATGGAACCTGGAATTTCAGCGGGCGTTTTACAGGAGACCCAATCGCCGATTACCTCCTAGGAGACGCGACCCAGTTCTACCAGGACAGCACGGAGCGAAGACCGTACATTCACGGCAAGATTCTGGCCCCGTATGTGCAGGACACCTGGAAAGTCACCAAGCATCTGACAGTGAATTATGGTCTGCGAATCAGCTGGATGCCGCTACCGTACGCGCAGAATCAATTTGAATCGATGTTCGACCCGGCGAAATACAACGTCGCACAAGCGCCGATCGTGAATGCCGGCGGGACCATTACACCCACGGCGAACTACAACCCTTTGAACGGCATTATCATAAACGGCGAAAACGGCATTCCACGGAATTTCAGCAACGCCAAGAACTGGTATGTGGATCCTACGGTTGGATTCGCTTGGGACGTTTTCGGCGACGGAAAAACCGCCTTGCGCGGCGGATTCGGCGTCACCGAATCCCGCGTTTTCACCGGTACGGACTGCACTTATAGTTGCGCGGACAACTATCCATTTGTCCAATCGATCACCTTAATCAACCCACACTTCCCCGATCCGACCGGCACCGGCTCGGCAGCTCCGCCTTCGGCCCCTAGCCTTGCCTCCACCGCGTTATCGGCGAAGGCTGCGGCGACGATTTACTCTTACAGCGTAACGATGGAGCATCAGTTCTCGGGATGGCTAGCTTCGCTAGGCTTCGCAGGCGACCACACAGTCAACATGCCGCTCGGCTTGGATATCAACCAACCCGGACAGACCGGGGGGTACAACTATAACCCGGCCGTTAACACGGGAACCTATGAGTACGTTTATGGGCCATATCCCGGGTATGGCAACTTGGGCACCAATGAAACGATAGGCAAGGCGAACTGGAACGCTATGATGGCGTCGGTTCGTCATTCGGTGGGACATGGAGTATTCTTTACGGGATCGTACACTTACTCGCACGGGCTTTCGAACTCCTTTTCGCAAAGCTTCTTCGGTGGGGGCAGCGTGCAGAACACATACAATCCGCAAGCCGACTACGGCAATTCGGCCATCAATGTGGCCCATGTCCTGTCATTTAGCTACATCTGGGACATTCCGTTCCTGAAGAACGACAAAAGCTGGAAGGGAAGTCTGTTAGGCGGCTGGAAGTATTCAGGCATCACCGCCATCCAGTCGGGGCTTTCACTTTCTCCTGGGCTGAGCGTGGCAAACCAAGGATTGGCCGGCAGGCCGAACACAACCGGGACAGGTCTTTCGTATCCCAAGACCCAGGCGGAGTGGTTCAATACTGCTGCGTTTGCCGCTCCCGCCTATGGATTCTTTGGGGACGCGTCGAACGGAAGCATCACCGGGCCCGGTTTGGTGACGTTTGACATGGCGCTTTACAAGGACTTCCGCATCGGCGAGAAGCAGACGATACAGTTCCGCGGCGAGTTGTTCAACATCTTCAACCATACGAATTTCAATGGTATTCAGACAGCGTATGGAACGTCCAACTTCGGTCAAGCAACTGGCGCTCTGGATCCACGCATTGTGGAATTCGCTCTGCGCTACCACTTTTAGCTGAACCGGCGAACTCAATCCCCACGTTCATTGCCGATGATAGACTGTCGGTGATGAACGTGGGGATTTTGTGTTTAGCGGCTGCCGCATTCATCGCTCCACTGGCAGCTTGCGAACTCTCCGCAGCCGATCAAGAGGTTTACGGGCAGGCTGCCTCCTCCAAAACCCCGCTAGCGGAACGCCGCAGGGCGTTTGAAGATTTAATCCGCGCCTGTCCGGGCGAGCCGCGTTTGTATAGCGAATTTTCCTCTCTTCTGCTGGCCAACCGCGACTTTGTGGGTGCGTTGCGCTTGGCCCACAAAGGACTGACGCTCGCGCCGGACGACGCCACGCTGAATCTGCGCAAAGGCGAGGCGCTGGTGGCGCTGAGTCAAGCAAAGGAGGCGCTGGCAGCTTTGGGCAGGGCACCTGTAACGGGGGAATTACAGTTCTTTCGCGGGCTCGCCTATCAACTACTGGACGATCACCGGCAGGCGCAGGAATGTTTCCTGGACGCCTGGAAACGGGGCTATGAAGATCCGTACGTATTGTATTCGCTGATGCGCGAAGACAAGGAACTGGGAGATAAGCAGGCCGGCGTGGAGCATTTCAAGACTATGCTGGAGCGGTTTCCAGATTCGGTTTGGATTCATATTCTACTGGGTGACGCGCACTTCAAGAAATCGGAGTACGTGGCTGCCAAGACGGAGTATCTGGCGGCCGTGAAACTCGCGCCGGATTTGTTTGAGCCGAATTTCCGGCTGGCATATTTAGCTTTCGAAGCGGGAGAATACAGCGCGGCGGTGCAATATTACCGGAGAGCTTTAGCGGTGAAGCCGCGCCATACGGAAGCAAACATTTATTTGGGAGAGGCGCTGCGGCGCGAGCAAAAGATTCCCGAAGCGATTGAGCAACTGCGGCGGGCTATTCAATTGGACGCGCAGGCGGCGCTGGCCTATGACTCGCTTGCCAAGGCGCTGGCGGATGCGGGACGTCTGAGCGAGGCGGCGGAAGTGCTGGGCAAAGCAGAGGAAGAATTTCCGGCTGAATCGTCTTTTCCGGCGATGCGGGCGCGTATCCTCAACCGGCTGGGTCGAACCTCGGAAGCAAAACAATCGGCGAGGCGAGCGGAGGAAATTATTGAAGCGCGTAACAAGAAGGATGCGCTGGTGACGCCGAAATGACGGCGCCAGGTGTGTGTCACTCGCTCTTTATTTGCGCCCTGCTCTTTCCGGCAGCAAACGGCTTCGACAAGCTGGCAGGGTGCGTCGCGCAAAAGGATAAGGCTTGCGTGGCGGCTTGTCTAAAGTCCGCGCCCACGGAAATATCGGCAGAATATTTTGAGCTGGCGTCACGCGGGTATTTGCTTTTAGGGCAAAATCGCGAGGCCGTCCAAGCCATTGCCCAAGCGATCAAGCTGAAGCCGGGCAGCTTTGACTATCTGATGGAACAGGGATGGATCTACCAGCGGTCGGGCGATCAGGTTTCGGCGATTGAATCTTTCCTGCATGCGTCGCAGATAAATCCGCAATCGTCGGCGGTGTTTTATGAGTTGGGCATGAGTTTCTTTTTTGCAAACGAGCATGAGCGGGCGATGCGCCACTTTAAACACGCGCTACAGCTCGATCCGAGAAACGACAAGTCCGAATTCATGAATGGCGTGGTGGAAATTTGGCTGGGCCACTTAGACGAAGCCAAGGCTCATTTCGGGACGGCATTACAACTCCAACCGCAAAACCCGCATTATTTACTGCATTACGGCGTACTGTTGACCATGTTGAATGAAAATGATTTGGCGCTCAAGAACATGCTGGAGGCGGAGAGGCTGGATGCCGCTAACCCTCTGACGCATTATCAAATCGGCAAACGCTACCGGCTGATGGGCAAGCTGCCCGAAGCGCGCGAGGAGTTAGAGCAAGCGGTGCGGCTACGGCCAAACTTGTCGCCGGCGCTCTATCAACTCGGGGAACTGTACCACAAAATGGGCGAGAACGCGAAGGCGCGCGAGGTTTTGGAGAAGTTTGAAAGGCTGTCCCAGCAAGAGAAGACGGAAAAAGAAGACCCCATTGACGTCAATCTGGAGAACTAGCCCTAGTACGTCCCAGTGACGAACGCGGTCAGAACGGGTCGTAGCGGCGAAGGTGCAGCCACTGAAGAAGGAGCCCCACCAGGAATCGCGGGTTGTTGTAGAGATAGCGCCTCCAAAGACGGCGGGGCTCCACGGCCAGGCGGAAGAGCCATTCGAGACACAATGGTTGTATCCATCTAGGGGCCTGCCGCACTTTGCCGGCATGAAAATCGAAAGCCGCGCCGACACCGATCAGAACCGGGGCTCGTAACAGACCGCGATGTTCGGCCATCCAGCGTTCTTGTTTGGGAGTACTGAGACCAACCCACACGATATCGGGGTTCGTTTCATTGATACGCGCGGCGATTTCAAGGCTCTCCTCTTTATCGAGAGGACGAAAGGGAGGCGAGTAGCTGCCGGCTATTTGCAGGCCGGGATATTTCAAAGAGAGGCGCTTCGATAACTCGGCCAGTGTTTCCGGGGTCGTTCCGTAGAGGAAGTGACGGTGCCCCAATTGCAAAGATTGCCGGCACATTTCGTCCATCAGATCCGGGCCGTAAACGCGGCCAGATTTGTTGAAGCCCGCGAGCCGGCATAAGTAGACGAGAGGCATGCCGTCGGGCGTCACCATGCCGGCTTGGTTATGCATTGCCAGCAGTTGAGGATCGCGATTGGCTTCCATGATGCCGTGGACGCCGGTAACGCAAACGTAGGCGGGGGTTCGGGTGCGAATCCAGGCATTGATCTGATCGGCGCTCGTTTGCAGGTTGAGCGGGGAAACTTGGACGCCTAGAATGTTGACTCCGCCGGCAGGCATTGCGAAATAACTTATAAGCCAGCTAAGGGTGGCCTGCCCGCAAGAATGTACGCCCTACGCGTCGCATACGCGGGCTTAGTTCGAAGTTGTGAACTGGCGCGAAATAGCATAGCTTTGCCCCGAGGTTGTGGTGCCGGTAACCGTTATCGTGTGAACATCGTTCGACAAAAGACTAGTGTCGAATATCATGCTCCAGCCGACGTTTGGACAATCCGGACTCACTGAAGTGCTGGTGCATACATCGGTCCGGGAGCCGTGAATACTGACGTTGGGGAAGGGAACACCGTCCACGGTTACGGTAACCGATTGAATGGACAAGGAGCCGTTATAGAGCCAGCCGCCAAAAATGACAGAACCCGTGTAGGTGAATGTCAAATCGTCCCTAGGCGTGTCTATATCGATGGTGATGGGCGTAACGGCAGTCCAGTTCGCCACGGAGAAGGAGGTCGAACTGCTGACCGTTGAGCCGTCGGCGGCAGTAGCCAACACGCCAAGAGTATGCGTGCCGTCGCCGAGAGAAGAGGTATTGAGTGAGAATGTCCACCCGACATTCGGGCAATCCGGGCTGCTCTGGCTGCCGTTGCAAATGTCCGGACGAGGAACGCCATAGGCCGCATTGCCCACCGGAACGCCATCTACCGTTAACGCTACCGAAACGATGTGGTTGGTATTGTTCAGCGCCCAGCCGCTCACCGTGATAATGCCCAACTGCGAGAAGTCATTAGGACCGGGGTGCTCAATCACCACAGTTGCGTTAGCGTTGCTGTTGTTTACGTTGAACGCCACAGCTCCACCGGCACGTTGACCCGCCGCATCCGTGGCAAAGACTTGCAAAGTGTGTGGGCCATTGGCAAGTTTAGTGGTATCGAGAGTATAGTTCCAACCAACGTTTGGACAGTTGGGCGCACCGACATAGACCGCGCAGACGTCGTTGCGAACCGCACCGTAAACGGCGGTTCCGTTGAAAATGCCATCTACGGAAATGCTCACCGTCTGGATCAGTGCTTTGCTGTTGACAACCCAACCGCCGATTGACGCCAACCCCGTGAGATTCGGCGAATTTGCGTTCGGAGAATCAATATCAACATTGATCCCGGTGGCGCCTTGGTTCGCAACGGTAAACTGCCTGGTTTCGGTATCGGCTTGGCCGGTCAGCGGGACACCGGTAATTTCCAGGGTGTGGGCGCCGTCGGCTAATAGCGTGGTATCGAAGAGAGCGTTGAAACCGACATTCGGACAACCAACGCCGCTCGTGAAGATGGCGCAGACATCGGTGCGCGAACCGCCATAAGTGGCGCTACCGTAGGAGATTCCGTCCACCGAGATAGCGACGTTTGTGATGGGCGTCACACTGTCCACCGCCCAACCGGCAATTTGGGTAATACCGCTTACGGCGCTTTGGTTCGTACTTGGAGTATCAATGGTGACGGCCGGCCCGCTCGTGCCGTCCTGGGCAGAGTAGTTATTCACCACGAAGGGGACAATCGAGCCAAACTCCTGGCCGTTGGCGGCAATGGCCACCAACCTAAAAGTGTGATTTCCAGCGGCCAGCTTCGTAAGATCTGCCAGGTAGGTCCAGCCGACGTTCGGGCAACCGGGACCGGAATACGTGGTGCAGACGTCAGGGCGACTCTGGCCATAAACCACGCTGCTGCCGTTGATGGGAGTACCGTCTATAGCGCCGCTGAAAGCCACTATAGGGGACGAGGTGTTAACTGCCCAGCCATTGAAGCGGGCGACGCCATGGAATTCCTCGCCATTGCCGGGTACGTCAGTACTAAAGTAGGTCGGATACGAGCCAGTAGGATTAGCCACCGTTACTTGAGTGGCCGCGATGGTGTAATGATTTCCCGCCGTATCGGTGATTGTGACTGCAATGGTATGAACGCCGTTGCCGATAGTCGAAGTGTCCAGCAAAGAATTGAAGCCCACATTGGGGCAATCAGTACCGGTGGAGCGACTACTGCAAGCATCCTGGCGATTGCCGCCATAAAGAGCGTTATAAGCGAAAACCCCGTCGACGGAAACGGCTACGCTGGCAACGTGGTAGGCCGTATCTAGCGCCCATCCGGAAACTTGAATGGTGCCAGTCACCGTAGTTTGACTTTGTACCGTGTCCAAGCTACCGAAAATAACGGGCGGCGCGGCGGTAGGCGGTGCGGGCGGAGGATTAGAGACTGCATTGCCGACGGCAATCGCCACGGTGTTACTAATGAAGGCATTTTGCGCAATGTACAGCGGCGTGTAATCCTTTGCCGGCAGACTGGCTGGAACGATCATATCTACGCGATACATGCCATAAGAACCGACCGGCAAGCCGGCATAGATAACTTGAGCGGTAGATCCGCCCATCGTGGCCGCCACAAAGTCGGGCTGTGTGACATCGTCGCTTCCAGGTCCAGGGAATGGCTGACCGGTATCTAAGTTTATGTAATTGCCGTTGATGTCGTCGATTGAGCCAAGGCCTGCGGCGGTGATGGAAATTAATTCGCCTGAAACGGCTGGGTTGCCGGGGTAAATGGGGGATCCGTTGACCACCGCGCAACAGGTGGAGCTGGTATAGGCAGTGAGTGTAAGATTAGCGCCGGAACTGATCGTGGTACTGACCGCGATTCCGTTGCCTCCCGAGAAGCCGTCCTTAATCGACGTGAGAACGACGCGGGTAAAAGCGCCGCCGGCCGAGGCGACCACATTCGGATCGGGTGGGCTTCCGTTATTAATCAGCTTTATAAAAGCTTGAACAATTGTCGCCAACGTGTCCGTGCTCAGCACGGTATACGCATAGCTTGTCGAACCGATTGTAATCGTGCCGACATCACCGGCCTTAACGGAACCGTCCACCGAAATGACTGCCGTCGGGTTGTTGAGCTGGTGGTAAGCCATGCTAGCCGGCCAAGGCCGCACTTGGCGCGGAAATTCAGGCGCGTTAAAGATTCCCGGATTGGCGGGCGCGATGTAAACCGGAGTAGCATTGGTCACGGTCACGGAGCCGTCGTTATGGACTGTGCGCACATACACACTGGTGCTGTTGCGGTCGCCATAGAAAAATGGCACTTGGCTGACAACCTGGGTCGCCGAGACTTTATACAACGGCCCGGCGTAGCCATCCAGATAAACTTGCACGCCGCCTAGTTGGCTTACCATTTGCGCGCTGGCAGGCGGTATCAAAGTGCCGGTGGTATCGGAGAACGTTACTCCCGGCGGTGCATTCACTTCAATCAGCGCGCCGGGCGAGACAGTTGCGGCATTGCCCGCAGACAGGTAGCTGCCGGAGGCAGTGGCAGTCACATTCGCGGTGTTGGAGGTAGTTGCGGCCAAGGTGACAGTGTCATAGCCGAGGTTTGCTTGTATCGAACTGAGGTAAATCGTCGCGGTGCCGGCGCCGGCGAAGGTGGCGGTCACATTGGGATCAGAAGCATTGATCAGCTTTATTAAAGCCCGGGCGATATCGTCTAGCGTGTCGGTGCTTTTTTCAGTGTAGGTATAGGCGGTGCCCTGAATTGTTACGGTTACCGTATCGGCGGCGGTAATTTTGCCACCGCTGGTAAGGGATAGGTAAACGGTCCCTTCCTGCCGCACAATTTCAGAAGCCCAGTTTACGACCGGCACCACCACAGCGGCTGGATCGAACGGACTGGGAATCAGACTGTCGCCTGGGGTGAAAATCAGAACCCGGCGATTGAATGGGTCGGCCACGTATAAATTGGTTCCGTCCCAGGCCAGCGAAGTTGGCGAGGGCGTGGTGTCAACACCGCCGGTATTATCTACCTGGGTGCTGACGATGCTGATAGCTGCACTACTGATGATGTCGTTCGTGTAGGTAACTTGGCCGAGAACGTTGCTGGGAGAAACGCCATTGGTGGTGGGAATGGTGTTGTAGATGAGCACGCGGTCGTTGCCGCCGTCCGCGATGAAGAGACGAGTGCCGTCGGACAATGCGAACCGCGGAAAATTCAGGCTGGCTGAGCAGGGTCCGGGAATGGAAACCGTGGTGTTCGCCGCAGTCGTGATACTCTGGCCCGCCCCTGTCGGCAGGTTGGCGCAAACAGTCGGGTTATTAGCCGCCGAATTGACAAAATCGGGCTGGCCGACTACCACATCGGCGTTCTGGTAGGTGGATGGCGAAGTGGTATTCCATATAAGAACGCGGTTGAAACCCAGGTCGGCAACGAAAATATGGCCGTTATCGGCAGTAACGGAGACCGGATTCAAAAGCTGGTTCGCAGCAGCGGGCGGAAACGTGGAGCTGGGCGTTGGCCCATTGGCATGCGTAAAATCGGGCTGGCCTAAAACTACATCCGGCGCTTGCCCGTTGGTTGTCGGGAAGGTATTCCAGATCAATACCCGATAATTCTGCGTGTCGGCCACGTAGAGTTTGTTGTTCTTAATCCAAACGCCCTGCGGTCCGCGCATGGTGGTAGCGGTAACCACGCCCTGTTGTTGCGATTGGACAGTGTTCAAATCCGGCTGACCCATCACCAGATCGGGAGGTTGATTATTGGTGTTCGGTATGCTATTCCAAATCAAAACGCGGTTGTTGTCGGTGTCGGCTACGGCGAGCCGAATGCCGTCGGAGGCCACGGCAGTCGCGTTATTGAACCGGGCATTTTCCGGAATGCTGGTGCTGGACGGATCTTGATTACCATTGATGCCGGGATAATAGGAGGTCGCGCTGGAGCTTAAGCCGCTCGGCGTATACGTGGGGGCTACAAAGGTATTTTGCCCGAGAACCAAGCTCGCCGGCGTGCCGCACACATAGCAGGAACTCTGGCTGAAGATGACTGAGTCCTGTGTTAGGTCGGTATGCGCATCGGGGATGAGGGTGGTATCGAAAACGACGACGCGGTCGTCATTGGGACTGGCGGCTACCCGGTTCGAATCCGCCACGTAAAGACGATTCCCCGCCCAAGCGATGCCACTCGCGCCGCCCAGAACAACCTGCGAGGGATTGGCGTTCCCAATACTAAAGGTGGTCTGCCCGACGACTGCCCGCGCGGCCTGTCCATTCTGAAATGGCTTCTGCGCGAACAGGGCGGAGGCGGACAAAACTACTAAGGAAAACTTTCGGAACATTCTTAACAATTAGACCCCAAATCAAGGCATTCTTATAAGAGCGCGTCAGGCCTAAGTTCGGCTTTTCACCCGAAATGACCAGCAGTCTCTGCTCGGCGGGTCGCTGGACCCGTCAAAATAGCTTTAGTATAACAGCGCTAGGGACGCAGACAGGCGATCATTGGTTGCAAGCAAGCGTACAATAAGGGCGATGGCAATTCTTGAGCAAGTGCAAAAAGACATGGTTATTGCCATGAAAGCAAAGGACGAAAGCCGCCTGGGGGCATTGCGGATGGTAAAGACGGCCCTGAAGAAGCAAGAAGTAGACGGCATGAAGCCGCTCGACGATGCGGCCGAAATGGCGGTTTTGAACACGCTTTTGAAGCAACGGCGGGAATCGGCGGATATGTTCCGTAAAGGTGGCCGCGAAGAATTGGCGGTGAAGGAAGAAGCAGAAATAGGTATTATTGAAGCCTACTTGCCGGCCACGCCGAGCGCGCAAGAGGTGGATGCCGCCGTCGCGGCCGCGCTAACTGAGACGGGCGCTACGTCGGCTAAGCAGATGGGGTTGGTCATGAAGGCGGCGCAATCGAAACTAGCGGGCAAGCGAGTGGACGGGAAGGCTTTAAGCGATTTGGTTAAGGCAAAACTGAGCTGATTCTATTTCGGGGACGTTCACCCCGTTACACCTAATTCAGGAATTAAGTGTAACGGGGTGAACGTTATCAAAGATCCCTCAGTTCCCCTACTATCTCGGCCATAATACTCAGCGCTATCTCGGGTGGCGTCTGGGCGCCGATGGAAAGCCCGGGCTTCGTCCGCACGCCAGCCAAGCGATCCGCAAAGAATCCCCTCAGCCGCAAGCTTTGCAAGACCTCGTGCGAGCGTTTTTTGTTCGCCACCAAGGCGATATAAGGAATATCCACGGCGAGCGCCTGTTCAATCGCTTCCTCGTCGAACCGCCCCATACTGGCCACCACACAAAAGCGCCGCTCCGCTGCCGGCAACTTCGTAAAATCCATAACCCGCAAAATCGCGCTCGCTTCCGGCATTTCCTTGGAAGTCAGCAGCGGGTCAACCACCGTCACCCGCCAATCCAGCAAGTGCGCAATCCGGACAAGGGCTGTGGCTATGCTCTCCCGCCCGACAATAACGACTTCGGGTTGGCCACCTTCAGAAGTTTTGACCATTTCCAAAACCGGCAAATCGAACTGGCCAGTCGCGTAAGTCCGCTCCAGTTCCGCCAGATCCTCGGGGCGGTCCGCATCCAGCAACACGCCGGCGTCATCCACCTCGAACTTGCGAATGTTTTCCAGATGATCGCCGAAAATTGCCCGACAACCGGTGTCTCCGCTTAGTCCGGCAATTTCCGGAAATACCGAGCGATCTAACAGCACCGGATTGCCGCGAAATCCCCTATAAAGAGGGATCAGAATCTGCGGCTTGTGCCGCCGATACTCATCCATGAGCCGGTTGAGCGTTTCCGATTTGACCATCGGCTGATCGCCCAGAACCACGAGTGTTGCCCGCGATGCCGGGCTAATTTCCGCCAAACCGCGTTTTAAGGAACTCCCCATGCCCGACTGAAAATCCTCGTTCAACACAATCCTGATGTTAGGGGCGGTACTGATTCGAGGGCGAATCGTCTCTGCAGCCGAACCCAAAACCACAATGATTTCATCCACTTGCGAGGATTGCACATGGTCGATAGCGTGTTCCAGCAGCGTTTTCTGCCCAAGCCGTAAGAGTTGTTTTGGGCTACCCATTCGGCTAGCCGTCCCAGCCGCCAAAATGATGGCCGAAATGCCGTCCGCCGTCTCGTCGCCGTTTGACTTCACGTGGTCACCTCAACAAAAGTATCACCAAAACCGATAGTACTCTTAGAACCCGTGCATCGAACCCCCGTGATGCGGCCCTGTTTTCAACTCGTTCGACCTCATCCTCATGGCCGTTGAAATGCCGGCATGGACGGCTTCATTTCCAAACCCATCGATCTGGGAGAACTGCTCGAGGCCATTTCCAAACTGCCCGTCGAATCCTCGCCAACCATGGCGCAGCGCTGACCTTTTGCCGTAATATGCTAACCTCAACGTCCAAATGCGTCTTTCGCTTTTCGTCGTCACCATTTCTCTACTAGCCAACGCTCAAACTAAAGTTCCTCCAACACCCGCCGATTACGGCCAATGGGAATCCCTGCTCTCCAATGCGCGCTCGGGCGCAACCCTCTCGCCCGACGGCCGCTATCTGGCGTATGGCATCGATCGATCCAACGGCAACAACGAATTACGCATCGCTACCATCGCTTCCGCCGCTAACAAAATCGTGCCGTTCGGCTCCCACGCCGTGTTTTCCGCCAACTCCCAGTGGGTTGCCTACGCTATCGGCTATTCGGAAGTGCAGCAAGACAAACTCCGCAAAGACAAGAAGCCCATCCATAACAAGCTAGGCCTGCTGAATCTCGGCAGCGGCGAGCAACTTGTTGTTGACGATATCGAGCTTTTCGCTTTTAGTCCAACCGGCACATTCCTCGCCATTCGGCGCTATGCCGCGGAGAAGAAAGATCCCCCTGCGCCGGCCACCCCGCCCGACGACGATCCGCCACCGGCCGGCGCTACCCTTATCGTGCGTCAACTCGCCAATGGCCGCGATACCACCTTTGGCAATGTTTCCGAATTCGCCTGGCAGGATCTTCACCTGCACGGCCATCTGCTCGCCATGGCGATCAATGCCAGCGACGACAAAACCGGCAACGCCGTTCAGTTATTCGACGCCGAAACCGGCTCGTTCCGTGTCCTCGATTCCGCACCCGCCGATTACAGCGGTCTTTCCTGGCGCAAAGACAGCGGCGATTTAGCTTTCTTCCGTTCCAAGTCCGACGATAAACATCTAGGCCCTGTCAGCACGGCACTCGCTTTCCGTCACTTAGGTGAGCAAGCCGAGTCGAGCTACCGCTATGACCCGTTGACGGATTCCAAATTTCCCGCCGGCATGCACACTGTCCCCTACCGCAAGCTCGCTTGGTCAGATGACGGTCAGCTTGTCTTTCTCGGAATCGCCCCATGGCTTCCCAAACCGCCCGCCATCAAGAAAGACAAAGATGTGGCTGCCGAAGTCGAGGAACAGCCCGACGTAGCGGTCTGGCACTGGCGCGACCTGGACGTCATGCCCAAGCAGAAGATCAACGCACGCGCCGACGCACAGCGCAATCTCCTCGCTGCCTGGCATATCGAGTCAGGTTCACTGACCCAGCTCGGCCGGTCGCGCGATGAGCAGGTCACGCCGATCAAACATCAACAGCTCGCTTGGGCGGCCGATTGGCAAACTTACGCGCTTGATCGCACGATAGGCCGTCCCGCAGCCGATATCTACCTGGTCGATCTCTCTAGCGGCGACCGCACGAAGATCCGCGAACATCTCATCGAAGATCACTACGTCCAGGCGAGTCCAGCCGGCCGCTACCTCCTCTTTTTCCAAGACGACCACTATTGGACGGTCAACACATCCACCCACGCCATCGTCAACATCACGAAAAACGTCAAGACATCTTTCGTGGACCGCGAGTCCGATTACACCATCAAGCAAAAACCTGCTTTCGGCGTCGCCGGCTGGACCAAAGACGATGCCAGCGTCATTCTTTACGACAAATTCGACCTTTGGCAAATCAATCCCGATGGTTCGAGTGCCGTCCGTCTCACCGATGGAGCGGCGGAAGAGACGCGCCACCGCTACGTCCGGCTAGATCCGGACGAGGAATTTATAGACACATCGAAACCCATCTACCTCAGTCTATTCGGCAATTGGACGAAGAAATCAGGCTATGCGCGGCTGGAAGCGGGCGCGCCGCATGACCATCACCTCATCTGTCTCGACAAAGACATTATCGATTTGGCTAAGGCCAAAGATGCCGAGGTCTTCACCTATGTCTCCGAAACATTCGAAGAATCTCCCAATATCTGGGTGACGGA
>Ga0182012_10003304_pt1 | contig 17222 bp, 15 predicted proteins | sample 612S2SmetaG_FD_120486 | JGI IMG/M metagenome (GOLD analysis project Ga0182012, IMG submission 120486) | Permafrost microbial communities from Stordalen Mire, Sweden - 612S2S metaG | ecosystem: Environmental > Terrestrial > Soil > Wetlands > Permafrost | place: Sweden: Stordalen | collected...
AGGCGCTTTGCCTGGTGATTCGACAAATACTCAAACTGTTGCCATATTACACGAGGTGTATCAGGATTTTGCGCATTTAGCTGCCCGGATTTCACTGGAGCAAAACGATAGTACTCTCGGCAATGAAGCGCTGCAAGTGCTGGCGGCTAACCGAGCCGAGAGTCTGCGCGAACAACTAACACTTGCATTGTCAACAGCTGAGAAGCTTCCAGATAGTTATTATCAGGAGTTATCTGCCTTGCAAGTGGCGCAGTCGCGAGTAACTTTGGGGCGCAACAGCAAAGTCGATCAAGCCGAACTAGAACGAATTCGCATGGAGATTAGTGAATTGGAAAATCAAAATGCGATTCAAATTGGAAAGAATTACTTTTCCAAAGAGAAAAATTTACGCAGGAATTCACTTAGAGATATCCGGTCTAGGTTAGCTAGCGATGAGTTGCTAATTAGCCTTTCGCTGGGAAGCGTGAATTCCTATATGTGGGCGATAAGCGGCGATCAAGTGAATCTCTTCCAACTGGATAAGCGGGACGCGATAGAAAGCGCAGCGGCGCAGCTGACTAACGCGGTACGCACGGGAGGACATATAAAAGAGGCCGGCCAAACGCTGAGCCGGGCGCTCTTTGGCTCCTTGCCTGCCGATTTGGCTCGCAAGCGTCAATGGCTGATTGTGGCCGATGGCGCGCTCTTAAATGGCATCCCTCTGGCGGCGCTTCCGATGTCGCCGGCTAGCGGCGGGGGCGAGTGGTTATGGGAAAAACACACTCTCCGCTTCTTACCAAGCGAGTTACTCTTGCTGTCTCCGAGGTCCAAGCAACCGGCCGCACGTTTCTTAGGGATCGCCGATCCTATTTATAATAAGGCGGACAGCAGGCTGCAAAGCAAAACGGGACTCGATTCTTCGCCGGGGGAGGCCAGTTCCGTAACGCTGGCCCGTTTGGCGGGCAGCGCGCGGGAAGTTCGCAACGCCGCCCAACGGTGCGGTCTGCCGGCGCAACAAGTTTTAGATGGGTGGCAGGCATGCGGCGAACAATTGCGCAAAGCGCTGACGCCGCCCCCCCAATTGCTGCATTTTGCGGTACATGTCGTTAGTCCGCCGAATCGTTCTCAAGAAGCAGCGCTGGCGCTCAGTTTGAACAACGGAGTGCCGGAGCTGCTCACTCCGGAAGCCATAGCCACGTTTCGCTTGCCCGGCAGTTTGGTGGTACTCAGCGGGTGTTCGTCAGGGCAAGGACAAGCGGTACCAGGAGCAGGATTGCTGGGCTTGAGCCGGGCTTGGCTGTTGGCTGGGGCCGAAGCCGTGATCGCCAGCGCGTGGCCTACGCCTGACAATACGGGCGTTTTCTTTTCGTCTTTTTATAGCCACTTGAGCGCCCTCAAATCCGGTTCGCTCAGCCAGCGCGCCGCCTTAGCGCTGGCCCAGACGCAACGCGACATGCAGCGCAGCAGCGGCTATACCAGTTCCCCTGCTTATTGGGGAGCCTATTCGATTATTTCCAAGGAGTGATTCGGAGATTCATGGTGGCAACACAACCCGCACCCATTCAAGACGGTAGTCAGCCGCACAACCACGAGGCCAGAGAAAGGACCTCGAGACCAGGATATTCATCGGTGGAATGGGGAATTCTGGTATCACAGATCAAGGGCGGCGAAGAGCCCGGCATGGAGCAGCTTTATAAGCTCTTCAGCCGCGGCATCCGCTACTACCTATGCCGCCAATTGGGGCCACAGGAGCTGGAAGACAAAGTCCATGACACGTTCTTAATTGTTGTCAACGCCATTCGCCGCGGTGATTTGCGCGAGCCGGAGCGGCTGATGGGCTTTGTGCGTACCGTGGTCCGGCGTCAAGTGGCCGCCTATATTGAGCAAGCCGTGCACAACCGGCGAGAACAGGCTGACTTGGAAACCGGTGTCGCGGTGGCCGATCGTAACCAGAATCCGGAACAGGAGGCTATGATTCGTCAAAAGGCCGAGCTGATGGAAAGCGCGCTATCGGCCCTATCGGAGCGCGATAGGGAAATCCTGGTGCGCTTCTACCTCAAAGAGCAACCCCAAGAGCAAATCTGCCGGGAGATGGACCTCACGGAAACGCAATTTAGATTACTAAAGTCGCGCGCCAAGGCGAAATTCGGAGAAATCGGAAAGAAAAAACTTGCGGCGAGCGGAATTTTCTCAGTTCTAGTGAGAGCACAAGCCGGGTAACAAGCACTTTTCTGATATGGAGAAGCGGAGAGGATTCCGCACTAACTAAATGAATGAACCATATCTTGAGCATCCGAGTGAAGAAGCAATGGAGCGCTTCCTTCTAAATATGTCACCTGAAGAAGAACTTGAAGCTCTGGAAACGCATGTACTAGCTTGCTCGTATTGTGTCGATCAGCTGGAGTATCTGGAAACACAGATCGCCGCAACGCGCTTAGCGCTTCAAATGTTTGAAAGTGAACGGGCTACTAAGAAGTCCGTCGAACAAGTCAGGAAATGGAAAAGCTGGTTTACTATCCCCAGATTATCCTTGGCAGGCGCCTGCGCGGCGCTCACGGCCGGGGCAATCGTATTTTCGATTCCGCGCGACGTCAATTTAACGGCGTTTCGCGGCACCGAAACGGCCATCGTGTCTGAAGGACGGCCACTTCGCTTGCATCTAAACGCGAAGGGTCTAGCCGAAGGTTCGGTCATCGTGGAACTCGCTAATAATCGCGGTTCCATCCTATGGCAAGGGATCTCCGTCGTGCGACACGACACAATTGAAGTAACTCTCCCCCGAATTTACAAGTCCGGTCCCCATTTTGTGCGTTTGTACACCACTTTACCTGATGCCAGCGGCGGCGAGCTCTTACGCGAATTCGCTCTCAGCGCGAAGTGGATCTGGTAGAAAAGCACTAGATTGGCTTCGTTCCGCAAAAAAGCCTACTTAACAAAGTCTACTTAACTATGTGTGGCCAGCAAGGCGTATGCGCTCAGCATGGCGTTCTTGCTGGCCACAAGATTCGTAACCCCCTGAGCCTTCACAAACTCCAAAACGTGAAGCAGCCATTCCGGCGGACTGCTCTCTTCAACGGGAGAATTTTCAAGGATTCTTTGGAGCGCCTGGTCACACAGGGATTGTTCATTCGAATCGCGAGACATGGAGCGTAGCGCCATCAGTAGTGCGCATTGCTCGTGGAAGATATCAGATCGCTCCATCGATCCTTTGTCGAAGGAGCTTTGGGCTTCGTCCACCAGTTCGCGAAAACGAGCCTTCCATTCATCGCCGTTGAGATCGGAACCTTTCACACGGAGCGCCCGCACCTGGCGGAATAACGCTCCATCATTGGCGCGAACTTCAAACAGCTCTGGCTGGGCTTTGGCATCGATGCTTCCAGCCTTCACCTCCTCGAACTCCAGTGGCCGAATGCCAAGACCGGGATTCTCACCGATAAACGAGTTGAACTGCCGCGCAAAGAGGGGCATCTCGGATGGTTTAGCGAGCATGTCCTCGCAAACGGAAGAAGCGTTCGCGGCCAGAAAAGCTCGATAGGCTGAAATAACTTGTATCGCAAAGGCGTGGCGACTCCGGCAGTAGTCAAAAAGGTGCAGTATGTGATTGAACCCGGTGGGGACAACGCCGATACTGACGGCGCGTGGTCCGTCGCGCAGTGCGGTCAACCGGCTCACGAAAAGAGCCATGGTGCTTTGCCACTCAGCATCCTCTAATTTCACTTCACGAATCAGCGCGGCGGCCGGCGCAATTTGGGATGCAGACGTCAGGTTCAAGGCATACACGGAAAGGAACTCTAGCCGTCTGCCAGCGGCGATCTCCCGCTTGGAGAAACCGCCGTTTGCCAAAATCGTGAGAGCTTGATAGTATGATTCGACATCCCAAGTCCATGCCTGCTGGCACGATAGCGGCGTGATCATAGGCGGGACCGAAGCCTCGAGCATTTTGATCGCCAGATCGGGCTTTAGCCTGCGCAGGATTCGCGCACGGAGCGATAGTGTATCGATGTCGTTCTCTAAAGCCGCGACTAGATAATTGGTGCGGCTCTCGACGTTCGAGCCAGGCAACCCCCGCCTTTTTAAAGTTTGCGAAGCCCTGGCGGCCTCGTCGAATGCATCCCGCAGGGCAAGCGCCTCCTCTTGCGGAGAGAGGCGTGCGGCATGGCGTTCCAGCGCACGGAGCAGAATATCTACCCTCAGTTCGGGCGGCCCAGGAAGGTTAATATTCAGTTCACCGGGCGGGTTCTGTCCGGATAAACACAAACAACCCACTGCCAAAAGCCGGAGGCGAAGCAGCGTCATCAAGGCGTCCCTCCTTTAAAACACTCGCCGGTTCAAACGTTCGACCGTGAACTTCGCCGTGTCTGCCACAGCCATTACCGCCATCACGCCCGCTTGCACCGGATCGGTCACCACTAAATCGGAAGCGTCCGGAACGCTGCCCGCCATGTTTAGACTGATCACCAGCAAACCTTCAGCGCGAACCTCGCGAACCGCCGTCTCAATATCGCCACCCATCAGAGAACCCGCCAACACTAAGGCACGCACCCGCGCCAATCGCCGGCACGCCCGCACCGCCGCCGCTAGCGCTTGTTCCCCCACCAGCGGAATCGTATCGACGGATATATGTTCGCCGCGAATGTTGTGGCGGTCGGCCTCCGAGATGGCGCCCAAAGCCACCTGCCCGACTTGCGCGCCACCGCCCATAATAATGATCCGCTTGCCATAAATCTTTTGCAGCGATTGCACAAGCGTGATGCTGTGCACAACCTCCAGCGCTCGCAAATCTGTTACCAGCAACTCCACCTCGCCGGGCAGATCCAGCTCGAAATAAATGCGTGTATCAGTGGGCCGGTCTTCAATGATCGAAACAGACCTAATATCGCCCCGATGCTGGGCAATCACGCCGGTAAGCTGGTGGAGGACTCCCGGCGCGGCCGCCGTAGACAAGACAATACCTACCTTGTCGGTTGCCACGTCGCTCAAAGCGTAACCTCATATTTCTTGAGCAACCCGTCCCAATGTCCCTGCGCGCGTAGAATCAGCTCGATTACTTCGCGCACCGCTCCCGCGCCACCCGCGGCGGCTGTGACAGCCGATGCGCACCGTTTCACTTCCGGGCGGGCATTTGCGGTGGCGAACGAAAGGCCGGCCCGGCGCATAATCACCACGTCGGTCAAATCGTCTCCCACATAGGCGACTTCACGCGGGTCAACCTTGGCCTCGGCGCAAATCTGTTCAAACAAGGGAATCTTTTCGATGTGCCCCTGGAAAACCCACGTCATCCCCACCTGGCTGGCGCGTTCGGCCGTGGCGGGTGATTCCCGCCCGCTGATCACTCCCGTCTTAATGTTGAACCAGCTCAACCAGCGCAGGGCTATGCCGTCTTGCGAATCAAAGCCTTTCGTCTCTATCATCTTGCCGTCCCTACCCGGCACGAGATAAAGGCGTCCGTCAGTGAGCACGCCATCCACATCCATGAGCAATATTTTGACGCCGGCGGCAAAACGGCGCACTTTTTCTTCGGTAACGGAAGGATGCAATTGCATATTGTTGAAGGTTGGCTGAAGCGATCCCTCGTTATAGCATGGCTTGGGGCGGATTTCATTTTGGGTGGATATCATTTGAAAAGAGCCATCTCATGAACAGCCGCGGCAAGCGTTCACAACTTTGGGTCAAGCTCGCGATTGGCGCCGGCATTCTGCTTGGGCTCGCGTTGCTGATTCAAACCATTACGACTTACTTTTTCGTTTACGACAAACTGATCCACGAAGAAGCGTATCAGGAAGCCGAGCGCCAACAAACGGCCATGATCAGGCTGGCGGCGCAAAACGGCATCAAAGATGTCCGTAAGCTCTCGGCTGTTTTGACGGAATTGCAACGGAACTCGCCCCGTCAAATCGCCTGGATGCGGGTTGTGGACATAGACGGGAACATTCTGGCCGAAAGTGGCACGCCGCTCACCGCCCCGCTTTCCTCCAAGGAGTTGCACCATCTGATGGAGCTTCATCAAATACTAAGGCGCGAGCACCCTTGGCGCTCCAGTAAAATCTTCATTTCGCTTTTGCGCTTTCGTTTAAGCGGTCCGCCTCCGCCGTCCGGCCCGCCGCAGGAACGATTTGGACCCAATCTATTTCCGCTGGGCCCACCCCATTTTCCGGGCCGCGATGCGCCTACTTTCACCGAAATTGCTATTTACCAGGAAGGAGTTTCGATCCCGTTCGGCGCGCTGCGAACAAATCTCATTATCGGCTGCCTGGCTGCCTTGGCGCTGCTCTTGTCCATGGTGCTGATCGGCATTCTTTTTACCCGTTTCCTGCGGGCCCGGCAACTGGAACAGCAAGTGGAATTAGCACGCACGGTACAGACCGGCCTGCTGCCTTCGCCGCAAACGTTGCTGCCTTCCCGCGCGAGCGTCGATTTCGCCGCCGTTTTCACGCCCGCTGCCACCATTGGCGGCGATTTCTATGATTTGTTCACGGCTGAAAACGGGCAAACATCCATAGTGCTGGGCGACGTGGCGGGCAAGGGCATTTCCGCCGCGATTTTAATGGGGGTGGTGCATGGCGCCATCCGCTCGATGGATTGGACCCGCTCCGCGTCCGACCATGAGAAATCCACCGTCCGATTGAATCAGTTTCTCTGCGAGAAGACCGCGCGCGAGCGTTTCGCCAGCTTGTTCTGGGCCTACTTTACGCCGGAAACGGGGTCGCTTCATTACATCAACGCAGGGCATCTGCCGCCGCTTTTGATACGGGCCAACGAGACGGAACGTCTGGACGGAGGCGGGCCCGTTCTAGGGTTGCTTCCTTTTGCGCAATACCGTTCGGGCAAGACAACGGTGGGAGCGGGCGATTTACTGATCATTTTCTCCGATGGCATCGCGGAGGCGATGAACGCGAGCGAAGAAGAATTCGGCGACGAGCGCATCGCCGAGATTGTGCGGCGCAACAGTGGGCAACATCCGCGTTTTATTTGCGACGCGATCATCAAAGGCATCGGCAGTTTTCTCGGGACCATGAAGCCGCATGACGATCAAACTCTCCTCATCGTACGGCTGAGTCCGGTCGGAACGGCGAACGCAACAAACGTGGCGAGTGATGCCCAGAGAGTGCCCGCTTAGCGCAAGAAGCCGGCGCAGTCCGTGATGGTGGCAAAACCGGCCCCGAGCAGCATTGAAACGACTTCGCGGATCTGGTCTTGAGACATCTTCGGCAACGCGGGGCAACCGGTGGCGTCCGTCACGAATGTGACGTAATAGTCGCGATCATGCGCCTCCCGAGCGGTAGACTCACAGCAAAAGTTGGTCATGAATCCGCAGACCACGACGCGCTGAATATTCAATGCTCTGAGCTGCTGGTCCAGATCAGTCCCTTGAAAAGCGGAATAACGGTGTTTGAGAATCTCACGCGCGTCCGGCGGGCGCCTTAAATGGAGCGAGTACTCGACCTCTTCGCTGCCGTCCTTGAAGTTGAAATCGGCCGCCGGTCCGGCAAAGTCGAACATGTGACCCAGATCCGAGCCATCCACCGAGTGGATGTGGCGAATTAAGAACACCGGAAGCTTGGCCGCAGCGAACTCGTCGATAAGCGCGTTGATGTTCGCAACGGTCTTGTCGCTGGCGGGACAATAGAGCTCCGATGGGGGATCGGTGTAAACGCGTTGCGCGTCGACGACGAGAAGTGCCGTTAGTTCATTCTTCATTGTCTTTCACGGTAACAGGGCGCTCCCCCATCATGTGTTCCAATAAATTAAGGGAGAACCGGACATGGCTCCTCCACAAGAATCAAATCCAGCAGAAGCAAATCCAGACCGCTCAAAAGATCCTTTTTCACACAGCACCGTAGAAACATTCACGGGCCGCAACATGGTCTTGTCAAACGACGAAGTTGAGGCTTATCGAGATCTCATGGAGTCCGTCCAGCGAGAGTTCCACCCTGCCACTTTCGGTGAAAAATGGCTCGCCCAGAGCATTGTCGACGGGGTATGGCGTTTGCGCCGTAATGCCGGCATCGAGAGGGGTTTTGTCCTACTCGGCGAGAGAGAATTCGGCCGCGACTACGACTACGAGACAGACCCTGAAGTTCGGGCGGATCTCATCAAGAAACGCGTTCTGCAAGTTCACGCCAAACATGTAAAGCATCTAGCGCAACACACTAAGTTTCTTCGCAAACAGCTCGAGAAAGACACAGCCGAACTGGTGGCCATGCAGAATGAGCGCTACCGGCCGACGCGACACGGTATTCATGCGGTCCCAAAACGGCGGATCACTTAGGAGAACGGAGGCGTCATTTGGGTTTAGAGTCTTGACGTATTGGCAGCTCAGTTCCAGATACTTTTTCAGTTCTTTCGTATTCTTCAAAAGCGAATCGGGTACCCGAACGTAATCCTTCTTGACGACGCCGTAACATTCGAACAAGGTAGTCTGGTATTTCTTGAGGAACACTTCGAGCACGTCCTGAGGAAGACGGAGACCGAGAGTGCCTGTCTGATCAAGATACGTGAACATATGGCATTCAAGGAGGTGTAAGGGTGCACGTCGCCTTTGCGTTCGATGCCGGGCTTGGTAGCGAGCAGTTTCTCGTACAACGCTAGTTTTTCCTCGGGAATTTTACTTTGCTTAGCACCGGCCACGGATCATTCCTTCTTCTTTTCCGCGCGCCTGTGGATTCGTACGGACGCGTTCGAAAGGCAAATGACCGCGGCGGCTGCGTCGTAGCGCACGCTGTCGGTTTCATCGTCAAGCAGGCCAACCACCGCTGTCAACAGTGCTTTGTCGCCCCGTTTGGCAATGGCTTCGATCACCGCTTCGCGCACGCGGGTCTTTTTGTCGGTCAAATAGTCCGCCAGCGCGGTGGCGCTCTTTGGATCAGGATCGGTAGCCAAGCGTTCGGCGGCCAGCGCACGCACCGGGGACGCATCGTCGTGGGTGACGGTTTTGATCGCCTGCCAAGCCATGCCGCCATAAGGAACAAAACCGATACCCGTTTCGAAAGCCAATTGCTCGAGTTGCTTATGGTCGCGGAGCGTGTCCAACTGCGATTGCAACAACCCTTGCGAACTCTTGCGTTGTTCGGTGAGCAAGGCGTAATACACCTCAAAGGCGATGGGGTCTTTCAAAATATATAACGAATTGGTACACGCCAGAACGACTAGAGTCTCTTTATCGCTCAGGCAGGCACGAAGCTTCGCGCGAGATGTGGTTGCATTCATGCGGCCAAGCGACGTTGCCGCTTCCGAGCGCACCGCTTTATCGATATCGCCCAGCGCCTCCTCGGCCAGCGTTTGAGCCTGCCGATCTTTATTAATCAAGCCCAAAGCGTGAACTGCTTTGGCGCGCCGCACCGCGCCTTTGTCCGCGACACCATCTTTGAGGATGGTCCAGGCGTGCCCGGTGGATGGATCGGCAGGCGGGTTGGTGGGGGGTGCGAGTAGCAGAAGGAAAAGAGGAATCATAGCGTTCTCCTATGGAGTGTACGAGAGTGGAATCGGCGCGCGCTGTCTACAATGCCAGTTAGGTCAAGATGAAGAAATCGCGCAGAGATTTTTTAACCAAGACATCGCTAGGACTCGCAGCGGCAAGCTTGGCGGAATCGCAGACACCAACGTTACCTCCCGGCGCACCATCGGCTTTCAACACCGCGCCGCCGGTTGGCCCGGAAGTCTCTCCCGCCACCTTTGCCGAAGCGGAGAAATTGGTGCAGGTGCAACTGACCCCGCCGCAGCGCATAATGGCGGCGGAAAACTGGCGCACTTCCATGGCCGCCCTGTATGAACGGCGCACCGGGCCGCGCAAAGTGGCATTGGAGCCGCCGCTGGCTCCTGGGTCGCAATGGAATCCTGTTTTGCCGGGCCAACCCGCGGGACCTTCGCGAAACAGATTTGTGCGCAGTTCGACCGACCCTGGCCCGCTACCGGTTCAGGCTGAAGACATTGCCTTTGCGCCACTCACCAAACTCTCGCGCTGGGTAGAAGCGCGGCAGTTGTCCTCCGAGCGGCTTACGCATATCTATCTGGAGCGCCTGGCGCGTTTTGATCCCAAGCTGCATTGTGTTATTACGCTCACTCGCGATCGCGCGTTGGCCAGTGCCCAGAAAGCCGATCGGGAAATCGCGGCAGGCCGCTACAAAGGCGCCTTGCACGGCATCCCCTGGGGCGCCAAGGACCTGCTGGATACCGCCGGCATTCCCACCACCTATGGCGCTGAGCCTTTCCGCGACCGCATCCCGGCCCAGGACGCTGCGGTTGTCAAGCGTCTCGATGAAGCAGGCGCTGTATTAGTGGCCAAACTCAGCTTGGGGGCGCTGGCGCTGAACGATATTTGGTTCGGTGGCCAAACGATGAATCCATGGCTGACGGAAGAAGGTTCGTCCGGTTCGAGCGCCGGACCGGGAGCGGCCACGGCAGCCGGCTTGGTAGGCTTTTCCATTGGCAGCGAAACGGGCGGCAGCATTGTCAGCCCCAGCATGCGCTGCGGCGTCACGGGCTTGCGCCCCACTTATGGGCGAGTGCCGCGCACCGGCGCGATGACTCTTTGCTGGTCACTGGACAAACTCGGGCCCATGACGCGCGGGGTCGAGGATGCTTTGTTGGTGCTGAGCGCGATTGCAGGACCTGATGCCGGTGACCTGGCAAGCGTTCCCAGCAAACTGGATTTCGATTACGGCGGAACAGTAAAGGGCATGCGAGTTGGTTATTTTCCGGATTGGATGAGGCAGGACCCGGCCACCGATGTCGACCGCACCGCGTTGGAGACAGTCAAGAAGCTGGGGATGATTCCCGTTGAAGTCGCGATCCCCGACTGGCCTTATGATTCGCTCAATTTGATTTTGTTTTCCGAAGGCGCGGCGGCGTTTGAGGAACTCACGCTGAGCGGTGCAGCGGATCAGCTCAAGGTGCAAGTGCCGGATGCCTGGCCTAACTTATTTCGCGAGTCGCGATTTTTGTCGGCGGTTGATTTCGTGCAAGCGGACCGCTTTCGCCGCAAAGTTGCACAAGAGATGGCGCGGGTATTTTCGCAGGTGGACCTGCTGATTGTGCCTTCGCTGCGCGATGAAATGCTGACAATTACGAATTTTACCGGGCATCCTTCGTTAACGTTGCGGGCAGGTTTCGTCAACGTCTCGGAGGCGCGCAGCGATTGGGCGCCGGACCCGCGAAACCCGTTGCCGAAATTCGCGCCGGCGCGCCGCGTGCCGCATGGCATCACTCTCATCGGCCAGCTCTTTGAAGAAGGCACATTGGGCCTTGCCGGCATTGCTCTGGAGCGCGCGTTCGCGGTGCGTGATGAACGTCCGATGGGCTTCTAGATTAGGCCGCGGCGAAGATGTATTCTGAACGAATGCAATCCATCGGAGTTGTTGCCTGCCTGCTGCCGGTTCTGCTCGCCGCCGCCGAAACTCCACCGGGCGGTGTGTGGAATGAACTGAAGGACAAGCGGGAGAAGCTCGCGAGCTTTCATCAGGAATTCGAAGTATCGCAGACGACAACTAGCGGCCACGGCCAGCGAGCAATGAACAGGCGGATACTCATTGACGCCGGCGGGAGATTGTGGCGCGAAAAATCCATCACGGGTTCCGGCAACGAGATTACCTTCTTTGATGGCGACGATATCTTTTCCATGGAAGAAGGAGAAGACGAATTCACCAAGGCAAAACGCCACGCGAACGACGATGACCCCGTTCCCTCCCCTTACCAGATGAAAAATGCCGACTGGCCTAAAGCGGTCGAGTTGGAGCGGCGTCCCTGTGGCTTAGCGGCGACCGATCATGTTTGTGTTGTCCTTGACCTGCCGCTAAAGTCCTGGATTGAAAGCGTGAAGGGCAACGACATGACCAAAAACCTGGGCGGCTCAGCACGGATGATAATCGATACTCAAACGGGCTTGCTGATATCGCTCCGCAAAGTCCAAACAATTGACAATGGGCGCGGCAGCTATCAGGTTGACACCACCTACCTGCTGAAGCGCCTGGGTTATGGCGCGCCGCTGGATGCGGCCCTCTTCAAACTTCCCTCGACAGATATGCATGAAGTGAAGGAGTTGGCCCGCTGGAACGCCGCCAAAATCAAGAAGGAACTAGCCGGCAATCCAGCGCCGGATCTCACCTTAACTGACATTCACGGCAAGGCGGTGAAGCTATCCGAAGCCAAAGGAAAGACGGTGCTGCTGGATTTTTGGACCACTTGGTGCCCGCCATGCCGTGAGGACGCCGCGGCACTCGACAAGCTTTATCAGAAATATGGTCAACAGGATCTGCTGATTGTTGGTATTTCGGTGAGCGAGGAACGGGCAACCGTAGAAAAGTTCTTGAGCGAGCATCCTCACAGCTTTCCCGTTGCGTTGACCCTGGAAAATGAGATGCCGCGCGCCTACCGCATCGGAACCTTTCCTACGTACATCGTCATCAACCGGGATGGAACTCTGGCGGCGGCCGTCGAAGGCGAGAAAGGTTTCGCCGATTTGCGAAAGCTGCTGAAAAAGGCTGGGCTTGAGGTGGATTAGCTTGAGCCGTAAAATTGAGTATTGACCACGCCTCTGCTTCACAAAGCCGCTGCCTACATCGTTCAACATCGCATGCTTACGCTCGGGCAGCGAATTGGCGTTGCCGTTTCCGGCGGGGCCGACTCGGTCGTCCTCTTGCACATGCTACGCGCTCTTCGCAGCCAGTTTGCCACGGAGTTGCTTGTGCTGCACCTAAACCATCAGCTGCGCGGCAACGAATCGGCAGCTGATGAACAATTCGTCCGTTCTCTAGCCGAAGAATTGGGCATACCTATCCTCATCGAACACGCGACTCCATCCCAGGGCAACATCGAACAGGGCGCCCGCGACTTGCGCCGCGCTTTTTTCCGACGCATCATGGCTGAACACAAGCTGGACCGGATTGCTTTAGGCCACACGCGCAGCGATCAAGCCGAAACGGTTTTGTTTCGTCTGTTGCGTGGCTCGGGGCTTACCGGCCTCGCGGGTATGCGCGCCGTGAGTAGGGACAACTTGATCCGGCCCCTCTTATGTTGCAGCCGTGCTGAAGTGCGCGAGTGGGCAAGCGTGGAAGGCATTCGCTGGCGCGAAGATTCCTCGAATCTCGACACGTCCTTCACGCGCAACCGCCTGCGCCTCGAAACGATACCCGCGCTTGCCAACGCTTACAACCCCAATTTGGAAGCGCTGCTGGCGCAATCCGCCGATCTTTCGCAAGTCGAAGAAGACTATTGGAACGGGCAGACGGAAGTGCTTTATGCCCAGTTAGCCAAGTCCACGCCGCTCGGTACGCAGTTTCAAGTCAGCGCTTTGGTTTCGCTGCACCTCGCCTTACGGCGGCGGCTGATTCGCCATGCAATCGGCTGCGTGCGCGGGCACCTGCGAAGTATCGAATTTGCGCATGTCGATTCCATCCTTCGTCTCTGTGAAAGCGAAGAAGGGCACGACCGGGTGATCGTTCCCGGAGTGGATTCTTTGCGCTCCTTTGGGCAACTCCTGTTGAGTCCGGACGGCTTACGCGCTGGACAGGAACGGGACTACGAAATGGATCTAAAACCCGGCCAGCCGTGCGAACTGCCGTTTCAAGCGGGGCATCTTCTTATAAAAAGGTTAAATTCCGATGACGCCGCCGATATTTGTGCTAATTTCAAGGGAGAACAAGATAATTTTGAAATTTGTGATTGGGATAGTGATCTTCTCGCGCCCGCTGGGGCACTAACTTTGTTGCAGGTGCGAAATTGGCGGCCGGGAGATGTTTTTCAACGGGTTGGCCAGCATTCCGGCGAGAAGATCAAAACGCTTTTTCAATCCAGTAGGGTTCTGCTCTGGGAACGAAAACATTGGCCCGTGGTTATGGCGGGCAGACAAATTATCTGGGTCCGCCAATTCGGGGGCGCAGCGAGCGTAAGCGCATCGTCAGTGAGCCGCAACATTATCCGATTAGTGTATCGTCCAAATCGTCAGACCTGAGTGCATTTAACTCACATCATCTATGAATCAAAAGCTATGATGTTTACGTCTTCTATACAGGAGTGCGTTTAGATACAGTAGAAGTAGTGGGGTTTGTCTGGCGGATCAGAGAGGGCAAACAGTAGAAAGTTGAAATTCCATGAGTTCAAACGTTAAAACAGCAGTCTTCTGGGTGGTTATCATCTGTGCCGTGGTTTTGGTCTATATGGCCGTTAAAACCGGCAAGGGGCCGACACCAACGAATTTGAAAGCAGGCGATTTCATCGCTCTGATTCAAGCGGGCAAGATTAATGATGCCGATATCACGGGCAACGATGTGACCGGCACATATGACGACGGCAGCGGCAAAAAGAATCAGCCGTATCACACGGTGATTCCCAGCAGCTATCCAAAGATTTATGACCTGCTGTCTGAAAAGGGTGTTCACTACAACCTGGAAAAAGAAACGAGCAGCGGCTGGATCAGCGTGCTGTTCAATTTCGTGCCGATTCTGATTCTGCTCGGCTTGTGGATTTTCATGATGCGCCAGATGCAGAGCGGCGGCAATAAAGCTCTCAGCTTTGGCAAAAGCCGCGCACGCCTCCATTCTTCGCAGCAGAAGAAGGTGACGTTTAAAGATGTTGCGGGGGTGGACGAAGCCAAGGAAGAGTTGCAGGAAATCATCGAATTCCTGCGTGAGCCGCAGAAATTTCAAAAGCTGGGCGGCCGGATTCCGAAAGGAGTTTTGCTGATCGGCCCTCCAGGCACCGGCAAAACTTTGCTAGCGCGCGCGATTGCCGGTGAGGCGAATGTACCGTTTTTTTCTATTTCGGGTTCGGACTTTGTCGAAATGTTTGTTGGCGTGGGCGCGAGTCGCGTGCGCGATCTGTTCGAGCAAGGCAAAAAGAACGCGCCTTGCATCATCTTCATAGACGAAATCGACGCCGTCGGCCGGCATCGCGGCGCCGGGTTAGGCGGCGGCCACGATGAACGGGAGCAAACACTCAACCAGTTGCTGGTCGAAATGGATGGCTTTGAATCGAACGAAGGCGTGATCCTGGTAGCGGCCACCAACCGGCCCGACGTGCTTGATCCGGCGCTTCTTCGTCCCGGGCGTTTTGACAGGCGCGTAGTGGTTGACCGGCCCGATGTTCGCGGACGGGAAAACATTCTCAAGGTGCACACCAAGAAATCGCCGCTGGCCGACGATGTTGATTTGAGCGTGATTGCGCGCGGCACTCCGGGCTTTGCCGGTGCAGACCTGGCAAACTTGGTGAACGAAGCGGCGTTGGTTGCAGCGCGCCAGAATCGCAAGGTTGTCACGCAGTTCGATTTCGAACTCGCCAAAGATAAAGTGCTGATGGGCGTCGAGCGCAAGAGCATGATCATCAGCGACAAGGAAAAGCGCATGACGGCTTATCATGAAGCCGGCCACGCCATCGTTGCGGCCATCATCGAGCATTCCGATCCGCTCCACAAAGTGACGATTATTCCGCGCGGCATGGCTCTTGGTTTGACGATGCAGTTGCCGCTGGACGACAAGCTTTCGCACGACAAGAAATATCTTGAAGCGCGCTTGGCCATTCTGATGGCGGGCCGCATCGCCGAAGAGATCTTCCTCGACCAGATGACCACCGGAGCGGGCAACGACATCGAGCGCGCCACCGAAATGGCTCACAAAATGGTTTGCGAATGGGGTATGAGCGAATTAGGACCCCTCAGCTTCGGCAAGAAAGACGAGCAAATCTTCCTCGGCCGTGAGATCAATCAACATCGTGACTACAGCGAAGAAACGGCGATTAAGATCGATCAGCAGGTACGCAAGCTAGTGGAAGATGGCTATGACCGGGCCAAGAAAATCATTTCTGATCGCTCCGATGCCATGGTACGCATTGCGGAAGCTTTATTGGAACGGGAAGTGCTAGACGGAGCAGAAGTTCTGGCGCTGATTGATGGGAAGACGCTGCCAAAACTTGCGCCTAGCAATCAAAAACCCAGCAGCCCGGAAGGCGGCGCAATCGCCCCAACGCCTAAGCCCAATGCGCTTCCCGGCCTCATGGGCGGCGAGAGTCCGCAGCCCGCTTGATTCCGGCGTTCAAAGTTTACCTCTTCGACGTAGACGGCACCCTGGTTGATTCCGCAGTGGATATTGGCGGAGCCATCCAGGGTGTTTTGGCGTCTACCCCTAAGAGCGACGTGCCGTTCGAATTTATCAAAGGCTATATTGGCCGCCATTTAGTGGATTTGTTCCAGGATTTGTTTCCGGATTACAAGCCTGAACAAATTGATGCGCTGGTAGTGGAATACCGGCGCATTTATCCATTGCGGAATCATGCCGCAACAAAAGCCTACCCGGGTGTCGCGCAAGCACTTGCCAAGTTGGGTGGGCGCAAGTCCACCGCCACCACCAAAGGAACTCCCACCACGCGCCTAGTTTTAGAGCGCTTTGGGCTTCTACCCTATTTCGATCACGTACAAGGCACGGATGGTTTCCCGGCAAAGCCACACCCCGACGTCATCTTCAAAGCGCTCGGAGGTTTGGCTGCTTCGCCCGAGGATTGCCTGTTCGTGGGCGACTCCCCCGCCGATGTAGAAGCGGCCCATCGCGCAGGCGTAAAGAGCTGTGCCGTGACTTACGGCTACGGGAAACGTGAAGATCTAGCCAAGTGGCAGCCTCACTACTGGGCTGACGATCTGGCGGAGTTGTTATGACAAACGACTTAGCAGAGCTGATTCAGCGGCAGCGCTGGTTCGGCGCAAAATCGCGCACCATCACGCGTGTTCAAATTCTTGACTCGGTGGAATTGCCCGGCACCGGCGCTGTGCTTAATCTTGTTTCCATTCACTACGTGGATGGCCAAGCGGACACATACTTCGTGCCCTTGCACGGAACAAACGACGCCGTCAGCGACCAAGCCACCGGTGCGGCGCTCCTCTCTCTCATCGAAAGCGAAGCGCAATTGCTCAGCCGCTACGGCCGCATCCAAGGAAAACGTAGTTCTTATCAGCCAAGTCACGCGTCGCTCAGCCAGCGTTTAGTGAAGTCGGAACAAAGCAATTCGTCCATCATATTCGGCGATCTGCTCATCATGAAACTCTTTCGCCGGCAGCAACCCGGCGAGAATCCCGATTGCGAAATTTCGCGCTATCTAACCGAGCACACCAGTTTCCGGCGCATCCCGCCGTTCGCCGGATCGCTTGACTACTACGCCGGAACGGGCGAACTCTATACGCTGGCCATGCTGCAAGGCTTGGTTGCCAATGAAGGCGACGGCCTGAACTGGACTCTGCAGCAGATGGCTAAATCCGCTTCTCCTGC
>Ga0182012_10003307_pt1 | contig 17215 bp, 16 predicted proteins | sample 612S2SmetaG_FD_120486 | JGI IMG/M metagenome (GOLD analysis project Ga0182012, IMG submission 120486) | Permafrost microbial communities from Stordalen Mire, Sweden - 612S2S metaG | ecosystem: Environmental > Terrestrial > Soil > Wetlands > Permafrost | place: Sweden: Stordalen | collected...
CTATCGAGGGAGCACGCCAATATCAATGTCGGATGACGGCTAACCCGAATTAACGGGTTTTTCAGCTGAAAAAAGTGCCAGTGAAAGTGCCAGTGAATGGGTGATAAATGAGTAATTGGTGAGTAGTTGATTGGTATTGGATGCGTAATCGCTGGTGCTTGACAAACGTGCAGAAATGCCTGATTCTATTGCCGTTCGTTAGTTATGAGGCTGTTCGCCTCTGGTGGTGGGGTGGTAATTGCGGAGACGTGGATTTTGGAAAAATCCCCTGACCTCGTTCGATTCCGACCTCCGCCTCCAATCCTAACTGTGAGTGCAGCAATGGGTTAAGAGGTGCAGGAGTCCACAAGGACACCAAAACGGACACCAATTTTCCAATCCGTAGGAAACCAGCATAGTCCGGCATTATCCGCCGCCTATCTGCTACCTGTTCGGATTCGGCCTCAGTTATTCTCGCGGTTGCGTGAAAAATATGAAAACACGTTACCGTCTCATCTGCCGTGGAATCCGTGGCGGAGCCTACTACTGCGTGGACACCACGACCGGCAAGCGCACCAGTCTCGGCACCACCAACGCCGACGATGCCAAACAGATCATCGAAGCCAAGAATAATTCCGAACGCCAGCCGGTGCTGAATCTCCAGATTGCCAAGGCGTATCTGGCGGGTAGCGACAACGGCATCACCACCCGGACATGGCGGAATGCCATTGAATCGTTGATTGGCACCAAACAGGGGGCGAACCAGCACCGCTGGAAAACCGCCGCGAAGGACAAGGCATTCGCCATGTTGCTGCCGCAGGTCATCATCGAAACGAAAGCCGAAACCATTTTGAAAGTTCTGCAAATGGGGACGGTCTCGACGAATGTTTATCTCCGGCGGCTGCACAACTTCTGTGTGGACATGAACTGGCTGCCGTGGCCGCTCGTGCCGAAACGCCAGTGGCCCGCCGTCGAGTTCAAAGAGAAGCGCGGTATTACGCTGGCCGAACATCTGGCCATCGTCGCCCGCGAACAAAATCCCGAACGCAAGGCGTTCTATAAACTGGCCTGGCACTTGGGCGCATCGCAATCCGATCTGGCCGGCTTGAACGCCGAGGATGTTGATTGGGAACACCACGTCATTAGCTATGCGCGCCGGAAGACCGGCTCGATTGCCATCATGCGTATGGATCAAGACATGGAGGAAGTCTTGCGCGACCTGCCGGGAACCGGCCCGCTGTTTCCATATTTGCGAAGCGTCCGTTCAGGCGACCGCGCCACGGAATTCAAACAACGCTGCAATGGACTTGGTATCAAGGGCGTCTCGTTGCACAGCTACCGCTACGCTTGGGCGGAACGCGCAAAGACGGCGGGCTATCCCGAACGGTATGCCCAGGTAAATCTTGGGCATAACAGCCGGGCGATGGCGCGGGCGTATTCTCGCAAGGCGCCGGTGGAGATGCCGTCTTTGAGTGAATACGAACGGCAACAGAAGGCCATCATTGGAAACCGGAACACCGAACCAGCGGCATCCGCCGTAGCCGCATAGGAGGACATCATGCAATCTTGGCAAATAAAAGCACTTGAACTGGAAGGGTCGGCATTGAAACACCTTGATGCATTCGTTCACGAACACGCGCTCTATTTTCTCATTGGGATCATATATGTCTTGCTGGCTCTTTTGGCATGGGTATTGAGCGGGGCATTGCGACGCAAAGGAGGAAAATCCACCATTCATGTCCGGCCAGCCTTTTTTATTCATCTGCCGGGACCGCCGCCACCGCCCCCGGACACGTTCGATCAGCCACCGCACTATTCTGCGCATTGCGATCACGATGACGATTATTGGGAATGACCATTGGCGATGCAGATTGCGCGGCGTGATTCTTAAAAGCGGTTCCCACGGCGCAAGCGGGCGCGGTCACAGGTGGAGGCGCGGAATGCGCGACCTTGACGGCGACCGCGCGCCGTATCATGGAAGCGCGAGGCACGCCGCTAGGAATGACGGTCACGGGAATTATTTCCATTGGTTGCGTTGCCGTTGGTTGCGGGCACTGAACCTTTGAGCGTGATCGCCCGGAAGGTCACATTCGCAGGGCGCTCAATCGCGTTTTGAGCGGCGTGCTGGGAACCCCGAAGCAGTCCGTCTGGGAAGACCTCAAACTGGCCATCCGCAACACGGTCAAACCCGCACGCGTGCTGCGCATGACCTACGCGATTCCGTCCCTCGTGGAGACGAGAACTAACCTGGAGATTGTGGTGGAGGCCAATGTCACCGAACGCACGCCCCATCTTCCGGTGATTAAAATTCCGTTTGAATTTCCATTTCAGGATACGGTGGCCAGCACGAAAGTCTGCGGCTATGACATCCATGAAATGCTGGGAACAAAGATGCGGGCTTTGTTTCAACGCCGGCGCGGGCGGGATTTGTTCGATCTGTATTGGGCGCTGACGCTGGCCAAGCCAGCGGTTGCTCCCGCCCGGATCATCGAGTCGTTTCAGCATTATCTCAAATTGGAAGGCAGTGTCGCCGAACGGGCAGAATTTATTTCGTTGCTGGACGGGCATCTGTCCGACCGGGGATTTTGCTCGGACATGAAACAATTACTGCGAGGTGGAATTGATTATTACCCGCAACAAGCCGGAGAATATGTGAAAACCAAACTGCTCACCTTGCTGCCGGAACGCTGAAGTTCAAAAACCTTTGTTGGCGAACACGTTATCCGGAGTGTTAAAATAACCACCCTGATTTTTTTACAGACAAAGTTTAATTTATGCCGCGTAGTTACAGCCACACTTGGACCATACTCCTCAGACGAATCATGTGACAAACCGATTCCGAAACTAGACATGCAGACTTCCAGCGTACCTTCCCAAGCGCAATTACTTACGGCGAAGCAAGCGCGGTCAAAGTGGAAACGCAAATGTTCGTGCCCCGGATTGAAGCCCTGTTACTGAAACGTGAAGGCGCAACCCTTGAAAAACTTCCCGCGCCCACGGCTTGATTTTTGTATCCGCCCTAACGCGCAAGCGCCATAGAAACCATTTCGAGCGCTAATAAGTTCTTATTGAAGCTAGGTGAAATATCTAGCGATGGACAAGCATTCCGACGATATCAAAATTGCCCCCATCGGTTTAATGTGGCTCGGTAATCGCTTTAATTCAGGCATGTCTCTCAGCACCCTAAAGAATCGAAAGTCTGCGGATTTATGCGGCTTGAGGGCAAGCCTTTACGTCCTGTCTTTATGCACACGTTGTGTATTGGAGGGCGAGCCATGTTGAAAGCGATGTTACCAGCCAATGAGCCGGAACGTTTGCAGGCCCTAAGGAGATACGAGATCCTCGATACGGCACCCGAACAGGAATTTGATGACATTGTGCTGCTTGCCTGCCGCATTTGCGAAGCACCGATCGCGACGATCAGCCTGGTAGACGAGAACCGTCAGTGGTTCAAATCCAAGGTGGGCACGGAATTGAAAGAAACCTCACGGGATATTGCCTTCTGTGCCCACGGGATATTGCAAGCGGATGTCTTTGTGGTCAAAGATGCGGCGCAGGATGAGCGATTTGCCGACAACCCGCTGGTCACCGGTGAATCCCGGGTACGATTTTATGCTGGAGCACCTTTGATCGCGGAAGGTGGTCAGTCGCTAGGGATGCTTTGCGTGAATGATCATATCCCGCGTGAGCTAACCGATGAGCAAAAACAATCTTTGCAGGCACTGAGCAGGCAAGTTGTAGCGCAATTGGAACTGAGGAGGAAAATAAGACAATTGGAGCAGACGATCATTGACCGTGAGCGTGCCGACGCCGCATTGGCGGTAGAGCGGAGTCTCATGTGCGCCTTGATGGAAAACACCCATGACCTCATTTACTTCAAGGATACAGAATCCAAATTCATTCGCTGCAGCACCAGTGTGGCGAGTCTCTTTGGTCTGCAAGATGTTGCGCAATTAATTGGCAAGGGTGACAGCGAGTTAAGCACACATGAGCATTCGGTCGGCTTTTTAAAGGATGAGCAGGAAATTATGCGGACGGGAAAGCCGCTCCTGGACAAGGTCGAGAAAGTGGTTTGCAGGCAGGGCGAGGTAAAGTGGGAGCTAACCAGCAAGATGCCGCTCAGGAACAAAGCGGGTGAAATTATTGGTACTTTTGGGATTTCGAAAGACATCACTGCCATTAAGGCCACTCAGGATGAGTTGGTTCGAGTTCACAAACAATTGGTTGCTGAAACCGATCAACGAAAACTCTCGGAACATCAGAGCCGCATGATGGAAGCGGAGTTGAGCCAGGCCCATAAACTCGAAGCCATCGGACAACTTGCGGCCGGGATCGCGCACGAAATTAATACCCCCATCCAATATGTGGGCGATAATACCAGGTTCTTCAAGGAGTCCTTTGAAGTCATTGAAAAACTTTTGGTCAACCATCAAGAATTGCTCAAGGTGATTCAGCATGAATCGCCAACGCCCGACCTGCTTGCCCAGGCCCAGGAGGCGCTGGCCAAATCTGATTTGCCCTATCTGATCAAACAGGTGCCGTTGGCGATTAATGAGACCATGGACGGCATAGAGCGTATCTCCAGAATCGTTAAAGCGATGAAGGAATTTTCTCACCCGGGAGGAAAGGAAAAAGCCATGATCGACCTGAACAAGGCCATTCAAAGCACGGTCACGGTCGCGCGCAACGAATGGAAATACGTGGCCGAGGTTAAATTAGAGCTTGATCCGGAATTGCCCAAAACCCCCTGCTTCCTGGGCGAATTCAACCAGTCAGTCTTGAATTTGGTGATTAATGCAGCGCACGCGATTGGAGATATGCTCAAAAAGCAGCCGGGGGGTAAAGGGCTGATCATTGTGAGCACGCGGCGGGAAGGTGAATTTGTAGAGGTTTCCATCAGCGACAACGGGACGGGCATACCGGAGTCGGCACGTCCGCATATATTTGAACAGTTTTTTACCACGAAAGAAGTGGGCAAAGGAACCGGCCAGGGTTTGGCACTCGTCTATTCCAATATCGTGAAAAAGCACGGAGGTTCCGTGAGTTTTGAAACTGAAACCGGCCGGGGAACCCGCTTTATTATGCGTCTCCCCATTTCGGCAGCGGCGGCGGCCTTTCCGGAAAAACCATGAAACAAGTTCTCTTTGTTGATGACGAGCTCAGGGTCCTGCAGGGGCTGCAGCGTCAACTGCACTCCATGTGCAGCGCGTGGCAGGTGAACTTTGTCTCCAGCGGCAGCCACGCGCTCGCATTCATGGCCGCCACGCCGGTGGACGTGCTGGTGACTGACTTGAAAATGCCGGGGATGGACGGGGCTCAACTCTTGATGGAGGTGCAAAAACGCTACCCGTCCACGGTGCGGCTCGTACTGTCCGGTCACGCGGAATCTGAACTGGTGTTGAGATTGGTTGGCCCGGCTCATCAGTTTCTTTCAAAACCCTGCGATCCTCAGGAGCTTCGCGACGCAATTAGCCGCTCATTTGCCGTGCGCGACTTGCTGGCCAATGAGCAACTCAAGCGTTTGGCCGCGCAGGTGAATACATTGCCGACGCTCCCATCGCTTTATACGCAGTTGATCAATGAATTGCGCAGGGCGGATACGGACATTCAGACCATATGCGACATTGTCTCGCAAGACATTGGGATGACTACCAAGATCCTCCAACTGGTGAATTCCGCTTTTTTTGGCCTGCCTCAGGCAATGACGCGCACGGCCGATGCCGTCCAGTATCTGGGAATGAACACCATGCGTGATCTGGTTTTATGTTTGCAAGTGTTCTCACAATTTGAACAAAAGATGCCGCCGGATTATTCCATCGAGGAATTATTTCAGCATAGTTATAAGACAGCCAACCTGGCGCGTACAATTGCGATCGCCGAAAATCGTGATTCAGTCTTTCAAGATCAATGTTTTCTTGCAGGTTTGCTGCACGACGTGGGGAAGCTTGTGCTAGCCTCAGGATTGCCCAAACAGTACGAAAGGGTTTTGAATACGGCGCGAAAATTAAAAATCGGCCTGCTCGAAGCCGAACACGCGGAATATGGTGCGACGCATGCCGAGGTCGGCGGTTATTTGCTCGGGCTGTGGGGGTTGCTTGGGCCGGTCGTCGAGGCGGTCACCCTGCATCATCGTCCAAAAGATGCATTATCGCGCGGCTTTTCACCGGTCATTGCGGTGCACGTGGCCGACATTCTCGCCAATGACTCGGCTATTTGCCAAAAAGAATGGCCGGAAGCGCAAATCGATCAAAACTGCCTCGCAAAACTGAACCTGACCGAACGCCTCGCCATTTGGAAAAGCAATCTCCCTGAAAAAAGCACCCTGGCAAATGCCTGATAGAATAATATGAACGAAAAGATATTGTTTGTAGACGACGATTCGAACCTGCTTTCCTCGCTCGAGCGGAGCCTGCGCCGCCAATTTAATATTGATACAGCCACCGGAGGGGAGGCCGGGCTGGCCAAGATGGCTGACGCGGCCCCGTATGACGTGATCGTTTCCGACCGGCAGATGCCTGGCATGGACGGTATTGAATTTATCTCCATCGTGCGTAAACGCGCCCCCGATACCGTCAGGATCATGCTGACAGGCAATGTGGACATTGAACATGCAGTTCGCGTAGTCAATGAGGGGAATATTTTCAGCTTCCTCCTGAAGCCTTGTCCAAACGAGGTTTTATGCCAGGCGCTGGAAAACGGCCTGCGACAGCGCCGGCTCATTCTCGCCGAAAGAGAATTGCTGGAAAAAACGCTCAACGGCAGCATCAAAATGCTTACCGACATCCTTGCCCTAGTGGATACCAAAGCGTTCGGGCGCTCAGAAAAGCTAAGGCGCTTGATCACCCAGTTATCCGAAAAAACTCTGCTGCCAGACACCTGGCAAATCCATCTCGCGGCGATGCTTTCGCCGATCGGCCACGTCACTCTCCCGGCGGAAATCGTGTTCAAAGCCCGCGCCGGCGGAAATTTAACGACCAAGGAGCAACAAGTTCTTGATTCGGCACCGGGTATTTCCGCCCGGCTGCTGGCAAACATCCCGCGCCTGGCCGGCGTGGCCAAAATTGTCAACTATCAAAACCAGCGGTTTGATGGGGTGGGTGCGCTGGTTGACCCGGTCCGGGGGGAGGCGATTCCATACGGGGCTAGATTGCTAAAAATTCTCAACGACATGCTGGAGTTGGAGGAGGGCGGCTTCAGCCGGCATCAGGCACTGGATGAACTTCTGCTGCGAAAGGGATTCTACGATCCCCGACTGCTCGCTTCAGTGCGCGAGCACTTTGGGTTCGCGGCCGGAAAATTGGATGACACTTTGCAGGTGATTGCCGTTGAAACCAATGATCTTGCGGTGGGAATGCTGCTCAGTTCGGATGTGTTCACCAAGGAAGGCATTTTGATCCTCTCCGCCGGCCACACCATCAGTCAGATGATTCTGGAGCGAATCCAAAACTTCAAAATGCTTTATGGAGTCAAGGAACCCATTTTTGTGAGAACCCACTTTTAGGATTGTTTATATCAATAACCCCAAACCACCCGGGCACATTCGAGACCAACAGAGGAAGATCACCATGGCAACTTCTTCCATCAGTCGCTGTCCATTTAATGCAGTATGAGAGGGGAGCAAAATCAATTCCTGAGGCTGTTGGGACAGATTCGGCCCGTCTGAACGCGGAGCAGGTGGCGTGGGTGCTGAACTGCCAGTCTCATGATGTTCCGGTTCTGGTCGCGACTAAGCTGCTAAAGCCCTTGGGCAATCCACCTTCAAACAGCGTCAAGTTCTACTCTGCTCTGGAGGTTCTCGAACAGGTCAAAGACCGGACGTTGCTTGCAAAATTTACAAATGCACTGATTCATCATTGGCAAAAGCGAAACGCCGGGAAAAATCTTTTGTGCTAGACACCTATGACAGGTCGCATATGAAATGTTCTGCATAGATTTTATGACTTGGTATGTTACAGAACTCATTGTTGCTTGTCGTGTTGGGAAATCACCGAAAGGCAGTATGCGGCTGATGCGGCACATATTTTGTGGCGTGGCCCCGCCGCATACTCTCCAGATTTCCGTCGTGCAGGGTCAGGCGAATGTCCGACCGAGTTCGCACGAGCAACCTCATTTTGCAATCGCCGCCTCCGCTCCCTGCAACGGCTGGCGGCTTAACACTTCATAGTTCCGGGCTGGAGGAAAAACTTGTCCGCTGTGCGGCTCAAGCTCGATGACCAAATCGGTCTTGTTGCTCACCACCATTCCCAATAACCGGAATCCTCTCCCGTCACTGCTGATATTTCGTGGCGATACCAAGTCGAACGGTTTCAACATCAAAAAAATTGAAACGGTTTCCCCAGGCACGCCGGTAAATTCAAACTTGCCGTCTGCTCCGGGATCGGCCCGCCAGTCATCAAATGAATGTTCCAGACCATAAAAGGATCGGTTGCTCTCTTCCTCCCTGGTTGGCGCATGATCGGTCGGCGGAGTGAGTTCCGTTCGGGCCAGCGTGAACGCCGCCACGCGGACAGGTTTGCCATGCGCCATCTGCACCCTGCCGGCGATGGTGTAACCTTTTACGAGGTTTAAATCTCCCAGGTCGATGCTCGTGCCGTCGTCCCCAGTTTTTATGTGCTGCCGGGGCAACGCGCCAAGTTCCCGCAGTGACCGCATGATGCCGAATAAACAGAATTCCTCGTGTGCCTGGAGGCCCGAAAAAGTAAACCTCCCGTTCCCATCCGTGACTGCTGAAACATTATTGAGAAAATCTCCTCCTTTAACATCGTAAATTCCAATCCCGGCATCCGGCACGGGCTGGCCGTCTTTCAGCAAGCGGCCGGTGAGGCGGGCACCTTGGCTTAATTGGTATATGTTCGTGCCGAGACCCGGAGGGACTTCTGAAAAACTGCGGGACACGTAACCATCTGCCTCGAGGGAAAAATCACAGGCGATAATATTTTCTGTGGGTCGAAAAGCAAACTCACCCTGCTGGTCGGTGAACGCCGTGCCGCCTCCTGAGTGCCAATCACGTTCCGTGTGGAGCGTAAGAACCAAGATCTTCGCTCCCGCCACCGGTTTGCCATCAGCGTTCACGACACGTCCATGGACCGTTTGCTGTGGATTGTCTCCGGCTGGTGACGGCAGCAGCATAATTTCCAAAGCCTGGGCAGCATCCTGATGCGACCAAAACCCTGCCGGCTGTTCGTCACGCGCGGTGTATACCGTTTCCAGTTCGTAGCCGGGCGCAGTGACCACGGCCACAATCTTCGCGTCCTCTGCCATACCCTCAAAGGCAAAAGTCCCATCGGCCTTCGTCATTGCCTGGCGGTTGCAATCTGGCCCATCGGAAACATACACGGCTCCGCGTCCGGCCAGCACTCTCTTAATCGTCACGGTAGCGTTGGTAATCGGAACGTTATTGGTGGTCAAAACCACCCCGTGCAATGTTGGTTTTAGAATGGGATTTTTTGCTTCGCTTCCTCCGACCTCGGCTCGGGAAAGTCCGCTGCCCGCGATGGTCGCCAGCAACCATCCCATCAGTCCCAGACGCACAGCCGCCCACTTCCAATGGGAAATATTGGTTCCGATTCGGCTCATATACGAATCAGGTCTTGAGCGTCAATGGGGCCAACCGAGTTGCGACAGGATTGGTCTGTGGTTTTGTATTTTCTTACTTTCACTTTGATTGCTCCGCGGCACCAAGTGTCATGGATGCTTGGTCTGCGTCCAAGCTTCTTTTTTAGTGACCTAACTCGAACAAGCGGAATACGACGTATCCACCTCACTGTCACGCTTTGACGGGCGGGCTTGTGTATGTGGAGTCAAGCGGCCTGAGTGACCACTTGCGCCTTCGCTTTGGCCTTGGCCCATCCTGCTGGCGTGAACTCGTTGATCTGTTTGATCTTGGCCGCGGGCAAGCGCGTGAACAAATTTTTCAGATAATCAAACGGGTTGATCCCGTGCCGCCGACAACTGCCCAGCAAGGTGTAGATCACCGCACTGCGTTCACCGGCGTCGGGATGTCCAATGAACATCCAGTTTTTCTTTCCAAGGGCCGACGGACGAATCGCGTTTTCGATTAAATTGTTGTCGATCTCCAGCGTGCCGTCGGTGACGAACTGCATCAAAGCTGGCCAGCGTTTCAGAGCGTAATCAATCGCCTGTCCGAGCAAACCTTGGGGCAAAGTTTTCCTCCGTATCAACTCCATGGCGCGATGCAGCCGATTCAATACCGGTTGTGATTGCCATGCGCGCATCGCCTCCCGCAGTGCGGGTCCAGCCTGTTGCTTGCGCAGTTTCTTTTCCACCGCGTAAAGCTGTCCAATCTGCCCCACAAACCACGCCGCTAGTCTTGTCTCCGCCAAGGCTTCGTGAAAGCCTCGGCGAACGTGTGCCCAGCAACCAACCAAGGTCAGATCATCACGGCCTTTGGCGAGTGATTCATAAACTTGATAGCCGTCTGTCTGAAGTTTGCCCCGGAAGTTTTTCAAGAACTCCTGCGGTCCTGCCCGCGCTCGACTCACCCGCCATTCAAATAGCACATCGCTCTTGGGCCGGCTGTAGACCCAAAGATAACCTTGCTGGCTTTTGCCCTTCACATCCGGGTCCAAATATCGAATCGGCGTTTCGTCAGCTTGCAGGTAATTGCCCGCCAGCAAATCTTCCCGGATCGCCCGATACACCGGTTTCAACAACTCGGCGGCCTGTTCGACCCAGCAACCCATCGTCTTGCGGCTCAATTCCACCCCAAACTGTTGCCGGAACATTTTCTCCTGCCGGTAGAGCGGTTGGTGATATTCATATTTGCTGACCAGAATCTGCGCTAGCAAGCCCGGACCCACCATGCCTTGTTCAATCGGTTGTGGCGGCAGTGGTGCTAGGGCAAAGCGTTCCTGCTTTACGTAACGCGGACGTATGAAAATTCGTTTGATGATTTTTGGGGCGATCCAGTCCAGTTGGCTGGTGCGTTCTTCGCTGATCTTTTTCCAACCCTCGGGTTGGGCCTGGACTTCCGCTGGTTCGATCACGATCTCCTGCGTCTCCAGCTTGTCTTCGACCAACATCCGTCGAACCGGATGTGCTCCGCCGTTGCGAGTAGCCGTCGTGGCTTTGGTCTCTGGCAGTGGCAGCGTGATGACATTGGGCAGACCTTGCAACAACAGTTCCAGTTGGTGTTTGTCCAGACCTTCATTGCGCCGACCACCGAAGTAATGGCGGATATATTGATCGAGTTTCTGACGCAGCAACCGGTTCTCCAGTTCCAACGTGACGACACGCGCACTCAGCTCATCTACCTTTTGAAGCAGCGTGGTGTAGGTGTTCATCAGCTTGCATTGATAGACACACGCCACAGAAAAAAGTTCACGGTAGCGAAAGATTTTTCAAAAATATTTCAGCGGCGATACCAATTCTTTTTTGACCTAACTTCCAGCCCATGAATTAACGCGCTGAACTCCTCGCCCCGCAAATCTATCTGACCACTTTCACTCACAGGCCAGGTGAACCGACCTTGTTCCAATCGCTTCGCACAAACCCATAAACCAGACCCGTCCCAGTAAAGAACCTTGATCCGGTTCCGTCGCCCATTGGTGAACACGAACAAGTGACCGGACAGCGGATCACCTTTAAGCTGCTCCACGACCAGACTGTATAGCCGGTTGAAGCTGCCGCGCAAATCTACCGGCGTGGTGGCGACCAGCACCCGCGTCGCGCTGGTGACACTCAACATGGCAGCGCCCGCAATAGTTCGGGCAAGGACTTCACATCCGAACCGTTTTGCAGCCGCACGATCCAACCCTGCGGGCTGACGACTTCAACCGAACAGCGTGCGGCGAGGCTAGGCAACCGCACTTCTTGGAACTTCACCTTGGCGGGAATGGCGTTGCGTTCCAGCCGCAACCATTTGCTCAGGGTGGACATCCCGATGGCGTGCTGGTTCGCAAACTCGCGCTGCGCTAATTGGCTTTGGTGGAATTTTGCCAGCAATCGTTGCCGCTGCTTAGAAGTTAAACGCCGCCGGCCGGTTCCAGTTTTTGATGTATCCATGCCGCCATGATCTCACAGCCTGTCACCGAAAACTAGACGTGGACTGTCAGCCGCATACCTTTGAGCGCCCGGCTTCTGGCGGCGCGTTCGTTCTTGTCCTTGATCTTTAATCGGATGAGTTCGGTTGCCTTGGTCATCCATTTACGGTCATTTTTCTTTTGCTCAATCTCGGCCGTAAAAAAGAACTTCATGGAACCTGGCGGGGGATTACCCAGCGGCTTGAGCATACCTTCACTCACCAAAATGGCGATATGGTCGGTTTCAAAGCCTAATTTCCACGCGGTCTCATCGGTGTTGCTTCGTCCGGGCGGCGAAAGCAAATTGAGAAAATCTCTGCGTTCGGGATTCATATATTTTCCTTGGTTAAAGTGACGGTGACGGCGGCAATGTGGGTTTTCAACGTGGCGGCGAACCGCCGATCCGCCGACTTCACAAATTTCAATTCATATTTCTGGATTTCCTGCGCCAGCCGCTTGAGGCCGCTGCCCAGGACGACCACATCGGCACAGGCAAAATGAATCAGCACCTTTTCCGGCGGCGCATCCGGCACCTTTTCCAAGGCTGGGTTGGGAATTTTTTCCGCATACAAAAATTGCGCGTAAGGCAGCAGGTAGCTGACGCCGTCATCGGCAATTGCTTCCAGCGCGGCGATGGTGGAATCCCTTTCAAGGCAGGGATTATCACGCGGGCTAGACGCTGATATGGCGGGTGGATTGTCGCTGGTGTTCAGTTGGCTTGATTTCATGGCTGCTCCTTTCAGTTGTTTCCGTTGAAATGGATCGGGCAATGCGCTGGTGGAACCGTTTCATAAAACGATTGCCGCGCTGCAAAATGGTTTGGAGGAAGTCCCTTTGCGGCATGGCCTCAACCGCCGCCAGCCGCGCGCTGGAACGGGTGACGTGCGAGCGCAACATCTCGGCATCATCAGTGAACACGCGGCACGCATCGCGCCCGCGCGAGATGCTGACGTAAAATTGCTGCTGATTGATCGCCGGCAGCGAACGCGACGACGCGACGACCAACACTTCATCCACCGTCTTGCCCTGGGCGGCGTGTGACGTGACGGCGTAGCCGTGCGTGAACGTGCGATAATTCTCTGGAATCACCCGGCCATCGGCCAGCACCAGGGATTCACCTTGAATCGCCCGCACCTCGACGAGTTCGCCATTGACGAATCTCTTCTGCCAGTTCGATTGCAGCAGCAGCTTGTCGCCAGCGGCCACTTTCAACTTCCGTTTCTCCCCCACATCAAACACGGCAGAGCCTTGACCCAAATGGAAAATACTTTCGGAACCGTCCGCGCGTTGGACTTTCAAGGCGTCATTTTCGACGGCGACCACCGCGACGGTTTCATCTTTGACAAAACCAGTTTTTTGCCGGTGAAACCGAATCGCCAGGCCGGGACGATATTGCCGCGCATCGCGCTTCTGCGCTTCCGTCCATGACAATGAATCAAAAACTTGAAACTCCTTTTCGTCACCCGCCAGCCGACCGGACGTTTTTAACGCGGCACGGACTTTTTCCGTCACCGCCTCGATTTCATTCCACGTCGGCGCAACCAGCAGCACGGATTGGTTTTGCTTCAATGCTTTTACATACGACCGCACAGCTTCACCGTGCAATTGATCGCCTGAAAATTCTGTTACCGCTCCCATGCGTTCCAATTGTGCGAACGCTTCATTGGTATTTTTCTGCGCGGCCAGTTCAACTGCCCGGCGATATTCGACTTTGCGTTGCCGCCGGATGCGGGTCAGTTGTCCCGATTGAAAATCCGAATGATTCTCCAAAATCCGCAGCGCGTCACCACGCGCGACCGAGGCGTGCTGGCCGGTGTCGCCGGACAGCACGATGCGTGCGTCCCGCGCCAGGTCAAACAGCCGCTTCATGTCGTCCATCCCGACCGCCCCGGCTTCGTCCAGCACCACCAACTGACGGACAGACAACGCCGGTTTCGTCAGCAGCAAACTTTGCAGTGTCACCGCCTCGAATCCCTCGGTGCGCAAAACCTCGGTTGCTGCCGCCGTTGGCGCACAGAACAGCGGTTCAATCTTTGCCTCTTTGCAGGCGGCGACCAGTTCACGCAATGCCGTGGTTTTACCACTGCCAGCCAGTCCGCGCAGTCCCGTAATCCGGTCACTTGTGCGCAGGACATGGTAAATTGCCCGGCGTTGATCTTCGCCGAGCCAGCCGGCAGGCCGATAACCGGGATGCAACGGCGCAACCGAATCACAGCCCGCGTTGACCGTCTGGATTAAATCCAATTCCGTCGCCACAATTTCCTTGGTTGAAAATCCGCGCTCCGTTTTCACCAAGTTTGGTGAATGTTTCACCGCCGTTTTCAAGTGGTTCAAATCCACATCGCCCAGGCGATGCGACAACGCCACATTCAACAGTTCATGTTCCGGCACAACCGATTTGCGCTCGAACACATGGGCGACGACATGGTTCAAAACCTGATTTTCCACCAGCGCAATGTGCGGCAGGCTCGATGGACGAGCCGACGCGCGGAGTGTTTGCAGCGATTGCCGCTCATCTGCTGACAATTGCGACAACTGCCGTTCACGCACTTCCGCCGTGGAAATGCCCTTAATTTTCCTTGCCCGGCTCTGATGCACCGCATGTGAGATTTCATCGTTGGAAAGTTTGCGTCCCAACTTTTCTTCCATTTCCTGCACCACCGCGTCACGTTGCTGCGCCCGTTTGGAAAACCGTTTCAGTATTTCATCGCCCACGCCCTCGATTTCAAAACCGTATTTGGCCGGAGCAATCCGGCAGCCGATTTGTTGCACCCGCCTGGCCAGTTCATTCCGATAAACCGCTGTGCCGTAACGAATCGCGTCATACATGCCCCGCGCTTGCAGGGCTTTCCAGCGGTGTTCACGTTCATCGAATGTCGCGTTGAAAACCGTGAAATGCGTATGCAACTGCGGATCAAGCGCGCGGGAACTGTCATGCACAAATGAGGCGGCCACCAAGTTGCCGGTCACACGGTCACGGTTTTCAATGCCATGCTTGCGGATGCGAGTCGCGGCGAAGGTTTCGAGTTCGCGGAACGCGAGTCTGGCGGCTTCCTCATGCGCTTCCATCAATCGCTGGTCGTCCAGCGTGACCGCGAGCACCGAAACCGATTTCGGCGCGGAACAGGTGAAGTCATAAAACACCCGGCGCTGGCCTTCCTTCTGGCTCCGCTGCGTCAGCCGTTCGCCATCGTTTGGATTTTGATTTTCGCAGAGCGCATGAAACTGGTCGCGCGTGACTTCAACCGTTAATCCCAAGCGTTTCGCACCCGCGCCGATCCACTGGCCGGGACGGATTTCACCGGCGGCGTAGTAATCGTTCTGCGCCAGATGCTCGTCGAAATACTTCTCGGCATCCGTCAGATTTTTATGCGCTACGGCAGTGAACATAGAACCGATTTTAACTATTTTTCAAAAGACAAAGTTCATTTTCCGAACAAAGTGTTTTTTCGTTTGAACTGTTAATCCGGCCACCAAAGTGAAATGCTGCCCGAAGACAAACCGGCAAAAGTTTCAAAATGAAACAAAATGCGGTTGTGAATTTCCGTCCGTAGTGGCCGATGGAAGCCACCGGAAAATGAGAATGGTTTCGTAGCGGCCACCCGCCAAAAACAATTCTGGCATCCATCCGATTTTTATGGGCGACAACCGTGGACGTGGAAGGTTTCAGTTCTTCCAACCGCGCCACTGGCCTTGCCCTTGCATGGTTTTGACTCTTGTTATTCATCGTCAATTGACAAGTTTGGCAGAAAATTTCAACGGCTTGGCGCAAGGTTTGCACAAAATACTACCAGCTAATTCCGGCGGAACCCTTGATAAATTGCGTTTTTCTGGTAATAAATCCTTACAGCGAAAAAATGATTTGAGGGAAACCGCCCTCGCTGCCGCCTCTGCCCGCGAATCTCGCATTGGCGGAATTTCGCCTTTACCGTCCGCCCGCCGCCGGCCATGTTTTGATTCATGTTTTTCATCGTCATTTGCAGAGTTTGGCAGGAAACTTTGCCTGTCTGGTGTATCAGGGGCACAATATTTTACAGGTGAAATCCGGGTCAAACCCTTGACAAATGAGGTTTTTTAGGTAATAAATCCTTACCATGATAAAAACGATGACCATGACCCTGACCAGCAAACGCCAGACGGTGTTTCCGCTGGCGTGGTGTGAACGGGAAGGGTTGGAGCGCGGCGGTCCCCTGAACGTGTTTGACCTGGGCAAGGACGGCCTGTTGATCCGTCCCATCAAGCCTCCCGGACGAGAGGCCGTCCGAAAACTTTTGAGGCAAACACCCGTCGGCAAACATTCCCCTCGTCAGGCGGCAGCCATTGTCAATCAGGCATTGCGCCAGGTGCGTGATGAATCTGGCCGTCATTGACACCGGTGTTTTCGTGGCGGGCGTCTTCTGGCGTCACGAGCCGCGCCTTTGCCTCAAGGCATGGTTGTGCGGCATAATAACGCCAGTGATGACCGAAGAAATTCTGGCCGAATACGAGGCGGTTTTGGAACGGGTGAAACAGGAGCAGCCCTTCACCACGGATACCTCGCTCTGGTTGAATACCCTGCGAACGTCAGCCTTGTGGGTTACGCCGATCCCGTTTCAAGAAAAAGTGTGCTGCGACCCCAAGGACAACAAATTCATTGAGGCGGCTTTGGGCGAGCGGGAATGCTGCTCGATCATTGCCCGCGACCGGGATTTGACGGTGTTGGAAAAACCTTTCGGCATTGACATCTACACGCCGCGCATATGGTTGGGCACGTTGACCCGGCCGCAGAGAAAACGATTGCGCGGCTAGGATGCCGGGCAATGTCTGGCCATCCGTGAAAAAAATATCGTTCAGTGCAGTAAAAAGACAGAAAGCGCAAAGTCGCATGGCGGCTCGGCGTAAGGCTCGCCGGAGTCCAGCAGCGGCATTGCAAAAGCGCACTTCATTGGTGGGCGACGTAGCGAAATGGCGCATCACCAATTTCAAGGAGGTTGCCCGCGCAATTGCCCAATGGAAGAAACCGCACTGGCAGCAGGGTTAAGCCCGGCGATTTGACTGGCCGGCTTGCTTCCAGGTTTCAGCAACCGGCCAGACAAATCGCCGCATCCGACCGAACCTATACGGCGGCGCACTCAACGGGCATTTCTAAAATCCCGCGACTCCACAAAGATGTTCCGCGCTCCTATTTCAGAAATGCCCGTTCAGTGCGAATGGCA
>Ga0182012_10003308_pt1 | contig 17215 bp, 23 predicted proteins | sample 612S2SmetaG_FD_120486 | JGI IMG/M metagenome (GOLD analysis project Ga0182012, IMG submission 120486) | Permafrost microbial communities from Stordalen Mire, Sweden - 612S2S metaG | ecosystem: Environmental > Terrestrial > Soil > Wetlands > Permafrost | place: Sweden: Stordalen | collected...
AACGCGAGGCGGAGCGCTTCCAGGCACGATACAAGGCAGCAGAGAACCGTGAGAAGCGTCTGAAGCAGATGCTCGTCTGGTTCATGATCTCGCGGAACACGCCGAAGTTGCGGGGTTCCCTGAACACGATCAGCCTGCAGGTCAACAGCGCGCCGTCGCTGACAATCCAGGAGACTACGCACATTCCCGACAGCTTCTATCGGGCGAAGGTGGAACTCACCTGGCCCGAGTGGCGTGAGATCGTGGAGTCGCTTCCTCCGAGCCCGCTCCGCGACCGCCTCGGGGCCGCAGACGGCAAGATTGTGCAGAAGGACCTCCAACGGGGGATTCTGTCCGATGCCTTGGCGCGAGGCGAAACGATCACGGGGGTGTCGCTGGTAAAAGGGCACCACGTTCGGCTACGCTGAGGGCATATTGGAGATGTTCAACGTCAGCGTGGTTCAGTCCGAACCGAGGGTGAAATGTTGGAAGGAGCTGCTCAGTAGGCTGCGCACCTTGTTTCCGTGGGAGACGGAAGCAGGTGCTTCCAAAGGTCCGTAATCGTCGTGGCTACGCGTGGGAATAAGGCGCTAGCCGCTGCACGGCACCGTGTTGCGTAAAACCAGTCGCAAACGCGTTTATCGTTCACCATGCGCGGCAGCGCTAGAATAGCCTGTGAATCAGCAACTTGGCGATGCGAGCGCCTTCGACCTTTCCTCTGCACACAGGTGGCACGCTTCTGAAGCCAAATACGACTGAGGTCCGGACGAACGCGGATGACCACCAGTCAGTCAGAGCTGGTAGCAGCGAAATTGATTCGAGCCGCCGACCGTTTGCTCCGGAGAGAAAGGGTCAATGTGTATCTTATTGAGTTCTATAGCTGCGATGACCGCGTTTAGGGCGAATAGGTGGCGAATCAAGGCGGCTGTTGATGAAAGGTTGATGAAAAGTTTTTCGGGAAGCCGCTTTTTCAAAATAACCTCTTCGACTCCCTCCTCCTGGGGCCGACGGGCCCGCCTCTCACGAAGACTAAATCCAGGTGCAGTTACCATAGGGTGTCCGCTTGGCGATGGTGGCGACACCATTCTCCGCTGCCTGCCCACACTCCCCCCCAAGAACCTCCACCCATTAGCAAGGACAAGAACGTTCCAGAACTTTTTGGGCGGCGGTGTTGGCGCGACCGAACTTTCTCAGTTGGCGGCGACAATTCTCGGAATTTCAGCTTCTGGCGGGCCCACCAGTCGTTGACTCGTAGTACTCGAACTCTGTGGGATTCTTCGAGCCGCCTGCTTTCCGGGAGCACCGAACCCTCCTTCCACGGCTTGGCCATGGTAAGGATTTTCTTTGGCCGGGTTGATCGACCGTGCCTGCTCGGATGAGACAAACAGAATGAGGCAGCTACCGCACCGATGCGCCAGGTCTCAAATGCGGTCCGCGCCCCCAACCTGGCGTTGCGTTTTGGCGGAATTTCCGACCCCTCGGCCGAGCGAGGACGGGCGCAAGAGTTCCCCTACGGCGTGCAGTGCCCCATTGCTGCCGAGGGGGGCATGCATTCTCGGATTATCCAGGCCAGTGCGGCTCTCGCCGGATGTCAACCGACATTGGCCGACGGCCAGACCGCAACGAGGTTCGTGATAGATCTTTAAAGATTCAGCGTAGTCGACGTTTGGGAACCTTCGTCGGTGTCTTTGGTTGACGGAGAGAAGAACGCCTCCGTCGCCATTATCAGCGTTGGCTTGCACTTTAGGGGGCACTAATTCTCGGAATTTCCCAACGCTGCAAGGGGCTGCTGCCAACGGAGCTCGTCGACCGACCAAATACGTCAGTCCCGCCATGGACACCCCGTGACGTTAGATTAGACCTTGGTGGATTCAGCGGTCCGGTGCTCCGCGGCCATCGCTGCTGTTCGCACACGCCTGCGCCTCTCGCTTAACCACTCAAGCCAGCTTTGCACACCGTCGCGAGTGAGGCAGGAGACCTTGACGATTTCCATTTCGTTGTGAATACGCCGGGCGTTCTCTTCGGCCGCCGCGAGTTGAAACGGGACGTGCATCAGTAGATCAAGCTTGGTCAACACCAATAGGTTGGACTTAAAAAAGATAGAAGGATACTTGAGCGGTTTGTCTTCCCCTTCGGTAACGCTCAGAAGGACGATTTTCTCTTTTTCCCCGAGATCGTAGCTCGACGGACAAACGAGGTTACCGACATTTTCGATCAACAGCAGATCGATATCTTCCAGACTCCAGTCCGCGAGTGCTCTTTCGATCATTCGAGCGTCCAAATGACAGGTCCCTCCAGTCGTGATTTGCTTCACGGGAAAGCCGAAGCGTGCCAGTCTCTTGGCATCGTTTTCCGTTTGGATGTCGCCAGTGAGAACCGCGACGCGCTCCGCCGGGGCAAAGCTCTCCAGTGTACGTTCCAAGAGAGTCGTCTTGCCCGAGCCGGGTGAACTGATCAGATTCAAGCAGAGCACGTTGTGCCTGGCGAACTGTGTTCGCAACTCGCCCGCTATGCGGTCATTTTCATTGAGCACTTTACGTTCGACCGGTATCCGCTCCATCGTCGACCTCCAGGTAAGCAAACTCCAGTTCATCGCCGCCAACTAAGTGGGAATCCGCGCCGCCGCACATCGGACACGCGGAGCCCTCTACGGGTGCATCGAATAAACAGCCACAGATCGCGCACCGATCTTTGTGCTGTGAATACTCGATCTCCAGAATCAGGGGCTCGAACTCCGTCCCGCGGACAAGCGCCTCAAAGCAGAAGCCCAGCGAGTCTGGGTCCACGCCCGCCATTGCGCCGATCCGCAAGCCGACTTTGCAGATGTGTGCGTTCGGGAAACGCCTGGCTTCCACTTGGACCGCATCCAGGACCGAACTGGCAATTCCCATCTCGTGCATTATCGAAGGTTCCCTTACGCTGGCGCGCCCCCAGCCGACCTTGCTTCAGACTGCTCCGAACACGCAGCCACGGCCTTGCCAGCCGATTTGAACTACCTTCCCTCCGTCGACTAGCACTGGAATCGTGCGATGCCCACCAGCAAGGGCAGACAAGCGCTCGCGAGCCGCCGGGTCTACTTCGACGTCGAACTCGACGAAATCGCTTCTTTTCCACTCAAGCCAGTCCCGCATGTCTCGCGTGAAGGGGCATCCCGCCGTTCCATAGAGCTCAAGCATCGTCGCGGTCCAAACGATCGAGAGTTTCGCAAATGACGTGGTAAATCGAGGCTTGGACCTCTTGTATCCGTGGAATGTAGTCGGAGCGGACAACGAGGGTGAAATCCGCCAACCCTCGACGCCGGATTTCACCTCCGTCGTCACCCAGGAGGGCAACCGTCAGGATGTGCCTTTTGCGCGCTTCTTCGAGTGCCAGGATGACGTTCCGCGATCCGCCGCTGGTAGAAATGCCGACAGCCACGTCAGGTGTTCTCGCCTGAGCGATCAGTTGCCGAAGGAAGATCAACTCAGTCCCGACATCGTTCGCGATGGCGCTGATATTGGCCGGTTCCATCGAAAGAGAGACCGCAGGAACGGAACGGCAGCCGGGTGGCGGAGAAACGCAGTCGATGGCCCAGTCGTTAGCATCGGTGGCTGATCCGCCATTGCCGAAAATAATCAATTTGCCGCCACGCTTTATGCGTTCAAACATTGCCAGGGCAGCAGCGCCAATTTGTTGCGCTTCTTCTCGAGCTACTCGCGCGCGAAGGGCGGCGTCAACTGCCACCTTTGACAAAATGGAAACGGCCACCTCGGCGAGCAGTCCGTCTGTCTGCTGCTGGTGTGGGCCTAGAAAAGGATAGAGGAACGCCGCGTCTCCCACCTCGTGGCCCAGTTCGCGGTGCTCCAGAAAAACGTGAACAGTCTCCCAGAGCGTGTGGTATAGAATCTCGATCAATTCCTGGTGGATGAACGGGTCGGCTGTAGGAAGATTTGCGGCATAGGAACCCACTGCTCCAGGCAGGGCGAATGTCATGCCCTGTCTGGCGGCCGCCCAATCGAGCGCCGCGGATACTTCGGGATCGCCTTCCGGCGGTCCAAATCCCATAACGATATCGTCCGGAGAAATGATGGATTCCAACCACGGTCTAAAGGCCAGAGACAGGTCCAAAGCCGGTAGGGCGCGTTTGCCGACAATGACCGGGTGAACGAATTCCACTGAAACATGTTGTGCGTCGGTGGCGCACGGTCCGCGGCCGAAGGCCAGCAAACGTCCGCCGCGCCGAAAGCGATCCGCCATCTCGCGGCTGGCGCACGCCAGACGATGCGCTTCGCGGGCAAAGAACGAGCCGGCGATCTCGTTCCGCGCCATGAGACGCCGTTCCACGTGGGTTGCCAATTCGCACGCAGTGACCATGCTTCGTTCTCTCTCGATTCGAACCATCAGCAAATCCGAGGCAGGGGATCGCCGACGAGCATGTCGACAATCCGGCTGCCGCCGTATGAATTAGCCACGAGAACCGATCCTGCCGGCCGCTCTCGTACATCGCCGACGATGCGCGCTTCCTCACAACCAGGCACCTTGCGGAGTGCCTCGACTGCGGCATCGGCGAACTCCGGAGCGACTACCGCCAGGAATTGGCCTTCGTTCGCGATGTGTAGCGGGTCCAAGCCTAGCAATTCGCAAGCCCCGCGCACGGCATCGCGCACGGGGATGAGGTCCTCCGATACAACGACGCCGAGGCCACAATCCCTAGCAAGCTCGTTCAGGGCAGTGGCAACCCCGCCACGTGTGGGGTCGCGCATCCACCGGATGCCGGGCGCGGCGGCCAGCGCGACAGCCTCGACAAAAGGGAAAACGGAACGCGTGTCAGAGCGGATGTCGCTTTCCAATGCGAGATCGCCACGCGCCAGCAAGATGGTGACGCCGTGGTCGCCAATCCAGCCGGAAAGCAGGATCTTGTCGCCGGGTCGAACGGATTTTGGATCGATTTCGACTCCGGGTAGAAAACTGCCCACAGCAGTCGTCGTGATGTACATGCCATCTGCCTTGCCGTGCTCGACGACTTTCGTGTCCCCACCGGCGATCCGGACATCCGCTTTTCGCGCTGCGTCGGCCATCGCCTGAATCTCGGCTTGCAAGATTGAAGTGGGAAGCCCCGCCTCGAGTACAAACGTCACCACCATGGCTTCTGCCCTCGCGCCCGAAACCGCAAGGTCGTTTACAGTGCCATTGACAGCAAGTTCCCCGATGGAACCGCCCGGAAAGGTCAGGGGAGTAACGACAAAGGCGTCCGTGGTAAGGGCCAGACGCGCACCGTCGATCGTCACGCGCGCCGCGTCCGAGAGCGGCTCGCAGCGCGGACCAAACAACATGGGAGCGAACAGGCCTTCGATCAGGCGGCGGCTCGCGCTGCCCCCAGCACCGTGCGCCATTTCGATTTGTGGGTCGCGAAAGCGGACCCTGGGTGCGGCGCCCTCGCCCCGGCTCTCGTTAGCGCGCCCGCTCAGGCTAGCGTGCAAAGGCTGTTCTCCTTCGGGTTCTTCCGGAGTTCGTAGTTGTAGTAGGCGGCGCATGATCCTTCCGAGGACACCATTAGCGATCCCACCGGATTGTCCGGCGTGCATTCCCGGCTAAACAGTTTGCATTGCGATGGTTTCAAGACTCCCTTCAGTACCTCACCGCACTGCGCGGCCTTGGGATCGGTGACGCTGATCCCAGGGACCTGGAAGCGCTGCTCGGCATCCCATTCCGCAAAGGACTCGCGAATGCGCAGCGCCGACTGGGAGATAAAGCCCAGGCCTCGCCATTCGAAGTACGGGCGTAGCTGAAAAACATCGGCCATCCATCTGAGTGCGGCGCCATTCCCTTCCCAGGGGACGACGCGCTTGTACTGGTTTTCCACCTTCGCTTCGCCTTTCTGAAGCTGGGAAAGGATCATCGCGATCGATTGCAGAAGGTCGAGGGGTTCGAAGCCGGACACAACAATCGGTTTGCCTTCATTGCGGGCAACCCACTCGTAGGGCCGGCAGCCGATGACGGTGGAGACGTGTCCGGGACCGATGAAGCCGTCGATCCGCATGTCGGGGGAATCGAGAATAGCGCGGATGGCGGGGATGATCGTCACGTGGTTGCAAAACACCGAGAAATTATGCAGGCGCTCGGCCTTGGCGCGTAACAAAGTGAGCGCGGTTGAGGGAGCCGTGGTTTCAAAGCCGATGGCAAAGAACATCACATGCTTGCCGGGGTTCGATTGGGCAAGCTTGATCGCATCGGACGGCGAATAGATGACCCGCACGTTCATTCCCCGCGCCTTGTGCTCAAGCGGGCTCCCGTGGGTTCCGGGAACCCGCATCATGTCGCCAAAAGCCGCGAAGATAACGTCAGGCTGCGCAGCGATAGCCAACCCATCGTCGATGCGTCCCATAGGAAGAACACAGACTGGACAACCCGGTCCGTGAATCAGCTCGATATTGGCAGGGAGCAAGTCCTTCAAACCGAAACGGTAGATGGCGTGGGTGTGGCCGCCGCAGACTTCCATCAGCCGGTACTGCCGCTGGGGGTCGGCGAGACGGCAGATCTCGTCAACGGCTTTGGCGATCAGTTGAGGGTTCCGGAATTCGTCCAGGTACTTCATGTCACCCTCGATTGATCATAGGATTCCGTGCCACGCTCGCCGAGGATTTCAAGCGCGTGCAAGTGGCCGAGGGCATCGTCTTCGGTGATTTTGCTCAGACCAAACCCCACGTGAGTCAAGATCCAATCGCCGGGCGCAAGTTGTTCGTCCTGGATAAGCATCAGGTCCACCTGGCGCGTCACGCCCGCGACGTCAACCAGCGCGGAATGGGCGCTCTCCGACACCTCAACGATCTTTCCCGGAATTGCCGAGCAGGTACGACAAGTGTCATCGGACTCCATAGGTGCCTGCACTAGAAGTCCTCGCCGTCGGGTCCCATCTCCTCCTGGAGCAGCCCCATCGACTCCAGTAGTTTGTAGCTTCGCTCCGCTTCCTCCCGATCGACGCGGCTGATGGCGAAGCCCACGTGCACCAGCACGTAATCCCCGATTGACGCTTCAGGAACAAGATCGAGGCAGGTCTGGCGACTAACGCCCCCGAACTCCACTCGACCGATCCGAATCCCGTTTTGCTCTTCGCTGCTGGCAATCTTCCCGGGAATAGCCAGGCACATGTTTCTAGTCCCCCTCGTATGAAATCGCTATTGCGGATGAACACACTTCAAGGCTGGACTCCGGCGACTCATTCCACAACCTCAACTGCGCCACAGCAGCATCCACCAACCCCGTAAGCGCCGCCTCTACTTCCGAAGACAAAGATGTACTCCAGTCCGTGTTGGCGGGCTGGACGCCGAGCACAACGATATCCTGGGGTACGGTCGATATCAGGGCCAGGGCCGCAATCAGATCTGCCACGCCCAGTTGATGAACGCTCAATCCACTCGACGTGCCGAGTAACTCGCTCCCGGTCATCCGAATCGGTGTTCCGGGCGCAGTCCCCGAGTTCACAGCATCCAGAAACAACACGCGAGACGCGTCCGAAACATAGGGCATCAATTCGAGACCGAGCGTCCCTCCATCGAGAATCGTCACCCCCACAGGCACTCTCGGGTCATGCTGCAACAGCCGCGCAGCATGCACGCCAACGCCGTCGTCAGAGAGAATGGTGTTGCCGACGCCAACGACCACAGTGTCCGAAGAAAACCAATTGTCCATGGTCCGGTCTCCGCTCATGCCTTGGCCCTGCCTTGGATGCGCCCACGAGCGTCGACCACGTGGACGGCGCAGGCCAAACACGGATCGAAGGAGTGAATTGTGCGTAGAAGTTCAAGGGGACGCTCCGGATCGGCCACGGGCGTCTTAAGGAGAGCGGCTTCGTATGCGCCGCGCTGACCGTGGGCATCTCGCGGGCCCGCATTCCACGTGGAAGGCACTACCGCCTGGTAATTCTTGATCGCCTGGTTCTCGATCTCCACCCAGTGGCCCAGCGACCCTCGCGGCGCCTCGTAGAAACCGAATCCCCGCGCCGTTTGCGGCCAGGAGGCCGGGTCCCACTTTTGCCCATTATGAATGGCCAGCCTTCCCGTCGATATGTTCTTCCCGAGCTCCTCGATCCATCCAACCAGGCGATCCGAGAGGAGCAGCGTTTCGAGTGCGCGTGCCGCGATACGGCCGAGAGTCGAAAAGAGCGCGGCGGGCGGGGCTTTCAGCTTCGCCAGCGTGGAGTCGACCAGTGTTTTGACATCTGCCTGGCCAGAGGCGTAGGCCACCAGGAACCGCGCCAGCGGGCCCACCTCCATGGCTTTGTCCTGATAGCGAGGGGCTTTGAGCCAGGAATACTTCTGATCCACTTCGAGAAACTCATAAGGAGGTTTGGGGCCGGTGTACTTCGGATTCGTTTCCCCTTCATACGGATGTTTCGCTGTCTGGTTGCCGTCCGAATACTGATACCACGAATGGGCGACGTACTCCGTAATATTCCCTGGATCCACGGGGTAGACCTTGGAAAGGTCGCGATTGAGGATGATGCCTCGAGGCAGGAAGAAATTCGCGGGATCTTTAATGCTGCCCTGCGGGTATGCGCCGTAGGACATGAAATTTCCGAGGCCTTCGCCGCGTTCGAACCAATCGGGGTAGAAGCTGGCTACCGCCAGCACATCCGGGATCAATACCTGACTCACAAACGTCTGTGCGGACTTCGCGACCTCCAATAAGAAATCCATGCGTTCCAGATTCACGGTCGCCCCTGGTTCATTCGGGTCGAGAGACGTGGCCATGCCTCCGACCAGAAAGGTTTGCAGGTGGGGGTTCTTCCCACCGAGAACTGCGTGAATCCGGATGAACTGCTTCTGGAATTGGAGTGCCTCCAGGTAGTGCGCGACGGCCATCAGGTTTGCTTCCGGCGGGAGACGATAGGCTGGATGTCCCCAGTAACCGGAGCCAAAGAGACTCAGTTGGCGGCTGGCTACCAAGGAGCTGATGCGGTCCTGAACCCCCTTGAAATACTTCGCGCTGGATAGCTTCCAGTCGGAGATTGACTGCGCCAACGTCGAGGTCTTCGCCGGGTCCGCCTTCAGGGCCGAGACTACATCCACCCAATCCAAGGCGTGCAGGTGATAGAAGTGCACTACGTGATCTTGAATGGCTTGCGTCGCCGCGATAATGTTACGGACAAGGCGGGCATTGTCGGGAATTTCGATGCCTAAAGCGTCCTCTACCGCGTTGACCGAGGCAAGAGCGTGGACCATGGTGCAGACTCCACAGATCCTCTGTGCCCAGATCCAGGCCTCTCTCGGATCGCGGCCGCGAAGGATCAACTCGATTCCCCGGAACATTGTCCCCGAACTCCAGGCATCGGTTATGACGCCGCCGTCCACCTGGGCCTCAATGCGGAGGTGCCCCTCAATACGCGTCACTGGATCGACTACAATCCGCGCCATGCCGTCCTCCTTATCCTTCCGTACTGCCCAGCTGCTTCACGGTCTCGAATCGGCACCGTCTTCGATCCGATTCTGCCCCAGACCACGTCTTCGGCCGCCTGACGAACCGCCCTACGGCCAATCATCCGCCATCGCCGCAAGATGCCGTCTGCCGAGACGTCCACGCCATCCCGCCACGCCAATGGCAGGCGCCCGGGTTGAGGTAACCGCACGCGGGAACCTCGCCTACGCCGCTGTATCTTCTCTTTCTGCATCGGCGTGATCCGGCGGTGCTGGCGGGCTGCTTTTGATGACAAAGCTGTCAATCAATACAAGGATTCCGAAGATGACGAATCCCCATGCTCCGCGACTGAGGATACCGACGCCGACCGAGATCGACATGAAAGCCACAACCCTCAATGCTCGAGTTCCGTTCATATGCGCTCCCTAAACTGCTCCGTTCTTGCTGTTGTTTTCGCGGCGCAGGTGCGCGCCGCGTTTTCTGTTGTCCCACCGTGGCTCGCCCGGCCTGCCATGCCTGTTGGGGTATACGAATCACTCACATCGACCCTCCCGAATGACACGAGGTGCACGACTGCTCCGCCCACGCGCCGCCGACGTCAACGGGGTGGGTGAAAGTGAGCCCCGTCGAGCCTGTTGCGAACTGGAGGCTCTCGGTCTTACCCTGACGCATAATCTTGTGGCAGGTGTCACAATCGGAGCGAATGACGCTTCCGTCTACACTCTTGTGCTGGCCGTCGTGACAGCGGAAGCAGCCTACGGAATAGAAATGCGTGTCGTTGGTAGGATATGTGTCCCACCGGACTTTCATCGCCGGGAAGAAATACCGGTCATAGATATTCTGGAGGGCAGCGATCGCGCCCTTAATGGTGTCCTGCTTGTCCGCATACACTTGCGGGTAAGTCTTCTGATAATACGTGCGGAGGGCGTGGTCAATACCCGCTTTCGCCTGCTCGTTACCGGCGTACGTCGCCGCAAGAGCGGCAACACCTTGCTGTTTGATAAACGGAAGAGATGAGTCGATGCTTCCCTCGCTCAGCGCCTCGTCTACGCTCCGGTCCGGCGCCTTGAAGATGTGGCTGGGGCGGTTGTGACAGTCCACGCAGTCCATGGTTCGGATCTCACCGGCCGGGGCCGCGGTGGACCCAAGCGGCTGTGAAGAGTATACCTTGGCCGCGCCAGTCAGGGGATTGACCGCGCGCACCCAGGGGATGTTCTGTTTGTCCGCGTCACTTGCGATATATTCCACCTTGCCGGCCACGTGCCAGTGAATTCCCATTCGCGTCGGGTCCGCGGCTGGGCCGCCGCCGACCATGACCAACATGTCGATCTGCCAGCGCGTATTGTGCTCATCGGACAGGAAGTGCGTCTGTTGCACCTCGCGGCTTCCAAAGAATTTTGCCGGCCAGTGGCACTGTTCGCAATTGACCCGTATGGGGCGCAGCGAGGACACGGGCACCGGAATCGGCCGGGGATAGTCGTCCTGGATGGTATCCACAAGTTCCAGCATGCCGCGAGCCTTGGATTCGATGTATCCCGTCGCCCCCGGTCCGACATGACATTGCGCGCATGCCACATGCGCGTGCGGCGATTGACGGTAGGTGGTGTACTCCGGGGTCATGGAGTGACAGACGGCGCCGCAAAATGATACGGCGTCTGTGTAGAGATAGGCCTGACTACTTCCATAAATCGCTGGAACGCATAGCGCCGCGGATCCGAGGGCGACCGCAAGAAGAGCCTTTCTTTCCGCGGGAAGGTTGAGGTCCCACTTGGGATAGCGGGCGAACGCCAGGGGCTTGTGCATTCGCCAGCGGATCCATTGAGCATACATGCCGCCTAAGATGACAGTGACGCCGGCAATTACGAAAATCGGCGGTACGAAGAAGATCACCAGATCGCCATAGGGCTGGGTGAAGGAACCGCCGCCGATTGTGTGATAAGCCGTCAGCACGGCGAACACAAGCACGCCTATGGCGGCAATGCCGGTGCCGGCGTAACTGATCCAGTTGCGATACAGCGCCACCGGGCCGGGGCCGGGCCGGCTCTTGGGTGAGCCACCAGCGGGCTTCGCGCCCGGCGCGGTAAGCGGCAGCAACTGGTGACGCCGGGCAAAGCGCCGGGCCTCCGGGATGGCCGCAATCTCATGCCGGAGCTCGCCGGCTGGCATGAATTTCCATCCGGAGAAGATACTATCGAGCAGTCCGTTTTCTTCCTCGATCGAAACCAGAACCGAAGCGTAGACGTGGAAGATGATGAAAGCGAAGAACACGAACATCAGGAAGTAATGAATCAGGCGAAGATACGCCGGCTCGATGAGGTGGGGCAACCAAGCGATGTATTGGTGCAGGAATGGATTCCCTACCACCTGGCTGTAGAGGAACAGCCCAGTCAGGATTTCGACCAGAATCAGCAGGTAGATGATGAAGTACGATAGTGCTGCCAGAGGGTTGTGGCCGGCCCTGTGGCCTGGGTCGAATCGCATGAACAGGTAGAACTCGAGCATCGAGCCCATACCCTTCCATTGCTCGCGGCGGATGGGTATGTAAGCAGACCACCTGGCCCAGAAATTCCCCTTAAAAAACCAATAAATCCGAAACGCGAATGCCGCGATCAGGACGAAACCTGAGACGACGTGAACGAATCGCATCCTGGCCATCTGAAAAGCGGCCCGGCCTCCCGAAAGCAGAAATGGGCGGTGGATATACAGGCCGGTAAACGCAAGCGACACGAACGCAAAGAAAATCAGCCAGTGAGCGATGCGAACCGGCTTCTCCCAGACATACGTGCGGACCAGCCCGGCTTTCGGAAGGCGGGCTAAGGCCGATGCTGGCGAAACAGGTCTTGGCATGGCAATTTCCTATCTCAGTCCGACTCCACCGGCTGGGCGGGGCCGTCGTCGCGGCATCTCTCCGGCAGTGGTGCGGGCGATTCCGATTCGCAAGGGAGGTTGGGTCATGGCTTCTTTTCCGGTGGACCTTCACGCTCCACCAAGCCGCTCTTTCGGCCGATTTCGGTCGGGCCGCCCCTCGGTTCTTCCCCGTGCGGCTGCATTTGTATTCGCGCCGCGCTGGCGATTCCGTGCAAGCCCAGCGCCGCTGCAACGCCTCCCGTCAAAATCAGGCCGAGTTTCCCGGCGTCGATGTCCACACCGAAGCCCGGCACCGAGGGAAGCCGCTTGTAAAAGGGTGACTTCGTATCCCAGAAACGATGGGAGGCGCAGGCGATACATCCGTGGCCCGATTTTACCGGCCAACTGGTGCCATCGTTCCAGCGGACCGTCGGGCAGTTGTAGGTCGCCTCCGGTCCTTTGCATCCCATCTTATACAGACAATAGCCTTTGCGGTGGCCTTCGTCACCCCACTCCTCCACATACCGGCCGGCATCGTAGTGGGCGCGGCGCTCGCATTGGTCGTGAATGATATCGCCGTAAGCGAACAGCGGCCGGTTGTATTGGTCCAGGGCCGGCATCTCGTGAAAGGTCAGGTAATGCGTCAGAACTGCGGCGGTATTCGCCGGATTGTGCGGACAGCCACCCAAATTGATGACCTTTAAGCCAGGGACAGCCTCCTGCAACCCCACGGCGCCGGTCGGGTTTGGGTTCGATCGAACCAGGCCTCCATCCCACGCGCAGGCGCCCACCGCAATATTCGCGGCCGAATTGGTGCATACATGTTCTGCAATTTCAAGAGCAGTCTTTCCACCGATGGTGCAGTACACCCCACCATCCGCGGTTGGGATGGCGCCTTCCACTACTGCGATGTACTGCCCCTTATGATCCTGGACCACTCGTTCGAGTGCTGCTTCGGCCTGCTTCCCCGCACCCGCCATAATCAGTTCGTGGTATTCCCAGGAGAGAAGATCCAGCACGAACTCAGTGACTGTTGGGTTGCTGGAGCGGAGCATCGATTCCGAATTGCCCGCGCAATCCTGGAACTCGAGCCAAACCAAGACTGGACGAGAGGTCTGACTGAGGGCTTTTTCAACCGCCGATAGATACCGTGGTGGAAGCGCTAGCGTAGCGACCATCAGCTTGCAAAACTTAACGAACTCGCGGCGCGATACTCCGCGGGACTTCAGGGCTTGAGGCAGAGGGTTGCGCACTGCTCTCATATGCAAACCTCACCAGGAATCAAGGTCACGAGCAGCCAGCTATGGCGTTCGTCTCCGCCTTGAGCAAGTTCTCTTAACCGGATGTTCATATTGCTCCGTAAGGCCACCACTCGCGGTCTTCGAGTCGATGATTAAGGAAAATGCTATCGCCCTTGAATAAAGATCGCATAAGGAATCCATAAAGAAAACTGTAAGGAAAAATTAAGCTGGGGGCCTTGCGATGAAACGGGCTAAAGTGTGCCGCCCTGCGGCTAGTCCATTACGGCCGCCGATGCCGCGGACCCGTGCGCCGCCATTAGATGACTCTTCCGCAGCCTTTCGCTACTCTGTGAGGTCAGAGCTGGGATCGCGACGACCCATTTCAATTGGAGGAGGTGCCGAGTGGCCTGTTTGCCGGAGGTGCTGAAAAATGTTCCGTTATTTGCTCTGCTAGACGAGGAGGAGACCGCTGTCCTGGCGGGACAAGTCGAGTTGAAGACGTTCGGTCCACGCCAGCGGATCTACAAGATTGGCGACCAGGGAGGACGAGCCTACGTAATGGTCTCGGGAGCGGTCGAACTCACCACGGTGGATCAAGATCAACAGGAGGTGATCGTGGACCAACCGTCCGCCGGGGAATTCTTCGGATTCGCCTCCATGCTTGAGCAAACACCCCATCAGACAACGGCGCTGGCTCGGGAAGCCACGGTCTGCATCGAAATCGATCGCGAGGACATCATAGTCCTGCTGCAGCGCAAGCCGCTTGCCGGGATGGACATGCTCACAGCGCTGGGGCGCCAGTTCCACGCTTCTCAACAACTGGTTCGGATTCGCTCCTCCCGTGACCCTAACAAGGGTAATTATATAGTTGACAAAATAGCCTAAATCCCTTAAAATTAAAACATGGAACAAGAGCCCACCACACTGCAAGAAGCCATCGTTTATTTCTCGAAACCGGAGAATTGCCGAGACTTTTTGGTGGCGCGGCGCTGGTCGAAAGGTGTCACCTGCCCGAAGTGCGGAAGCGCGAATGTCTTGTTCATGGAGAAGTACAACCGCTGGCATTGCCGGGAAAAACACGACGCCCCGCAGTTCACCTTGAAAACCGGGACCATCATGGAAGACTCCCCCATCGGCTTGGACAAGTGGCTGATGGCCATGTGGCAGATTGTGAACTGCAAGAACGGCATCAGTTCATGTGAAGTTCACCGGGCCATCGGGATCACCCAGAAATCGGCTTGGTTTATGGATCACCGGATTCGGTTCGCTCTCGGCATGACTCCCGGTAACAAACTGTCCGGGCAGGTGGAAGCGGACGAAACCTTCATTGGCGGGAAAGCGCGCAACATGCACTCGCACAAGCGGGCAGCGAAGATTACCGGCACCGGCGGAAAAGACAAGACCGCCGTCATGGGTATTCTTGAGCGCGGTGGCAAGGTTCGCACCAAGGTGGTGGACGACACCAAGAAAAAGACATTGCAAGGCGAAATCCGCGAGCACGTTCTTGCTGGCTCCGCGCTTTTCACCGATGCCCTGAAATCATACGAAGGCCTGGATGAATTTCAGCACGAAGTGGTGGACCACGCGGTCGAGTACGTTCGCGGCGAAGTCCACACGAACGGGCTTGAGAATTTCTGGTCGCTGGTGAAACGCGGTCTGAACGGAACATATATCAGCGTCGAGCCGTTCCACCTGTTCCGCTACCTCGACGAGCAGGCGTTCCGGTACAACAATCGCAAGATGACGGATGACGAGCGCTTCGATATCTTGGTGCGGCGGATCGTTGGCAAGCGGTTGACGTGGGACCAACTCATTGGCAAGGAAGTCGAGCCTGCCAGTCCAGCTAACTAAGAAAGAGCGGGAGAGGCAGCGGCGCGGGAAGCGAAAGCCGCCCGTTTAGGTTATCGCATGGTCGGACCGGAGTTCGCTAGCTGTTTGCTCAAGCTTTGCCGTGCCGAAGAACACTTCAACATCCTCAGTGCTGAAATGATTTTGTGGAAGGACAGCGAGGCTTATAGCATCGCCAGACAGAGTGATGCCGAGGGTAGCCGCTACGCTTTCGTCGTCGAAGTCAAGAAGCCCCCGCCGCTCGATAGATGGTCCCTGATCGCCGGGGACTGTATCCACAATCTCCGCTCGGCTCTCGACGCTCTTATCTACGCTCTCGCTGTTCGCGATAGCGGAAGCAACCCTCCCCCGGTGGAAAGGTCTCTCCAGTTTCCAATCACTGGCTCCGTGGGAGACTTTAACAGATCCCTGGCGATGATTAGGCCCCTTGCGCCCGGAACGCAGACACGAATCGAGAGAGCGCAACCGTACAATCGATGGCACCCGCAACTCCCGCCCCTTCTCTGCCTCCTCAATAAATTCGACAATCTTGACAAGCACCGGCTTCTCAATGTGGTCATCGCCAACGCCGCTCAAGGTCACTTGAGATTCGATTACACCGGTTACGAACTCCCTAGCTTCAAGTTGTTCCACCACTCGGGCGCTATAGAAAGTGGCGCAGAACTCGCGTATGTCATGTTCACCCCGCCTAAGCCTGATGTGAACTGCAAGTACGAGGCAACCATTGTAATATCCATAGCTCATCCCGCCGGGCCATCCGGTCGCACGACGGGAGAACTTATCTATATTTTGGAGGTCCTCATTGAGGAGGTCAGAGGCATCGTTGACCGTATAATCCTGTGACGGCATTTGCAACCTTTCCGCCCGCAGCCAATTCTTGATACACTACGGCTACGTACAGCGGAAAGGCTAAGTGGTGTGTCACCATCGCTGAGCCGGAATGCTATACCGCGTTTCCGTTTTCACCGGACGCCCAGTCAAGCGCCCCGCAACCCATCTGTTGCGCAATCCAAGTATAAGGGAGGATTGCGCGCGGGAAATTGGCCAATTCCTCCAGCGCCCGTGATATGCTTTTCGTGGCAGACTATTTGGCAATAGTCTTCTGGGCTTATGAAAACGGGGTGCCTCGTAGTGCTTGGCGTGTCGATGATGCTGTGTGCGGCGGCATGCACGCGTGGTCCGAAGGGGCTCAGCCGCGCCAGATATACGGCGATTGAGAATGGCCTTCCTGCTCTTGAACGGGCATATGAATATCGGGATTCTGGAGCAATTGCATTCGAGCCGAGAATGCTCGATGCTGAGCACGCGCTAGATGAAGTTCGCGCCTCCGGTTCCAATAATGCCAGCGGCACCTCCGCATGGCTCATTTTCAAGAGCGCGGTGGAATCGCTTCAGATCTACCGGCGAAATCTAGCGGCGCTCATCGAGCGGCAGAACGAATCAGGAACCGCCTTCAAAAAGATCAACGCCGACAGGATGAAAATGAAAGCCGAGATGTCCGAGCAAATGGCGAAGGATATATCCCTGCTCAAGGGGTATCTTTACTGACGAATCGAATAGCCGAACATGAAACCACTTCCCCCACCGCCCGTTCCCGGCAACACTGAAGCCGAACGCATGGACAACGCCGTCCGCAAGATGTTCAGCGTCTCGAAGGAGGACTACCTGAAGGAAGAGGCAAAACGGCTGGCTTCCAGCCGCAAGGGCGCCAAGAAGGCAAGAAAGGCGAAGTGATGGCTGAGGAACCAACACTCACCGAACAGGATGTCAGCTCCGCTTCTATCGAACAGCTGCAAGTTTGGACTGTCACCAAGCGGCCATACAACCAGAGCATTGCCCGGCGAGAATTGGAGCGTCGTGGCATCGCAGCTCCGGCAGCCGACTCCCGGACTCTCCCGCCCCCCTTC
>Ga0182012_10003311_pt1 | contig 17204 bp, 21 predicted proteins | sample 612S2SmetaG_FD_120486 | JGI IMG/M metagenome (GOLD analysis project Ga0182012, IMG submission 120486) | Permafrost microbial communities from Stordalen Mire, Sweden - 612S2S metaG | ecosystem: Environmental > Terrestrial > Soil > Wetlands > Permafrost | place: Sweden: Stordalen | collected...
AACTGGAACACTCCAAGCAAACTTCGCGTTCTCTGAGATTCGGGGAACTTCTAGAGGAACCTCTTGCACGACATGCAAGGGGTTCGGTGAGCAAGTAGCAATCAGACCCCCACGCTTTTCATAGCGTGGCTGAATATCAACGCCGGAGTCTCGTGTCGCTGATCCTGAAGCTCACCCATAAAGCAACGCCTTCAGCAACTCGATTTTGATTCGAGCACCTGGATCTTCGAGGTTTGGGTAGGCGAAGCAAAACCTTTACGCAGCGTAACAACCCGTCCGTGGCGACTTCGTGCCGATCGAGTCCGATGACGCGGGCCCGAATCGAGGAGTCACGCTGAGCACGGTGCCATTCCAGGTGAGAGTGAAGTAGGGCGCTCCCGAGGGCCACGACTGCATGATGGGCGAGCCGTATGGGTTGTGCGTGGCCCACGTGGTACCCGCTCCAGGTGGCTTTCCGTTATCCGAGTAATACGTTACGATCGCTGTTTCCACTGATGAGAAATCGGCTTCGCAGGCTGAGATCTGCGCCTGCGCAACGACATCGCCAGCGCCCTTTGGGATCGACAACGTGGTGGATGAACCACCGGTCCCAGAACTAGTTAGGCCTGTGCCGTTCAAGCTCTCGAGAGTGAGGGCCATCATGATGCCCAGAATCATCACTACCAAGAGAAGTGAGATCAAAGAGAAACCCTTTTCATCGAGGACACGTCGTAGGGAACTACAAGACATGGGCCCGCTTCACTCGTTGTGAATAATTGTACTTCCTTGCTCTTCGCTACCTTCCGCCTGGTGTACGTGTAAGCATGGCTGACATGCACGCGGTTGAACTCGTTTTCGCCATTGGTTGGGCCGTGTTCTGGATCTACTGGCTCGTAGCGGCTTTCTCCATGAAGAGGGGTAACGTCCCTTGGTCCCGTGAACTCCGTATTCGGGCAGTGATCATCGTCTTGGTGATTCTCTTGATCCGTACAGGAGCATTTCGAGGCGGCAACCTCAACTCAAATGCGTTGCGCGCTGGCGTTGGGCTCGTCCTTTTTGCACTTGGTCTGGGATTTGCAATCTGGGCGCGCCTTCATATCGGCCACAACTGGGGCACCCCGATGTCGAAGAAGGATGAACCCGAGTTGGTGACGAGCGGCCCTTACCGGTTGGTTCGTCATCCTATCTACTTCGGCTTCCTACTCGCCGGTGTCGGTACCGCGGTGACGTTGAGTTGGACGTGGCTGATCGCCGTGGCGCTAGTCGGGGTCTACTTCGTCTACAGCGCGACCGTCGAAGAGCGCAACCTGACTGAGCAATTCCCCGTTGCATATCCGGAGTACAGACGCTCCACCAAGATGCTCGTGCCATACATCTTCTAGGCAAAGGGTTGGCTTTCTTGGGTCAACGACGAATGTTCTTGTTACAGGGACCGATCATCGGCCGTTCGTCGGAGTTGGAGGGCCAGGCTAGGCACAAAAAAGGACGCGAGGAAGATCGGCAGAAAACTCTTTCCGGTGCATCGGAAGGCAACGGTTTGGCTCTCGGCAGCGTCGAAGGTCTTAGTTCGGCTGGAGTTTCGACCATTGCGTACTTGCAGAGTGTGATGTCCAACTTCGATTGGAATCTCGATCGTGTCGTTCATTTCGAGCGATCCGGCTTGCTGACCGTCAACGACGATGTCGTACGCGCCTCGTCGAACCTCAACTCCGATTGATTTGTGCGTCAGTTTCAACGTTGCGGCCATTGCTTCACTTCTCTCTTTAGGAAGATACGTTCTTTGAGTCCTCGACTTAGAGTCAACTCAACCCTACCGTTGGACATCTGAGACCCGTCGGTCGATGCGAATCCGCACCCTGTGCGGTCGCTCAGCACCTCTAGGTTTCCCGGCGTCTCTACGTCAGCGCGGAAGCAGATCATCAAAAGCGAGTTTGGTGAACCACTTGCCCGACCCGCAAGTGGTTTCGACATTGCGAAGCCCTCACACGCCACTACTCTGGACGACGGCTTCGACTCGACGATTGTCGTCAGCAATCGTGTGAGCAACGCGAAACCCTGCTTGAATCGGGTGGACGTCCGCGGTGGCGTAGAACGTGGTGAACCATGTCGACTCTGGGTAATGGAAAGAGGGCTGAATGTGCCTGGTGATTCGCCACGCAAGTTTCTCGAGCGATGAGGTTTCGCGGTGACCGATGACGAGCAGCCCTCGCTGAGTGGATCAAGGGGGATGTTGACGTCGCGGTCCACGACCTGGCTCGTCGTCGCCATCGTGGCCTGCGTCGTGCTCTTGAACGTCTGGAACACTTTCAGCTCATCGTCGAAGGCCCCGTCCAGTCCGAATTGGGCCGGTTACGTGTGGCCGAACGCTAAAGCGGTGCAGTTCGTGTCCGCCAGCGTGACGGTGCCTCATCTCAATTGCCACGCGACCCCGAACGCGCGCTCGAGCGCTTGGGTGGGCGTGGGGGGATTCGGCAGTGGTTCGACCTGGCCGTTTCCACAGGCCGGCATAAACATGGACTGCATTCACGGGACTCAGTTCAACTTCACCTGGTGCAGCCACTCGAGCTTCGAAGAGGACTACGTCGAACCGGGCGACTGGGTCTCAGAGTCGGTCTACCGTCAGGGCAGTAACTGGTTCTGCCAAGTCCAAGACGTCACTTCCGGGAGCGACCAGGTGAAGAAGATGAATTACTCGTACCACGGCACGGTCGCCACCACCGAGTGGATCGTCGAGGATCCGACACTCAACTTGAAGAAGAACACGCTCGCCAAGCTGGCCAATTTTCGTACGGTTACCTTTCGGGACCTGAGTATGGGTCCCGCGAAGGTCGCACTGGGAAAGAAGAACTCCAGTCACGAACTCCAAATGCAGGGTTCGTCAGGACCGGTTGAAGCCAGACCGAAGTGGAGTGGATCCGAATTGAAAGTGGTATTTGGTTGACCTGGGTCGCCACAGGACCAGTATGAACGCTGGGACTGCCGAGATGAAGCTCGCTGCGTTGGCGTTCGTCGGTGGCTTTAAGGGTTCGTCACGACGAGCAGGCTCGTCGATACGGGTCGCTCGCTCTTGTGAGAAGGGTGGTTGAGCGTGCGCCCATTGACAAAGAGCGTCGTCGAATTCCCCCCGTCGAGGTCGAGGGCGGTCACGACGCTGATCGACTGAAGCAGAGCGACCAATTGGTGCGCCGTGGCGCCCGACACGCCATCCTTGCCGTCAACGGTCATGATGACGGTTTCACCCGACGCGGTCCAGCCAATGACGGTGCGCGCGTACGGCCTCACCATGTAGATATCAGCCGGATCTATTGGTGCGACCACGCCGTGGTCAAGCAGGATCGGATGTCCTCCGATGTTGTCGCACCCCGCGGTGGAGGTCGTCGTCAAAGTTACGGTGTTGCCCACCAGCAAGGCTGCGAGCGCCGAACCGCTGGGTGTGGAGATATCGACGGTTCCGGCGGTGACCCTCACCGGCGTTGTCGTCTCGCCCGAGAATTCGAGTGAGGTCGTCGTGTTGATGGTCGTGGGGCTCGTTGCGCCACTCACTTGAGTGAACTCATACGTGACCCAACCCGAAGCCGACGGTGTTGGTAGTGCGTAGGGAGAGGTAAAGAGAAGTGTCCCAGAAAGCGGGAGGTGGACATTAGCGTAGGACATGGGCAATTCCTGGTTGATCGCCGTGATCGGAACGTTGACTCCGTTGACGTTGACGGTGCTACTCCAATTGAGTCCTTCGCTGACGGTTTGCGCGTCGAGATCGACCTGTTGATGTGCAACTTCAGGGGTATGAAGCAGGACGCAGTTTTGAATGATCGCACCAACTTCGTCGCCAGGGTCGGGCTGTCCCGTTGGAAGCAAGTCAAAGAAGTCACCGTTGACCGCCGCCACGCAACCCGGTGCGGTTCGGCACATGGTGCTGGGAGTTTGCTCACCCCCGTCGATGGCGTGATGGGCCAGTCCAACTTGAACGGCGTACTGGGCCGCACTGAAGGCGAGGACGTGGACCGCCGTTGACACACCAAACTTGCGACCGTTGATCTGGTATGTCTCAAGCCCATTTGCAATGTTCGCAGCCAAAGCTTGTGGTTCGACTTTCACTGGATCGCGGCGCAACGGGAGCGCAGCGCCGGTCGTCGATACGACACAGATGGCGGCAATAATGACACTGGCGGTTGCCGCTGCGCGGAAACCATGACGACGCGCGATTGAAAGTGAGTGGCCCCTTGACCTCGGACGCCCACGAAAAGAAGGAGCTTGCGTTGGCTGTATCACGTCTTCAGGCTATGGCAGCGGGAGCCCATTGTCAGCCGTTGACTGACAAACTGCATTTCCTAAACACGGTGGTAGTACCGGGTCACAGCGCGGAGGCCGTTTCGCAAGCAGTGGGGCCTCGCACATTTAATTTGGATACATCGTGAGGGTTCTCGACGGTGGGACGTCAACAATCTCCGACTGGCGACGAGTTCGGTGGAAAGTAGACCTAAAATTGGGATTATAGGAGGCTTCGGTTGAATTGTGTATCCAAGTTCACGCGCATTTTGGCAATAGCCGTGGGCGTGGTCGCTTTCTCATGCTCATCAGCGGGCATCTTTGTCGGGTCCTCAATCGCTGGATCTGCGACAGTGGCTGACTGTTCATCCGGAGTGCTATCACTGAAGGTCGGCTTCTCTCAGGCGTCGGCGGGAAACGAAGGCACGCCCGTCGCAATAACCAACAATGGGTCGTCAGCGTGCACGTTGGCTGGCTACCCATCAGCGGTCGCACATACCGAGTCGGCGAGTCCCCGCCCGGTCTCTTTTGTACGCAGACCTCGTTCACTGATCTACGTTGCTGCTCCAGTCAGAACCGTTGTCTTGGCACCGAAGGGTACGGCCTCTTTCGGCATCTCGTATGTGGACGGTCGAGATCAGCAATACGGACAAGGTAAGCGTTGTTCGATGAACTACGTCACGATTCAACTGCCCCGAATCGCTCCTGCCCGAAAATTCAGAGTCGCTTTTAGGAGTGGGTCGGATGGATTTGGTGGAGCGATAAATGAATGCTTCGCCGATTTCGAGTTTGGACTCACACCCATTGTCAAAGGTTCTACTCCGCCGGGCCCCTAACACGTGTGAAGTCAATTGACCGACCTACACATTCTCCGACTGGCGGATAACTCAGTGGGATCGAGATCTTGTGAAAGTTGACTGGCTATTTGTCCAATTCAGCCAACACTTCACCGATAATCTTGGTCATCTTGTGCGCGGGGAGTGGCTCGCCCCCTTCGGCCTTCGCCACTTCATCAGAGAATGCTTCGACCGCGTGAGTCCCGCCGATCAACACCAGTCTCAGCGCCTCGCCGCTCGCTTGAGAGTCGCTCACGTGTTTCAGCGCGCCCACCACGTCGTGGTTGGGTGACTCAGCGACCGCGTGTACGACCTTCATCGCTTCCTCTCGTCCACTCGCAGTCGAGACGGCGGGGGCGCGATCAGGATTCTGTTGAAGATCCCATTCCGCGAGGGCCTCGCTGTAGCCACCTTCACCGGGATGCAATAGGCGAGTCGTCGGTTCAGCGGCCGCTGCAGCGCCGTCACCGGCCGGGGCTTCGACTGCGTCGTCGCTATCGTGATGTCGGCCCTCAGGAATAGGTACCACCAGGCTTCCGTCGGGATTTCGGATGATCTCCATGTCGTCTCCTTTTCGGCGCCGCTGCGCGCCCGTTGCTTCCAACCTAGAGGGTTCGTCTCAACGGCAAGCGCTACCGTGATCGCCATTCAGTTGAAGTTCATTGGCTTCTAGGATCGAAATTGTCTGCATCAGAGGACCAACGAGAATGCAACGAAACCTTGCTTTGGGAGATAGGTAAAGAACCTACCCGGTTAGTCAATTCGGACTGCGGACGATCGATTGTACGCTCGAAATGTGAGTAGGAAAACACACGTCGTGGTAATTGTGCTGGCGGGAGCGGTTGCGCTCGCGGCGGCCGGCATGACGGAAATGCCACCTTGCAGTGTCGGCTCTGTTAGGTCTTGTTGGTTCGGACCGTGGCCCACATCCACCAATCACGCGTCGAAGGGTCAGCCGCGTCCCACGCTTTAGCCGCCAAGCGTGACGTCTTGATCCTGGTACCACGCCAATGCTTTGTGGAACTGGTCAAGTGTGAAGTCCGGCCAGAGTTCGTCGACCACGTAAAAGTCTGCGTAGACAGATTGGATGGGCAAGAAGCCGCTGAGTCGCCGCCCGCCGCCCCAACGCACGATGAGATCGATCCTCGAGATATCGGCGGACGCGATACCGTCGGCGACGTTGTCGCGTTTACTTGCGTCGCCGTTCTTGAGAGCGTGGTTAAGATCCCAGTTCCAGCCGTAGTTCACGAGGAAATTAACTTTGATGCGACCTTCACCGAATCGTGTTCGTTGCGTGAATCGCTTGAGTTCTTCGGGAAAGAGTGCTGACTGGGTGTTACCCACCACGAGCAGATCCGCGTCTCTCTTTTCCAATTCGGCCACGGCCTTCACACAGGCGTTGCGAAAAGCTTCAATCTGAGCACCGGGACGTTTCGTATTGTCAACGGTAAATCCGTAGAAGGTGATTTCTGGGATACCCAACGCCAGGCACTCGTTGTACATCTCCAGACCCGGCTGAAGTCCGAAGTGATAGCCCTCTTGTTTTTCAAAACCTTGACCTTGAGCCCAACGTCGGTTGCCGTCAGGAATAATGCCCACGTGCTGGGGCAGACGCTTTACGTTGCCATCGCGTGAGCTCCCAGACGCAGTATTTCTCATCATGAAGTGATTGTACGACACGGTGCTATCCGAGATTCTCTGGCTGGCGGCACTGCGAGTCCCTCGATGGCGTTCTCGGGTGCTTCAGAACGCAAGCCTTAATTGACGTATATTCCACCGTGCGCCGGCGACTTAATTTGCAGGTGTCGGTTCACAATCGTGGTTTGGCGAGACAGTCATTCCCACCGTCCTTTTGTCCGATCGGGGAGTTTCAAAGACTTGGCTCTACGCCGCGAATGACTCGCGCTCATCTAGGAACGACCACCAAGCGCCACCAATGAGAGTCGCGGCCGTCTCGACTTCTTCGACATCCGGATTTAGTGCCTCGAGGGCTTCAAGAGTCCACCGCGCATGGTCACCCTCGACTGACCCGTGTACCGACCAGAAGGCAACCGCCTCGCTGCCAGCGTTGTAGTGCTGGATGAGGCTCACGGCTTTCGAGTCCGCGATTGCCGCGCCCTGACTTTCGTAGGCCCACAGACCCGCGAGTGATGATGCAGAACCACGCTCCAACAGTTGGGAATACGAATCCACTAGGTGTCGCGTGGCCGGCGAGATTTCCGGATTAGAGGCGTCATAGGAGTAAGCGAACTCCTCGAAGAGTTCCAAGTGGCTCGGGGGCGACACCTCGTCCTCAAGGTTCGCCATTACGGAGTTACGAATTGGCCCCTCGGGCAATTTCTCGCTCAGGGTCTCGAGGAACGTCGGCAGCATTGTCTCGAAGAAGCGATACTGCTCGGCGTAGTGCGTCAATTCGTCCCGGCTCAGCTCTCCCGCTTCCCAGCGTCGATAGAAGGGATGGTTGAGCAACTGGTAGTGCTCTAGGGCTGTGCTCATGGTCGTTTCGAGTTGGACTGTCATGCAGTGAAAATATCACTTCGCAAAAGTCAGCAATTACCGAGACGGACCGACTTTGTTGGTTGCGACACCAAAAGAAGGGGGTATACGTTCTCGCATCTGTTCCATCGAACGGAGCACCAACCTTCCCACGAATGATTACTCTCTGACTGCCACGGTTGCTAGATAGTAAAAGTGCTTCCGGGTATCGCGACCGTGATGGGACCACTGAAGAACTCGGCCGCCCGCTCTATGGCATGTTGCGGTTCGAGGGATCGTGAAATGTGGGTGAGCATCAAACGCTGAACGTGCGCCGCGGTGGCCATTTGACCGGCTTGCTCGGGAGCGCAGTGAATCGTCCCTTTTCTATCCGCCAGTTCGTCGCTACCGACCTCGCACAGCAAGAGATCTACTCCGTCCGCTAGTTCTACTAATTCCTGACATGGTCCCGTGTCGCCCGAGTACGCCATTGAACGATTCGCCGCTTCAACTCGCAATCCATACGAGTCAATGTTGTGCTGAAGAAGTTGACTGCGAAGGGTGATTTCGCCAACACGGTCAATGTCATTGATACCTATCTCGTGCACATCAAAAAAATCACTCATGGTGTGAATTTCATTGCTGGCCACGAATGACGAAACTCGTTGTGGCCACCCAGGTGGCCCGGCCACTGGAAGTTTCCGATTACGAGTGATGGAACCAAAGGCGTAGGCGTAGAAGACGATTGGCATGTCACTAAAATGATCCGCATGCAGATGACTTATCCATATTGCACTTAGTTCTTCCAAGGCGACATATCGCTGCAGTTCAGCGAATGTCCCGGTACCTGCGTCAATACACAGGCTGTCGTTTCCTAAAAGTAATAAGTAGCCGGAGCATGGATTACCTGGCGTTGGGAACGGAGTCGCAGTTCCGAGTACGGAAAGGGTTGGGCCGTTCACTAGACAATTGTTGCACAGGAATTTGAATGACGTAAGGAGAAGCGAAGGATCGGAGCACTTTCTTTAGCGGATTCAATCAGGGGTCACCCAGTTTGCGACTGAGGCCGCCGCAAGAGACCCGGAACCCTTCATTCGAAACGTAACAATGGCGAGTTGCGTTTGGTTTCGGAGACGCACTTCTATCTAACTTCGCGTTGAGCAGTGAGCGCGATTGGCTTCACCGCTTGGAACCTAACAGCGAATTCATTGGTGTCGATTGCGATGTTCGGGTATCCAGCTTCCTCTAGGCGACGAAGCAGATTAGTAGGATCGACGGGCACGTAGGTGTCGCCGATATGCAGCGCACGCAGTTCATCGCTGGCGAGGCTGTCTTGACCGACCAGTACCCCGCCGGGTTGGAGGACTCGGCAAAGTTCCGCGAACAGGGCATCTTGCCGTTCAACACTCGGTAGATGGTGCAACATGGTCAGACACACGGCGCCACTGAAGCGATCGTCTTCCAAAGATGTACATGTCGCATCACCATGGACAACATCGACGTTTGTGCCTGCGTATCGCTGCGCAAGCGCGGCGGCGAGGTCGTCATCTAGTTCAACCGCGGTCAATCGCTGGACCTGGGAACGCAGCACTTCGGTGGTGAGTCCCGGACCGGGCCCGACCTCGATTACGTCATCGCCGAGTTCGACGGACTCTAGTACCCATGGGATGATCCACCGCTCAATAGCCTCGGCCCACTCGGCGCTCGAACACATTTTCAGGTGCATCTCGTTCATTAGATCCCAATCATTGACAAAAGCGAAATGCAGAAGTAGTTCATCACATATAAGTCATCATTGCCCTACCTGACGGGTGTGATGGTCTTAAGCCATGAAAACAAGAAGTGACATTCAATCGTGCCAGTAGCCGACGAACAGAAACGGAGTACCGGTTCAATATCGACGGCGCGACGTGATACGTCTATCGCCTTGCACTGGCATTTCAACTATTCCTATACGAGCCCGCTGAACGGCAGGGCATTAGCCTTCAGTCGGAGGTTTGCCGTGGGCGCTTGGCCAGATTGGAATGGAATCACGAACCTTCCGGCATCTGCCACGGCGGTAATTGCTTCGACAACTCTTGCAGCGGCGGCTGCTTGGATGCCATGGGCGACATTCAGAGGTGAAGCACATAATGTCACCATCAGGTTTTCTGGCGGCTCTCTCACCGATTTCATCCTTTTTCCGGCGATTGGCGTAATTCTTTTCTCGTTGGCGACGATGCGTTGGCCAGTGCGCTCAGTTCAGCTGGTGCGGCTGATTCTGGCTGGGGTGACTCTGGCCTTGGTGGTAGTTCTGGCACTTCGTTCAATTTCTTCAGCCAATGCAGTTTCACAAGTCGGCTATTCGGTCACTTCATGGTCAATTGGTTCAGTCATAGGTGTGGTTGCGGGCGTGATCATGTTCGCCTCAAGCGCGGTGGGTTTCGCTCAGGCCACGAAGACCTTTAACGGGTAGGCGGACTGGGCGTTACCGACCAAGAGGCGGTGTGATTTCGCAACTGGGCCACTGTTGTTCGATCGGCCCGGCTTTATTGAGATGTCACCTTGCACCGGCGCCTTGGTTAGTGGTTGTGGGTGAAGGACGTGGCCAGATACTGGCCCGTCAACTAGGTTCAGACCAATGGAACGTGGACCGAGAGGATATTCGTCGAGAACCTATGATTTCCCGCTCTCACGTAGACAGCGAATCCTGAAGCGGCTTAGCTATAGGTTCCTTCCACCGAAACCTCGCCACCTGAATCGTTTTCAGCGGATCATCTGGCGGGCTCAGCGTCTCGTTTTGGGCGAAAACCGCCAACGGACAACTGAGAGGCGACGGGGCAGGCAACGACCCAGCCATTGAGACACTTGCATAACCACATTCGTTCCTCGCCACCTTCATGAACTCGGAGCGAATTTCATTTCGGCGCTAGGCCTCAGGTTCCCTTCGCAAAAAGGCGTTGTTCGACCACGTCGTGGCTGACTCATCGATCAACGCAAAGTCCTCGACGCGTCCGCCACGGCGAACATCAGAGACGATTTCTTGAGTTCTAATGGTCTGTTTCGAATGGCTTGGGGCCTTTAGCGCGATCCTCTCATGGGTTGACCGGAATTTCGCCGACGGCCGCCCAGTGCTTGGTGACAAGTCCGAAAAACGTTTTGCCAGGAGTCCGTGCCTGCGCGCAATACTGTGGCAACTACTTGTGGTCGCTGGAAGGAATAACCTATGGCCTATCCTGACCGTCGTACTGCGTTACTGGACTCGTACGAGAACGCCGCCGTGATCGTGTCGGGGATCACCTTAGGGCAAGTCACGCTCCGCACTCCCTGCCCCGATTATGACGTGGCGGGTCTGATCGACCACCTGGTCGAAGCCGCCTTCCGGGCAGCCGCGCTCGGTCGGGGCCAAACCCCTCCGTCCGGAGACGACTCGCCCCACGTCGAACTGGTTGACGCGCCCGCCCAGCTTCGCCGCGCTGCTGAGCAGGCGGCGCAAGCATGGGAGGACGATTCGCGGTTGTCTTCGTCGTTCACCATGCCCTGGGGTGAGGAGTACTCGGGTGCGACATTGGTGAATATGTATCTCGCCGAGTTGGCGGCGCATGCCTGGGACCTGGCGATGGCCACCGGGCAGCTCGACAAGCTCGACCAATCTCTAGCAGTGTCGGCGCTCGACGGGGCGCGAGCCATGATCAAACCCGAGTACCGCGATATGGTGGCGAAGGGTTCGCCCTTTGGGGCCGAGGTCCCGCCACCTTCTGACGCCGACGACTGGGAGCGCCTTGCCGCCCTCATGGGACGCGACCCGCGGGCATCGCTCAACGGGTAACGAAGCGAAAAAAGGCACGAGCTCTTCATGAACTTCGCATTGGAAGTTTTCATGGCGAGATACGAAAGGTTCTGGCCCGCAGTTTGTGGTCATCAGCGACGACCTCGTGACGGCTTGAGTCGGTGAAACGCACGACGAGGGCTGTAAGTCCTTGTGGTCTTGTTACAAAAAGGCTTGACTCTAACCTGGGAGGAGGCCACATACCTAAAGAGTCGTGCTGTTGCGCACGACGACGAAGGAGTAAGAGGCGTGGAAGAAGTCAGCATTGGCGAATTCGCACGACGGTCCCTTTTGTCAGTGAAGGCGCTTCGCCTCTACGACGAGCTCGGCGTGCTGAAACCTGCGCGCGTTGACGATGCTTCGGGTTATCGCTTCTATGACCTGGATCAACTTGCGGATGCACGTCTTGTTGCGATGCTTCGTCAACTCGAGTTTCCTCTTGCGACCATCAAGGAGTTGCTCGCGTGCAGTCCGGTCGACGCCGCAGATCGTATCGCCGAGGAATGGCAGCAAACTGAAGCCGCACATGAATCTCGGCGCGATCTCGCTACATACCTCGTCAATCAACTACGAGGAGAGAGGTCCATCATGTACGAAGTAGCCACCCGAGAAGTGCCCGAGCGGAGTTTGCTCTGCCTGAAGCGAAACGTTGATCCGCCAGGCGCGTGGGCACTCGGCAAGAAGTTCGTTGCAATCCTGCGCGAGCGATCGCTGCCGAAGCTCGGTGGGCGAGAAGGCGCAATGTTCAGTATCTACTGGAGTGAGGTGAGTGCCGATAGCGACGGTCCTGTTGAATGGTGCCGGCCAGTTCCGGAGAAGGACGCCAGCGCGCTTGCATTGCTATGTCCTGAACTAAACCTGCGAACCGAACCCGCGCATCGAGAGGCATATGTTGCGTTGCCGGATGGTGCGGGTGATGATGGTGGAGTGCAGGTCCAACTCGCGTCTGAGGCGTTGCGCGCTTGGGCGGAAAAGCACAGTATTGGTCCAGGGAGTCTTTCCTTCTCTCCTGAGGAGCTCGGAGTGCGGATTACCTACCTCGCAAGCGAGCCGGGCACCAAGACGAACGCTCCCTACTGCGACTTCGCAGTACCTTTCGTTTAGACCATCTCGGTGTCGGCAGCCCGACGCGACAGTTCTGCAACTTGCACTGGCGACTTGAACCCCCGCCCGCATCGCGGCCTGTGTTTTCGTGGTCCGTTGACATCGCGCGACTGAGTCGCGGTCGATTGAACTACCGTGAAACTGAGTTAGGAGAAACTTAGTTTGGAAAAGCACGAACCCATACTGAAATTCACTGCGGTTCGTGGGGGACGAGCAGCCCAGCATGGTTGGTATAAATGACCGGTCTCTTGTGTTGAAACACGTCGCCTTCGTTTGCGCAATGACGATGGAGATCATCCCGCTCAAACGGAGACTGTCGCTCAACAAGACCGTCATCGGATCGCTCGAGTTCTACGCCGGTTCGCTCGGTGATCGCCCAGTCGTGGCAATCGTCACGGGTATCGGCAGCGAGCTCGCCGCTGAGGGAGTCGAACGCCTCGTAGAAGCGATCGAAATCGAGCAAGTCGTCGTGGTCGGCATTACCGGGGCCGTCGACAACGAAACTCCAATCGGCACACTCATTCTGCCAGCGGTGGTCGTCAATGGCACCACCGGCGTCGAGTACCGGCCAAGACAACTCGGCGGGGGAAATCCGACGGGCAAGATGTGGACGTCCGACGAGCTCATCAAGGACCTCGATGTCATCGCCCGCTTGCGGGCCAACGGCGTGATTGCGTTGGACATGGAGACCGCCATCATCGCTGAGATCTGTCAACGCCACAAAATCCCCTGGTCGGTGTTTCGAGCTGTAAGTGATCGAGCGAGTGAGGTCAGCCTTGATGACGAGGTGATCCATCTAATCAACCAGGACGGTATCTTCAACTTCAAGTTGATCGGTGCCTTCTTCGTGAAGCACCCGGGACGATTGCCGGCATTAGCCCGCTTGGCCAAGGACGCCAAGCTGGCAGCCGAGCACGCCGCCACCGCGGCCGTCACTGCGATTTCGCAACCTTCGCGCCATGCTCCGTTTTCGCAGGGCACGTAAGCGTCTTTTCCCAAAGTCGAAGATTGTTGGTGTCGGAGACCCGATGTAACACTTCTGCAACTGTGCACTGGCGTTTAGAACCAACCGTGTGGGATCGTAGAAAGCCATTCCCTTGGATTCTCGAACTTTGCGAAATATCACGAATGCGGTGCGAAGAACTCCAACGCAATGTTGTCCGGATCCCGGAAGGGCAGAACGAATCCATAGCCTGCGTCGATAATTCCCCCGTTCTCAATTCCTAAATTGTCTATCCAATCTCGCCACTGTTCAATCGCAGTGCGATCAGCGCACGCGAATGCGACGTGGTCCAGGCCAACCTGCCGTTCATCAAATTTTGAACCCTTGACGGGATTAGGGAACTGGTTGAGAGCAAAGAGGATCTGACCGCCCAAGTGCCACGCAACGTGGCGAAAGGGACCGGTGTCTTCATCAAGGACGGGCCTCGAGTCAAAGAGGCGCTCGTACCACGGAGCGCTCTCTTCAAGGTCGCGTACCGTCACGGCCAAATGGGCGATTGTTGGAAATTCAGGCATGGAGGTCTCCTTTTCGAAGTTGTCGAAGGACATACGACCACCCTAAGAGCGGGCTCGTGAAACAGGAACAATGGGTCGACCAGGCCAAGTATCGGAGGCCCGGCTTGACGGAAATGCCATCTCACGCTGGCGACTCGGGGTTACCGTTAACAAATTGGTGTCGGAACCTCGACGTGCGCAGTCTCTGACTGGCGCCTTAGGTTTTGGAGCTCCTGAGTCAACATCGAACTGAAGCGTCCGATCGGGCTCCCTTGCCGAGAAGGCGGCTGAGACTTACCTCTACTCCTTCGATTAGTTGGGAGCGAACCAAAAACGGGCGATCACGATCGCGGGAGCGAGACGTCCTCCCAGGTTGCTCCTCCATTGTTCGTGCGACGTACCAACGCCGTGGAGTTGAGACGACAGACCATCAGTCCGTCGGAGACGTTCGTGAAGAGCATCGATTCCCCTGAACAGCGCACTTCATCGATTGGCGAGAAACCTACGCCCCCCTCACTGATTCGATAGAGGTCAGGAGGAGTCGCCGCGGCCCCGTAGTCCAGGACGGCCACACTCGACGTGATGGGATCGAATGAACCGCCACCGGTGCCAAAGAACTGGTACTTGGCAGGACTCGCCAATGACCAGGTGGCACCGCCGTTCGTGGAGTGCCAAAATGACTCCTGCATGCCGGTCGGGCACTGCGCCCACAGCGAGATCGGGCTCATCGGCGTGATTGTGCAGCCACTCACGCTCACGAGTTCAGGAAACTTCTCTTCTGCGCGCGAAAACGTGCGCCCATTGTTGTGCGAGGTCCACAAGTACGTCTCGGGTCCCGTCTGGAGTTCCCACACCGTTCGGTCGAAGGCAGCCAGCGATGGTCCGTAGTACGTCTCCTTCGGGCTCGCCCCTGTTTTCCAAAGTTGCGGCAGTGTCACCCAGTCTTTGGCCGCGAGCGACGCGCGGAGCGTCGTGAACTGCCCACATGAAATGCTTCGCGGCTGACAGGTGACCGAAGTCACGAAGATCTCTCCGCCGGTCACGACTACCGAGATCGAGAGGTCCTTCGCGTGCATAACCCGTTTCCACGTCCGCGCGCCGTTGATTGTCACATAGAGGGCCGACGGCGAGTCATTACCTACAGTGGCGTAGCCGTCTTTCGCATTAGCGAAGACGACGTTGTCCAACGTCGTACCAGCCACCCCACCTTGCTCACGAGTCACCGGCGGTGGCGATACGCGCGTGAATATCGTCGCGTCACTGTTGGTTCGGTACATCCGTAGGCACGCCGGCGCGTTGCAGCCTCTCGTGGTCACCACATAGAAGTCCTTCGACGATCCCGCTCGAACCAAGAGAACCGGCGTCTGTCTCGACGGTGTTAAGGCGTCAGCGCTCGGAGAAACGACGAAAGAAGTGAGGGTCACGAGGGATACCGTGAGCAGCGAACACACTCGAACGACTGAGGCATTCTTCACACCACCACCATAACTATGAGGAGGTAGGCGAGGAGGCCCAACAGGACCGGCGCACGTACTGAGACATCACATTGGTATCGGAGGGCCGACCTACACAAACTCCAAGTGGAGGCTCAAGATGTGGAAGTGGCTCAGAAGACTTACCGTAACGTCTTCAAAATTTTGGAGGCGCATCTCAATCGGAGAATCCAGAAGATATAAAATGTAAGGCCGAAAAGCCCGATAGCCCACGGCATGACCGCTCCGCGACCATACGGAATAGCCACTATCACGCCAATCACCTCGATAAAGAACGCAAGACGGAGCCATAGATTTCCTACTAGCAAAAGCGCAGAACCAGGGACTCCGACTTTTAGAACGTTTCTACAAAATCGTGAACGCTTACTTCGGATGCTCCTTTTCAGCGGGATCTCCCAAATCAGTCGCTCAATCTTCCATATTGAATTAAGGGCGTCCATTTCGATGCGACCGTAAGGTGCCGTCGTCAAGTCTCGGAGGGACGGCCTGCACATTCTCCGAGTGGAGACTCGGCGGTTGGTAGGCCAATCGAAGTGCCATATAACGTGGCAGTATGAAATTTCCACGACTGCACCTTGTCTTGCTTGACTGTCCCGACCCCTTCGAGCTCGCCAAATTTTACTCGGCCTTAACTGGCATTGCGGTAGAGACGTGGCCGGGTTACGCCCCGGAAGATATGTCAGACATCGACTTGGAGCATGATTCCCTTCCGGCTTTGAGTTTTCAGAGAGTCGAGAATTATGTGGCACCCACCTGGCCTGATGGCAACACGCCGAAACAGATGCATCTTGACTTTGAAGTTGATGATCTTGACGAGGGAGAACGTCACGTCCTTAGCATCGGTGCTCGAAAAGCCGATTACCAACCCGGGGAGACCTTCAGAGTGTTCCTGGACCCTGTAGGTCACCCCTTCTGTCTGATTGTGAAGAGTGACTAGGCGAGTCACTTCCGCGAAAAGGAAAGAAGCGGTCACCAAATGCCTTCATTGAAATCCTGTATTGGGACATCTAGCGGACGGCTCATTGCAAATTGAATAGTTAGCGGCGGTGGCCCGGCTGAACGGAAGTGCACCTTCACATTGGCGACTTAGATAGATCGCGTTGGTTCTAACCCTGCTCAGACCCGACACACACGCAGTCTTTCGCCGGTCACCCGAATTTGTATGGTCTAAAGTTCCGAAGCCCCGAGGTTTCGAGGTGGAAATGTCGGTGTCTGCAACTTTGCCATCTGCCGCTTTTCTCGAGGTGTAACCGGATGCATGAAATAACTAAAGCCCCCAGTCCACGGTGACCAAGATGCCAGCTCCAGCGTCTCGCCAGATGCAATCGAGTAGGACCGCCCTCCAACCGGGAAACTGTACGGTGATCGAAGTCGGACTCGGTGCGTTCCCGGACTTACTCCAAATAGCAGTACTTGTCGATTCCACAGTTCGCCAACATTGATTCCATCAATGTAGACAAAGACACATGCATCGACAAACGGATCCAGGCAAGGGGGGCGATAAAGGCGAATGAATGAACCCAGTCCCATGATTGCAGAGTAGTGAAACTTGTGGTGTCTTCCTTCTCAGATGGAAGTTTTTTGTCAGCTCAGTCGCCGATTCTCAGCACCGGTTTCCCGTCAAAGATCTGAGGGTCGACTTCAAGGAAAGATCACGCCGCACTGGCGGTTTGTAGTAGATGGTTTCGAGCTGGTGTCGGAAGCATGGCTTCACGAAAATGCCACCTCGCACTGGCGCCTCGGTTA
>Ga0182012_10003312_pt1 | contig 17203 bp, 10 predicted proteins | sample 612S2SmetaG_FD_120486 | JGI IMG/M metagenome (GOLD analysis project Ga0182012, IMG submission 120486) | Permafrost microbial communities from Stordalen Mire, Sweden - 612S2S metaG | ecosystem: Environmental > Terrestrial > Soil > Wetlands > Permafrost | place: Sweden: Stordalen | collected...
TCAGATCGTGGGCTGTCCGACCGAGGTTGCCCGCCCTAAGCGCGGCCGCCTCGCGATCTTCGGGCGGCAAATACGGCAGGCTAGCGGTGATTTCCGACGCCTCCTTGACCATGGCGATCGCCCACATCTGCTGTTGGCGCTTGTCGGTCGGCAGTTCGGCCAATTCGGTGTCCGGCGGAGCCGGGACGGACGCAGGCTCGCCGGCTGGTGCCAAACGGGCCTGCGATTCCGCCGCAAGTAGTTGTTCGGCTGCGTCCGGCATGAGGGGGTCCGTTTCGGCGGAGCACGGGTCATACTCCGGGGCGAAGCCGGGTTCCGGCGCGGAACGAACGGGCGTTTCGCTGGCCTGGTGTCGTTCGAGCACGATGCGGTTCTGTTCGGCGGCGCGGTTGCAGGCGACGGCGTTGGCTCGCAGGCGCAGCGCCAACGGGAGCGGAACGTCGTCCGCCATGGACTGGCTGATGGTGCCGATGGCCGCGAGGCCGAAGGCGACAATCTGCGCCACGATGATCAGGTCGGCGTGGCGGTGAGCGCGATAGCCATTGATCGTTTCAAGCGCCGCAAGGCGGGCGAGGACGAGGTTGCCGCCGCTGATGCAAAGAAACATCGGCGCGAGGAGCGTGATGATGAGATGCAGCAGCATGTCGGCGGGATGGATCGGGGTTTGCACCGTCGGCTGTGTGTCGTTCGTCGCGGTCATGCGGCCCTGGGTCGAGATTGGTTGTGCGGTTATCCTACCGTAGGTTGCGATGGCATGTCAAGATTTATTTCCTAAATTGGCATGGCGGCGTGCGGGGTGCCGGCAGGTGGCTGTTATTGCGGCAGTGCGCGGAGCAGCCTCGACCATCTCCCCGGTCGCAGCGCCATCGAGGGGCCGTCTGCGGTAACCAGTTCGGCCGGGACAGCAATGGCTTCCGAGTAGGAAGCGTTTTTTCCTGCCATCGGTTCGCCATGGCCTTCGTGAAGCCTGAAATCCTCTCTCTCGGCGTCCTGTATCCGATCGAAAAGCCATTGGGCAATATAGTCCGGGCTTGCCCATGCGGGTGCGGATTTAACGTCGAGTCTCCCGATCAAGTGTGCCCAGACGGATCGCGGACCTTCGGGCATGTAGGCGTGATAGCCGCACATGAGAAAACTCACTTTTCCGGGATAGAAACGAGGCCGGTAGTTCTCCAGGGCGGCGACACCCGAGTCAAACACAGATTTGAGCGCGGGTGGCAAAGACTCGGGCGCATTGATGAAGGCTTGCCCCCCTTTGATGCGGGAGGTGATCTTTTGGCTCAAAGCCTTGAACCGCGTAATAATATATGCACCGGCTTCGCGTGGACCGAGCAGCTTCAGCGTCGCGACGAATTCCTTGACGCGACGTACAACGAAATAGCTGATTTTTGCGCTCAATGGCCAATAACGCGGATGGGGGTATGTATCAAGACAGGCCAGCATACCGATCGTATCGCCTTGTTCGAGCAGCCGCCGAGCGATTTCCAGGGCGACGAGTCCGCCGAAGCACATGCCGGCAAAGAGGTAAGGCCCTTGAGGCTGAGCCTGCTTTATCGCTTTCAGGTAGTGGTCGGCCATCGCGTCAACACGATCGATCGGTCGCACCGTGCCATCGAGGCCTCTGGCCTGGACGCCATAGACACGACGGCGGCCGGGGAAGGTTTTGGCGATCGGTATCAATTGCATGGTACTGCCACCCACAGGGTGGATGATGAAAACCGGCGGTCCATCGGTACCCGGGCGCAAGACCACAAGCGGCGAGTCGTCTGTTGCGGAGGGCTGGCCATCGAGGATTGCGGCCATTCCCGCAATGGTAGGAGCGTCAAAAATCGAGGTCATCGGGACGGTCTGACCGGTGGCTCGCTCGATCTCCAGGCTCAATTGAAGGATCGCCAGCGAATCGCCGCCAAGATCGAAGACGTTGTCATGCACGCCGATCTGCCTGAGGCCGAGACGATCACGCCAAAAGGCCGCCAGCAGTTCCTCCATTGGTGTGCGAGGGGCCACGTAAGCGACGCTGGTATCCCGGCGCATCTGATCATCGGGGGAAGGCAGCGCATTGCGATCGATTTTGCCGTTTGGCGTGGTCGGGAAGACATCAACGGCGACAAATGCTGATGGCATCATATGGGGCGGCAGCTTCTGACGCAGGAGATCGCGCAGGCCAACCGTCGACGGGGGCGACGAATCCGCGGCTGTCACATAAGCAACGAGTTGCTTTTCCCCGGCCCGCCCCGCGCGAGCCACGACCACGGCGTCCCGAACGTCGGGATGTTGTCTCAGAACGGTCTCGATCTCACCGAGCTCGATACGAAAGCCGCGAATCTTGACCTGGTGATCGAGCCGACCGAGGAATTCCAGGTATCCATCCATCCCCCGGCGAACCAGGTCGCCGGTCTTGTACATGCGTGAGGCGGGTTCGTTGCTGAATGGGTTCACAACAAATCGTTCGGCTGTGAGCTCGGGTTGGTTCAGGTAACCGAGGGCCACGCCGTCGCCGCCGATATAAAGCTCACCGGGCACGCCGATGGGCGCCGGCTGGTCGGTGCGGTCCAACACGTAGAATGTCGTGTTGGCGATCGGCGGCCCGATCAGGACCGGTTGACCCAGTTCGATCCTTGCGACGGCAGACCATATCGTCGTCTCGGTCGGGCCGTACATGTTCCACAGTGACTGACAGCGCTGCAGGAGCGCATGGGCGAGGTCTGCGGGCCACGCTTCTCCGCCGCACAAGATCTTGAGTTTCCGGCTGCCTTCCCAGCCGGCCTCCAACAAGAGCCGCCAGGTTGTCGGCGTCGCCTGCATGATTGTCGGGGCGCAATCCTTTATCAGCGCAGCGAGGCGAATGCCGTCGGCGGCAATGTCGGCGGGAGCAATCGTTACCTGGGCACCGGAAACAAGTGGAAGGTATAGTTCCAGACCGGCGATATCGAAGGACAACGAGGTTATGGCAAGCACCTTGTCTTCACACGTGATGCCTGGTTCTCTCTGCATCGCTTGAAGAAAATTCACGACCGCTCTGTGCGGTATCTGGACACCTTTAGGTCGGCCCGTCGATCCGGATGTGTATAGGACACAGGCCGTATCGCCGGCCCCTGGCCTGGTTGCTGAGTGGGTTCGCTCCGCATCGATGGTGTCAGTGCACACGGTATCGAGGCACAGGATCGCGGCATGACTGGCCTGAAGCTGGTTCGGCAGGCGCTTCTGAGTCACCAGGACGCGTGGTTGGGCGTCATCGAGAATAAGGGAAAGTCTGTCATGCGGGTAGTTCGGGTCTAATGGAACGTAGGCGCCGCCGGCTTTGAGAATACCCAGCAGGCCCACCACCATCTCCAGCGATCGCTCAACGTAAAGACCGACACGCTCGTTCGGCCTGATGCCCAGCCGAACCAGATTCCGGGCAAGCCGATCGGCAAGCTGATCCAGTTCCCGATAGGTCAGGCGTGCATTCTCAAAGACGACTGCGACGCGATTTGGCGTGCGATGCGCCTGAGACTCAAACAGATCACAGATGGTCTGATTGCGAGGATAGTCGGCACTGGTATTGTTCCAGTCGAACACGACCTGTCGACGCTCATTGGATGGCAGGATATCAAGCTGGCCAACGAGCGCCGCCGGGTTGTCGATCGCAGCAAGTAATGTCACAAACCGAGCCTGGAGGAGCGCCAGTGAGTGGGTATCGTAAAGATCGGGATTTGCATCGAATTCAAGTCGCCATGTGCCGAGCTCAGACGGGTGATGCACCAGATGAATGTTCAGGTCTTCGACGGGGCCGGTTGAAATCGTATGAGTAGTGCCGCGCGCGCCGGCAAACGGGGCATCATAATCGAAGGTTCTGACGCTGACCGACTGGCGGATCAATGGCCTGTCGATACGACGGAGATCGCGCCTGAGGTCTGCAATCGGATACCGCTGGTGGCGCATGACCGCCCGCGCCTGGCGGCGCAACTGGGTCGCCAGATCGTCGATCCGCATGTCATGGCGGATTTGCAGACGCAGCGGCACGATGTTGCGAGCCATTGCCGGCGTCTGTCGAGACGTCCGCGTCATGCGTCCGGTCATGAACTGGCCGAGTACTATATCTTCGGCTTCGGTCAGTCGATGGATGAATACAGCGGCAGTCAATGTCGTGAACTGGGCAAATGTCAGTTCCATCCGCTGAGCAGAATTCTCGATTTGGGCGATCAATTCCGGAGCGAGATAGGTGATTTGGCGTAGAAAGGGTTCTTGTGCAGATGACGTACGGATAGCAAGGCTCCGCGGCTCCGGGCAGTTTGCCATCAGATCCAGAAAAAACTGGCGATCCGATTCGAAATGGCGCGACTTTCGGTATAGGGTGTCTTCCTTGACAAGGTCGCCAAGCGAACCGAAGGGACTGGGATCCACAGCTGATCCCGCGGCAAGCGCCGAGTAAACATCTGCCGCCCGGCGAGCGATCAAGGATCCGCCAAAGCCGTCCATCACGAGGTGATGGAAGCGCACATACCACAGGAACTCTCTCGATGCGGTCTTCAGCAACGCGAAAGTAAAGAACGGCCCGGAGGCGGGATCGACTGTCCTGGCCATGTCGGCTCGCATCCAGGTCTCAGCCGCCGAGATTGGTTTAGCCTCCCGACTGATGTCGAGATAACTCAGGGCCTGGTGGACCCCCAGGTCGATGACCTGACCTGGGACGCCGTCGTGCTCGACGAAGCGTATGCAAAGAGCCTGGGTCTCGGCGAGAACATGGTGAAGTGCGATGTCGAACAGGCCCGGATTGATCGGGCCGGCGATTTTGATGTACTCGCCGATGTTGTAGGCGGACGCTGGAGCGCCCGCTTTCAGTGCATACCATATTCCAGACTGAGCCGCGGACAGCGGAAGAACGGACGTCATGCTTCTGATAAACCTCACGGTGAGCCGACATCGCCCGGATCGCCGCCGGTTTCGTCTAGCCGGAGGATAGTAGTCTTTGGCGGCCCTCATGAGCAATAATTTTGTCGATTTGCGTCGATTGATTGCGCTTTGCGGGGTCGACCGGGCTGAGTCGCGACTTTCCGGGCGAATAACACAACTTTTTGGGTGTCGGAGCACCTGAAACTACTATCATAAGTTGTCTTGCTGGAGCTTTGACCACTCGCCATCATGGGCGGACTGACGGGATCGCCGGGCGCGGCAAAATCGTTCCTGCGACGAGCCGAACTCATCCCCCGAACCAGCCGTGTCATCACCGCGCCGCCAGCGACCGGCCACCCGCCGCAGTAGTGTATTTACGCCCGTGCTCAACCGGCATAGCGTCATGCCACCGGCAACCAAGCCGGAGGGAGGAACGCATGGGTCCGGTTCTCGAAGCTGCGGTGATGCGCAAGGTCGCCTGGCGGCTTTTGCCCTTTGTCGGCCTGGGCTACTTCTTCAACGCTCTGGACCGGTCGAACGTCGCGATTGCGGCGCTGACGATGAATAAGAGCCTCGGGTTTACGGCGGCGGAGTACGGCCTGGGCGCCGGCGCGTTCTTCTGGAGCTATGTGCTGTTCCAGGTGCCCAGCAACGTCATGCTGGCAAAACTGGGGGCGCGGCGCTGGCTGTCGACCATCATGCTGGCCTGGGGACTGTGCTCCGGCGCGACCGCGCTGGTGACCGGCGTGACAAGTTTCGTGGTGGTGCGGTTCGCGCTGGGGGTGGCGGAGGCGGGGTATTTCGCCGGGGTCACCTATTTTATGACGTACTGGTTTCCTGGCCGTTACCGCGGACGCGCGATGGGCGTGTTCTTTGCGTTCTCGGCGATCGCGGTGTCGCTTGGGTCGCCGATTTCGGGAACGATCGTCGGGCTGCATGGCTGGCTGGGGTTGCAAGGCTGGCAGTGGATCTTCCTGATCGAGGCGGCGCCGTCGGTGCTGCTGGCGCTGTTCGGGCCGTTCATCCTGGCCGACCGGCCGTCGCGCGCGTCCTGGCTGACCTCGGGTGAAGCCGGCTGGCTGGAGGATGTGCTGCATCGCGAGCAGAGCGCCAAGGAGGGGCACGTCATCCCGATCATGGTGGCGCTGCGCAGCCGCCGGCTGATCCTGCTGACTCTGGCCTATCTGGGGAACGGGTTCGGGGTATACGGCACGGTGTTCTTCGTGCCGCTGATCATCAAGGACCTCGGGTTCAGCAACCTGACGACGAGTTGGCTGGCGGCGCTGCCCGCCGGGCTCGGGGTGATCGGGATGATCCTGTTCTCGCGCAGTTCCGACCGCAGCGGGGAGCGGGTGTGGCATGTCGTGGTGGCGATGGGGCTCGGCGCGGCGGGCCTGCTGCTGACCGGGATCATGATCGGCAGTGCGCCGCTGGAGCTGGCCGGTCTGTGCTTGGCCGGATTCGGGATCGGCGCGGATCTACCGGTGTTCTGGAACCTGCCGACCGCCTATCTGGGGGCGGCGACTGCGGCGGCGGGGATCGCGGTGATCAACTCGGTGGGCAATCTCTCGGGCTATCTGGCACCGCAACTGGTCGGACTGCTGCGCGACCGAACCGGCGATTACGGCGCGGCGATGCTGGTGTGCGGCGGGCTGATGGTCGTCTCGGCCGCGCTGGTGCGGCTGGCCGGGGTGCGCGTGGTGGATGTGCCGCCGGCTTCGGTCCGGGCCTAGGGGGTCAGTGCCGGAAGTGGCGCAGGTTGGTAAATACCATCGCGATGCCGGCCGCATCCGCCGCGGCGATCACCTCGGCATCGCGGATCGATCCACCGGGCTGGATCACCGCGGTGGCGCCGGCGGCAACGGCAGCTTCCAACCCGTCGGCGAAGGGGAAGAACGCGTCGGAGGCGACAACGCTGCCCTGGGTCAGCCGGTGCGGCAGGCCGGCAGCCTTGGCCGCTTCCTCGCTCTTCCAGGCGGCGATCCGCGCTGAGTCCACCCGGTTGGGCTGGCCGCCGCCGATGCCGACGGTCGCCTGGTCCCGGGCATAGACAATGGCGTTGGACTTGACGTGCTTGCAGACGCGGAAGGCGAACAGCAGGTCTTGCAGTTCGGCGTCCGTGGGCGCGCGTTCGGTCACCACCTTCACATCGCCGGGGCCGATGCGGCCGGTGTCGCGGGTTTGGGCCAGAAATCCGCCGGCGAGGGAGCGGAAAGTCAGGCCGCCGGCGCGCGGGTCGGGCATGCCGCCGGTCAGCAACAGGCGCAGGTTCCGCTTGCGGGCGAGGATGCTGCGCGCGGCGGGATCGGCATCGGGCGCGATGATGACCTCGGTGAAGATGGCAGCGATCTTTTCCGCCGCGGCGGCATCGAGGGTGCGGTTGACCGCGACGATGCCGCCATAGGGGGACACCGGGTCGCAGCGGAAGGCGGCATCCCAGGCATCGCCGAGAACGTGGGCGCTGGCGACGCCGCAGGGGGTGGCATGCTTGATGATGGCGATCGTCGGCGCGTCGAACTCGGCGACACATTCGAAGGCGGCGTCGGTGTCGTTGAGGTTGTTGTAGGACAGTTCCTTGCCCTGGACCTGGGTCGCGGTGGCAACACCCGGTCGCGAGCCGGCGGCATAGAAGGCGGCGTCCTGATGCGGATTCTCGCCATAGCGCAACGTCTGGCGCAGGGTGCCGGCGACGGCCAGGCGCTTCGGGAAGGTTTCGTCGCGCTGCTGTGCGAACCATGTGGCGATCGCGGCGTCGTAGGCGGCGGTGCGGGCATACGCCTCCCCGGCGAGGCGGCGGCGGAGGTCGAGTGTCGTGCAGCCGGTTGCGGACAGTTGTTCGAGGACTTCGGCGTACTGGGCGGGATCGGTCAGGACCGTCACGAAATCAAGGTTTTTGGCGGCGGCTCGGATCAACGCGGGGCCGCCGATGTCGATATTTTCGACACACTCGTCGTAGGGGGCAGCTTTGGCGACGGTGGCCTCGAACGGGTAAAGGTTCACCGCTACGAGGTCAATCGGGGCGATGGCGTGGGCCTGCATCTGCGCCAGGTGTTCTTGGTTGTCGCGGCGGGCCAGGATGCCGCCGTGGATCTGCGGCACCAGGGTTTTCACGCGGCCGTCCATGATTTCCGGGAAGCCGGTGTGTTCGGAGACTTCCTTCACCGCGATGCCGGCGTCGCGCAGCGCTTTTGCCGATCCGCCGGTGGAGAGGATCTCGACGTGGCGACGGGCGAGGACCTGGGCGAACGCAATCAGCCCGGTCTTGTCGGAGACGGAGATCAAGGCCCGTCGGATGGGGACGATGTCGGTCATGGCGGATCCGTGATGCTGCAGGCGCGGGCGGGATAAACCTACGCGCCCAGGAGGTCCAGGGTGCGGGCGAGCACGTTGGCCTCGTCGTAGAGGTCGAGGGCGCGTTGGCGGCCGGCTTCGCCCATTTGGGTGCGCAAGGCCGGGTCTTTTGCCAAGCGGGCGAGGGCGGCGCCGAGCGCCTTGCCGTCTCCGGGTGGGATTTGCAGGCCGGTGGTGGCGTCGATCACCTGTTCGGCGGGGCCTCTTATATTGGTGGCGACGACGGGCAGGCCGGTGAGCATGGCCTCGATGACGGACATCGGCAGGCCTTCGAAGCGGCTGGGCAGGGTGAAGATGTCGGCAGCGGCCAGCAGGGCGGGGATGTCGATGCGGTAACCGAGCATGCGGAGGCGTGGGCCTAGGCCGGCGCTGCGCAGGAGGGTGGCCATGTCGGGGCCTCGGTCGCTGTCCAGGCGGATGCCGGCGACCCAGAGTTCGGCCTGGGGAACGGCGCGCATGGCGGTGGCGAGTTCGGGGTAGCCCTTGTGCCAGACCAGGCGGGAGACGGCGATGATGACCGTGCGGTCCTGCGGGACGCCGAGTTCGCTGCGGATGCGGCCGCGGGCGGTTTGATCGGGGCGGAAGACGGTGGGATCGCGGCCGTTGCGGACCGCGGTGGCTTCGCGGTGGATGTGCAGGCGCCTTGCGTCCTGCGCCTCGGCTTCGGAGACGGTGAGGAAGACATCGGTGACGCGGGCGGCCATCCACTCCATCAGGAACGACGACACGCGGCGGGGGAGTGAAGAGGAGGCGTGGTTGAAGAGGAAGCCGTGGCAGGTATAGGCGATTTTGGGGACCCCGGCCTGGTGGGCGGCGAGGCGCGCCAGGAAGCCGCTGATCGGCATGTGGGCGTGGACGATATCGGGTTTTTCGGCGCGCAGGATGGCGACCAGTGCGCGGAAAGCCTGGATGTGCGCCCAGGGGGAGAGGCGGCGGACGAAGGGGATGGGGATGATGCGGAAGCCCTCGGCGCGGACTTCGTCCAGAAGGGGGCCTTCGGCGCAGGCGCCTACCACCTCGTGGCCCTGGGCGCTCAGGGCGCGCATCAGCGGTAACAGGAAATGGCGTAGGGAGAAGTCGACATTGGTGATTTCGATGATTTTCATCCGGCAAGGCCAGGGCGCTGCCCCGGACCCGCGTCATGCGCAGCGTGCATTCGCACGACGGGGCGACGCCTCGCTCGCGTGCTCGCTCGCCCCTTGGAACCATTCATTGTCGGGTCACCCGGCGCGTTCAACCTTGCTCAGCGCCCATTTGATGTGCTGCGGGCCGTCGGCGAAACCGGTCAGCACGATCTGCTCGCCGCGGCGGGGTTCCGGGCCTCCTAAGTAGATCGTTTCCTCCAGGGTCAACCGGGCGCCGTCGGCGCGCAGGCGCCAGAACATGCCGGATTTCAGCCGCAGCAGCACCGCGGCGCCGTCCTGCTGCACACTGGCCTGGACGTCCGGATGCAGATGAAAGCGCAGCGTAAAGGGCTGCGGTTCGGGCGATTCGATCAGGTCTTCGCCGCGGACGTCCTCGCCGCTTTCGGCCATATACAGGCGCCGGCGGTGCACCGCGTTGAAGCTCTTCTTCCAGCCGTCATGCGAGACATCCAGCCAATGGGCGCCTGCCGCTTCCTGGCGGTTCACCTCCACATTCGCCGGACGGCGGCCGAGACCCTCGGGCTTGAGCTCGCTGCTGTTGACGTCGCCGATCACCAGTGTGGAATGGGCTGCCGTCGCTCTGGCGGCATCGTGCCATTGCGGCGGGCCGGCCGGGAAGGCGCCGCAATTGACGATCATCCGGTCGCGGCCGACCGACAACTCCATCGACAAGGTGCCGGCATGGGCGAGCCGATCGAGCCCCGGAGGGGCGGGCGCGCCGCAATCGACGATCAGCACGCTCCGGCCGGCCTGCATGCGATGGAAACCACCTTCGGTGAGCGCGGACGGGCCACGGCCGCCTCGGCCCGCCTGGGTCAGCACCAGATCGACGAGGGTGCTGGTTTCCTCGCTTGTGCCGTTGAACAAGGCCAGGCCGCCATCGCCGTGCCGCATCATGCGCAGGGCGGGCGCCATGCGCTCGATCGCTTGCGCCAGGACGGGCGGGGCCTGGGTCTGCGACGTTTGCAGCAATGCACGGATTTCGGTCAGGTCCTGCAAGGCGGACAGTTGCGCAGCGGGACTGCGTTCGGCGTGGCAGCCGTCGGGCAGAATCTGCCGGCCGATCTCCTGCGGCAGAAAGCGCAGCGCGCGGGTCAGGAAGCCGGAGTGCTCACGCAACGCGACCGCGGCGGCGACCAGGCCTTTCATCGCGGTCAGGGCGCGGGCATCCATCTCCTCGGCGGGCAACGCGGCGGACAGGAAGCGGGCGTCGGCGACGAGGCGGCTCATGAGGCGTTGGCGGAACGCGTCATCGGCGGTGGCGGCGAAAAAATCATAGTGGCCCAGCCAGGCGGTGATGCGGGCGCCGACGACGTCGGGGCGGTGCGCGACGGGGTCGGAGGGCGGGCTGGCGATCCACTCGGCGACGAGTGCTCGGGCGCGCAACCGAGCGGCATCGGTACCGAGCGCGCGCAGGTCGCGCAGCCAAGAGAACCCATGGGCGCCGGCACGGAGCACGGCGGACCCGGCGATCTGGTGCCAGCCGCCCTGGCGCAACGGCGTGATGGCGCCGCCGACCTCCAACTCGCCCTTGATCAGTTGGGCGCCACGGGTCGGGTCGCCGGGCCACGGATCGCGCACCGACAAGGCCGGCGCATCCGGCACCCGCCCCACCCGCAGGCTCGGTAGCCGCGCCATCGCCCGGCGCGCGCCGCGCAGCCAGCTTCGCGGGGTCGAGGCGCTCATGACAGGCCTCGGAGTTCCGCGATCGCCGGTGCATAATCCGGCGCGTGAAAGACGGCAGTGCCTGCGATCAGGGTTTCGGCACCGGACGATTCGATCGCGGCAAAATCCTGCTTCAGGCGGCCGAAATCGGCAGCGAGCAGACTGGGGGCGTTGGTGACGTGCCGGGACGGGGAATCGGCCATGGGATGTTTCTAGCCATGCGCGTCGATGTCAGACAAGGCGGCATTGCGTGAGGTAGGAATGAAGGGTCTTGGGAGGCGACGGGCGATCTGGACGGTTCATGGCGAAGCGCTGTCCGGCGGCACTGGCAGGCCGTGGGATTATTGACCGTACATCCTCTCTCTGGCCCGGTTGGCAAAGGCGACGGGAACGAGATTGGAAATCAGCTTCGCGCCAGCCCACGCTGTTGCGAAGTGAGCGTCTTGGAGACGGATTGAAATAGCCTTGGTCACCGCTGCATCGATGTAGCCTCACCCGCAGTCAACGATGGTCTGGCCGGTATAAGGCTGGAGCGTTTGGCGACAGCGTCCCCCGGCGCGGTTACCGGAGTAAGCACCCGGCAAGCGATCTAAACACTTCGTTAAGCAATTCGCGCTACCAATCGTGGACCAACGACGTGGCCGCGGAGGACGGATGGACGCGTACATCGATCCCGGCAGCATTGTTGTGGTCAACCTGGATCGTTACCCCGACAGACTGGCGGGGTTCCTGGACCGCAACGCCCATCTGGGGCCGGTGCGGCGGTTTCCGGCAGTGGCCGGCGCTGACGCCGACCGGACGGCGTTGCGGGCCGACGGAATTATCACGGACGATCTGAACTACGCCGATGGCGCGCTCGGCTGTGCGTTGTCGCATCTGACGCTATGGCGCCAGGTGGCGGCCGGCACGCGGGCGCTCACGGTCTGCGAGGACGACGCGGTGTTCGCCGCCGACTTCCTGGCCACCGCGAATGCTCGGCTGGCGGCGTTGCCGCAGGGGTGGGACATCGTCCTGTGGGGCTGGAATTTCGACAGTTCGCTGGTGTTCCAGGTGCTGCCGGGTCTGCCGGCGTTTCTGCTGCACCGGGAACGTCCGCCGACGGCAGGCGACCTTTATGCCGCGGCGCAGGCGCCGGCGTCGCCGCAATTGTTTCGGCTGAACCGCGCCTGCGGAACGTTGGGCTACACGGTCTCGCCGAAGGGGGCTGCGCAGTTGCTGGCGCACTGCACGCCGCTGCGGCCGCTGCGGATCCCGGTGCTGGAGGCGGCGACCACGTGGCCGAACACCGGCATCGACATGATGATGAGCGCGTTCTATGCGCAATTGCAGGCTTATGTGAGCGTGCCGCCGCTGGCGATTTCGCCAAACGCCGTGGCGAACTCGACGACGCTGATGGTGGTCACAGGCGGGCTTCAGCGGCAGGTCGGCCGCCTTTCGCTGGCGTCGCTGGCGGGGCATATCGACGAGATCGGGGCTACGACGCGCGCCGAGATCGAACTCTACCGGGCATGGATTCTGGCGAACGAGGGATCTGATCTGCTCTACGCCGCCTGGTTCAATCTGGCGGGGGCATTCGCGCGGGAGGGCGATTATGCCAGCGCCGCGACCGCCTATCAGAATGTTCTGGTGTTGCAGCCGGACTTTTCGCCGGCATCGGCGCGTCTGGGGATGCTGCCGAACCGGTCGTCCCCCAAACCTGCGCTGCTTTCTGACTGAATTGCCCGCCTCCGCCATACAGGTACCCAGGCTTAACAATTTGTTAGTAATCACGACCTACTTGAGCACGCGTGTTGGTGACCGCGCGAGGCTGCGGCCACAGCGCGTGCCTCGCTTGTGGTGACCGCAAGCGCCGCATCGCCGCTGGGCGGCGCGCGATGATGGCGATCGGGCGGCAAGGATGACCAGTGGAACCATATGTCGATCCCAGCAGCATAATCGTCATCAACCTCGACCGTTGCGCGGACCGGTTTGACGCGTTCCGGACCCGCAATGCTCATCTCGGTTCGGTGCGCCGGCTGGCTGCCATGGATGGCACGACCGTCGATCGGCTTGATCTGCAGCGCCGCGGCTTGATGACCGCCGATCTCAACTTTTCGGACGGGGCGGTTGGGTGTGCGTTGTCGCATCTCAGCCTGTGGCGGGGGGTTGCGGCCGGCAGCCGAGCGCTGACGGTATGCGAGGACGACGCGGTGTGTGCCAGCGACTTTATCGCGGCCGCAAATAAGCGGATTGCAGGCGTGGCGGATGACTGGGACATCGTGCTTTGGGGCTGGCTGCTCAACAGTATGCTGGAGTTGCAGATTTTCCCGGGTCAGCCGGCCTTCCTGTGTCACGGGCCAACACCTCCCGGCGTGGCCGACTTTGTGGCGACTTCGTCAGCGCCAGGGTCGGGCAATCTGTTCCGGCTCAACCGAGCCTGCGGCACAATGTGCTACACGATCTCGCCGAAGGGCGCGGCCCGCCTACTCGCGCTTTGCACGCCGCTGCGGCGGGCGCGACTTTACCTGCCGGAGGCGCCCGCCGGATGGCCGGTTGATGGCATCGACATCATGATGTGTCTGTTTCATCCGACCCTCAATTCGTATATCAGCGTGCCGCCACTAGTGATGTCTCCGCACATCAACTCGACGACGCAGCTGGTGGTTCCTGCGACGCTGCGCGAGCGCACCGAAACGCTGTCGCTTGAAGGCCTGGTCGCTGAAATCGATGCGACGCAACCGATCGCGAGTATCGAAGTTGAACTGTACAAAGCCTGGATCCGCGCCAATGGGGGATCGGACCTGATCTTCGCTGCGTGCTACAATATGGCGTGCGCATTCATGCGTGCAGACGATCACCAGAATGCGCTGACCGCCTTTAGAAATGTCCTTGCCCTCAAGCCCGATTTTGTGCCCGCGGTGCGCGCACTCGACCTGATGACGCGGCATAAACCGCACCTGCAATGCGGTGCTGGCGGGTTTGTCGGTGTTGCTGGTGCAATGGGGCTGGGCACTGGCATACAGCCGCACAACCCGACCGGGCGCGCTTAACCATTTGTTAGCAATTACGATTTACTTGAATTCGCTCATCGGCGACCGCGCGCAGCTGAGGCCGCACATGGGGTCACGCTGCCCGTGTCGACCGCGAAGGTCGCAACGCACGATCATGGAAATCGAGCCGAAGGATACGCGATGGAACCGTATGTTGATCACGGCGGCATAATCGTTATCAACCTTGATCGTTGTGCGGATCGGTTTGATGCGTTCCGGACCCGCAATGCCCATCTCGGGCCGGTGCGCCGGTTCGCTGCCGTGGACGGCGCGAAGGTCGATCGGCTTGATCTGGAGCGCTGCGGTGTGATCACCGCCGATCTCAACTATACGGACGGAGCGCTGGGTTGTGCGTTGTCGCATCTCAGCCTGTGGCGGGAGGCTGCGGCCGGCAACCGTGCCCTGACGATATGTGAGGACGACGCGCTGTGTGCCAGCGACTTTATCGAGGCCGCGAATGGGTGCCTTGCAGGGCTGGCGGATGACTGGGACATCGTGCTGTGGGGCTGGCCTTTTAACAGTATGCTGGTGTTCCAGATTTTTCCCGGCCAGCCGGCGTACTTGCGTCACGGGTCCGTGCTTCCGAGTGCTGCCGACTTCGCGGCGGCCTCGCGACCGGCGGGGTCGAGCCATTTGTTTCGGCTCAATCGAGCCTGCGGCACAATGTGCTACACGATCTCGCCGAGGGGCGCGGCGCGCCTTCTCGCGCTTTGCACGCCGATGCGGCATTTGCGGCTCGAGGTCCCGGAATCGGCCAACGGATGGCGGCCCGCCAACGGCATCGACACTTTGATGTCGGTATTCTATCCGACGCTGAAGGCCTACATCAGCGTACCGCCCCTGGCGATGTCGCCGAATATCAACTCGACGACGCAACTGGTGGTTCCCGAGGCGTTGCGCGGACGGGCCGGCGAACTCCCGCTGGAACGTCTGGTCGCCGAGATCGATGCGACGCGGCCTATCGCGAGCATCGAAGTGGAACTGTACAGAGCCTGGATGCTCGCCAACCAAGGGTCCGACCTGCAGTACGCTGCGTGCTTTAATATGGCATGCGCATTCATGCGGGCTGACGATCACGAGAGTGCCGTGACCGCCCTTCGAAATGTCCTTGCCCTCAAACCCGATTTTGCACCCGCGGTGAGCGCGCTCGACGTGATGGCGCGGCAGTCGCCCGAAAGTGGCTTCATGCCGGCGGCATAACCGCGCCTGCGAACCGGCGCGGTCAGGGCCTGATCAATCGTGCGGCGAAGAAGCCGTCCATGCCGCCACGGTCTCGCCAAAGGCCCGGATGGGTGCGCAGAAAGCCTTCGCGGGTGAGGGCCTCCGGCAGTGCAGCGAGTTCATCGGCGCGGAACTTGTCGTGGCGGAGGCCGGTCCGGGCGATCGCGGCGGCGATGCGCGGCGCACCCTCCTCGGGCTGCAGCGAGCAGACGGCATAGATCAGCCGGCCACCGGGACGCAGCATGGCGGCGGCGGCGTCGAGCAGTTTGTCCTGCGCCAGGGTCATGGTTTGCACGTCGCGCGGGCGCTTGATGCGGGCCACGTCGGGGTGGCGCCGGATCGTGCCGGTGGCGCTGCACGGGGCGTCCAGCAGCACGGCGTCGAACAGGTCCGGCGGGGTCCATTCGGTCGCGTCGGCGTTGATCACGTTGGCGTGCAGGCGCCAGTGGGCCAGGTTGGCGGTCAGCCGCTCGATGCGGTTGGCATCGCGTTCGATCGCGGTGACGATGGCGCCGGCGGCGGCAAGCTGGGCGGTCTTGCCGCCGGGTGCGGCGCACAGGTCGGCGATTCTTTCCCTCGGTCGCGGCGCAAGCAGCAGCGCCGGGAGCGCGACGGCGGCATCCTGCACCCAGAACTCGCCTGATTCGAAGCCGGGAATGTCGGCGACGCGGGTGCCGGCGGGGAAGCGGACCGAACCGGTGGGAAGCAGCAGGCCGCCCTCGGGCGGCGCGGCGCCGGGCTTGAGGGAGAGGTCGAGCGGGGCCTCGGACTGATGCGCGGTCGCGATCGCGCGGGCGGCCTGACCCCAGGCCGCCCAGAGCCAGGCGGGCGTGTCGAGGCGGGCCGGATCGAGGTCGTCCAGGGCATCCGGACCGCCGGCGGCGACCTTGCGCAGCACGGCGTTGATCAGGCCGGCGAACGGCGTGAGACCGCGGCGTTTCGCCAGGTCAACCGCGGTGCCGACAGCCGCATGCACCGGCGTTTCCAGCAACAGCAACCCGGCGGCACCGATGCGCAAGACCTGGCGGACGGGTTCCGGCGGCTCCTTGCGCAGGAAGGGCTCCAGCACTGCGTCCAGCGTGCCCATGCGGCGCAGCACGGCCGCGGCGAGGCGATGTGCAGCGGCTCGGTCCCTGGGTTCCAGGGCCGGCAACGCGCCCAGCGCTTCCTCCAGCGGGCGATGGCGTTCCAGGACGGCGGTCAGCAGATCGAAAGCGGATTCGCGTGTCGGATCGGGCATCAGACGGCCGGCCGGCCGATCCCGTGGTAATCGAAACCGGCCTGGCGCATGGCGACGGGGTCGTAGACGTTGCGCAAATCGATCAGCACCCGGCCGCGCATGGCACCGCGCAGGCGCGTCGGCGCGAGGGCACGGAATTCGTTCCACTCGGTGATCAGCACCAGGGCGTCGGCGCCCGCCACCGCGTCCAGCGCATCGGTGCAGTATTTTACCGATTCGGGCAGCAGGGGACGGGCCTGCTCCATCCCTTCGGGATCGAACGCGCGGATGATGGCGCCGTCACCGGCGAGGCGGGACACGATCGACAGCGCCGGGGAATCCCGCATGTCGTCGGTTTCGGGTTTGAAGGTGAGGCCGAGGACGGCGATGGTCTTGGCGCGGACGGAGCCGCCGCAGGCCGCGATGACGCGCATCGCCATGCTGGATTTTCTCGACTCATTGACCGCGACGGTGGTTTCGACGAGGCGGGACGGGGCGCCGTAATCCTGCGCGGTGCGGACCAGGGCCAGCGTATCCTTGGGGAAGCAGGAGCCGCCGTAGCCGGGGCCGGGATGCAGGAATTTGCGGCCGATGCGGCCGTCGAGGCCGATGCCGCGGGCGACGTCGTGCACGTCGGCGCCGACTTTTTCGCACAGATCGGCCATTTCGTTGATGAAGGTGACCTTCATCGCGAGGAA
>Ga0182012_10003313_pt1 | contig 17200 bp, 13 predicted proteins | sample 612S2SmetaG_FD_120486 | JGI IMG/M metagenome (GOLD analysis project Ga0182012, IMG submission 120486) | Permafrost microbial communities from Stordalen Mire, Sweden - 612S2S metaG | ecosystem: Environmental > Terrestrial > Soil > Wetlands > Permafrost | place: Sweden: Stordalen | collected...
ACAACTGGGCCATGGCCCCGCCATAGGCCTCGCGATGCGACCGGGGATAGGCCGCCAGCAAACGTTTGTAGAGTTTTTGCGACAGCTCCAGTGACCGGTGGGTGACGGGCGCATTCATAACGCCACTCCGGTGGCAACCGGGTTCAGGGGCTTGCCGATCAGCCGTTTGCCCCGCGCAACTTCCACCATGGCCGCGTAACGCTCCGCCTCGGCGCGGACCACGCGCTGGCCCATCCCCGAGAGCCGGTAATACCGGCGACGCTCGTCATCCAGCCGGGGATCCGGCCGCTCGTCCGATTCCTCAATCAGCCGGATTTCCAACAAGCGCTTGATCGTGCCGTACAAGGTGCCCGGCCCCATTTTAATCTGCCCGCCCGTGCTGGTCGCCACCTCCTGCATGATGGCGTAGCCATGCCGCTCGCCCTCCGCCAGCGCGAGCAAGACGTGAAACACCGCCGGCGTCAGCGGCAGAAACTCCTCGGGATTGGTATTAACAGTGCCCATGCGATTTAGTATGTTGGTGGATGTATCTGTTGCGGATATAATGACCGACGATAGCGGAACCGTCAAGGGGAAAAATCAAATTTTTCCAGCCCGGGTCCTTATTTCCCTATTTCCACTTTCGCGCTTTCGCTTTCCGATTTTCCCCACCCCACCCCTTGACAACTCATCAACCGATGCTATTATTAACCAGCCGCTTGGTCCTTCGGGACTGGCTGCCCATGGCTGATGCCATCAGGAGACGAGTCCCCCAGCGCTTTTAGCCGGCTCCTGAGTTCTTTGACATAGACCGCCAGTTGGACCTGCCCTCCCGCCCGGCTTCCCGTTTCCGCCAGCGGGAAGAAATCCAGCTCGTCTGCATCTCCTTCCATTCCGCGCCCCGCGCCCCGCGCCTCATTCAAGGTGATTCAAGCCAATTCAAGGTGATTCAAGGTAAATTAAGGTTAAGAAATTTTTTGGTGACCGGCCCAACCCCCGACTTCAGACTTTGGACTTTAGACCACGGACTGACCGACCCGTCCAGCCATGTCCAGGCATGTCAACCCTCCGTTCTCCCTCGACCAGCGGCATGCCCCAGGCCCCAGGCCACCGGCTAAAACGCCCCCCGCTAGCCCAACTCGTGGCAATTGTGAATTGACGGAACACGTCCCATTACCTACCGTTCGGTAGTTTTTATGGCAAGGCATGGTCCCGAAACGGGCAAGCACATCCTGCAGGCGGCGCTCAAGCGCTTTGCCAATGCGGGTTATGCCGCCACGTCCGTGCAACAAATCGTGGATGACGTGCAGGTGTCCAAACCGGCGTTGTATTATTATTTCCGGGACAAGGCGGGTCTGTTCGAGGCGCTGGTGCATCAGGCGCATGACGCCCGCTACCAGGTGCTCTGTGCGGCGGCGGCCAAAAGTGCCGATATTCGCGAGCAACTGGAATACATCCTCACGGACCTGTTCAAGCTCATTCGCGAAAATCGCGAATTGATGCGGCTCAGCTTTGCCACCATGTTCGCCGCGCCGGGGGAGGTGCCGCCGGATCTGAATTACGCGGACAAATGTTCGCGAAACTTCGAGTTTATTCATTCGCTGATCCAGCAGGCCCAGCTCAAGGGCGACCTGGATGACCGGTTTACCAGCCGGGAACTGGCCTTCGGCTTTTACGGTCTGGCCAATTTTTACCTCGTTTCCCACCTGGTGCGGCCCGAATCCGCGCCGGACCCGGCGGCGTCCCGGCGCATTGTGGAGCTCTTTCTGACCGGGGCCGGGGTCCGCCACCCGGCGGAATTCAACGCCGCCATTTAATCAATCCGAAGCTTTATTCCCTTTAATCCATGAAACTCAAAGTCACCCTTGCCGTTATTCTGGTGGTCGTGATCCTGGGCCTGCTGGCCGGGGTCAAGTACCTGCAAATTAATACCCTGCTCAAAACGGCCGCCGCCACGGTCGCGCCCCCCATCGTCGTGGCCACCGCCACGGCGGACAGCCAGTCCTGGCCGGACGAACTGGTCGCAATCGGTTCCATCGGCGCGGTGCAGGGGGTGACGGTGACGACGGAAATCGGCGGGATGATCAAGGAAATCGCCTTTGAATCCGGCCGCACGGTCGCGGCGGGCGACCTCCTGGTGCGGCTGGACACCTCCTCCGAAGAGGCGCAATTGCGCGCGCTGGACGCCCAGGCGGACCTGGCCAAAATCAATTTGGAGCGCTCCCGCAAACTGCGGGCGGACAACACCATTTCCCAATCCGAGCTGGACACGGCCGAGACCGCGCTCAAGCAAAACCAGGCCAATGCGGACAACGTGCGCGCCATTATCGCGAAGAAAACCATCCGGGCGCCGTTTGCCGGCCGCCTGGGCATCCGCCAGGTGAACCTGGGCCAGTTTCTGGACAACGGCAAACCGATTGTCTCGCTGCAATCCTTGAATCCCGTCTATGCCAATTTCTCCCTGCCCCAGCAAAACCTGTCCGGGTTGCATGCCGGCCTGCCGGTGCGGGTGACCACCGACGCCTACCCGGGGCGCGAGTTCGCCGGCACCCTCACCACCATCAATCCGGATCTGGATGAATCCACGCGGAGCATCACCTTGCAAGCCACGCTGGACAATGCCGACGAGGCGCTGCGACCGGGCATGTTCGCGCGTGTCACCGTGGTGCTGCCATCCGCCCGGGATGTGCTGGTCATTCCGCAGACGGCCGTCATCAGCGCGCCCTTTGGCGACACGGTCTTTGTGTTGGTGCCGGACACCAACGCGCCCGCCGGCGGCCTCGCGGTGCGCACACAACTGGTGCGGACGGGTTCGGCCCGGGGTGATTATATTTCCGTGGAAGCGGGTTTGAAAAAAGGGGAACGCGTCGTGAGCGCGGGCCTGTTCCGATTGCGCAACGGCCAGAGTGTGGTGGAGGACAACACCCAAAGTCCCAAAGCCAGCCAGACGCCGCAGCCCAACAACGGTTGATCCGCGAACCCCATGAAATCTTTCACCGATATTTTTATCCGGCGGCCCGTGCTCGCCGTCGTGGTCAACCTGGTCATCCTGATCGCCGGGTTCGAGGCCATGAAGACCTTGAACGTCCGGCAGTATCCGCGCAGCGACAACGCGGCGGTGACCGTCACCACCGCCTATGTGGGCGCCAGCGCGGAACTGGTGCGCGGGTTCATCACCACCCCGCTCGAACGGGCCATCGCCGCCGCCGACGGGATTGATTACATCCAGTCCAGCAGTTCCCTGGGTGTTTCGACCATCACCGTCCGGCTGAAATTAAATTATGATCCGAACAAGGCGCTTTCGGAAATCAGCTCGAAAGTGAACCAGGTGCGGAACGACCTGCCGCCGGAGGCGGAAATTCCGGTGATCAACATCGAGTCGGCGGATTCGCAATTCGCCGCGTGTTACCTGAGCTTCACCTCGGACATCCTCCAGGCCAACCAAATCACGGATTACCTCGTGCGGGTGGTCCAGCCGCGGCTCTCCGCCATCGCGGGCGTGCAGCGGGCGGATTTGCTCGGCGGCCGGACCTTTGCGATGCGCATCTGGCTCAAGCCCGACCGCATGGCCGCGCTAAACATCAATCCCGCTCAGGTGCGCTCCGCCCTCGGCAATAACAACTTTCTCTCGGCGGTGGGTCAAACCAAGGGCTCGCTGATCCAAGTAAACCTGACGGCCAACACCGACCTCCGCTCCGTCGAGGAGTTCCGCAACCTGGTCGTCCGCCAGTCCGGTAACCACCTGATTCACCTGAGCGATATTGCGGATGTGGAACTGGGTTCCGAGGATTATAACTCGGAAGTTCGGTTTACCGGTCAGAAGGCCGTGTTTGTCGGCGTTTGGGTGCTGCCCAACGCCAACTCGCTGGACGTAATTAAACGTGTGCGGACGGAGATGACGCAGATTCAAAAGGAACTGCCGTCCGGCATCACCGGGGCGATTGCCTACGACGCCACCAAATACATTGAGGACGCATTGCATGAGGTGATCAAGACGCTGTGCGAGACCCTGGTCATAGTGGCCGTGGTGATTTTTCTCTTCCTCGGCTCCCTGCGCTCGGTGCTGATTCCGCTGATCGCCATCCCCATCTCCCTGATCGGGGCGGTGTTCCTCATGCAGGTGTTCGGTTTCTCGCTGAACCTCCTCACGCTGCTGGCCATCGTGCTCTCAGTGGGGTTGGTGGTGGATGACGCCATCGTCATCGTCGAGAACGTGGAGCGCCATGTGCGCGAGGGGAAAACCCCGGTGCAGGCCGCGCTGCTGGGCGCCCGCGAGTTGATCGGCCCCATCATCGCCATGACCATCACGCTGGTGGCCGTCTATGCGCCCATCGGCTTGCAGGGGGGGCTGACCGGCTCGCTCTTCCGCGAATTTGCCTTCACCCTGGCGGGCGCGGTGTTCATCTCCGGCGTGGTGGCGCTGACGCTCTCGCCCTTGATGTCGTCCCGGCTGCTCACCGGCGGCCACGAGGAGGAAGGCCTAGTCGGCCGGATTAACCACGGTTTTGACGCCATGCGCAAACTCTACGGTCGGGTGTTGGACGCCACGCTGGCCGCCCGGCCGGCCGTGTACGCCATTTGGATCGGGCTGAGCCTGCTCACCATTCCCATGTTCATGATGGCCCCGAAGGAACTGGCGCCCGCCGAGGACCAGGGCGTCATTTTCGGCATCGTCGAGGCCGATGCGAACGCCACCATTGACCAGACCGCCTTTTTCACCGCCGCCCAGTACCGCGCCTTCACGAACTTTCCTGAAACCGAAAAGACCTTTCAAATCACGCAGCCCGGCAGCGCCATCGGCGGCATGGTCCTCCAACCGTGGGGCGAGCGCAAACGCACGACCAGCCAGTTGCAACCCCTCGTGCAGGCCGCGATGGGCACGATCCCCGGCATTCGCACCATGGTGGCGCTCCCGCCGTCCCTGCCCGGCGGGGGCACTTTCCCGGTGGAATTTGTGATCGCCTCCACCGCCGAGCCGCAGGAGATTTTGAAAGTCGCCGAGCAAATCCAGCAAATCGCCGCCACCAACGGCATGTTTGCCTTTCCGCCGATCATTGACACGAAACTGGACCAGCCCGAAACCGAGATTGTGCTGGACCGGGACAAGGTGTCCTCGCTGGGGCTGGACATGGCCACCGTGGGCGCGGACCTCACCTCGCTGGCCGGGGGCAACTATGTGAACCGGTTCAGCCTGGACGGCCGCAGTTACAAAGTCATTCCGCAACTCGAGCGGGTGCAACGCCTGAATGCGAGCCAGTTGCAAAACACCTACGTCAAGGGGCCGAACGGCCAGTTGGTGCCGCTGAGCACCTTCGCCACCCTGCGGGAGAAAAACACGCCGCGCTCCCTGAACCGCTTCCAGCAGTTCAACGCCGTGACCATCAGCGGCGTCGCCGTCCGGCCGCTCAACGACACGCTGACCATGCTGGAAAATGAGTCGGCGAAGATCATGCCCAAAGGCTATCTGCTGGATTACACGGGCGAGTCCCGCCAGTTGCGCACCGAGGGGGATAAATTCCTCCCGGCCTTCCTGCTGGCGCTCGTGCTGATCTTTCTCGTGCTGGCCGTCCAGTTCAACAGCTTCCGCGATCCCTGGATCATCCTGCTGGGCTCCGTCCCGCTGGCCATGTTCGGCGCCGTGACCTTCAGCTTCCTTAAAATGCCCAACCCCATGATGCCCTTCTGGACCGATGGCTGGACCACCTCGCTGAATATTTATTCGCAGGTCGGCTTGATCACCCTCGTTGGACTAGTGTCTAAGAATGGTATTCTCATTGTGGAATTTGCCAACGTGCTCCAGCGCGCGGGCAAGACGAAACTGGAGGCCATCCGCGAGGCGGCGCTCACCCGGTTGCGGCCGATTTTGATGACCTCGGCGGCGACGATTTGCGGGCATTTTCCGCTCACGCTCGTGACCGGCGCGGGTGCGGCCGCGCGGAATTCCATCGGTATCACCATCGTCGCCGGCATGTTCCTGGGCACGATCTTCACGCTCCTCGTGATTCCCGCCATCTACGTGTTGATCGCGAAACAACACAACCATGATGACGACGTGGAGGTATGAGCCGGCCGGGCGCGCATAATTAAAGCTAGAAAACCGCCGGGACTGGTTGCAGATTAGACCTTGTGTCCGTGTTGCTGCGTTCCATCCATGTGAGCTGGCCTTTGCGCGTCTTTTTCACCGAGGACGTGTTTGACCCCGGCAACCCCCGCCTGCGCGAGGTGCTGGCGGACACCGCGCCGCGCAAGGTGCTGGTGGTGCTGGAGGACACGCTCGCGCTGGCCCAGCCGGATTTAACGGACCAGGTGGCGGCCTACTTCGAGACCTGCGCCCCCCAGTTGCGCCTGCCCCGTCCGCCCCTCCTGGTGGCGGGCGGCGAGGCCGTAAAAAACTCGCAGAGCATTATTAATGACCTGCTCTCGCACATCCACCGGCAGCAAATGGACCGTCACTCGTACCTCGTCGCCATCGGCGGCGGCGCGCTGCTGGATGTGGCGGGGTTCGCGGCCGCCACCGCCCACCGGGGCCTGCGGCATGTGCGCCTCCCCAGCACCACGCTCAGCCAGGCGGATTCGGGCGTGGGCGTGAAAAATGGCCTGAATGCCTTTGGCCAGAAAAACTTCATCGGCACCTTTGCGCCGCCCTATGCGGTGATTAATGATTTCACCCTGCTGCGCTCGCTCCCGCCCCGCGAGCAGCGGGCCGGTTTTGTGGAGGCGGTGAAAGTGGCCTGCATCCGGGACGCGGCGTTTTTCGACGAACTCGAAGCCACGGCAGACAAGCTGGCCGCCTTTGAGGCGGCGGCGGTGAAACGCTTGATCTATCGCTGCGCGGAATTGCATCTGGACCACATCGCCACCGGTGGCGACCCGTTTGAGAACGGCTCGGCGCGGCCGCTGGACTTTGGTCATTGGGCGGCGCACAAGCTGGAGCAGCTTTCGCGGTTTCGCGTCGGCCACGGCGAGGCGGTGGCCATCGGGATGGCGCTGGACGTCCTTTATTCGCGCCGGTGCGGCTGGCTGTCCGCCGGGGCCGCCGAGCGGATTTTAACCCTGCTGGAGCGCCTGGGCTTCACGCTCTTTGCCCCCGAATTGCTCAAGGACGACGCCGGCTGCCATCATCAAATTCTGGAAGGCCTGGAGGAATTCCGCCAGCATCTCGGCGGCGAATTAACCATCACCCTGTTGCGCGGCATCGGTCGCGGCGAGGAAACGCACGAGATGAATCCGGCGCTGGTCATGGCCGCCGTGGAGGAACTCCGGGAACGGTCCCATCATAATGAACCGCCTGATAGTTATTAACGTGGTGGGCCTCACCGAGGCGCTGATCGGCGAGCATACGCCGGCCATCGCCGCGTTCCGGCGGCGCGGCGCGCTGGCGCGCGTGGCCCCGGCCTTTCCGGCGGTCACTTGCACGGCGCAATCCAATTACCTCACCGGCACAACGCCCGCGCGGCACGGCATCGTGGGCAATGGCTGGTACCACCGCGAACTGGCCGAGGTCCAGTTCTGGAAGCAATCCAACCACCTGGTCGGCGGCGATAAAATCTGGGACGATCTCCGCGCCCGGCTCCCGGGCTTCACCTGCGCCCAGTTGTTCTGGTGGTACAACATGCATTCCCGCGCGGATTACTCCATCACCCCGCGCCCGCTGTATCTGGCCGATGGACGCAAGGTGTTCGACATTCACACCTGGCCGTTTGCGTTGCGTCCGAACATCAAGAATTCGCTGGGCGAATTTCCCTTCTTCGGCTTCTGGGGTCCTTCTGCCGGGGTAAAATCCCCGTTGGGCGGACCAGACGCCGCCTCCCGCTGGATTGCCAATGCCGCCAAATGGGTCGAGGAGGAGTACCATCCCACGCTGAATTTGGTTTACCTGCCGCACTTGGATTACAATTTGCAACGGCACGGGCCATTTGTGCCGGTGGATCCGGCAGTGCAGTTTATGCCCGCCCAGCCGGCGCGGCCCGCAATCAACCCGGCAATTGTGCCTGACTTGCAAGCCATTGATGCCATAGTGGGGGACCTGATCACGTTTTTTGAGGAGCGGAAATGTCGCGTCGTGCTGGTTTCCGAATACGGCATCACGAACGTCCAGCACGCGGTGCCGTTAAATCGTATTTTTCGCGAGCAAGGCTGGCTGGCCATCAAAGATGAATTGGGCCGGGAAACCCTTGACGCCGGGTCGAGCAAGGTTTTTGCCGTCACAGATCATCAAGTGGCGCACATTTATGTGAATGATTTGAGATTAACGGAGGAAGTGCGCCAACTGGTAAGTGCTATTACTTGCGTGGACCAAGTGCTGGGACCGGCGGAAAAAGCGGCGCTCGGCATTGACCATCCCCGCGCCGGTGATTTAATCGCTGTGGCCACCAAGGACGCCTGGTTCAGCTACTATTATTGGCTGGACGACACCCGCGCCCCGGATTTCGCCCGCACCGTGGACATTCACCGCAAGCCCGGCTACGACCCCGCCGAATTGTTCCTTGATCCCAAACTGCTTTTTCCCAAACTGCACATCGCCGGACGCCTGCTAAAAAAGCGACTGGGTTTCCGGATGTTGATGGATGTCATCCCATTGGACACCTCGCTAATAAAAGGCTCCCACGGCCGGGTGCCCGCCGACCCGTTGGACTGGCCGGTGTTCCTCACCAACCAGCCCCGGTTCCTGCCGGCGGACCGCATGGAATCCACCGACGTGTACCACGCGCTCGTGCGGCATGTGTTGCGGGAGGGCGGGTAATCGCGTGGCCTTGGTCCGGCACGGCTACACACCGTTCACAGCCACGTCCAATGCTCGAACATCGCCGCCTGGCCGGCCGGCTGGCCCTCCTCGGTGAGCAAATTCCAAACGATCGCGTGGTCAATGCGGAAACGGCGGCCGCTCCGGGAAATGCGCACCCCGGAATAGTCATCGATGAAGCCATCGCGCGTCACCCGCGCCAGCAGATGCGCACGCTCCTCGCGGTTGGGCGCCTCGGCCGTCAGCCGCGAGGGTGTCCGCGTCAATTCCTCCCACGACATCTCCCACAAATCGAGCGCCGCCTGGTTGCCATAATTCAAAATGGGATCCGCTTCCGTGCCGTGCGAAACCAGCACAAATGATGCGGTGAATAACCAGACCGACTGGTCCGGCCCCGCCGGCGTGCCGGGCAGCAATTCCCGGCCCGTCCAGTATTTAAAACTGCGGACCAGCCCGGCCACATGAGGCCCCACCCATTCCGCCCTGCCCGGTTCAATCTTCATATCACCCGCCATGATCAAAGTTTCCCGCCCTGAGTCAAGCGACCCGCTATTCAGCGGGCCAAAAGACCCGCAAGATTCCTGTTTACAGTGCCCCGCCCGTTGCTAGTATCGGCGTTGCCCGTTGCGGAGGGTGCCAACTATGAAAAAAATCGAAGCGATCATCAAGCCATTCAAAATGGACGAGGTTAAATCGGCCCTGATGGACATGGGGATCCAGGGTTTGACCGTCTCGGAAGTCAAAGGCTTCGGCCGGCAAAAAGGCCACACCGAAATCTACCGCGGCAGCGAATACACCGTGGATTTTCTCCCCAAGGTTAAAATCGAGGTGGTCGTGGCGGATGCCCAGGTGAACACGGTCGTCGAGGTGCTCCTTAAAGCCGCCCGCACCGGCAAGATTGGCGACGGGAAAATTTTTGTGAGCGCGGTGGAAAAAGTGATCCGCATCCGCACCGGCGAGCTGGATGAAGCGGCCGTTTGACGGTCGGTCGGAGGCCTAAAACCCTTGATTTTATTAGCTTAAATCCGCTGTGAACAACTTGCGAATAAGTTCTAATAGGTTGTCCTCGTATCCGGGCGGCCAATGCCCTAAAAACAAAGCTGTCCAACCGGAGTTTTTCAAACGGGTGGGCTGCCGCCACGAGGGTGGTCCGAAGCCAGGGAAAACGCATTTTCGCAAGTGGCTTATTATTAATAATTTATGAATATTCCATTCCGCCGGCGCGGCGTTGTCTTCAAGCATTGCTTGAAAGGTATTGGGCGGCTGGTAAACTGGGGCTGAGCTTTCGACCGGCCAGCCGGGTATCATGCGCGATTTTTTGGGTCAGGTGAATAAAACACTTTAAATTTGGGCTTATTGACGGAATATAATGCAGCATTCAGCGGAACAAATCTGGGGTTCGGCGCAGGAGCAGCTTCGCTCGAAATTAAGTCGCGACACATTCAACATGTGGTTTGCCCCGTTGCGCGCGTGTGCCGTGGATGCCCACCAGGCCACCCTCGAGGCACCCAACGAATTCTGCGAAGTCTGGCTCAAGGATAATTACCTGAGCTTGTTGCAGGAGGCCGTCGCCTTTGCCGCGGGCCGGCAGTTGCAGATCAAATTTGTCGTTGCCCCGGGCAGCACCGCCGTGCTCACCGCGCCCGTCCCCCCGGAGGACAAAACCAAGCCCGCCGAGGCCCACGCCATCACCGCCGCTCCGGTCGAGCGCATTGGCGCCAATGGCGACCCCCATTTTAACCCCAAAAACACCTTCGAATCCTTCGTGGTGGGGAACAACAATAATTTCGCCTATGCCGCCGCCCTCGCCGTGGCCCAGGCCCCCGGCAAATCCTACAACCCCCTCTTCCTCTATGGCGGGGTCGGTCTCGGTAAAACCCATCTGCTCCATGCCATCGGCCAGCAGGTGGCGGCCAGCAAGAAAAACGCCCGCGTCGCCTACTTGTCCTCCGAAAAGTTCACCAACGAGTACATTGACGCCATCCAGCACAACAAACTCGCCACTTTTCGCAAAAAACACCGCCAGACCGACGTCCTCTTGATTGACGACATCCAGTTCCTGGCGGGCAAGGAGCGCATCCAGGAGGAATTCTTCCACACCTTCAACGCCCTGCACGAGTCGCACAAGCAAATCGTGCTCACCTGCGACCGCCCCGCCAGTGAGATTCAAGGCCTCGAAGCCCGGCTCGTGTCCCGTTTTGAATGGGGCCTGGTCACCGATTTGCAGCCGCCGGATATCGAAATGCGCCGGGCTATTCTGAATAAGAAGGCCCATATCATGAAAGTCACCCTGCCGGAGGATGTGCTGGATTTCCTGGCCAACCGCATTCGCACGAATGTCCGCCGCCTCGAAGGCGCCCTCATCCGCGTCGCCTCCTTCGCCTCCCTGACCGGCAAAAAATTGACCATCGAGGTCATTGAAGGCCTGTTGCGCGAAATTTTGCACGAGGAAGGCCGCTTCTCCATCAGCATCGAAGTCATTCAAAAGAAGGTGGCCGAGCATTTTGACATCCGCCTGGCCGACATGACCAGCAAGCGCCGCCCGGAAAACATCGCCTTCCCCCGCCAGATCGCCATGTACCTGTCCCGCCAGATGACCGAGACCTCCCTGAATAATATTGGCGAGGCTTTCGGCGGGCGCGACCACGGCACCGTCATGCACGCCTGCCGGCTCGTTAAAGACCGGATGGAAGTAGATGCGAACGTCCGGCAGGTGGTGAATTATCTTGAAAAACAACTGATGCGCTAGGCCCCGACCGGCCCAGCCACCAGCCACCACCTTGAATCATGCCGCCGGTCATCGAAGTCAGCCACCTCACCCGGGCCTTTCGCACTTATAAAAAGCAGCCGGGCCTGGGTGGCGCTGTCAAAGGCCTCTTTTACCGCCAGTACGAGCAGACTGTCGCGGTGAACGACGTCAGTTTCTCCATTGAACCGGGCGAACTGGTCGGCTTCCTCGGCCCCAATGGCGCCGGCAAAACCACCACCCTCAAAATGCTCGCCGGTCTGCTGTACCCCACCAGCGGCAGCGCGCGCGTGCTGGGCCACACGCCCTGGGAGCGCGCGGATACCTACCGCCGCCAGTTTGCCCTGTTGCTCGGCCAAAAAAACCAGTTGTGGTGGGATCTGCCCGCCCGCGAGTCCCTCGAACTCAATGCCAAAATATACGGCATTGCCCCCGCCCAATTCGAGCGCACCGTCGCCGAAATGGCCGAACTGCTGGACGTCAAAGACAAGCTCAACGTCAGCGTCCGCGAACTCTCCCTCGGCGAGCGCATGAAAATGGAGCTCATCGCCTCCCTCCTGCACCAGCCCAGTGTATTGTACTTGGATGAACCCACCATCGGCCTCGACGTCATCTCCCAAAAAACCGTCCGTGAATTCCTCCGCGAATACAACGCTCGCCGCCAGACCACCATCCTCCTTACCAGTCATTACATGACGGATATTCAGGAGTTGTGCCAGCGCGTCATCATCATTGACCACGGCAAAATTTTCTTCGACGGCAAATTGAGCGAGATCGTGGACCGCTTCGCCGATTTCAAGCTCGTCACCATTCAGTTGGAAAAAACCGGGGATTACTCCCAGGCCAACCTCGACCATTATGGCGAGGTGCTCGAAAAAACCCCCGGAGCCATCAAATTCAAGGTGAAGCGCGACCGCGTCATTCCCACCTGCAAAGCCCTGCTGGACGATCTGCCCGTCAGCGACATTGATATTCAGGAAGTTCCCATTGAGGATGTGATCCGCCAGATCTTCGCCCGTTGACCCTCCGGCTCCTTTACCGCCCGTGTGTAATAGCTTGCCCCGGTTTGGCCGCCCCCTTAATTTTACCATATCGTAGTTAATTTTATGCCGAAAATTAACCATCCTCGAAAACGCCCGGATCCCCGCCGGACGGTTGCCGCTTCGCCGAAAGGTCTGCTCCAGCCGGGCGCTGCGTCGCCTCCGCCATGAAGCGTTGCGCCTATTGCGGCCGGGTGAACGAGGATGCCCGCGCCCATTGCGAGGGTTGCGGCGAGGCCCTCCCAGGCCTGATAAATCCCCCGCGACCGGAGCTGCTACCCGAACCCGCCGGCGCGCCACTTCCGGCCGATGGCGCGGAAAAAGACGCGGAAGAGTTCACGAAACATTTTCATGCCGCCACTCCCCGGATTTGGGTTGTTTACAGTCTGCTGGGTTTGAATGCCCTGATTTTTCTCCTCATGGGGCTGGAAAGTTCCAACCTGCTCAAGCCGAACCTGCCCGCCCTGCTGGACTGGGGGGCGAACTGGGGCCCGCTCACCGCCACCGGCGGAGGCTGGTGGCGGCTGCTCGCCGCCTGCTTCCTTCACTTCAGTCTCCTGCATGTCCTCTGCAACCTCTTCGCCCTCTGGCAGGCCGGCCTGCTCGCCGAGCGATTGTTTGGGAACTGGTTTTTCCTCGCCATATACCTGGGCTCGGGCCTGCTCAGCAGCCTCACCGCTCTGGACTGGCATCCTGAAACCATTTCCGCCGGCGCGTCCGGCGCCGTATTTGGGGTGTACGGCGCGCTGCTCGGATACCTCGTGCGCCAGCGTGGCGACGTGCCCCGGCGCGTTTGGGTGTCGCTGGGCCAGACCATCCTCGCCTTTGTCGCCTTCAATTTGTTTTACGGGCTGACCCAGCTCAAGGTGGACAACGCCGCGCATGTGGGCGGGCTCCTCGCCGGGATCATCCTCGGCTTCGTGGCCGCACGACCGCTCCACCTGACCCACCGACTGAATTCCACCCGCCGCACTTCCTTGCAAGTCGCCCTGATCTTCCTCGGGTTGCTGCTGCCGCTGGTGTTGCATGCGCCCCGGTCCCGACCCAAGTACGCCGGATTGCTGAATGACATGGGCGAAAATGTCGCGCGCGGCACCGATGCGCCCAGGGATCCCGCCGCCGCCGCCTGGTGGTATCGCCAGGCCGCGCAGCGCGGCAGCGCCGAGGCCGAGTTCAATTTGGGCCGGCAGTATTTTGCCATGGATTCAAACCAGCCCGCCAATCCCGTTGAAGGTGTCAAATGGTTCCGCCAGGCGGCCGACCACGGCTCCACCAACGCCGAAATCGCCTTGGGCCTCCTCTACTACAATGGCACCGGCGTGCCCACCAATCACACCGAGGCCCGCTATTGGATTACCCGGGCGGCGCGGCGCGGCGATGCCAACGAACAATTTATCCTGGGCCAGATGTATTTCCAGGGCGATGGCGTGAACCGCGACGACGCAGCGGCATTTAATTGGACGCTTCAGGCCGCCGATCAAGGCCTGGTCGTTGCCCAGGCCCAGCTCGGCGCCTTTTATCTGAATGGCATCGGCACGGAAACGAATCTCGCCGAGGCCGTCCACTGGACCCGCGCGGCGGCCAATCACGGCCAGCCCAACGCTCAATTCATGCTCGGCTCGCTCTACGCCAACGGTCAGGGAGTGGCCCGGGATTTGGTGGAGGCCTACGCCTGGCTCAGCCTCGCCGCCGGCAGTCCCGCGCCCCTGGCACTGGCGGTGCGGGAAACCCTGGACGCCCTGGCTCACGACCTGCCCCCCGCGCAAATGGCCAGCGCCCGTCGACGCACGGAGGAACTGTCCCGAATGATTAAGCTGGAGCAACATTCCCCGCCCGCCGCCCGGTAGGCCTGGTGCCGCAGTTCAATGACCGGTTGAAATTTCAGCCGGACGGCCATTCCCTATTTCCGCTGGACAGGCTGGAAATAAAGGCCTATACCGAAATTCATGAACCGGGAAAGACCATTTATGAGAACCATATTTGCCTGGCTTGGCTTGGCCGCTAGTAGCTGCTGGTGCGGCTGTGGGCCGGATCACCCCAAACCGACTGGCATTGCCGCCACCGTACCGGCACCCGCCCCAGCCATCACAGTCACGAATATTGTGACCAGCAATGATCAGCCGGCACCCGCCCCGGCCGTAACCTTTAGCGTGACCGCCAATGGCACCTTGCCAGTGGCGTATCAGTGGTCTGTTAATGGCACCAATATAAATTCCGTGATGACGCTTACGAATGTCCAGGTTTTGACGAATCATTAGGCAGCACTTTTTTGGCCGTGGATTTTGGGGGCTGAAACGACGGAAGAACAAGAAGATCGCGAGGATTTTTTAAGCGGGAAGGGCCGATGAAGGGGGGAAGATTAAGGTTACAACCCTGCATTGGCAGGCCTTTTCACCGTGCTGCGCCTGGGGACAGGCGTGCTCCGGGGGAGGGGAGGCGGTAATGCGCAAATTTCGCGAGTGGTGCGAATGATTCAGAGGCGCGTTGAGCGATGGCCACTGAATTACCAAACGTCCCACGGTGGTTGGATGGTTCACGAGTTGGGAAATCTGCGCTACCGGGGCGGGATGCGGTTGGGCCGGCGCACGCCAAAAGTTCGTGGGTCAACCGGCGGTTTCCCGCTTGTCGGCGGGGCGGGGTTCCCCTACGTTGGGGGCTCGCAACCCAATTTTTATATGTCCGCCAAACGCAAATTACGTTACGGAATGGTCGGTGGGGGCCAGAATGCCTTCATCGGCGCGGTCCATCGCCTCGCGGCCAGCCTGGATGGCCAGATTGAACTCGTGGCCGGGGCTTTCTCGGCCGATCCCAAAAATTCGCAGCTCACGGGGGAACAGTTGTTCCTCAAGCCGGCGCGGGTCTATGCCTCGTACGCGGAGATGGCCCGGGGCGAGGCGGCGCTGCCGGCGGAGGAGCGGATTGATTTTGTTTCCATCGTCACACCGAATTTCTTGCACGCGCCGGTGGCCACGACGTTTCTGAAGGCGGGTTTTCATGTGGTGTGCGACAAGCCGATGACGCTGGATTTGAAGGAGGCGAAGGCGTTGCGCGCGACGGTGCGGAAGTCGGGCAAGGTGTTTGCGCTGACGCATAATTACACGGGGTATCCGATGGTGAAGGAGGCGCGCGAACTGGTCCGCGCGGGCAAGCTCGGCAAAATCCTGAAGGTGGTGGCGGAGTATCCGCAGGGCTGGTTGCTGGACAAACTGGAGGCGGACGGCCAGAAGCAGGCGGCCTGGCGGTCGGACCCGAAAAAGGCGGGGGCCTCGTGCTGTCTGGGGGACATCGGCACGCATGCGGAGAATTTGGGGCGCTATATCACGGGGCTGCACATTGAATCGTTGTGCGCGGCGTTCACGACGTTCGTGCCGGGCCGCAAGCTGGAGGACGACGCGAATTTGTTGCTGCGGTACGAGGGCGGCGCGCAGGGGGTGCTGCATGCCTCGCAAATTTCCTGCGGCGAGGAAAATAATTTGAACATTCGGGTGTACGGCACGCTGGGTTCGCTGGCGTGGCAGCAGGAGCATCCGAATGAATTGAAGTTTTGTCCGAAGGGCGAGCCGGCCCGCATTTTGCGCCGGGGCAATGGCTACGTGTCGGATGTGGCGAAGAAGTTCACGCGCCTGCCGTTCGGTCATCCGGAGGCGTTCATCGAGGCGTTCGCCAATATTTATCTGGAGGCGGTCGCGGCGATTCGCGACGCCCAGGACGGCAAAACGGGCACGTACGATTTTCCGACGGTGGACGACGGCGTCTATGGCATGGCGTTTCTGGAAACGGCCGTGAAGTCGGCGAAGTCCACGGCGAAATGGACCAAATTTATCAAGGCCTGACCGGCCGCCAATTCGAACTCAACTAAATGAAACCAACAATCATTACTCATTCCATCATCCTGGCCGTTTTAATGGCTGGTTGCGCGCGACTTCCTGTCCCGCCCGCAACCCCGCCTACGGTTGCGGCAACCGGAAATTCTGACGAAAAAATTGACGGCTTCACGGACACGCCGATGGAGGCGGGTGGCAAATGGCATGTGCATGATCCGGCGCGGCCGCAGCCGCAGGTGATCACGCCGGGCGCGACGTTCAGTCACGGCGCGCCGGCGCCGTCCGACGCGGAGGTGTTGTTCAATGGCACGGGGCTGGCGAAATGGGTCAATTCCCGGGGCACCCCGGCCAACTGGCACACGAAGGGGGATTATGTGGAGACGGCGCCCTCGGGCGGCGGCATTCGGACGATTGGCAAATGGGCGGATTTTCAATTGCACGTGGAATGGGCCACGCCGAATCCACCGGTGGGCACGAGTCAGGGCCGGGGCAACAGCGGCATTTTGATCAACAACATGTACGAGGTGCAGGTGCTGGATTCCTACCAGGCGAAGACTTACGCCGACGGCCAGGCCGGGGCGATTTACGGGCAGTCGCCGCCGCTGGTGAATGCGAGCAAGCCGCCGGGCGAATGGCAGACGTATGACATTCTCTTCGAATCCCCGCGCTGGAATGACAAGGGGGATTTGGTGAAGCACGCCATCATCACGGTGCTGCACAACGGGGTGGTGATTCAAAACCATTATGAACTGGTGGGCGGGACGGACGGGATCAACGGGGGGATTCCCTGGAAATCGGCTTCGAAATATGTCGCGAAGCACGCGCCGGAGGTGTTCATTGAATTGCAGGATCATAAAAACCCGGTGCG
>Ga0182012_10003315_pt1 | contig 17196 bp, 22 predicted proteins | sample 612S2SmetaG_FD_120486 | JGI IMG/M metagenome (GOLD analysis project Ga0182012, IMG submission 120486) | Permafrost microbial communities from Stordalen Mire, Sweden - 612S2S metaG | ecosystem: Environmental > Terrestrial > Soil > Wetlands > Permafrost | place: Sweden: Stordalen | collected...
GCGGACGCGTTGCGAGAGTGACAGCGTGTCCTTCGCCCACGGCGGGTGGTCGGACGGCAGATGGTTGGCGACCTCGACGTCGGGATCGAGCGCGACGGCGAGCGGCGGCGGGAGCGCGAGCGCAGGCGGTAGTGCAGGCGCCGTCGCCTGCGCTGCGGAGACGTCCGGGTCGATGCTTGCGCTCATCGCGCCGCGAGCAGGCCGCGCAGCGTCGCCAGCGCGCGTAGGTGCAGTTGCGAGACGCGCTGCGGCGAGACGGCGAGCGTCGCGCCGATCGCATGGAGCGAGACGTCGCGGTAGTAGTGCAGCGCGATGATGCGCTGCTGGCGCTCGGGCAGCAGCGCGATGGCCTCGACGACCTCGCGCCGCTCGCCCGCAGCGAGCGCGACGCGCGCCGGATCGCCCGCGGCGTCGGCAAGCGCCGGGCCGTCGCTGAGGAATGCGCCGTCCAGCGAGAGCGGCCCGTAGCGGAAGACCGCAAGCCTGGCTGCGTGGAGGCCCTCCACCCGGTCCTCCATCTCGCGTAGCGACGGCATCGTCCCGCGCTCTTGCGCCAGCGCCTGGCGCGCGCGCTCCGCTTCGCGCACCGTGCGCCGGGCACGCTCGGAAACGGGGTCCATCCGGCGCAGACCGTTGAGCATGGCACCCGCAATGAGCCGGCGCGCATAATTCGTCAGCGAACCGCGCTCGGGGTCGTAGGTGTCGACCGCTCGGATCAACCCGACGGAGCCGTCGCCAACGAGGTCGTCCGGATCGGCCGACGGCACGATGCGCGCGATGCGCCGCGCGACCCGCTTGACCAGCGGAAAGAGCGCGCGGATCTCTTCTTCGCGCGAGCCGGTCACGGCGCGGCCTCGCCGACGGCCGACGGCAGCGCGCGATCGAATGCACCTGAGTGCGCTACCGCCCGCGCGCACGCTTCGACCGCGACGTCGCCGAAAAAGCCCAGCGGCTCGGCGAGCGGCTTCAGCGCGATTCCGAGCAGCAGCGTCGCGAAGGCTTCCTTCTCCGGCTGCGCGGCCACCGTCGACGGCGCTATGGCGCGCCCTTCAGCGGTGGAGGTTATTGGCGATGCGCAGCATCTCATCTGCCGCCTGCACTCCCTTCGCGTTGGCCTCGAAGGCGCGTTGCGCCGCGAGGATCTCCATCATCGCCTCGACGATCGAGACGTTCGCGCGCTCGAGCATGCCGAACGCGACCTTCGGGCGCCGCTCGCCGCCGGCATCGACCACGTGCGCCGGGCCCGACTCCTGCGTTGCGGCAAAGACCGCGGAACCGGCCGTGCGTAGCCGCTCCGGCGCGTCGAACAGCGCCGGGCGGATGCGGCCCGCCGATGCATGCGCGCCGCCGGCGAGGGTCACCGTCACGCGGCCGTCGGCGGCGACCGTCACGTCGAGCGCCTTCGAGGGGATGCGCACGCCCGCCAGCGCCCAGCCGTCCGCATTGCGGAGGCGGCCGTCGGCCGAGCGCGCGAACGAACCCGCGCGCGTGTACGCGCGCTGCCCGTCGCGGTCCACGACGAAGAAGCCCGGCCCATCCAGCGCGACGTCGAACGGGCCACCCGTCTTCATCAGTTTCCCCTGGCCGAAGAGACGGTGCGAGCCGGTCGAGACCGTGCCGAGCGGCGCGTCGCCGCCGAGGCTCGCAAACGTCGCCGTCGCGGCCTTGAAGCCCGGTACGTCGGCGTTGGCAAGGTTGTCCGCGACGACGTCGAGCCGTTGCTGTTCGGCGGCCATCCCGCTCGCCGACGCATAGAGCGCGCGGTTCACGCGCGCACCCGCGCGAGTTCGTTGGCGGCCTTCGAGCGCGCGTCGTCGAGCGCCGTCACCGACTTCTGCGCCGTCTCGAACGCGCGCTGCGCTTCGAGTACGTCCACCATCTCGCGGACGGCGTCGACGTTGGACGCCACCAGGAAGCCGCTCTGTAACGACGCGCCCTCCGTCAGCCGCACGCGTCCGGTCACGACCCCAGCCGCGCGCACGACGCCGCGGTCGTCGATCGTCGCGTCCGACGCGACCCGCAGCGGCCCGCCCTCGCCGAGCAGCATGCGCCCGCGGCCGTCGAGCAGATGCCCGCTCGCGTCGCGTACGAACGATGCCGTCGTAACGGCCTCGGTCTTTCCCGCCGCGGCGCGCACCATAAAGCCGCCGCGGCCCGCGACCGCGAGGTCGAACGACCGTCCGGTGTGCTTCAGCGCACCGGCGGACGCATCGGGAGCGGTCGTCGTGGTCAAGCCGCGCGCGCCCAGCACGACGTGCGCGACGCTGCGCCGGAAACCGTCGCTCGAAGCGTTGGCGAGGTTCCCGGCCGCGACGTCGAGGCGCAGTTTCATCGCCTGCATCGCGCTCGCCATGAGATCGATTCCATCCATGGCGACGAGCCTACCGGCCCGAGATGACCGCGCCGTTACGCGCGTGTTACAGAGTTAGCCGAAGGTGTAGGGCAGCCGCGGGCCTTCGAGATAGACGGTGACGCCGAGTTCGCGGCCTTCGCTCGTGAGGTTGGAAAGCGCGAGTTGCAGTTCCGCCGCCGCCGCGTCGTCCACGAGCAGCGCGGCGCCGAGCGCGAAGCCGCGCAGGCCGGGCGCGTCGAACCGGCGTGCATCGTCGGCCGCCGCGACACACGCATCCCAGAGCCGCGCGACGTGCGCCTCGACCGGCGACTGCTCTTGCGCTTCCTCGCGAACGGCCCCCCGCTTCTCGCGCCGAGCGCGGGCGCTCACGCGCAGGACGTACGGCTCGGGCTCGCCCGGCGCGTGGGGGCCGGCGAATACGTGTAACGCGTACTCGGACTTGCCGGCGACGCGCCTGAGCGCCGTCCGCCAGCGCGCGCCGCGCTTGCGGACCGCCTCCTCGAGCGAGGCGGGACCTTCGTACGCCGTCAGCAGTGCCGCCGGCAGAACCGAGACCTCCGGGCCAAGCCGTTCGAGGACGCGCTCGTGGTGGCGGGCGCGTTCGCGCAGCCATTTGCGGTCGGTACGCCGGCGCTCGATCTCGCCGGGCGAAAACTCGACGGGATCGACGTAGCCGGTCACGAGCCCGACGTTGCCCCAGCGCACGACGACCGTGCGCTTCCCGTCGACCACGAACTTACGGCCGGCCGCATCGGCGGGCACGACACCATAGACGGCGATCGCGCGACCGACCGGATGGGCGCGCGGCTCTATCCGCGGGGCAGCGTCGGATTTTCGCACGGTAGGGGATTACGCTTCTGCGGTCACCGTTTCCGGCACGACCCCGTTGAGCGAGGGCAGCGAGCCGTTTGCCGGATTGCCGGGCCGGTCGAGCAGCGAGAGATGCGTCATGAGCAGGCTGCGTAGTTCGCTGCGCGCCTTCTCGGCGTCGTCGAGCGCGCGCTGCATGTCGCGGCGCGCCTCGTCCGTGCGCTCGCGATACGAGGCGATCTCGCGCTCGCTGGCGATCCGCGCCTCGGCTTTGATGAGGTCGGCTTCCTTGTGGGCGGAGGCCTTGGTCTCGTCGGCGGTCCGCTGGGCGAGCAGCAGCGTGTTCTGCAGCGACTCTTCCATCGACTTGAAGTGGCTCACCCGGTCGCGCAGGTCGGCGAGCTCCGCCTCGAGGGCGGCGCGCGCGTGCGCCTCGTCTTCCAGCGACTCGATGACCTCGTCGAGGAACTGATCGACTTCGGCGCGGTCGTAGCCCTGGAGCGCCTTCTTGAACGTCTTGTGTTGGATGTCGACGATGCTGACTTTTTGCATCCCTAGTTCGCTCCTCGGTTTGTAAGGAAGTCGAGCGACGGATCCGCGCCGAGCGACTCGCGGATGCCGGCCGCGTTGACGGCGACGCCAGGCGGCACGACGAGATACATCGCCTCGGCAAGCTTCTGAATGCGGCCGTCCAGCGTGTACGCAACGCCGGAACAGAAATCGACGACGCGCTGCAGCAGCCCGCGGTCCGCCCCCTGGAGGTTGACGATCACGACCTGCCGGCTGCGCAAGGCATCGGCGATCTCCGTGACGTCGGCGAACGTGTGCGGCACGAAGACGCTCACCTCGGCACCGCTGCGCCGCCCGTCGCGCGCCGCGAAGGCGACGACGTTGCGCTTGGGGTGCTGTTCGGGTTCGGGCGACTCGTCGAACTCTTCTTCTTCGTCCTGCAACGAGAAGAAGGCGCCGATTCGTTGGAATACGCTCATCTCTTCATCTCCCAATGTACACCTTCACCGGCGAGCCCCGAAGAGCATCGTTCCGAGGCGAAGCATCGTCGACCCGGCCTCGACGGCTTCGCGCCAATCGCCCGACATTCCGAGCGAGAGCGTCGTGCCGCCGACCTGCCGGAACGTCTCGGCCGCCACGCCGAACGCCCGCAGCGTCTCGTCACGCGACGCGTCGAGCGGGCCGATCGCCATCACGCCGTCGACCGTCAGTCCCTCCGCGCGCAGGCGCTCGGCCAGCGCCGCGGCCTCGCCGGGCGGCAGGCCGAACCGCTCCGTCGGCGACACGTTGACCTGGATCAGCGCGGCGACCGGCTTCCCCAGCGCGCGCGAAGCCTTGAGGACCGCGAGCCCGGCGTCGAGCCGGTCGACCGACTGCACGACGTCGAACGTCTGGACGATCGCCTTGGCCTTGTTGGTCTGGACGTGCCCGATGAAGTGCTTGCGCGCGACCAAGCCCTCGAGTTTGGGCCGCGCTTCCTGCAGGTAGTTTTCGCCGATCTCGTCGAGCCCGGCGGCGATGGCAGCGGCGACGACCTCGCGCGGCTGCATCTTCGTCACGCCGACGATGCGCACGACCGACGGGTCGCGACCGGCGGCTCGGCAGGCTTCGGCCACCTGCTCGCGCGCGGCGGCAATGCGCCGCGCCGGCGAACTCGGGGGCTCCAACAACGCCGTCCCGGCGTCGAACGTCATGGAAAGAGTCGTTTCCGCTTCCCGGGCGCGAGTCCTCGGCCCCAGGGCCGCTTCAGGATGCCGGGCTCGCGTCGGTGCGGACGTTGCGGCGGAACGACAGGTAGACCAGGCCGATCCCGATGACGATCATCGGCAGTGCCAGCAACTGGCCGCCGGTCAGCGGCCCCACGGCGATGTCGGTCTGGCGCCAGAGTTCGGCCAGCGAGCGCGTGATGCCGTAGCAGGTGAACCAGGTCCAGGCGACCACGCCGTCCGGGGGCTTGCGGCGGTAGACCAGCAGCACGATGGGCAGCACGGCGATGTCCATCAGCGACTCGAAGATCTGCGACGGATAGCGGTAGCCCTCGGCGTTGGGGAACTTGAGGCACCACGGCCGGTCCGGATTGCAGATGTTGCCGACCAGCTCGTCGTTGATGAAGTTCACGATGCGGGTCAACGCGATGCCGATCGGCAGCATCACGACCACCTCGTCGGCCAGGACGTTGAACTTCAGCCCCTTGTGTTTGCGCACGAACAGCGTAATCGCCACGATCACGCCGATCAGCCCCCCGAAGAACCCCATCCCGCCGTTCCAGACGGCGACGAGGTTGATGAGGCTGGCCGGCGACCCAAAATAGTAGCTCGCATTGTGGTGCGACAGGATATCCGCAAACACGAAGAACGTGCGCCCGCCGATCAGCACCCCCGCCAGCGCGTAGACGAGGAAATCCTGAACCTCGCCCGAGGTCAGCCCGAGCCGCCGCCGCCCCGCCGGCCGCGCCATCCATAGTCCGACGCAGATAAACCCGACCAGGTACGAAAGCCCGTACCACCGCACCGACAGCGGCCCCAAATGAAAAGCCACCGGGTCGATATTCGGATAGGTAAACCAGTGCTGCACGGCCCGAACCATGCGCCGCCACGTTCACGACCTCCCCCAGCAGAGGACGTCCTGTACTAGCGACGCCGTGCGGGCGGCGGCGACGGGGCGGTTCGGAACCGCTCGTCGCTCCGCCATCCTGGCTCCGCTCCTGCTCGACCGCCGCGGCCCTCCCGCCATCCTGGCTCCGGGCCGCGGTCAGACGTTCCGCCCCACCCCGTCGCCGCCACCCGCCCGGCTCGATGGGTGCATGGGAGTGGGTGCATGCGAAGCAAGCGGGCCTTCCGCATACATGAAGCGGCCGAAGCGAAGTCGAGGCCCGTGCCGAGCGCCCGCAGTATCGAGCCGGGGGCGGCGCGACGGGTCGGGGCGGAACGTCTGACCGCGGCCCGGAGCCAGGATGGCGGAGCGACGAGCGGTTCCGCCCAGGCCCGTCGTGCCGCCCCACCCGGCGTCGTATCACAAGGAAAAGCGCCTCTAGGCGCGTGGGGTACAATGGGGGGCGATGCACCCGCAGCTGAACATTCTGACCGCGTTCGTCGCCGGTCTCGTCTCCTTCGTGTCGCCCTGCGTGCTGCCGCTGGTGCCCTCGTATCTGTCGTTCCTGACCGGCACGAGCCTCGAGGACCTCAAGGAGCAGACGTCCGCCGAGGCGCGGACGCGGGTGTTCCTGCACGCGCTGGCCTTTGTCGCCGGCTTCTCGCTGATCTTCACGCTGATCGGCTTGTCCGCCAGCGCAATCGGCGGGCTGTTTGCGACCTACAAGGACCCGATCGCGCGGGTCGGCGGCGCCGTCATCATCATCCTGGGCCTGAACATGATGGGCGTGTTCAAGATCCCGATGTTGATGATGGACAAGCGCGTCCACGTCCAGGGCCGCAAGCAGTCGTACTGGCTGTCGTTCGTGGTCGGACTGGGCTTCGCGGCCGGCTGGTCGCCGTGCATCGGCCCGATCCTCTCGGGCATCATTCTCCTGGCGGCGTCCGAGAAGGTGCTGCAGGCGACGTTCTTGCTGCTGGTCTACTCGCTTGGCCTCGCGATCCCGTTCCTGTTGACGGCGCTCATGATCACGCAGTCGCTGAGCTTCCTCAATCGCATCAAGCGCTATCTGCCGGCGATCGAGATGGCGTCCGGCGTGGTGCTGGTGGCGACCGGACTCGTCCTCGTCACGGGGTCGTTCACGCGGATCGCGGGCTTCTTCTACCAGTACGTCAAACCGCCGAGCCTATAAGCACATGAAATCGATCTCGTTCTGGATCGCGGCGATCGTCGTGATCGTCCTCGATCAACTCAGCAAGCACTACATCTCGACGACGTTCGCACCGGGCGAGAGCAGGATCGTGATCCCGCACGTGCTGTGGCTGACGTACGTGCAGAACCACACTGGCGCGTTCGGGCTGTTCGGCTCGAAGACGTGGCTGCTGATTCTGATGGCGCTGGCGGTCCTGACGCTGTTCTGGTTCTCGTTCCGCGACAGTGCCGCGCGCTCGCGGACCGTCCGCATCGCGTTCGGGGCGATCGTCGGCGGGGCGGTCGGGAACATCGTCGATCGTCTGCACTACGGCTACGTCGTCGACTTCCTCGACCTCCGCTGGTGGCCGGTCTTCAACGTCGCGGACTCGTGCATTACGATCGGCGTCGCGCTGCTCGTGCTCTCGACGTTCGCCCGCGAGCGCCGGCTGGCCCGAGCCGAACCATAGCCGCCGCGCACGTCGTCGCGGAAGACGAAGCGGGCCAGCGCTGCGACGTCGTCGTCGCGCGCGTGGCCAACGCTCCGCGCTCGGCTGTCGCCGCGGCCCTGCGCGCGGGGCGCGTGCTGCTCAACGGCGAGCCGGTGAAGGCGAGCACGCCGGTCGAGGCGGGCGACCGCATCGAGTACGAGGTCGCGTTGCCGCAGCCGCTCGAAGCGCTGGCCGAAGACATCCCGCTCGACGTCGTGTACGAAGACGACGACATCCTCGTTGTCAACAAGCCGGCCGGCATGGTAACGCACCCCGCGCACGGCAGCCGCGCGGGAACGCTGGTCAACGCGTTGCTGGCCCATGTGGGCAGCCTGCCGGGGGAACCGCTGCGGGCGGGCCTCGTGCACCGGCTCGACCGCGACACGTCGGGGCTGCTGCTCGTTGCCAAGACGCCGGCCGCGCTGAGCACGCTCGGCAAGGCGATGAAGAAACGCTACATCGAGCGGGAGTACCTCGGTCTCGTCGCGGGCATCCCCGACGCGGAGAAGGGCACGATCGAAGGCGCGATCGGGCGCGATCCCAAGCACCGCATGAAGTTCGCGATCGTTTCGGACGGCAAGCCGGCCGTGACGCACTACGAAGTGCGCGAACGGTTGCGTAACGCGAGCGAACTCCTCTTTCGCTTAGAGACCGGACGCACGCACCAGATCCGCGTGCACATGGCGAAATTCGGCCATCCCGTCATCGGCGACCCTACCTACGGTAAGGCGGATCCGCGCGTCACGATCGACGGGCAGGCGCTGCACGCCTGGCGGCTGCGCTTTCGCCATCCGCGCACCTTCGCGCAGCTCGAGTTCGAGGCTCCGCCGCCCGCCGCGTACGTGCGCGCGCGCGACGCACTGCGCACGTGAGCGGTGCGTTCGCCCTGCTCGCGCGCGACGGCGCCGCGCGGCGCGGCAGCCTGCGGCTCGCGCACGGCACGGTGGAAACCCCAACGTTCATGCCGGTCGGCACGGCCGCGACCGTCAAGGGCCTCGACCCGCGCGAACTGGTGGAGCTCGGCGCGCAGATCGTGCTGGCCAATACGTATCACCTCTGGCTGCGGCCGGGCCGCGAGACGATCGAGGCGGCGGGCGGGCTCCACGCGTTCATGGGCTGGCAGCAGCCGATCCTCACCGACAGCGGCGGCTTTCAGGTGTTCAGCCTCGAATCGCGGCGAGCCGTCTCGGACGACGGGGTACGCTTTCGGTCGCATCTCGACGGCAGCGAGCACGAGTTCACGCCGGAGAACGTCGTGGCGTTCCAGGAGGCGCTCGGCGTCGACGTCGCGATGGCGCTCGACGTCTGCGTGAAATTGCCGGCGGGGCGCGACGAGATCGGGGAGGCCGTCCGCCGCACGACGCTCTGGGCGCGCCGGTGCGCGGAGGCCCGCACGAGCGAGGCGACGCTGCTGTTCGGCATCGTGCAGGGCGGCCTCGACCTCGATCTGCGCGCCCGCAGCGCAGAGGAACTCGTCGGGCTCGGCCTTCCGGGCTATGCGATCGGCGGGCTGTCGGTCGGCGAGACGCGTGAGGAGTGTTACGGCACGGCGCGTCACACGGCGACGCTTCTGCCGGAGGACAAGCCGCGCTACCTGATGGGCGTCGGCACGGTGCGCGACGTCATCGAGGCGGTCGACTGCGGCATCGACATGTTCGACTGCGTCTACCCTACGCGCTGCGGGCGCAACGGGCGGGCGATGACTCGCCGCGGCGAGTTCGCCATCCGCAATGCCGGCTACACGCGCGACTTCCGGCCGGTCGATCCCGGCTGCTCGTGCGCCGTGTGCGCGCGGTTCAGCCGGGCGTATCTCTCGCATCTGTTCCGCGCCGGCGAGATGCTCGGGCCGCGGCTGCTCTCGTACCACAACCTTGCGGTGCTCTCCACGGTTATGGCGGATGCACGCGATGCGATCGCGCGCGGGCAGTGGGCGGCGTTTCGCGCCGCCGCGCTCGACGCGCTCGCCGCGGAGGGAGACCCGTAGGATGTTCTTGGACGGTTTGGGGATCGTGCTGGCCGGCGGCACGGGACGCGTCGGCGGCGCGACGCTTCGCGCTGCTGTGGCAGGCGGCGCGCGCGTGCTCGTGATCTCGCGCTCGCGCGACAGCGCCGAGCGTACGATCGAAGGCGCGTTGCCCGAGGGCGCCCGCAGCCGCGCCGTTCCGTTCGAGGCCGATCTCCTGCGAGAGGAGGACGGCGAGTCCGCCGTCCGCGAGGCACTACGCCGCTTCGGACGCCTCGATGCCGTCGTGAGCCTGGCCGGCGGCGGCAGCCGCTTCGTCGCCATCGCGGACTCGTCGGTCGACGACCTGCGGAGCAACTTCGAAAACAACGCCGTCGCGGCGTACAACCTGATGGTGCCGGCGCTGCGCGCGATGCTCGCCCAGGAGCCGCTGCCCGGCGCGCGGTCGCGCGGCCGGCTCGTCGCGGTCACGGCCGGCAGCACCAAGGACCCACAGCCGCGCTTCGGCCTGATGGGCGCCGCCAAGGCGGCCGTCAACGTCCTGATGCAGGCGATCGCCCGCGAGCACAAGGCGGACGGCATCGTCGCCAACGCGGTCGTGCTCGGCACGGTCGCCACCGAGGCGGCCCGCGACTACCTCGACGAGGCCGACTTCTCGGCGGCCGCGAGCCCCGAGGAGGTGGCCGACGTCTTGACGTTCCTGGCTGCCGACCGCGCCTCGGGCATCAACGGGGCCCTGGTCGACCTCAACGCCCGCGAAGTGGACTAAGGGCCCGTGGCCGGCCATAAACTGTGGCCGGGCCATAAACTGTGGCCGGGCCATAAAAAGGAAAGTCAGACTATGGATATAAGCAGGTATTGCTTTGCTTACCTCGAGCGACCACTCGCGTGTCTGACCAGCAGCCCTTCCCGGCCGACCCCGGGCCCGGGGGAAGCAAGGCTGCGCTCGTCGTCGAGCTGATCGCGACCGCCATAGCGCTCGCCCTCGGGGTCGTCATCGCCATCCGCGCGGCGCTTGGTTAAGGCGCTCCGGCCACCGTCGCCAGCTCGCGCTGCGAGTAGTAGCCCTCCGTGTGCATGAGATGGTCTTTGGCGCCCAGCGCCTTGGCTTTGTCGACGCAGGCGGCGACGAACGCGGGACTGCCCGCGACGAAGACGCTGTGACCCGAGAGATCGCCGAACAGCGCGGGCAGCACCGCGGGGATGCGTCCGAACAGCTCGCCGTCGTGCTCCTGTGTGAACGTCGCGACGAACCGGAAGTTCCGGTAGCGCCGCTCCCAGTAGCGTAGCAGGCCCTCGTCGTAGACGTCCTCGCCGCGCGGCGCGGAGAACAGCAGCGTCACCGGCAGAGCATAGCCGCGCCGGAGCGCCGCATCCGCCAGAGCGAGGATCGGCGCCATGCCGGAACCGGCGGCCATGCACAGTACCGGCGTCTCGACGCTCGGATCGCCGACGAAGGTGCCGTACGCGCCCGACACCTTGACGGCGTCACCCGGCTGTAAGCGCTCGTGCACCCAGCGGCTCGTGACGCCGCCGTCGACGCGCGTTACCTGCACGGCGATCTCTCCGTCCGGCCGGGGCGCCGCCGCGAGCGAATAGCTACGCGCGGGAACCTTGCCCTCGTCGTCGCCGATCATCACGTACTGGCCGGGCCAGTAGCGCATCGGCTCGCCGAGCGGGCGCAACACGACCTCGACGATGCGCGGCGTGCGCGCGATCTTGTCCACGACGACGAACGGCATGTGCTCGCGCGGCGGGAACAGCTTGGGCTTCGCGTCGGACTCGCCCCACTCGATGACCATCTCGTCGGACAGCGGCTTGGCCATGCACATGAGGCCGAAGCCGTCCGCTCGTTCCGCCTGCGACAGCGCCATGTCGAGGACGATGCCCTGGTTGAACTCGCCGCTACGAACCTTCACTTTGCACTCGCCGCAGGCGCCGGCGCGACAATTGTTCGGCAGCGCGTAGCCGGCGGCTTCCAGCGCCGACAGCACGGTGTCACCCTCGGGGCACTCCACGCTTCGCCCCGAGGGGAAGAGTACGATGCGGCTCACGATGTCGTCGGCGTCGCTGTCGTCAGAAGACCGGGATGATCTCGCTCATGTCGATGTCGGTGACTTCCTGGCCCGTGATCCCCACCTCGGGGATCGCGGGGAACGGGATGTCGTACCGGTCGAGCACGCCCTTGAGGTTGAGCATCGCGTTGCGCCAGTTTTCGAGCTTCGCGTCGTACGTCGGAATCCCGAAGCCGGCCTTGCGCGCGACGTCCTCGCACGCGCGCTGCACCGGGATGAAGTCCTCCGGCAGTTCCCAGAACGCCGGCGGCGGCTCGAACAGCACGGCCGACAGGAACAGGTAACCGGCGCGGATCTGCTTGGTGATGATCGCCTTGTCGTCGAGCTTGAGCTTCGGATAGTCGCGCTCCATCAGCGCCATGCAGATCGCCATGTGACGGCCCTCGTCGCGCCCGATGCTGCGGAAGCCCTCTTTGAAGACGGGTTCCGTCGAGGCGGCGGCCATCTGGTGGAAGATCGTCGCGGCGGCGATCTCGCCCATCAGGAACGAACTGAACAGCACGGCGAGATCGTACTTGGGAACGGCCTTCTTGTAGCCGTTCCAGTAGCGGCCGCCGTTGTAGTAGAGCCAGCGGACGTTGTGCTGCGCTTGGCGGCCGAGTTCGGTCCGCGGGACGTGCGACAGATAACTCGACGATTCCAACAGGCGCGTGATCGCCATGCCGCACAGTTGCTCGTGGTTCTGCTCGTCGCGCGTGATCGAGAAGAAGCAGCGGCGGACCGGGTCTTCCTCGTGCGCCTCGTACGTCTTGATCATCGCCGCCGCGAACACGGGCGGCGCCGACGCGTCGAACACCGACAGCAGCGACCACCAGTAGGCGATCGCCTCGCGCTCTTCCCACGTGTAGCGGTTGACGTCGAAGGAGTCCCACGGCAGCTTCGCCGGGTCCCAATACTCGCGCTGCGAGGAAGTCCAGATCTCCTCGAGCTTGCGGGTGTGGCTCTCCCAGCTCAGCGGGAAGACGTTGGGCTGTTCGGTCGCGGGGGGTAGGCCTGTGGTCGCCGGCTCGTGCGTCTGCATGACGAAGTCACTCCTCTGTCGGGCCGAGTCAACGTACTAAAGACTGTTGAACGCCCCGAGAAGACCGCAAGAAACCGCCTTCCAAGCCCCCCTACGCGAGGTCGGTCGAGAGCGGCCTGGCAGCGAGGACTGAAGGCGCGGGGATCGGACGCCCCGACTCGCGCTCCGTCTCGATCCAGATGGCGAGCCCGGCGCGCAGGCTAGCCTCGGCCTCCTCGACCGTATCGCCCATCCCGGTCGCGCCGGGAATCTCCGGGATCCACCCCCACACCGAGCCGTCGTCCGCACGCTGGAAGAGCGCCATGTAAGTCGTCATATTAATCCGGCCCTCCGTAGAATGCTTTTCGCGAGCCCGATGTGGACGTCCCGGCCCATGGCATGGACTGGGATGACGATGGGCGGAAGGGTCGGGTGCACGTAAACGCGGTGACTGCCGCGACCACGGCTCCGTTCCCAGCGGTAGCCGGCTTCCTCGATCCTCCGAACCAACTCACTCGTCGACACCTCATCGGGCAATAGTGCCCGTGACACGTGTCGTCGCAGCTAGCCGGTTGTCGGCAAATCGTAATCTATCGTGACGGGGGCGTGGTCGGAGAAGCGGGGGAGACGGTCGATGACGGCGGCGCGGACGAGCGGCTTGAGGTCGGGCGTGACCAGTTGGTAGTCGATCCGCCAGCCGAGGTTGCGGTCGAAGGCGGCGGGCCAGTTCGACCACCACGAGTAGCGCTTGGGCGCGGGATCGGCGACCCGGAAGGCGTCCACCCAGCCGACGCCATCGATGGCGGCGTCCATCCACTCCCGTTCCTGCGGGAGAAAGCCGGTCGTCGCGGCGCAGCGCGCGGGGTCGTACACATCGATCGGCTTGTGGGCGATGTTGTAGTCGCCGCAGACGATGTACGAGCGGCCGTCGTGACGCATCGCGGCGAGCTGCGGGAGCAGGCGCTCGAGGAAGTCGTACTTAGCAGCCTGCCGCACTTGGCCGCTGGTGCCGGAGGGGACGTACAGCGAGGCGATGCTGAGCAGGCCGAAGTCGGCGCGTATGAACCGCCCCTCGGCGTCGAAGTCGGGCATGCCGAGCCCCCGCTGGATGCGGTCGGGCGGGCGCAGCGAGTAGATCGCGACGCCGCTGTAACCCTTGCGCTCGGCGTCCACGAAGGCGTAGGAGTAGCCGTCGAGCCCGAGCGCCTCGGGGGGCAGTTGGTGTTCCTGCGCCTTGGTCTCCTGGAGGCAGAAGACGTCCGGCCGCTTCTCGCGGACCCAGTCGAAGAAGCCCTTGCGCGCCGCCGCGCGGATGCCGTTGGCGTTGAACGTCGTTACCCGGAACACGCGATCCCCTTCGCCGCGCAGCCTGCGGGGACCGAGCGGCCGACTGGAAATAGGCAAAACGACTTGCGTATTGCTCTGGAAAACGCTAGTCTTGAGCGTGAAGGAGGGCATGATGAGTTGGAGCGCAGCGCTACTCGATATCGATCCGCCGCGGCACCCGGAGGCACTGGCCGACGTTCTGCCGTTGCTCGAACGCCTCGACGCCGCCTTCGGAACGCGCGCCGTCGCGCGACTGCTCGGGATAGGGGCAAGCACGATCTCGAATTGGAAGCGCGGCCGCCACGCGATCAGTGGCGAGTACGCCGTCCGCATCATGGACTTACACGACGTCATGGTCCGCGCGCTCAACGTATATCAACCGCGCGTGGCGATGGACTGGCTCGTCGGACACAACGCCTTTCTCAACGGGGCGCGACCGATCGATGTGCTGGTAGCACGCGGCTCCGCACCCCTCGTCGACGCGCTGCGGGCGCAGGAAGCCGGCGCCTACGCGTGAGGCTATATCGGGTCTTTCCTCACGACCCGAGCGCCGTTCCATCCGCTCCCGGAGGTGCGCTCTATGTCCCCCCGTCGAGTGGCCTCGGAAGGATAGACAACCCCGAGGAATACGACGCCTTTTACCTCGCCGGTATCGAGGAAGCAGCCGTGGCAGAGTCGTTCGGGAACCTCGCCGTCTGGCGCGACGAGTCGTTCGTCGAAGCCGGGCGAAACGTGCGATATGCGCTCGCAGCGTACGACCTTTCCAAAGAAGCGCGCTTGTTCGATTTCAACGACGTCGAGGCGCTGCAGTCACTGGGCGTACGCCGCCCCACGCAGGTCATTACGCGCGATCGCCGGAGCACGCAAGAGTTGGCGCTTCGAATTTATCGAAGGCGGCGCTTCGCCGGCGTAACCTGGTGGAGCTACTACAATCCAGACTGGCCGATCTGCGGCCTATGGAATGTCGCGCAGCTCCGGCTCCTCGGTGAACCGATGGCGCTGAGCGCGACCGCACCGGCAGTCCAGCGCGCTGCCGCGGCAATCGTCCGCCAGATCGTGCTGTAGGAGCCTACCTCGTGGCCGCCGCTCCGAAGGTCGAGATTCCGCTGGGGGTTACCGATGCGACGGTCGAGGCCGGCGGGCGAAGCGTGCGGCTCACCAACCTGCCGAAGGTCTTCTTTCCCGAGACGGGGCTGACGAAGGGCGGCCTGCTGCAGTACTACGCGGACGTCGCGCCCGTGCTGTTGCCGCACATCCGCGATCGCACGATGGTGATGAAGCGCTACCCCAACGGCCAGACGGGCGACTTCTTCTTCATGAAGCGTACGCCGGCAGGGGCGCCTTCGTGGCTGCGCCACTGCGCGCTGCCGCACGACGAGACCGACGTGATCGACGCGCCGGTCATCGACGACCTGCCGGCACTGCTGTGGGTGGTCAATCTCGGCTGCATCGACCTCAACGAGTGGTACGCCCGCACCGACGACGTGAACCGGCCCGACTACCTGCACTTCGACCTCGACCCGGTCAAGAACGGCGGCCGCACGCCGTTCGACGTCGTGCTGCAAGTGGCGCTCCAGGTGCGCGCCGGACTCGCAGAGATCGGCATGCCGTGCTACGCCAAGACCTCCGGCTCGGCCGGCGTGCACGTCTACGTCCCGATCGTGCGCGGCCCGGAGCAGCACGACGTCTGGCGGTTCGCCAAGGCCTTCGCCACCGCGATGGCGGCGCGCCACAAGGACACGATCACGATCGAGTACGCCACCAAAAAGCGCCCGAAAGGCTACGTGCTAGTGGACTACAACCAGAATGCGTGGGGCCGCACGCTGGCGTCCGTCTACTCCGTGCGCCCGACCCCGCTCGCTACCGTCTCCACGCCGGTCACGTGGGATGAGGTCGAGCGCGGCTTCGCCATCGAGGACTTCCGCGTCGACAACGTGCGCGCGCGCATTGCGGAACGCGGCGACCTCTGGAAGCCGTTGCTGGCCAAAACAAAACGCGTCGACCTCGCGAAGTTCCTGTGAGCGCCGAATCCCTCGGAGCGCTGCTGTCGCACGCGCTCGTCGCGTACACGATCGAGTTCGACAATGCATTCGAGGACCGGATGCCGCACGCGACCACCCGCTACGGCGTCTCGGCCAAGGGCCGCGGTCCTTGGCTCGTGTCGCTCGTCATGTATGCCAATTGCATGCGCTACGTCGACGAACGCGGCATCAAGGCCGCCGAGCTCGTGAAGGCTGCGCGGGCGCACGCGAACCTGCACGGCATGCACCGCTGGGGCTACGTCAAGGTCGCTGCCGACAAGACGATCCGGGCGACGGCAAACGGCCTGAAGGCGCGCGAGCTCTGGCGCCCGCTGTTCGCCGAGATCGAGGAGCGCTGGGCCGAGCGCTTCGGTAGCGCCGCGGTGCACGAACTGCGAGCAGCGTTGACGGACGTCGTCGCCGCAATCCGCCTCGACCTCCCCGACGGCATGCCGATCCTCGGGTACGGCCTGACGACACAGCTGACGACCAAGGACCCGGCCCCGCAGACCGCCCGCGAGGGCGGCTCGACGCTCGCGGCGCTGCTTTCGAAGGCGCTGACCGCGTGGGCGCTGGGGTTCGAACGTCACGCTTCGTTCTCGCTTGCGATCTACGCCGACGTGCTGCGCCACGTCGCAGGGCGGGGCGCCCGGGTGCGCGACCTTCCGCTACACACCGGCATATCGAAGGAGGCCGTGGCCACGGCGCTCTCGTTCCTCGAACGCCAAGGCTTCGCGCTGATCGGCACCGACCCGAGCGCAGGCCGCACCAGACTCGTGACGCTTACCGAAGACGGCCGCGCGCTGAAGAAGCGCTGCGACAGGGCCCTAGCCGCGTGCGAGCCACGTTGGCGCGAGCGCTTCGGCGACGCGCCCGTCGAGCGGCTGCGCTCCGCGCTCGAGCGCATCGCGGAGCAGCAGTCCGCGGGCCGCTCGTTGCTGCTCGTCGGAACCGACCCGCTACCGAACGGCTGGCGCGCGAAGGTTCCGACGCCGAACTGCCTGCCCGACTTCCCGATGGTCAGCCATCGTGGAGGCTTCCCGGACGGCAGCTAGCGTCGCGCCTTACGCGGCGTCGAAGGTGCGGACGATCTCGGCGCAGGGGGCGCAGAGCGTGGGGTGCAGCGGATCGGAGTGCAGCGGCAGGTACTTCCAGCAGCGCGCACACTTCTCGCCGTCGGCCGGGGAGAGGACGACCTCGGGCTCCATCGCGGCTTCGTCCACCTCGACGCGCGCGGCCGAAACGATGAGCGCTTCGCGCAGGTTGTCGCCGAGCGCGCGCAGCGTCTCCGCATCGCGCGCCTTGGCCTTGACCGTCGCTTGCAGTTGGAAGTCGCGGATGCCCTCGCTGGCGCCCACGGCCGAC
>Ga0182012_10003316_pt1 | contig 17196 bp, 21 predicted proteins | sample 612S2SmetaG_FD_120486 | JGI IMG/M metagenome (GOLD analysis project Ga0182012, IMG submission 120486) | Permafrost microbial communities from Stordalen Mire, Sweden - 612S2S metaG | ecosystem: Environmental > Terrestrial > Soil > Wetlands > Permafrost | place: Sweden: Stordalen | collected...
CCTCGCGTTTGACGCACAGGGGGATTTGTGGCTGTCCGATGCGGGCAACAATCGCGTGCTCATCTATAACGCTCCTTTTACAACCGGAGCGACTGCATCAGCGGTCCTGGGGCAAACTGGTTTCACGACGGCGACGGCGGGCACAACCGCCAGCACTATGAGCGATCCGAGTGGTGTTGCATTTGACAGCACAGGAAATCTCTACACGCTCGAGTCCTACAACGGCAACGCGGGGAACTCTCGTGTGCTGCAATTCAAGGCACCCTTTACCACCGGCGCGAGTGCGAGCGCAGTGCTCGGCGCGCCCGATTTCGTTACGAGTGGCAACATTGGCTACCCAACAGGTGTTGCTGTGGACAAGGCTAACAATGTCTGGATATCTGCGCAGGAGAGCGCTGTCGTAGTCGAATATAGTGCGCCCATTACCACAGGAATGGCGCAGACCCTGTCCTTGGGCTCCGGTTACCTCTCAAAACCGACAGGTATCGCATTCGACGCCGCTGGGAACTTGTGGGTCGCCGATGCAGGCTATAGCCGCGTCGTTGAATTTGCGGCTCCTCTCTCGTCCACTTCCGTGCCCGCCCTCATTCTTGGCCAGCCATCCGGCAGCGGTTCCACAACGCCCAATACCGGTGGAGTTTCGGCCACCTCGCTCGCTACTCCGACTGGCGTTGTGTTCGACACCTCCGGCAACCTCTGGGCCAGCGACAGCGGGAACCATCGAGTGCTGCAGTATAAGACGCCCTTCTCCAACGGAATGGCGGCGACGGTGGTGGTTGGACAAGGGAGCTTCACGAGCGACAGCGCCAACCAGGGACTTTCTGCCCCGAGTGCCGCCACGCTCAATAATCCGATTACCGCCAGCTTTGTAAATGGCAGCCTTGCGGTCGGCGATAGCGGAAACAACAGGACGTTAATCTTCGCGTCTCCATTCAACACGGGCATGAGCGCTTCAGCGGTTCTGGGACAGTCGAATTTTGCGGCGAATGCAGCCAATCAAGGAAGCACACCCAGCGCGAGCACGCAGTCGGAGCCTTACAACGGTGGCTTCTCACTCATGGCGCTGGCGGTTGTCGGCGGACTTGTCATCGGGTGGTTTGCGTGGACGCGGCGCAGGGGCCGGGTTGCTGCGTAGAATTGCCGCCGTCCGCAAGGACGTGTGGCTGGAGTTGAAGCGGAGCCTTCTCGCTCGAGTGATGCTGGTAGCAGTGTTTGTCGTTGTCTGCCACCTCTTCGAGTGGAGATGGCTCCGCTTGTTTACCACGGATACATTGGTGCATGTGTCGGTGCTGCTCGGCCTCCCGATGAGACGTCTGGATTGGGATCTCATTGGCATCGGCGGCATCCGGGTTCAGTTTGTTGTATCCTGCACCTTGGTGGACGCTTTTCTCGGCGCGGTTCCGCTGCTGTGGCGAACTTCGTTCGGCGTCACACGGAACCTGCTGCATCTGGCCATTGTTGTACCCGGTCTGTTCTGCCTGAACATCTTTCGTCTGGAGATCGGGTTCTTGGGCATATACTTCGGATTGCCTTGGTGGCTCGCCCACGAGTGCGTCTCTGGAGTGACCTACTTCGTGATGTTCCTGTGGATTGTTCACGATTGGCGCAGGCTTGAGTTGCGTGCTGCAACGTTTTCTGCCGCCTGACCGGATGCCCTTATCGCCGTGATCGCATATCTGATTTTGTTGGAGGCCTGTTTTGTTGATTCTACGTTTCCTTAAAGTACTCTCGGTTGGCTTGTGGGTTGGCTCGATATTCTTCTTTGCGGCGGCGGTTGCGCCGGTCGCGTTTTCTGTGCTGCCCACGCGTATGCTGGCGGGAATGGTAGTGAGCCGTTCGTTGGTTTCACTGCACTGGATTGGAATCATTTGCGGCCTTGTATTTCTTCTTTGTGCGCTGCTGATTGCCTTCGTTGAAGGTGGCGAAACACCTTTTCACAAGAGTGATCTGCTGGTTGTGGCGATGATGGCGCTCACGTTGTTTGCTCACTTTGGAATCGAGCGCCGCATGAACACACTGCGCACGGATATGGGCATGATCGACGCAGTTCCACACGAAGACGCACGTCGAGTGGAGTTCAACCGCTTGCATGTGTGGTCTGAGCGAATGGAAGAAACCGTCTTCTTCGGGGGACTGGTGCTGTTGTACATGGTGGTGCGTGAGCAGAATCTGCGCGAGCGTAGATACTAGGCTGCTTCAATCACATTTCACTTTCTGAAAAATCGCGCAGTCATGCGCGATTTTGTTTGATTGCCGACAAAAAGAACATTGGGGCGAACGCTCCTCTAGTACTGCCTAGATAGAGTTTGTCCGGATTCTTGAGCAACGCCGCTGCTCCGCCGCACATCTGTAGCCCACGAAGGAATGGTTGACTCTTCGTTCTTTTGAGCAGTGTTCCTTTAGATATTCGCCCGCGTTTCTTGCTACCCGACAATCAATCTGAAAACACATGGAGGACCACTATGTTTGATCTCAACAAGCTCACGGATGCTGTTCCAGAGGACATGAAAGAAAAGGCCAAAGAAGCCTGCCAATCCGAGGTAGAGGAACTCAAGAACAATGCGATGTCCAAGTTTGGTTTGGGCGGAAATGATTCGAAATCGCCCGAAGCAGCTTCGGGTGAGCCATCCCAAGGCCAGAGCGCTGGTGCAGACGCACAGAGCCAAAGCGATGTAGCCGCGCAGGGTCAGACCGATGATGCCGCGCAGCAGAGTGCGGGCGATGCTGAGCCGGTCGCATCGGATCAGGATGACGATTCCCGGGCAGCCTAAATCTTTATTGCGACGGCCCATTGCCAGAAGGAGAATGAGCCGTCGCACCTATTTCACGTTGTATATCACTCAGTTGCCTCCCATAACGGTCCAGCTTTTCGTCGCCTGCGCTCCGCAATCGCTTTCGTCGTTTATCATGAACAGAACGAGTTCTCATTCAGAACCTGTTGCCGTGCGTGGGCTCTGCAAGGCATTGCCCGGCGCGAAGCGTAAAACGAATCGATAAATATCAATATGAAGACTGGAATCATCGGTCTGCCCCAGGTGGGCAAGACCTCGTTGTTCAAGATACTCACGCGCGCCGACGTTTCCAACCGCAGCTCCAACCCGCGCGAAGCGCATATCGGCGTGGCCACTGTTCCCGATGACCGGCTGGACCGGCTGGCAGCACAGTGCAATCCTCGCAAGCTGGTTCACGCCCAGGTGGAGTTCGCCGACATGGGCGCGATTGGGCAGGAAGCACTGAAGGAAACTGCTTACCTCACGAACATGCGCGGCGTGGACGCGCTGGTTCACGTGCTGCGCGTCTTCGAAGATGACGCGATTGCGCACGCTGGCGGCTCGCTGGACCCGGTTCGCGATATTGCGAATGTCGAGTTCGATCTGATGGTCAGCGACTTGGGACAGGTGGAGTCCCGCCTGGAGCGCATGAAGAAAGATCTGCTCAAGCGCAAGACTCCCGAGCTGGAAAAGGAAAACGAGCTGCTGCAGAAGGCGAAAACTTTTCTCGAAACCGAGCGCCCGCTGCGCGAAATGGAGATGACGAAGGACGAGAAGAAAGTCGTGCGCGGCTTTATGTTTCTCTCCGAAAAGCCAATTCTCTACGTCCTCAACATCAGCGAGAGCACCACGCTGGGAGTGGATTTGGAAGCAGCCGTCGATAAGTACGGGCTCGGCGCCTATGCTTCCAAACCAAACACTGGCGTCAGCGCGATCTGCGGCAAAGTGGAGGCCGAACTGGCCGACATGAGCGACGAAGAAGCCGGCGAATTTCTGGAAGGCTACGGGCTGACCGAGAGCGGGCTGGCGCGTTTGATCCGCAAGAGCTATGAGCTGCTGGGGCTGATGTCTTTCTTTACCGTGGGCGAAGACGAGTGCCGCGCGTGGACCATTGAAAAGCAAACGCGCGCGCAGGATGCCGCAGGCGCAATCCACACCGATTTGCAGAAGCATTTCATCCGCGCCGAAACGATTCACTGGGACACTTTGCTGGAACTGGGCAGCGAAGCCGCGGCGCGCGCGGCTGGCAAGTTGCGGCTGGAAGGCAAGGACTACATCGTGCAGGACGGCGACATTCTACACATCCGGCACAGCGGCTAGCCGATGAGTCCGATCACACTTAGTCTGGTTCTGGGCTTCACGGCTGGTGCGGCCAACATTGCGGGCGGCGCGCTCCTGGTTCGTCGCGAGTGGGACCAGCATTATCTCAAGTACTTCATGGCCCTGGGCGCGGGATTCATGCTGGCGACCTCGATTACGGAGATGGTTCCGGCGAGCGTGAGCATGGAAGGCGGAGCGGGCGGACGCGCTGGTTTCCTTGTGCTGCTCGGCTACCTGATTATTCACTTCTGCGAGCACGTGGTCAGCGGGCATTTCCACTTCGGCGAAGAGACGCATCACGACGAGTTCGTTGGCCAGCACAAAAGCAACACGGTACTGCTGGGACTGGCGATTCACGCGTTCTTTGACGGCATCGCCATCGCTTCCGGCTTTCAGGTTTCAAACTGGTTAGGGTGGATCGTCTTTCTCGCGATTTTCCTGCACAAAATTCCCGAGGGCTTCACGGTCTCATCAGTGATGCTGGCCAGCGGGCGAAGCGCGTTGCGGGCCTTCGCCGCATCGATTGTTCTCGGCGTAGGCACACTGCTTGGCGTGCTGACGATGGTGCTGATCCATCACGGAGTTGCCGTTGGCCTGCCGATTTCGGCTGGAGTCACAATCTACGTAGCAGCCTCAGACATTGTGCCGGAGGTGAATCGCGAGCCGGGGATCCGCATGCCGATGCTGCTGTTTGTAGGCGTCGCGTTGTTGTTCCTGCTCGATCATCTCTTCCATGTTCACGTTTGAACATGAGCAACTCAGCGATGCGTACGCATCATAAATTGAGTCATTGATGCAAAGTTGGCGATCATAGAAGGTAAGTGGTTCGTATAAGGAGCGAAGAACGATGCGCATTCTTGTAGTGGGTGCCGGAGCCATCGGCGGATACTTTGGCGGCAGGCTTTTGGCGGCCAAGCAGGATGTTACGTTTCTCGTGCGGCCCAGGCGGGCTGCGGAGTTGGCGAGCTCGGGGCTGGAGATCACGAGTCCCGCGGGCGATGTAAAAATTCCCAATCCGCCCGCCGTTCTGGCGGAAAACCTGAAGCCAAACTACGACCTGATCATGCTGAGTTGCAAGGCTTATGACTTGGCGAATGCAATCACCTCCTTCGCCCCGGCGGTTGGTCCGGAGACGGCGATCATGCCGCTGCTGAACGGAATGCAGCACATGGAAGTGCTCGACCACCGTTTTGGCGCGGAGCACGTGCTGGGCGGCTTGGCCATGATCTCCACCGTGCTGGAGCCGGGCGGGCGCATTGCACACGTAAACAAGCTGCACATTCTCGCCTATGGCGAACGCGACGGACGTCGTTCGCAGCGCGTGGAGAACATTGCGCAGGCATTCTCTGGCGCGCTCTTTGTTACCCGGCTCACCGATAATATTTTGCAGGAGATGTGGGAGAAGTGGGTGTTCATCGCAAGTTGCGCGGGAATCACGTGCCTGATGCGCGCAACCATTGGCGATGTTGTGGCCGCTGGGGGCGCTGAACTGAGCACCGCTCTGCTGGCCGAATGTGCGGCGATTTCGGCAGCGCAGGGCTTTGCGCCCAGTTCGGCATCCGTGGAGCTGAGCCGCTCTCTGCTGACCGCGCCGAACTCGCCTCTGGTGGCGTCCATGTTCAGGGATGTGGAGCGTGGCGGGCCAATCGAGGCCGCGCATATGATTGGCGATCTGCTGCGCCGAGGAAAAGATGCAGGCGTCGCCAGCCCACTGCTGCGGGTGGTAAACACACATCTGAAAACCTACGAGGCGCGGCGCGCCCGTGAGTTGGCCGAAGCGAAATAAGCTGCACTTGATGTGAAGTGGAAGACCGCCAGCGATGGCGGTTTTCTTATGAGGAATGCGGAAACTGTCATTTCTGCACATCTACGAAGCAAATTCCTCGCCGAGTTACCTAGTACTGGGTTAAGATTCCTTCGCATATTCATGCACTTTCAAATTTTGAACGAGGCACTGATGAAGAACTTTGTCTGGTGTATTTGTATTGTGATGATTTTGGCAACTGTGGCGTTTTGCCAGGCGCCGTCTGATCAACCCTTGGTGAATGAATCGATTGTGGACATGGTTCAGGCCGGACTTCCGGAAGAGATCATCATTACGAAGATCCAGACGTCTCCAACCAACTTCGATCTATCAACGACCGGACTGGTTTTCTTGAGCAAGGAGAAGGTCTCCAACAACATCATGAAGGCGATGATGGGGGCTCCGAAGAATGCGCCCGCGACAGTTGGGGCGCAAACGGTAGAAAACTCCGATCCAAACTCGCCGGACTCTCCTCACGAAGCTGGTATTTACCTGTATTCCAAGACCAGCGCCGGGCCACAGATGACTTTACTGGAACCGACAGTGTACTCGCAGGGAAAGTCCGGCGGCATCATGGCGTCAGCCCTGACATATGGCATTGCAAAGATGAAGTGGAAGGCTGTGGTTCGCGGAGCGCAGGCGCAAGTTCGCGTGACTGATCCAGCGTCGTCCTTCTATTTCTATTTTGAAAAAACCAATGCGGGCTTAAGCCAGTCGAGCTATGGGACTACCACTCCGAACGAATTCACGATCCTTCATTTTGACGTTAAGGGCGACTCGCGAGAGACGGTTGTGATGTCAGGCAACGCGTTTGGTATGTCCAGCGGCAGCGACGACAAGAAGACCATTTCGTTCGACTTCGTAAAGCTCCGCCCGGGCGTGTACAAGGTCACCCCTAAAGCGCCATTGGTTCCGGGAGAGTACGGCATCATCGGCAGCTCGCAGGGAAGCGCGTTTTTTGGCGGCTCGGCATCGGCCAGCCATGTGTTTGATTTCGGCGTGAACAAAGCAGAATAGCCGCGTCAATAGCGGGAAAACGCCCGGGCCGCAATGGTCCAGGCGTTCTGCATTGGCGCAGGGCGGATGCTCGGCTTGCCAGTGAGGCCCAGTTCCGCGATAATAGTTGTTGCTGCAAGTGTTTGCCGGACGAGTGTCTGGCGATTCCTTTGTGGTATAGCCCGCGGCGGATTTCATCTGCCGGCGCCAAGGCGCAGCGGGCATCCTAGCGTTCGAATCAAAGCTGGCATAGCCGGTTGCGATTTCCGGTCTTCGGGGAGCGAATAGCTCATCCGGGGATGTCGAACGCTGGAGTTTGACGAAGAGAGGAAACAAGCCTGTGTTAATGATTCGTCTTTCGCGCCGTGGTGCGCGTAAGCAGCCTGTGTATCGCATTGTTGTCATCGAGAAGGATCGCGCGCGCGACGGTCGCTCGATTGAAGTGGTAGGACTCTACAATCCGCGCACCAACCCTGCAACGGTCGACCTGAAGAAAGATCGCGTTGAATATTGGCTAGCCAAGGGCGCGCAGTTCTCGCCCACGTTGGCGCGCCTTTACAAGAATGCCGCCTCGGCCGCACCTGCCGCTTCGGCAGAGCCGCTTACTCCGGCGCAGCCGGAAGCGTAAGCGAGGAGCACGCCGATGTCCGCCAACCTGCCCGAACTCGCAAAAGAGCTGGCTAAAGCTCTCGTGGATTTACCCGAGGAAGTCGATGTCATCGCATCCGGCGACAGCGAATACGTTCGCCTGGAGTTGGAAGTGGCAGAAGACGACCTGGGCCGCGTGATTGGCCGCTCCGGACGCACCGCACGTGCACTGCGCACGATTCTTTCCGCTGCGGCGGAAAAGAACGGGAAGCGTTGCTCGCTCGACATTGTTGAATAGTGTTGAGGAAGCAACGTTGAGCAGCGCTATGACCGGGAACTCCACAGACGACGCATTCATTACGATTGCGAGCGTGCAAAAGGTGCAAGGCCGTATGGGAGAAGTCCTCGCGGAGTTGCACACGGATTTTCCCGAGCGGTTTGAGCAGCGGCGCAGGCTTTACGCCTGGAAGGCTGCAGGGAATGAACGTCGCGAACTGAAGCTGGAAGATTTCTGGCCCCACAAGGGCGGAATGGTTTTCAAGTTCGAGGGCGTGGACTCAATCGAAGAAGCGGAAACGCTGCTGCGAAGTGAGATTCAGATTCCTGCGGAAGAACGGGCGGAGCTGGAAGAAGGCGCATTCTACGTAAGCGATTTACTGGGATGCCTGGTGCTCGAAGTAAGTCGGGCGGAACGCGAGATCGGAACCGTTGTAGATGTAAATTTTGGGGCAGGAACAGCCCCGCTGCTCATCGTGAATAACGAGAGCGGTAAAGAGTTCATGATTCCCTTCGTCGAAGGCTTCACAAAGAAGCTGGACGTGAAGGGGAAACGGATCGAGATGCAACTGCCCGAGGGCATGCTGGAACTGGACGCTCCGCTCAGTGCGGGGAAGAAGGCTCCGAGGCATACCCGGGTAAAGCGATAAACAGAGGCCAGAAAGTGCGGTTTGAGATCGTTACCATCTTTCCGGACTTTTTTGCTGGTCCCCTGGATTACGGCATTGTGCGTAGAGCGCGCAACGCCGGGCTCATTGAAATCGGAATCCACGACCTGCGGGTGTTTACGCAGGACAGGCACCGCACGGTGGACGATCGTCCTTTCGGCGGCGGCGAGGGAATGTTGTTGAAACCCGATCCGCTGTTTGAATGCGTCGAGTCCCTGGGCATTGCGCCAAGAGCAGAGCGGGTGAGCGGAGCGGCCAGGGAATCGGTCGTAATTCTCTCAGCCTCCGGAAAGATGTTTTCCCAGGCGATGGCGCAAGAGTTGGCTGGACTGGAGCGCGTGACGTTTTTGTGCGGGCGCTACGAGGGCGTGGATGAGCGTGTGACCGAACACCTGGCAGACCGCGAGGTGTCGGTTGGCGACTTTGTAATGAGCGGCGGAGAACTTGGAGCCGCGCTCATGCTGGATTCCATTACGCGACTGCTGCCCGGAGCACTGGGCAACGAGGCTTCGAATAAAACCGAAAGCTTCAGCGGCGTGGAGGCCACGGCAAAGTTCGACAATCGCGGAAGGCTGGAGCCGGATTCGACAGTAGCAACCGGCGGCCTGCTGGATTATCCGCAATACACGCGCCCCGCGGAATTTCGCGGGATTCCGGTTCCGGATGTGCTGATGAACGGGAACCATGAAGAGATCCGGCGTTGGAGACGGCGCCGCGCACTGGAAAAAACGCTGAGGAACCGCCCTGACCTTCTGGAGAAGGTGGCGCTCAGCGCAGAAGACAAGGCACTGCTTCGCGACTTGAAACGCGGGGCGGAAAAACTTTAGGAAAGATTACGGGAGCGGCCGGGGCGATTGCCTGGGCGCCCGAGAAGAGAAGAGGAAATCAGCATGTCGTCATCTCCCATCATTACCCGGTTGCTTGCGAAAGCGCAGCGCACGGACCTGCCGCCATTTGCGGTGGGTGACACACTCAGAGTTCACGTGAAGATCAAGGAAGGCGATAAAGAGCGCATCCAGATCTTTGAAGGCATCGTCATCAAGAAGGCGAACGGCCAGCAGCCGAGCTTCACGGTTCGCAAGATGAGCTTCGGTCAGGGCGTGGAGCGCATCTTCCCGCTAGGCAGCCGGATCATCGAAAAGCTGGAAGTAGTTCGCTCGGCGAAGGTTCGCCGCGCCAAGCTGTACTACCTGCGCGCTCTGCGCGGCAAGGCAGCACGCTTGAAAGAAGTCGATCGCGTAAAGTAGTTCGCGATTTCAGATTGGCGAAAAGATCGCAGGCAAAGGGCGAGGTGCATCCTCGTCCCTTGCCTGCGTTTTCATGAAGTCAGCTGAGGCGCTGGCAGCAGTGTGCGAGACCCTTACGCGGCCTTCCCGATATTGCCGCCCGCGCTGGGATAGTCCTGGCTCCCAGCCTGGCTCTCTGCCAGTGCGCCAATGATGGGAAGGTGAGCGTTCCCACCCTGATATGTGTTCCACATCATGTAGAGCCAGACGAGGAAGAATCCCAGGCTGACCAGCAGGTGCAGCGAACTCATCAACAGTCCCAGCGAGAAGCTGACGGCGTGGAACATGAGCGAGAGAATCGTGATGCCGATGTGCACGGCAATGACACCCACATTCAGGAAGATGGATTGAAAGGCGTGGAAGCGGACGCGCCGATCCTGATTGTAGGGAGCCAGCACCAGGAAGACGATTCCGGTGATGAAGCCGAAGAGGTAGCACAGGGCGGAGGCTGCATTCTGTGTCAGCCCAGGTGCGCCTACGCTTGGGGCCGACTGGTTAAACGTTGCGCCGGGCGCTTGTGCCCCGCACTTAGGACAGAACTGCCCTTCCATCTGGCTGCCGCAAGCTGAACAGAACGCCATGTGCTCTCCTTTGCGTCATTCAAGCCAGATGAGAATCTCGGACTCCGGACGGGGTTGCACCAAGGTTGCCCGCTGGTGAAAAAGACTCTGGAGATTGCTTCCCACAATTGCAGGTAAGACCGACAAGGCCTCATCCCACCTGCTTGGTGTGGATGAGGCCCGCGCTGAATCCGCTTACGCTACCTTCAGGCAAACGGATTTGGTTTCGCTGTAGGCATCAATGGCGTTGTGTCCCATCTCACGGCCCCAGCCGCTTTCCTTGTAGCCGCCGAAGGGGAGCGATGCGTCGAAGATGTTGTAGCAGTTCACCCAGACGGTTCCGGCGCGCATGGCGGCGGCCAGTGAGTGAGCCTTGCCGACGTCATTGGTCCAGATGCCGGCGGCGAGTCCGTAGGTGGAGTCGTTTGCATCGTCGATCACTTCATCCAGTTCGCTGTAGGGCATGGCGGCGACAACCGGTCCGAAGATCTCTTCGCGGACTACCTTCATATCCTTCTTGGTGTTAATAAGCACAGTGGGCTGGACAAAGTAACCCTTCTCTCCGATCTGCTTTCCTCCGGTCGTGGCACAGGCTCCCTCGACCAGGCCAGCATCGATGTAGCCTTTGACGCGGTTCAACTGCTCTTCGGAGACGAGCGGACCGAGTTGTGTGCCCGGTTCCCAACCGGGCCCAACGCAGATGTCCTTCGCCAGATTGGAAACGCCCTCGACCACTTTGTCGAAGATTGACTTGTGAATGTAAAGGCGCGATCCAGCGCAGCAACACTGGCCGTGGTTGAAAAAGATGGCCGAGGCTGCACCGGGAATGGCAACTTCCAGATCGGCGTCCTTCATGACCACATTGGGCGACTTGCCGCCGAGTTCCAGTGTCACTTTCTTGAGATTGCCAGTGGCGGCGTGGACGATCAGTTTGCCGACCTCGGTGGAACCGGTGAAGGCAATCTTGTCCACGTCGGGGTGCTCTGCCAGCGCGGCTCCCGCAGTTTCACCAAAGCCGGTGACAATGTTTACCACGCCGTCCGGGAAGCCCGCTTCCTGAATCAACTCGCCGAGGCGGAGGGCCGAGAGCGGAGTCTGTTCGGCGGGCTTGAGAATGATGGTGCATCCGGCGGCCGGTGCGGGAGCGAGTTTCCAGGCGGCCATCAGCAGCGGGAAGTTCCACGGGATGACCTGTGCAACCACGCCCACGGGTTCGCGCAGCGTGTAAGCGTGATAATGCGCGCCCGGAGTATAGGGCACGGAGATGGGAATCGTGTTCCCTTCAATCTTGGTAGGCCAGCCTGCCATGTAGCGGAACATATCGACGGCCAGTGGGACATCGGCAGCGCGCGCCACTGCCAGCGGCTTGCCATTGTCGAGGCTTTCCAAGGCTGCAAATTCCTCAAGATGCTGCTCCAGCAGATCGCCGAGCTTCCATATCATGCGGCTGCGCTCAGAAGTAGTCAGGCGGCGCCACGGACCGTGATCAAAGGCGAAACGCGCGGCCTTCACAGCGGCATCAATGTCAGCCTTGTCGCCTTCGGCGATGTGGGATAGAACCTCTCCTGTTGCGGGATTGTAGGTAGGGAAGGTCTTTCGGGAGGCGGCCTTAACCCACTTTCCACCAATGAAGAGCCTATGGCTTTGGTCAATGAACTTGAGGGCTGACTCGTTGAGGTGGGAGCTTGCAATGGTAGCCATGGATTCTCCTGCGGTTGAGCGAATTCGAACTGGTTGGGTCTTGCGCTGAAGCTGCGGGCTGTAACGGAAATTGTGCCGGAGTGACTGCGAATACGACAGCGAGAGAACACTGGACGAGATTCCGCCGGCCCCCGATGGAACAGGAAGCACAGATTCTGTGGCACAAGAAAGGGATGCATGTCTGGCGCGAACTTTCCTGCTTCGAACCGTGGAGTATCTGATCGGAACTGATTTGGAGCGATTCACAGGGCGATGCTTTACGGGCTGAGTTGAGGTGATAAAATCATCCGTTCAGCGGTGCAATATTTCGGCATACAAGCAGTTCTGATACTGTGGCCACAAAGCAGCAAACAATCAAATTGCAAAGCCCTGAAATGATCTTGAGAGGACCTTATGGCGACCGTACAGAGTAGTGTGGCAGCGACAACCGTGGAGAGCGCAGCGCGTACCACGTTCAAGAACGAACCTTTTGTGGATTTCACGCGTCACGAAAACGTGCGCGCAATGCGAGAAGCGCTGGACAAGGTTCGCAGACAGCTTGGGCGCGAGTATGAAAATGTGATTGGCGGCCATCGTGTGCATACTGAAGCAAAGGTGCAGTCGATCAATCCGTCGCACCCCGACCAAGTGGTGGGAATTTTTCAGAAGGCTGGGGCCGCGGAGGTTCCAGCGGCTGTGGAAGCGGCGCTGGAGGCCTTCGAGGGCTGGAGCCGAACTCCCATGGTGGAGCGTGCAGAGTTGCTGTTCCGGGTGGCGCACACATTGCGGGAACGCAAGTTCGAGTGGGCTGCGTGGCTGGTCTTCGAGGTCGGCAAGAATTGGGCTGAGGCTGACGCCGATGTGGCTGAGACCATCGACTTTGCGGAGTTCTACGGCCGCGAAGCGTTGCGGTTAGCACAGTCCGCGCCGCCGATCCAGTTGCCGGGCGAGAACGACGAGTTGCGCTACATTCCGCTGGGCGTGGGTGCGGTGATTCCGCCGTGGAATTTCCCTTCGGCAATCATGGCCGGCATGACCATGGCTTCGATTGTATGCGGCAACACCGTGGTGCTGAAGCCGAGCGGTGACGCCATGGCGATTGCGGCAAAGTTCTTCGAACTGCTGGAACAGTGCGGCATTCCCGACGGCGTAGTGAACTTTGTTACCGGCAGCGGCAGCTCCTTTGGCAACGAACTGGTAAAGCATCCGAAAACCAGGTTTATCGCGTTTACCGGCTCAAAGGAAGTTGGACTGCACATTCACGAACTGGCGGCGAAGGCGCAGCCCGGGCAGATATGGATCAAGCGTACGGTGCTCGAGATGGGGGGCAAGGATTCGATCCTCGTGGACTCGGATTCCGATCTCGACGATGCCGTGACGGGCGTAGTCGCCTCTGCATTTGGATTCAGCGGACAAAAGTGTTCGGCCTGTTCCCGGGTTATTGTCGATGAGCGCGTGTATGACAAGTTTGTAGAGCGGCTGAAGGACCGTGCAGAGAAGTTGACGGTCGGTCCGGCGGAAGACAATCCGAACATGGGCCCGGTGGTCAACGAGGGCGCGCGCAAGTCTATTCTTGGCTACATTGAGAAAGCAGTTGCCGAAGGCGGCAGGTTGATCACGGGCGGGCACGCGGTCGAGGGATTGGATGGCTACTTCGTGGAGCCGACTATCATCTCAGAGGTTAAGCCCGGCGACACGCTGGAGCAGCAGGAGGTATTCGGTCCAGTGCTGGCGGTCATCCGGTGCAAGGACTTTTACGAGGGGTTGCAGATTGCGAATGACACGGAGTTCGGGCTGACAGGCTCTGTCTATACCAAGTCGGAAGAACGGATCGATCAGGCAAAGCAGGAGTTCCACGTGGGCAATCTCTACATCAATCGCAAATGTACCGGGGCGATGGTGGGAGCCCATCCGTTCGGCGGCTTCAACATGTCCGGTACGGATTCCAAGGCGGGCGGGCCAGATTACCTGCTGTTATTCACGCAGGCGAAGTCGATTGCACGTAAGCTGTAAGGCAGGCGCGGAGAGCGACGGAAGTCGGTTCCGCGGGTAATTTGACAAGCACAAAATCATCTGCAGAAAATGTTCTGCGGCGGGAAGCTGTCCAAGGCCGATGCAAATTTCGGGTATTGGCAATTCCCGCGAAGTCAGGATGTCATGGCACGAATTCTTTGCATTGACGACGAGCCGCACGTGGTGAGACTGAAGTGCGCGATTCTCGAACAGGCAGGACACGAAGTGACTCCCGCTACATCGGCTCAACAGGCAATTCAACTGATGAGTGTCAACGAGTATGACGCGGTGGTGACGGACTGGCGTCTGGGTGATGGGAACGGGCGCGGAGTTGTGCAGGCCGCCAAATCTCATTCCACCATGCCGGTGGTGGTCGTCTCCGGTTTCGTTGCCGAGGCTTACCAGTCGGCGGAGCCACTGGCCGATTTGTATCTGGAAAAGCCAGTGAATCCGGAGGAACTTGTCACCATTGTGAACGAACTGCTGAAGGCAAGCGAACGCGCCTCGCACCACTGAAGTTGAACAAAAATACAGCGGCCCGATGATTACTCATCGGGCCGTTTTCGTTAATGCGATCGCTGTCAGACTATATAGCAGTGCCGGTAGGAGGGTTGATCGGGTTCGCACGCATCGTGGCGGCGCTGGCCGCTGCGGCCTCCGCAAGAATGCGATGATGGATTGTGAAAAGCGCGAGTTCCAAACGGTCAGAAACACCGATTTTGTCATACACATTGCGCAAGTAGTTCTTGACGACCTGCTCGGTGGTTCCGAGGAGGTTGGCAATTTCCTTGTTCTTGAATCCCTGCACGATGAGCGCAACGATTTTCAGTTCCTTGGGAGTCAGGCGGTCACGAACGCGTGCGCCCACGAAATCTTCTGAGTCCGAATTTTGAGTCACGCTGCGGAAATCCTGCGTGTACACCTCTCCGGTGCTGACCTTGCGAACACAACGCAACAACTCAGCGCTATCCACCGAGCGAAAGATCACGCCGAGGACGCCTGCGCTGAGATAACGCTCCGGGGTTTCAGTGCTTTCCGCAATCACGATGAGCTGAATGCCGGATTCGCGCGAGATGGCAACGAGGCGCGGAGTGTCTGGCAGAAAGCTGGAGGCGTAGATCATGACCGAGCCGCGAAATTTTTCGATGGAGATCATCGCCTGCTCGACGGTCTGTGCCTGGGCGACGATGCGCACGTCATCCTCGACGGCGAGAACCTTCGCTATGCCTGCACGGAAGATCGCCTGATTGTCAGCGAGAATGATTTTCAGCATCTATTCGCCCTTTCCTTCGTCGTCGGCGCGCAGGAACTCGTAACGTTCTATGAGGCACGCGACGCCGGTACGCCCAAGTTCCTGGTTGGTGTCACAGCGAACCACTCGCCCATGGCAGTGGAGGCGGGCATCTTGGGCAGCTCCGACGGATGCTGCCGGAATGGCAATCTCAAATTCAATTGCGGAATCCACTTGGAGTCCGCCTTCTACCCAGAGATACACGCCAGCAGCACTGATGTTTGCCGTACTTCCCGGCGGAATCTCGTGATCTCCGAAAAACTTGAGCGGCAGGTGTACTGGAAATCGTCTACTTGTCCGAATATCTTCCACGTTAGCTCCCGCAAAGCAGATGTTTCAAAAGACCCTTGAATGACTTCAGACATGGATTATGTCATGAAATCTTGCGGACGCGATAGTGCGGAGTTAGGCCTAGCATCTCCCGAATCAATGATTTATCTATTCACGGCGGAGACACGGCCTGGCGCAGTTTCGCCATGCGGCTTTCTGTGTGCAGTTCAATTCCGTGCTCAATCGGTGAACGCGCCGCCAAGGGCGTAGCCAACCGCAAGGGAGACGAGAGCTGCGGCCGCCGAAGCCTGCCAAAGATGATTGTGTGCGGCTTTCTGTACGTCCAGGCGCCCGCGAACACTGGTGCGCAGTTCTGCGACGGAGTCATGCAGGCGTTGCCGCTGACGCGCGGCACGCTGCTCAAGTTCGGCGGGCATGGGATCGGTCATGTTTGTTTCCTCGTCTCATTCTGTAGCCAGATCTGGTCCTGCTTCAGGACGCGCAGAGTGCGCTCCGGCTTGAGGTTGCCGGCCTTCAGCTTGTTCACTCCGAAGAGGATTGCCATAACGCCGATGAGCAGAAAGACTGCTCCGACAATGGCGAACGCAGCGGCCCAGGCTCCGGCGCCGCCACCCAGGGCCATGGCGATTACGGCAACAAGTGCGACGCACAGAAATGTGACGGCAAAGAGCGCGAGCACGATTCCCGCGGCAATGGCCGGGATGGCTGCCGAAGCCACCGCTAACTTCTCGCGCATCTCCTCGCGCAGCATGGCAATGCGCGTCGCGGCGAATTCCTTCAGCTCGTCCTTGAATTCGGTGAATACCTGGGAAAGTGGTTTCTCCGGAGGGTAGTACTGTGAGCGGCTAGCCACGGTGAGACCTCCTGCTGAGACGAAGCGCAATGCCAATTATGAAGAAAGTTCCGGCGACCGCGGCAATGGCTTGCAAAGGGTAGGTCTCGGCCAACTCCTGCGCACGCAAGGTTGAGCGCCTCAGCACGGCGCGTGCCCGCTGGCGGAACTCCAGCAAGCGCTCCTCCGCCTGTTCGCTCCAGTCTTCCATCTTGCGGGCGGCCTGCCGGCGAACGTCGGCAACGTCGGCGTCTATCTCCTGCATCATGCGGGCACTGCGTTCAGCAAGGTCCGCGGCTGAGGCTGACGGCATTTCAAGGGGACTAGTGGGGCGGCGTACCAGTTCCAACCTTCGGCGTACCTCGCGTTGGGCACTTCCAACCGCCGAGCCAATTTTCTCTGCGGTCTCGGCCATGGCATTGCGGCCGCCACGTTCCACCTTGAAGCGAGGGGACTCCAATGGCCCAAGCGGATCGTCATCGAGCGGCGAGTTGGCATTGCTGGTTGCAGCGTCGTTACGCAATGCGGCTTCGCGGAGAGCCTGCCGGGCGCGCGCCTCAAGTACAAGTTGTTCCTGCGAAGGAGTAGCGAAGCCAGGTTCATCATCCCATGCGGGTGCTGTCCCCTGTAGCGGCGGGGATACGGGCGAACTCGCTTCGCTCTCGGGAAGCGCCGGTCCGTTTGGATCTTCTGGCAAAGGGTCAGACATGGAAACCTCGGGTACGGGTTTACCTCCCTCTGATGTGCGTCACCGCGTGGGTGTTGGCATGGCCGCAGCGAATAGGGCGATTCAGTGTGGAGGATGGACAGAGACAAAGGC
>Ga0182012_10003317_pt1 | contig 17195 bp, 12 predicted proteins | sample 612S2SmetaG_FD_120486 | JGI IMG/M metagenome (GOLD analysis project Ga0182012, IMG submission 120486) | Permafrost microbial communities from Stordalen Mire, Sweden - 612S2S metaG | ecosystem: Environmental > Terrestrial > Soil > Wetlands > Permafrost | place: Sweden: Stordalen | collected...
CGGGGACGACGGGGCTCGAACCCGCGACCTCTGCCGTGACAGTCTTGCCGTTTGAGGTTTTTCAACGACTTACAAACCCGTGGGGAACGCCTAAGACCACCGAAGTCGTATAAGACCTCGCTTTTTGTGGATCGGATTGTGGATCGGAATTTCGATCTTGCCGCCGCTACCTCGGTGAACATCTTCCTAAGAGCCACTCGAGAGATCGACGATTGGCGTCTTGGCCACCTACACCCCTTTCGTTAGGAGCGGCAGGATTCGAACCTGCGACCTCCACCGTGACAGATCCATGGTGGTCGGAAACTCATTGAAACCACAAGGCGCGGATGGCCAACTTAGGAGCTCTGAAGACCCCGCTGAACGCTTATCGAACCCTTATCAAACCCTCGACCTTTGCCCTGCTGCCGTCGAAATATTCACAGCCATGAAGCAAATACTCCTTCTCTCCTGTTGCCTTTCTGAGCTTCCAGGGGTTCCCGCTCTATTGCTCTATTTGGATCGTGCCGGTAGGACTCGAACCGACAACCCCTCGGCATAGGTCTAGGAGGAGCAGCGCTGTCCTCTTTGGAGTGGTTGTCCATCTGGTTGCGCATATCTATCCCCTCACTAGCTGGAGGTGTTGTGAGGCCGTCACCGACTCAGCTTCGCTTCTTCACTGCACTTACCGCTGCCAGGATCACAGCGTTGCTTGCTATCACTGGTCCCCAATCGTTGTTAAAGTCGTCTGACCCGCCCCGAAATCCGGCTGTGCCTTTCAGGTGAATCTCTCGAACGACTTTGCCTAACCTTGGATTGACCCACTCGTATGCGAAAAAGGTAACGAGATTCGTCTCTTCGCCTCCAACCGACACTGCATCTGCATTGTAGCAATAGTCACGTGCGGAGACTCGCTCATCCCAATTCCATTCAAGTATATTGACACTGTAACGGATTGGAATTGTGAGCATAAAGCCATCTTCATATACGACTTCGTACCACCCCAGGAGGTCCGCGGTGTCTTGCTCATCCCAGATGAGACGATAGCTCTCTCTGTTCTTTGCACGCCGTGCAGACGCGTGCAGAAAGACCAAACTTGTAGGGGATTCTCCCACTGGAATGCCTGTTACAGCATTGGGCAGGCCGGTAGCATCCTCTCCTTCGGTCCCAACGACAATCGCTCGCAGGCCATTTGCGCGGTTTAGGTCAAAGGGGACGTTGTTGTACTGGACGGTATCGGTAACCATTCCTTTAAGGCTTACGCCAAGCATCGGCACTGTGTCTGCAACATTGAATCTGCGCGAGATATCCACGGGCGTAATTGAAGCCTCAGTCTGGCTGGGGGGAGTTATTCCGCTAAGCCGGACGCGGATTGCGGGCAACATGAACTGAACCAGTGCCGATAAGTCTTTGGCTTGGATCACATGACCGGTCCACAGTATCCCGCTACAGCCGAGAAAATCGGACATCAGGTCTTTGCCAAAGCCAACCTCGTTGGTACCAAACCAAGCCGACGGCGCACCACCCAGCAGAGTAGGACGATTCCTGCGCGTTTCATAGTTTTCAATCGTCGGCTCAAAATTGCCAAAGATTTGCTGGAAACCCATATTGTCGAGGAGTGCTTCGTTGCGTTCAGCCTTGCCATTTTTGTCCCACTCACCGCCCCAAAACCAGTTGTAAATCAGGCAGTCTTTGGGGATCAGCCTCTCCACCTGTTCCGAAGTCATGCCGCCGGGAAACTCGTAGGTCCAGCCATCCGGTTCTACCTTCTTCTGCAAACCGACGCCCCGAACCGGTTCCAGCAGCATATCGCCCCAAAGTTGAGTTTTAATACCCTTCGACGCCAGATAATCGTGGATCTTCTTGACGTCCTCTCCGAATAGCTCGCCAATACCCTGATCGTTACACTGAGGCGAAACCGAAACCGGGAGGAACAACTCATCGTGCCCGATGTGGACGCTCTTGGGCTTCAGGAGATCTATGAACTCGTCATAGACCTCAAACACCAGCGCATAGGACTTCGGATTGGTGGGACAATAAATGTCCGGCCATTTGTTTTGGGGCACCGCAGCCAGTTCTCTATGCTCCGTCAACAGATAATAGCTATGAGTGAAAGAAGGGAGCACTGGAACGAGTTCGATGTGGTGTCTGCTCACCCAGCACGCCAGGTCGGCGACCTCCTCCTTTTCGAGAAAACCCCCATCCGCCGCATCCTGGTGAGAGGAGTTCTGCTGCATGTCGTGAATCGGCCCTGGAGGATAGTTGCGGCAGCTATAGTTTGCATCTCTTGCGAACTGCACCCATTCATAATTCAGTTCAGGATGGCTTTCAAGACGCATGCATGCGTTCATTTCCAACATAAGCGTGTTGTACTTGTACAGCGCCATGAAGTCGCGCACAAAACGTTTGAAGTACTGTATCTTGTCCCGCCCAGGCAGGTACATATAGATTCCTCGGAACGGCTTGTCGGGCCAATCGCGAATAGACACTCCGCGAATTCTCAGTTTCTCCTCCTCCTTGATGGCCAATTGCCGCAGAGATTGCAGACCATAGAACGCGCCACGGTCGTCGCTACCGGCAATCAAAACGATGTTCTTCGTGGTGCGGAGAATATAGCCCTCGGGGCCAAGACTCTTCGGGCTCGCGATAAGATCCATTTCCGCGCAGCACTGCCTGACCAAAGGGCTTTCCATCGACCCCATGACAATTGCTCGCCGGTGGACGCTCTGGTCGGCCGCGCGCTCGATCTTCAGATGCAGTCCAAACCGGTCGCTCAATTCGCCCGCCAGCGAACGGGCTAGAAATGAGTCTTCATTCGAGGGATCTGACGGCACCAGGATCCGCACCTGGTTGTCGAGCACAAAGTCGCCTTCCGAATGGCAAATCTCCCGCGGTTCCGGGAAGATGAGGGACTTTAACGGAAGGGAAGCCCCTTTGCTCGGAGCGGTGGTTCGGCTGGCAGCCCTTGTAAACGCCGCCAAGGGTTGGCCATGAAGAAACGCGTCATGGCCGACGACCGTACTGCCCACCGCCGCTCCTGTTACTGTGTGCAAAAATTCTCGGCGGGTCAGGCCTTTCATCATAGAAACACTCCTTCCAAAATCTCGCCAAAAGGTCAGAGGCCCAATGGCAATTGATTGAAGGGCACTGGCCGAAGGAACTGCAACAACCTGAGCACCGTTCCCTACTGCTTCATGCCGCTGTCGAGGTAATTCACCCGGATGATCAGAACCTCGTTGAAGCGGATGGAGCCTCATCTTGTCTGTCACTGTTGCCGAGCTGCCCTCTGGAGTCTCCATCAGGGTGGTAACGCAGCGTCACGGTCAGCAACACGTAGATTTCGCCCCTTCGGCACCATATTAACTCAACCGTGCCGCCTAGCGGGGGAAATAAAATACATAAACGCTTGTTTCTCGGCTGCTGCCCATTTGGTCGTTTAGCACGCACAATATGAAATCTCTTCACCCACTTCGATAATCTCCCTGTATTCATAGTGAAACATTGACCGCGACTACAGCAAGCAGGATGTCACGAGATAAAATTCGTTTACGAAACAAAATGCCTTAGAAAACCTTATGACACCTCTTGATTTATTCATTTTGGTATGTTATTGTCCTCTTGAGCACAACCGATAGCAGCCTTGTGCGAAAACGGAAGGATCCAGAATCCAGCCGGCGCTGGCTTTCTCTGCCGTGCACAAAGGCCACGTCCACCCTAAAGGAGCTAAATGGAATTCGGAGCAATAACGCTGCGCGAAATCTACAGTCAGCCCAAGGTTTGGAGTGGTTGCTTGCAGATACTCGACAGACTCGACCTCGAGCCGCTCGTTGGAGACAAGGACCCACGCTGCCATGAGTGGCTTTTCATCGGCTGCGGTACCAGCTACTATCTTGCGCAGGCCGGAGCAGCAACACTCACGAGCTTGGTCGGCGTAGCCGCGCGCGCTTTACCTGCCTCCGAAATGCTCCTATTCCCGGATCTTGCGGTTCCGGTGGAACACGTTCCCATCTTCCCAGTTCTGATCTCTCGCTCAGGACACACTTCTGAGATTCTGCAGGTAGCTGAGCTTCTGAGGCGTCGTGACGTTCAATTCCTGGCAATCACTTGCGATGGAAATGAGCTAGCCGACCTCTCTGTCCGCACGCTGAGAATCCCGGCGACGGAGGAGAGCACTGTAATGACTTCTTCCTTCACCTCCATGCTGATGACTCTGCAGTTCATCGCGGCGCGGTTCGCCAAGCAAGATCGGTTTGTGGATGCGCTGCATTTGCTACCTGGGGCCTTGGCCGAACTACTTCCAATCTACGGTCCAAAGGTGGAGCGGTTCGCTCAACATTCGTTTGATGACGTGGCGTTTCTCGCGCAGGGCGCGCTCTACCCTATCGCGTCAGAAACGGCGCTCAAGGTCATGGAGTCTTCGTCGACCTACGCCCAGTTCTTTCAAACGCTCGAATTCCGGCATGGTCCTAAGTCAATTGTGTCGGAGAAAGTTCTCGTGGGGGCATTGCTCTCGGAGAAGGGATATCTGCAAGAAAGCGCCGTATTACTTGAGATGAGGGAACTCGGTGCAAGCACCCTGGCCATTGCGAATCGACTTTCGCCTGAAGTCCGAGCATCTGTCGATCTCGCCATTGAACTGGGGCTACCCATGCCCGAGCTAGCCCGGCTGGTTGTCTACGTTGTGTGGGGGCAGTTGCTCGGCAGTTATCTTGGATTGCGGAAAGGGCTCAATCCGGACTCCCCTCGTCATCTCAGTCGCGTTGTCACATTGGCAGGATAGGGCGGGATGAAGAAGCGCTTCGATGTGACGATTGCTGGGGAGATCAATCTAGACCTCATTCTCTATGGACTCCCTGAAGAGATGCCGTTGGAGCGGGAGTTGCTGGCCAGTGGCTTTCAGATGACTCTGGGGAGCTCTTCGGCGATCCTGGCGCACAACCTGGCGGCGCTTGGTGTCTCGGTTGGTTTCATAACTCGCCTGGGGGACGATGCACTCGGCAACATCGCCCTCAAACGGCTGGCAGAAAGAGGCGTCGACCTCGCGCGAGTCAAACGCATTTCTGGCGGAATGTCAACTGGCGTGACGGTCCTGCTGAATCATGATGGCAAGCGCCACATCCTCACCTACCCTGGAACAATGTTCGAGATGGCAGCAGCGGACCTCGATATGGCTTACCTCGCCTCGGCCCGACATTTCCACCTCTCCTCGCTCTTCCTCCACAAGGCGCTTCAAGCGCACTTGCCGCGCATATGCCGGCAGCTAAAGGCCCAGGGGCTCACCCTCTCGCTGGACACAAATGACGATCCGGAAGATCGCTGGGACGGAGCACTCGACGAATTGTTGGGGATCGTCGATATATTCCTGCCGAATCAGGAAGAAGCCTGTCGCATCAGCGGCCAGGCCGATGTCGAAAACGCCATGGAGGCTTTATCAAAGCGCGTCCCGCTTGTAGCTATCAAGTGCGGGAAGCGGGGTGCCCTCGTGCTAACTGGGAACCAGCACCGGTTCGTCCCTGCGGAATGCGTCACTCCTGTCGATACGATTGGAGCGGGCGATAGCTTCAATGCCGGATTCCTGACCGCATACCTGCGAGGCGAGGAGCCGGTTGCCTGTGCGGCCTTCGGTAATCGCACTGCTGCTCTATCAACTCTAAGTCCGGGAGGCACTGAGTCGTTCCGCGATCCAGGCGTGGTCTTAGAATTCCTTGACTGTTCCCGCTGACAGGAGGCTTGGGCCTATGTGCCTCGCAGAGAGTCACTCGGCTTCGAGCATCACGCCCCAAAACGGACATCTGTCCGCGCCGGTATTTGAGAGAGCAGGGAGACTGGATCCTGTTGTTCTTCGAACTGCAGCGCGCTCAACTTACGACCTATTATCGCTCAACGGGAAGTGCTTTCCTGTGCACAGGAAGACCGGCAACCACCCATCCTCACTGTCCATCAGTCTTTCAGCTTCAACTCTTTGTTTGAACGAATCAAATCAATCTGCGCGGCCCATGGTGACTTCATGGTTCGATTTGCTGAAGATCCTTGTTGCGGAAACGCTTCTTTGTTTCCATTAACTCGAAAGGAGCCAAGGCCCTCCTGACGGCGGGCGTCCCTATTCAATGAAAACCACACACAAATTGTTGTCCAGCATCTTTTTGACGGCGCTTTTCGGCATTCATCTAGGCGCGTTCGCGGCCACGACGCCCGTCGGAGCACAGCACACATTCCGAGTGGAAAACGGAAGCTTTTCCCTCGACGGTAGGCCCTTCCAGATCATCTCCGGAGAAATGCACTACGCTCGCATTCCCCGGGAGGACTGGCATGCCCGGTTGCGCATGGCTAGGGCAATGGGCTTAAATGCAATCACAACCTATGTCTTCTGGAACATGCACGAAGTGCATCCCGGCGTGTATGACTTCTCAGGGCAGCGTGATGTAGCGGAGTTCATCCGAGAGGCGCAGAGCGAAGGTCTCTACGTAATCCTGCGCCCGGGCCCTTATTCGTGTGCTGAGTGGGATTGGGGTGGTTTCCCGGCGTGGCTACTCAAGCAGCAAGGCATCGTGGTGCGCAGCACCGACCCTAAATTCATGGACCCCGCGCGGCGGTGGCTGTTGCGGCTCGGACAGGAACTAGCGCCTTTGCAATTCGGCGACGGAGGCCCCATCATTGCAGTGCAGGTGGAGAATGAGTATGGTTCGTTCGGCAGCGACCACCAGTACATGGAGCAGATCCATCAGGCCATTGTCGGCGCCGGTTTCGACAAGGCGGTCCTCTACACTGCCGACGGACCCAAGGAGATACTTGATGGTGGTTTGCCCGGTTTGCCCGCTGCAATCAACTTCGGAATAGGCGCAGCAAAGAGTAAATTTGAGGAATTGCATCGTCTTAGGCCCGACGGCCCCTTTATGGCCGGCGAGTATTGGGCTGGGTGGTTCGACCACTGGGGTGAAGAACACCACACCACCAACGCCCAGGAGCAAGCCAATGAGATAGCCTGGATTCTCCGCCAGGGCTATTCCGCCAGCATTTACATGTTTCACGGCGGCACCACCTTTGGCTGGATGAATGGCGCCAACATCGACCAGGGGAAATACGATCCAGACGTGACCAGCTATGACTACGACGCACCGCTCGACGAGAGTGGCCGTCCCACACCAAAGTACTACTTGTTCCGCGACGCGATTGCCAAAGCGACCGGAATTGTTCCGCCTCATGTGCCCGCCACCGAACTCCCCGTATCGGTGCCTCTAACGCACCTGAAAGAGTCGGTGCTTCTCTGGCGGACGCTGCCGCAGCCCGTACTTTCTGCGCAATTGCTCTCCATGGAGGATCTCGATCAGCAGTACGGCTACATCCTTTATCGAACCTTCATCGCGGATCCGGTGCAAGGCGATCTCTCCCTTGATGAACTCCACGATTACGCGCAGGTCTATGCCAACGGAGTTCTGATCGGAACTTTGGACCGGCGCCTCGGCGAAAGCCATCTCAATGTCGACCTGAAAGAACATAACACCCGCCTTGACATCCTGGTTGAGAACAGCGGACGAGTGAACTTCACGGTGGTGTTGCGCGGCGAGCGCAAGGGCATCACTCGCAGAGTCCTGTTAGCCGGCAAGGCGCTTACCGGCTGGGAGATCTATTCTCTGCCCATGAAGGAGCCTGATCGGTTTGATTTTCATACTTCGGATTGCTCCGGAGCCTGTCTCTATCGTGGCACCCTGAAAGTCGAGAAGATTGGCGATACTTTTCTTGACACCAGCAGCTTCACGAAAGGCTTCGTTTGGGTGAACGGTCATGAACTGGGTCGAATATGGAACGTCGGGCCCCAGAAAACGCTCTACCTTCCCGGCGCGTGGCTGCGGCAAGGGAGCAATGATGTGATTGTGCTCGATCTCGAAGGCGCACCGGGTAGAACCATCGAAGGCAGTGCGTCCCCAGTGCTGAATGGAACGTCAGCGCGCCGGCAAGAATAGATCGATCAAGGGGAATGGCGGAAACGGCTCAATTGGAGGGGTCATGAAAGTGATTGCCGCTCGAATCTATCGACTCGATATTGACGGGCGCCGCCCGGTATTGCTGCAACTCTTCACCGACGCAAATGTCGTCGGTGTCGGTGAAGCTGCATTGGCATACGGTGTTGGAAGTACTGCCGCCGCAGCAATGATTCAGGAGCTGGTGGAGCGGTTTGTGCTGGGTAGAGATCCCTCCAACATCGAGCCAATCTGGCACGAAATGTACGACCATACTTTCTGGGCCAAGGGCGGGGGCTCCATCCTCTTCCCCGGCATGAGCGCGATTGAGACGGCGCTTTGGGACATCAAGGGCAAAGCCCTCGGCATTCCCGTGTACGAAATGCTCGGCGGTCGATTCCGGGATAAAGTTCGCGTGTATGCCAACGGGTGGTCCTATGGATGCCGGACCATCGACGAGTTAGCACGGGAAGCCGAAAGGGTAGTGCGCCTTGGGTATATGGCGCTGAAGTTCTATCCGCTCGCGAGGCCTGTTGCTCCGCATTGGCTTTTGAAACATGTCGCCTTGCGCGAAGTGGATCGCGAAGCGGAAAAGTATGCTATTGAAAGTACGAAGGCAATTCGCGATGCAGTTGGACCTGATGTTGAACTGATGGCAGACATGAGCGCTGGAATGACTACTGATATTGCCATTCGGCTAGGTCGCCAGTTGGAACAATTCCATCTCTATTTTTACGAGGAACCTGTAGATCCATTTGACGTTGGGGCATTGAAGAAAGTATCGGAGCACGTGAATATACCCATCGCAGTTGGAGAGCGATTGTACACCCGTTACGGCTTTCGAGAGATTCTGGAAAATCACGCAGTCGATATCATTCAGCCTGATCTCGGCTCTACGGGCGGCATACTGGAAACGAAATTCATCGCGGCCATGGCGGAAGTCTACTCTGCACGAGTACAGTTGCATATCTGCGCCAGCCCGGTCTCTACGGCGGCAGCTCAACAGCTTTGGGCCTGCCTGCCGAACATTGCTCTCCAGGAGGTTTATCCATTTCGCGCTCCAGAGCACTGGGCAATCGTCGACCATGCCCCTGAGCTTGATATAGAGAACGGATACATCCCTATCTCCAACCGGCCAGGGTTGGGCGTTGAGTTGAACCGGAAAACCGTTGATCCGTTCTTGTGGACCGAATGCAAATGGGAAGGCGGCTTGTCCAAGCTTGAAGGTCGTGAAGAACCACGCAACATAGTTTGACAGGCCCGATCGATCCAATCGATCGACAGCTACATCGTGGGAACGACAGGACGCCCCCTATGCCGCCTTTGCACACCAAAGAAAGGAAAGCAGGCCCTAATGGCGCGAGAATGGCTACGATGATCATCAAGAACAGAGGTGCGCTGGAGTCAGTCGGGGACTCTCGGGCGCGAAAGATCGTCTTGGAGATTGCAGAGACGGTCATGCATTCCCTCGACTCCCACCGCATCATGCACGAGGTTCTGAGACTTGATAAAGGCGTTCTCCGTATTGGCGAGAGCAAGTGGGAGCTTCGATCGAAGCGCCGCCTCTATGTCGTCGGTGCCGGCAAGGCGGCAAATGCCATGGCACGAGCAACGGAGGAGATACTGGGCGACTCCATCACACGGGGCCTGGTGATTGTGAAACAGCTTGAGGAGGACGATTCTCTTCCGCACATTGAATTGGTTGCCGGCGGCCATCCTATACCGAATGAAAGCGGTCTGTTAGCCAGCAGGCGCATTCTGAGAATCGTGGAGGGGGCCGGCCCGGATGACTTGTTCATCAGCCTCATATCCGGAGGCAGTTCCTCTTTGATGAACTGTCCTGTCGATGGCATTGGTCTCGAAGACGAGCAGGCGGCAAGCGAGATGCTGCTCAAGAGCGGTGCCCGCATCGGGGAGATCAACGCAGTTCGACGTCACATCTCGGCCACGAATGGCGGGCGGCTCGCGCAGAAGATCGAAGCCGCTGGAGCTGAGCTGATCAACTTCATCATCTCGGACGGAATGGGAGCGAAGCCCACGATTGATCCGGCTCAGGCGGTTGAGTTTTACGCGACGCCGGTTGCAGCTGACCACACTACGATTCGGGATGCACTGGACGTCCTGCTGAAGTATCACCTCTCCGCGAAGCTTCCCCGTGTTTTCAAATTCCTACGCGATGCCACAGAGGAGGATGAGACACCTAAGAAACTTGGCGCTCGTGTCCATCATTTTCTTCTGGGCCGGCCTGCGGATGCCTGCGAGTCGGCAAAGCGGGCCGCTGAGCAGCGTGGTCTAACGCCATGTATCCTGAGTACCGTCCTGGAGGGCGAAAGCAGGGAGGCAGGGGTTTTCCTTGCCTCTGTCGCCAGAGAAGTCCGACTCAACAATCGGCCGGTTGCCGCCCCGTGTCTTCTCATTGCCGGAGGGGAGACTACCACCCGCGTAGTAGGCGATTGCGGCGAAGGCGGTCCATCGCAGGAATTGGCACTGAGCTTCGCTTTCGAAGTCGCCGGGCTTGACAGTATATGCCTCTGCGCTTTGGACACCGATGGGTCCGACGGTCCTACCGCGATTGCCGGGGGGCTGGTAGACGGAACTACTGCCAAGCGTGCAAGAGAAAGAGGTTTGGATCTGTGCAAGTTGCTAGAGGCACACGACAGCTCGACGGTACTTCGAGCCGTCGGCGACGCTATTTGCACCGGCAATACAGGAACCAACGTGTGCGACCTCAACCTCGTCTATGTTTCCGGCGAATCCCAGATCCGGCTCGGAACCGATTAATGCTGTCCTCCAGATGTTATAGACAGGAACGGAACTTCCAAGTGGCTCTTTCCTCAAGAAGAAGTCAGGTGGAACATCTCAATGGCAAACGACGCAATTCGGCAAATCAAAGCTCGCGAAATCCTTGACAGCAAAGCACGGCCGATGGTCGAAGTGGACATTATCACTTTCGATGGCGTGCTTGGCCGCGGCGCATCTCCGTGCGGAACATCCACCGGATCGCACGAAGCATTCGTCCTGCGGGACGGCGGCAAGCGTTATGGCGGGCTAGGAGCTCTCAGCGCCGTGCGCAATGTGCTCGAGGTGATCGCGCCGGCACTGCTGAGCCAAAGCGTCATGGATCAAGAGGCCATTGACGAACTCATGATCGAGTTGGATGGTACGGCGAACAAGGAGCGCTTAGGAGCAAATGCCATTTACAGCGTGTCAATTGCCGTGGCCCGCGCGGCAGCTGCGACTGGCCGAGTGCCACTTTATCGCCACTTGGGCGGTCCCGACGCGTGCATGCTTCCAGTCCCGATGTTCAACATGATCAATGGCGGATCCTTCCCGGCCGCGCAAATGGAAATACAGGAGTTCCTTCTCATACCCGCAACTGCAACCCGATACTCCGAAGCATTGCAGATGGGCGTCGAGGTATATGCTGCTTTGGGAGAGATTATCAAGCGCCGCTACGGGAAGGATCGTCTCTATTCCGGTGCTTCCGCCGGATATGGCTCCCCCGTAAGCGATCCTGCAGAAGCGATAGAGCTTCTATTCGCAGCGACAGAAGCGGCGGGCTTCGCTGGACAATTCAGAATAGGACTGGACTGCGCCGCCAGCGAATTCTACGATTCCGCAACCTGCCGGTACAATCTTTGCGGGAAACTGTTGCACCGCGAGGCGCTTATAGGCCTGCTCGAAGCCCTCGCCCGGACATACAACTTGTTCCTCATCGAAGATCCTCTCGATGAGAATGATTTTGAGGGCTTTGCAGAAATCACTCGCCTCATACCAGCCTTGATTGTCGGCGATGACCTGCTGGTAACCAACCTCGAGCGCCTCAAGCGCGCGGTTGAGCAAAAAGCGGCAAATGCGATTCTGCTTAAGCCTAACCAGGTCGGCACCATCTCCGAGGCTCTCGATGCAGCACGTTATGCATTGGCGCACGGGTTCAAGGTCCTTGGATCCGGAAGAGCGGGGGGAAGTATCGATGACCCCATCACCGATATCGCCGTTGCCATTGGAGCTCCCTTCGTAAAGTTCGGAGCTCCGAGGTCCGGCGAGCGGATGGCGAAACATAACTCTATGCTGCGATTCGAAGAGGAGTTGGGCGCCTCCGCGCGGTTTCCGGGACCGGAGACTTTCACACCGCAATCGCCGACGGGTGATGAGGCTTATATGGGCCGTCAGGATCCGGTACAAAGGGACGGCCACACATGAATGACGATTCACCAGCGCTTTCAGAGGCGCAAGTCGCTAAAGTCATTGATAGGACCGGTCTAACGTCGGTCACGCGGATTCTCGTCTTCGCGGCAGCCTTGGGCTACTTATTTGATGGATTTGACAATACGATTCTGGGCTACCTGATGCCCCTCATCTCCAAGGAGTTTGCCATAAGCCCCGAGTGGAAAGGACTCATTCTCTCTCTTGCCCTTTGGGGCGGTGTCTTGGGGATGGCGGTCTGGGGTCCCGTTGCTGAAACGAAAGGACGCCGATTTGCATTCCAGGGAACAGTGTTGTCATTCTCCCTGTTTACAGGAATGGCAGCATTTGCGTGGACTTCACTTTCCCTGGGGATCACGAGATTCATTTCCGGCGCTGGCCTTGCGGGATTCTATGCAGTTGATTTGGCTATGGTGTCAGAAATGGCGCCTACAAAGGTGAGAGGGCGGCTCACTTCTCTTATAACTATATTGTATCCAGTCGGTGTAATTCTTGCTGGACTAACGACCGGTCTCCTAGCCACGAAGATCGGGTGGAGAGCAGTTTTCTTAGTGGGAGTTATCCCGGCTTTTTGCGCATACATTGTTCGGCGCCATGTTCCCGAGTCACCTCGCTGGCTCGCTTCAAAGGGAAGAACCGTCGATGCAATGCAATCGCTGCTTCGCATGGGAGCGGCTCAACAAACCATTGATGACGCGAGAAACGAATTATCTGAGATTACAGCCAAAGCGTCTGCTTGTATTGACCAAGCGACGGTGCGGGAGAAGTTGAAGGAGCTGTTTTCAAAGCGTTGGCTATCGGCAAACGCCGTGTCCTGGACTCTCTGGATCACCGCAAACTTTGCGGCATGGGGGGTTACCCTCTGGCTGCCCACTATTTTGGTTGACACTTATCATTTCAGCTTCGCGAATAGCGTATTTTACTTGACGATCACTTATGGCTTTGGCCTCCTGGGCCGATTATCCGGCTTGTTCCTGATTGACAGAATCGGTCGCAAGCCTCTAATTGCCGTCTCCTTTGTTGTAGCTGCCGCTGCCTGCTTGGGGTTTGGCATTGTAAGGGCTCCAAGCCTCTTGCTTTTCTTCATAGTGATTCACAAGTTCTTTGACCAACAAGGTGCTCTTGGAGTAATGGGCTACCTTCCAGAGCTTTACCCCACCACGTTGCGTGTAATGGGTAATGCTTATGCTGGATCAGCCAGCCGCATTACTTCTGCGGCGGCTCCTATAATGGTTGGCGTGTTGATAGGAATGCATCATTTTCTGACAATCTGGGCACTTTTCGCGGCTGTCTATTTCGTTGGATCCATAGTATTGATGATTTTGGGACCTGAGACTAAGGGCAAAACACTGGAAGAATGCACCCGAACAGTCTAGTAAACATGTGTCATGCGAGGAATATCTCCTTTAATCAACCCAAGGTGAGATTTTGATTGGCCTTACAGCAGCAATGTTTTAGATCAGCTCTTGATCCTTGATCCCTGCGCGCGACGAAATGTCCTGCATTGGATGCATCGGGCGTTCGGAATCGATTTCCAAACGCCCATTCAATATTGCTTGATCCGAACTGTGAAGTGGATGGGTGATAGTCAAGAGCCGCTCACATCCGACAGGCGGCCGCATAACCCTGAAGCACTTGTCTGATGCTGTGGATAATCATTGAATGTGCGTCTGGTCGCAGTTTGCCAGCGCGAATTGCGTGGTAATGCTCGGGCATGAAAGCGCTCAGCATCGTCTCCGGAATGACTGCCTTTTGGAGGTTCGACAGCAGGGTCTTAACCGCTTCTTTAACCGTCAAATCGTTCCAATAATAGCGCACCCGATCACTGTAGCTGTATCGCCGCAATAGGCAAACAGCTCTTGCGTCCCCCATATAATGGTGTTCCCAATAGCGCGGATTCTCCAGCATGACTCGTTCCAGCACAGTCATCAATTTCGAACACTGTGCCGGCTCAACCAGTTCCGCCTCAATCATCGAAAGTGAAGCGAGCGCCTCCCGCAGCGCGAAAGTAAGCGCCGGGCCAACTTTAAGGATGGCAAATCCATCACGCACTAAGTTGCAAAAGGCTTCGGGCCGTTGGTAGTCGGTGGAGTGCGCTTCATAAACTAGGTTCTCTTCGTCTTTCAGAAGTGCCGTAAGATCCATCGACCCTGCGGGGTCATAGTCGACCACGCTGTCATGGTTGAATTCGACGCCTGGCTGAACTACCAGTGCGATCACGCGAGGCCACACATGGGCAAGGCCGGCCTCTTTGAATACCCGACGGTGTATGTCCAGGGTTTCAGCAGCAGCTGCGCGGCTGGTCACCGCGAGCCCTGTCAGGCTCTCAGTCGCTCCTCCCGGAATGGGTACTTCAGTGCCAACCACATAAACCGGCTTCTGTTCGCCACTCACAACCTCCGCGGCAGCACAGAGCGTGGCGGCACGGCGCGCGATTGTCTCATCGGAGAGCGGACCTTGGTCGTCCGCGCAAGCCATACTGGCATCGAGGTGAATCTTCTGGAAACCGGCTTTGACGTAGGCTTGTACCATCTCCTTAGCCTCGCCAATTGCCACAGCCGCTCCCTGGTTCTGCCATGGATTCGGACCCAGATGATCTCCTCCAAAGATCAATCGAGACTCGGCGAACCCCTTGGTGGCGGCTATTCCGGTTACCAAGCGCCGGAAATCCTCAGGCTGCATGCCAGTGTAACCTCCGCGGTGATTGACCTGGTTCGAGGTGGCCTCGATCAACAGATATGTCCCATCTTCTACCGCCTGATCCACGGCGGCTTCGAGAACCCACGGATGTGCAGAACAGACCGCGTAAGTTCCCTTTGGGTGGCCCTGGCACCGTGCAATCGCTAAACCTTCTAATATGCTCGACACTGTTTCTCTCCTCGCCCAGTCTGGGCGCAACACTATAGAGCGGAATTACTCTAAGTGACCCTTCGCCAACACGAGCCGACCAAATCTCTCAGGGACATGAAATGTCTCACTCATTGGGGCCTTCCAAGCGATTGATTTTCGATGACCAGGTGGTCCTTGGCAGCGGAATAGATTGACCCTGAACGTTCTGCCAACGACTGCGGGCCGTGGGTCAATAGCACCGAACGGAATTTTCATTGCACCGTACCAGATCTTTGCTTTGGAATCGATGCGGGCAGCGACCTGAAATCCAGAATTCCACGTCCATCCCACCGTATGATCTGGAAGATCCAGATTGACATCTAGGTCGATCCATTCCCCAAACGGTGATAACTCGAACTCTTTGTATCTTCGGATGTTATGAAAGTCAGAACCGATGAATAACTCGGCAACGTCCCAATTCCACAGTCCGTAGGTTTCATCCTTCACATTTGGCGAGGGTTTCAAAGATAGTTCCTCGTAAGGGCAGACAAACAGGAGATAGAGATTGCTTTTAGTCCAGCGAGACCTCACCTGGGTCCGATACCCTGGTACGATAAGCCCGCGATTGTCGACCTCAGCGTAGACTGAGGATGCTCCTCGCCAAAATGCCGCCTGCGAATCGGTGCCTAACTCAACATCGTGAACGGCATACGTACTCCGAAACGAACCAGGTTCGAGAGTGCTCGCGTGCACCGGACTCATAAAAATCAGCAAGAAGCAAACGGATAGATTCTTCATGCGCGGTATCCTCGGCGATGCACCCTGACGAGCCTGGACTTCATTGCAACCCAGGAGAAACCGTAATTGGATGATTGACGCTCCCTCGCAGCCATTCGACATCCTCTTCCTAAATTGAAAGCCGTAGCTCTCGCGCTGCATTTCCGCTGTAAACCTTGCGCAGAATCGCGTCCGGAAGATTGATCCCATAAATACGCCATCTACCTTGGGGCGGCACTTTGGACGGAGCGTAATCGAAGTATTCATCGTCCGTCTCAAGAAATCGATAATAGATTTGATAAAGCTCGTCGTTGAAGAACTGCTGAGGGTATTCATTAGCGTGTGGCGTAGCGTCGGTCCCGAACAAGATTCTGTCTTGATACTTATCAAAGAAGGCACGTGCTGTTCGTGGCTGGCGTCCCAATTCACCGATTCGTGCGGCTGTGTCGACAGTCATATTTGGAAACCGATCGAGATTCTGGGAGACATTCTCCAAATCCTCTGCAAAATTGCCCACGTGGAGCACAATGAATCGCGTGCGGGGATGACGAGCGATCACCCTATTTCTAGCTTCGAGCAACTCTGCGTTTGTCGGAAAATCCCTTCCGTAGAATGACCAGTCTGGATGATTGTTCAACTCCTCATAGCGTTCGTTGAAACGGTCGATGGGCGTAAAGAAGGCGAGTGGATCTGAGACGTGAATCGCGACAGGGATGTTCAACTGGCCACATGCGTCCCACATTGGATCGAATCTCGAATCGTCGATCTTTACCAGCTTTCCCGTCGAGATCTGGTCCCGCAGGAAAAGGCCGAGTGTTTTAAGTATCTTGAGACCACGCGCCCCATCCCGGTAAGCTTGCTCAACTGCCTGGGCCTGCGTCCGTGGATAGTCTGGCTCCATGATTTGCGAGTAGGCAGGCTCCGTGAACGAATAGAATCGATCGCGAAACCTCTTGTCGAACACGTTGAGCGTTTCCGTGAGGCCAGCGCCGTAGCCGCCAGTCAGATTGACCACTGAGCGAATGTTTTTGCGATCCATCACCGCGACCACCTCATCCGGAGTTGCGCGCGGCCTTCGCTCACCGTTCAGCGAAACACCATTGACCGACTTGGTGGACTCAGTGATGTGGGTGTGAATGTCAATCACGGGGTAACGCGCTCGTGCAGCACTTGTCTTTCGCACCTGCAACATGCTTGCGGGCTGGTAATCGGAAAGGTCGAGTAATCTATGCTTCGATTGTTCATCGTTTGTCATAGGTGTCACTCCTCTTGCGCGTGCAACGGTACCAGAAATGAGACCGATGCCCGCTCCGTACAACAGTTTTCGACGATTCATTTCCTGTGTTCCTCCTTTGTTCCGCTCAAATCAAGCCCCGCACCGCTAGTTTGGTCGGTTATTCCCGAGGACAAGACAGTCGGCCGGGGACCGGCCCCCCTTGATCCCACTTC
>Ga0182012_10003320_pt1 | contig 17194 bp, 20 predicted proteins | sample 612S2SmetaG_FD_120486 | JGI IMG/M metagenome (GOLD analysis project Ga0182012, IMG submission 120486) | Permafrost microbial communities from Stordalen Mire, Sweden - 612S2S metaG | ecosystem: Environmental > Terrestrial > Soil > Wetlands > Permafrost | place: Sweden: Stordalen | collected...
CCATCATGGAATACCTGGAAAACCACAATGATGATCCCAAACCCTTCGTCTGGACCAAATCCGCCGGCCAAATCCTCGAAAAAGTGGCCAGAGCGAAACAAGCGTTAGAATCACAACACTAGCCTGACCCCGGGCGCCGCCAACCCCTTGGCCAATCCGGCAGCGTATGCCGAGAATGTTGCGGGCCGTGCATTGGTAGGATGTGTGTCATCCGTCGCCTCGGGGAGCTCTTGCGGCTCCGGCGCGCTATCTGCCGGCGCTGGACCGCTGATCAACGGCCAGAACCAGGTCGCCGCGCTGGTCGAGAACGCCGTGCTCGGCGGCGCGGCTTCTGTCGCCGGCGGCGGCAAGTTTGCTAATGGTGCGGTAACGGGTGCGTTCGGGTATCTGGTTTCGCTTGGGCCGGTGATAAGCCCGAGCAGTAACCTGATGGATTCGTATGATGCTTACGATTCCAACATTGGTAGGACGGCAGTTAGCCTTTGGAATAGCTGGCCCGATATTTGGGACGATTTTAAACATAATTTCATTCAAAATGCGTGGGCTACTTCGCTGATTAATGCGGGATACACTGTCGAACAGGAAGTTCGTCTTCTTTGGCAAGGTTCCGGAAGTAGCTATGCGCGCGCTGATATTATGTACCAGTCAAATGATGGAACCAGTCGGTGTGAGTGCGTAGATGACTGGGGCATTATCGACATTAAGACACCAATGCATCCGGATCTTTCAGTCCAACAGCAGAACGCATACAAAGCATTTAACTCTGGTTCGGCCTTTTCTGACGCAACGAGGATTACATCTTTTGGCTATTCGCCTGGACAGGTGCTGCCTGCAGGATCGGTCAACATTGTCGGACCAGGCGCGAATCAGCGAACCGTCTGGCCTCCCGGCAGCTTCGGACCCTAGGCATCAGGCGAGCGATCTTAGGGAAACCGCAAGTGGGCATCAGGATTTTCGTATTCGGCGAGCGACCGGAGCTAGCTCATGCCGATTATGGCAAATGGGCCGAGAGTGAGATTAGGGCCGCTCCGAAAGACGGTTGGGACAAGCGAGAATCATCGTCGCCTCTTTTACGGAAATGGTTTGACGACATGCGCAAAACATTTCCGCGGGAGGCGCATCCAGATGATCCATACGGTACGGAGTATTGCTTCTACAGGAATATAATCGACGTGATCTTCGCGAGTTCGGTTGGGGAGCAGGGCGTTCTCGAGGCTTGGAGACTCGCCGATAAACATGGTTTGCGCCTCCTGGTCGGCGGTGAGCTGCTACCTCGGGCGGCACCGAGAGGAAATCGGAATTTCCATATCTCGGTGCTGGATGGGCCTAAGCCTAAGCCAGGAGTGGTGCCTAACTTTTGCTTCATCGTATTCGATCCCGAGTTAGCACATGTTACCCCCGGCAATGCAAGGAAGCGTGTTGTTGAGAAGCTTGAGACGCAGCCCTGGACAAATGAACAGTCCATTCTGATGGGAGATAGGTTAAGGAAATGGAGCGATCAGTTTGCAGCTCTCAATCTCTACAAATTGATTTCGGAGATGAGATTTTATCGGGACCTCATCTTTATCCGCGTCGATAGAAGAAATGGCAGCTCAATGATATCGCCGATGATGGAGCTTTCGCATAAGCTCGGCTTGCCACTTGAAGTGTACATAGATCTTGCTTAGGCTGTGGGCAACGGCTTCGTCACGACGCGAGCCTTCAGCCTCACCGCTGGCGGGCTAAACTCGATCGGCAGCGGCGGCGCGGTGCAGAATTTTGCTTACGGCTACGACCTGCTCGGCAATCCGCTGTCACGCAGCGATGCTAGTACCTGGCTCTCAGAAACGCTGGCCTATGACGGGCTGAACCGGCTGACATCGAACGCGTAACTCGGGATTGGTCTGTAGGGCGGGATCCGCGATCTCTGCAGCTCGTAGGGCGCATTAGCCTCTTGGCGTAATGCGCCGCTCTCGTTCGACGCTGAGCTGTCGTCGTTGAGCGACACGCTGGCCCGGCCAGTACAGGTCGCAAGTGCCGCTGATTTGCCCGACCAGCAAGCTCTGTAAAGGCGGGCCTGCGGCCCCCGCCTTCGGCGGCTTCGGCCTTGACAGAGCTTGCTGCCCGGCCATTGTTAGCCACCATGGGATCGACGGAGATGTCCGGCTGATCCCACTACAATTGGCTTTAACCTTTACAGAGGCCTCTTACACAAAATATCGGACATTCCCGTGCACGTCGCCACATCCGTTAGCGGCGCCACCTACAGCATGGGGCGCGACCTATGACGGCAACAGCTGGCTGACCAGCGTCAGCTATGCTTCCAGCTTTGTTGCAAAGTACGCCTACACCAATCTAGGGTATGCCAATCAGCTGCTCGATAGCGTCAGCGGCGAGGCTTACTGGACTGCGAATGCGATGGATGCCGAGCAGTATCTGACGCAGCAGAATCAGGCAACGGCCTCGTCACCACGCGCGCCTTCAGTCTCACGACCGGCCGCCTGAACTTGATCGGCGCGGCGGCGCGGTGCAGAACCTCACCTACAGCTACGACCTCCTCCGCAATCCGCTGTCGTGCAACGACAGCGCCCGACAGCATCGGCAGCAAGATGCATGATATCAATCTCACTCCTTCACATTGAGATCGGAGAAATTCCTGATCTTGACGGCGTGATCGGGAAATCGCGCGACAATCTCCAGCTCTCCGCCCATCGCTTCGATGAAGCGGCGAAGCGTACTGACATACATGTCCGCCCGCTTCTCGATCTTGGCAACCGATCCCTGCTGGATCTGAAGCGTCTGCCCGATTTCCTCCTGCGACAGCTTCAACGCGCGGCGCACCTCGGCGAGGTCCATTTCCGCGCCGAGCAATTGTGCCTCGGCCTCCGCCTTGGCGCGTGCTTCGGGCGACAGGCGGGCGCGAAGCTCCGCGAACGAACGCCTACCGGCCATGGTTCTTCTCCTTGTTCAACTCTGCCAGATGTTCGTCGTATAGGGCATCGGCGATCGGGATCATCCGTTCGTAGAATCGCCGGTCGCCAGTCTTGTCGCCGCCGATCAGCAGGATGGCCGAGCGTCGCGGATCGAAGGCGTAGAACACCCGCAAGGGCTTGCCGCCGCTCTGCACCCGCAGTTCCCGCATATGGGCGTGACGCGATCCGATGATGCCGCTCGAATAGGGAAACGGCAGGTTCGGACCGCGCTGCTCCAGCCTGCGGACATGAGCGTCGAGGCTGACTTGCTCGGCCTCGGTGAGGGTGTCCCACCAAAGGCCGAACTCGTTGGTATATTCGACGGGCCATTCCATCAAGTGAATAGTATTCTCTTTTAGGCTAAAATCAAGAGCGCTCTGGCGACGTCGATCCGAAGGCCTATGGCGCCTTCGGCAACTTGATCCAGCTACTGATGCCGTCGGCAACGTCGTCACTGCCAGTGTGCGGTGGGTCGCAGGGCGGATGCTCCTTCGTGAGCGAATACCTCGTAAGCTAGACGACGGCGCTGCAGCGTACGGGGGAACGCGTTTGGTCCCGGCACCCAAAGCTGGCGTCAAGTCTTTGGAAGGCTTTCGTTCGGCTCAACCGGGTCGGACAAACCGTTAATCCGAAGGCGACGGTAGCACTAGAGCTTATCTTGCCGGAGAGCACGTCATATAAACCGTAAACCCATTGCCTGGGGAATGCCGGATGATCCGGTGCCTCGCACTACCTCGTGTGCGTACGGCCGTTTTCTTGCACACGAGCCGCGGGTGCCTCTGGGCATCGCGGCATTCCCCGCGCCCTCTGATTTCGCGAGGGCGAGATGTTCCAGCAAATGACCGGGCGCTTGGCGCTGCGGGGTGTTTACGTGCGTCTGAAACTGGCGAAAATGAATTCATCCCCGTAGCTTTTTTTGAAAGTGAACCGCGAATCGAATCACGCAATCCGGATCCGTCTGTGGAGCGGATCGTGATCCGCCATCTTGCTTGCACGACCGGAATTTCGGTGCATGTGGCCAAAAATCTTTCGCCGCTGGTAGGCCAGCGACATCCTCGGCTATGCGAATCACTTGCCTGACGCCGCGAGTCGTTCGGCCTTACGCAAGCACATTGGCGTCGACGCACCCTTGCAAAGACCACCAAAGAATCATGTGCATGACGACCGATCTGACGGCGCCGTCCGACATCCACTCGACGGGAAGGTGTAGGGTCAAAATCCGTAAAAATACGGGCCTGTTTCGGCGTGCGCGAGAGGAACGTTGGCGGTGGTTGTGCGAATTTCCCAGCTTCGAATTTGGGCTCTACCCGTCGCGCTGGGTCTTTCCGCGTGCCAGACCTTCGATGACGCGCCGGTGACGGATTCCTGGAATGCCGTGCCGGCGGTGCGGACGAGCAGCGCCCAGGCCCGGATGGACCGGACCAACGGCGCGCCGCTGCTCGCCAATACCCGCGGCGGCGACGCCACCCTTATCGAGGGCTCCGGCCGCTTCGTTGGCGAACCGCCGACCGGGGCCATCGGCCGGCCGTCCGACGAGATCGCCGATGGCGTCACCCTCAATCTCGTCAACGTGCCGGCGCCGCAGGCGGCCAAAACCGTTCTCGGCGATATTCTTGGCGTGCGATACACCGTCGATGCTGGCATCGAGGGCAAGATCACGATCCAGACCCCCAAACCGGTGGCGCGATCGGCTGTGATCGACCTGTTCCAGGCGGCGCTGCGATCGAACAACGCCGCGCTTGTCAACCGGGACGGCTCCTACCGGATCGTGCCATCCGATCAGGCCATCGTCGGCGCCAGCATCCAGACCGACAACAGTCCCAATGCCGGCGACACGATCGGCTCCGGCCTCAAGGTGGTGCAGCTGAAATATGTCTCGGCCTCCGAAATGCGCCGGGTGCTGGAGACCATCGCGCCACGCGGCGGCATCGTCCGCACCGATGATGCCCGCAACCTGATCACGCTCACCGGCAACCGCCAGGATATCGCCTCCATGATGGAGGCGATCGCGCTGTTCGACATCGATACCATGCAGGGCATGTCGTTCGCGCTGGTGCCGGTGAAAACCTCGCAGCCGGATGCCATCGCCGGCGAGCTGAAAACCGTGTTCGCAAGCGATCGCGAGGGGCCGATGGCCGGCATGGTGCAGTTTTTGCCGAACAAGCGGCTTGGTGCCATCCTGGTGATTTCGCCTCAGACCCAATATCTGCGCCGCGCCGAAGGCTGGATCCGCCGGCTCGATAAGCAGGCGGAAGGCAGCGAGAAGCAGCTGTTCACCTATTCGGTACAGAACCGACGGGCGCAGGAACTGGTTGACGTGCTGCAGGCGATGTTTTCCAACGACAGCGCAGGCACCGCGCAAAAACGCAACGTGGCGCCGAACTATCAGGAGACAAGCGTCCAGTCCGCTCCGTCGCAGCAGCCGTCAGGTCTGTCATCCGGCAATTCGAACGTCACCGGTTCGATCGGTTCTGGTTCCGGCCAATTGGGCGGGGCGAATGGATTTGGATCGGCATCCGGCGGCACCGGCAGCGCTGGCCGCTTCCCGTCTGCCCCGGCGAGCACCCCGGCCGCTTCCGGCGCGACCGCGCAATTGGGCACGGATAATGCAACCGACGGCCCACGGGTCAAGATCGTCGCCGACGAGGCCAAGAACGCCATTCTGATCGAAGCGACCAAGGTGGACTACGAGCGCGTTCGACAGGTGATCGGCAGGCTGGACGTGATCCCGAACCAGGTCTTGATCGAGGCGACCATCGCCGAGGTCACACTCAACGACGACCTCAAGTTCGGCGTTCGCTGGTACCTGCAAAACAAGAACTCCACCACCACCTTCACCGACCAGGCCTCCGGCGCGGTCAGTTCGGTCTTTCCGGCCTTTTCCTATGCGCTGACGGCGGCGAACGTGGCCGCCACTCTCGACGCGTTGAACGCCATCACCGACGTCAATATCGTCTCCTCGCCCTCGCTCACCGTCATGGACAACAAGCCGGCTGTGCTGCAGATCGGCGACCAGGTCCCGATCACGACCGAGTCGGCCACCAGCGTGCTGACAACAGGCGCGCCGATCGTCAATTCCGTGAGCTACAAGGACACCGGCGTCATCCTGTCGATCACGCCGCGCATCAACGAAAGCGGTCGCGTCCTGCTCGATATCGAGCAGGAGGTCTCGACCGTAGTGCCGACGACGTCATCGGGGATCGACTCGCCGACCATTCGCCAGCGCAAGATCAAGACCAGCGTGGTGGTGAACGATAACGATGCCCTGGTGCTGGGAGGGATGATCCAGGAGAGCAAATCCAGGACCCGCAGTCAGATCCCGATCCTGGGTGACATCCCCTTCATCGGCAATGCCGCGAGCTCCAAGGACAACACGATCGCCAAGACCGAGCTGATCATCCTGATCCGGCCGCATGTCGTGCGCGATCTCAACGAAGCACGCTCGATCACCGACGAATATCGCCGCTATCTCGCGATCGAGGGTCCCTATCAACGTCCGCGGCAGCGAAGTCTCGAGCAGGCCGGGCGCAGGATTGTCGATTGATGTGGAAGGGCGATTCTTTGAAGCTAATCGTTTCAAGCTACAGGCGTTGTGCTTTCGCTCCCTCTCCCGCTCTTCGCGGGCGAGGGTGGGGTGGGGGCGCCATTCGGGGACTGCCGATGCGGTTTTCCTCCACCCCGACCCTCCCCCGCAAGCGGGAGAGGGAGTCCAGCATCGCACGCGTCGATATCATTGGCACTCTGGAAGCGCTGGAATAGACGGCCATGCCAACCTACCGCTACCGCGCCTACGCTTTCGACGGCGGCCTTGCCGAAGGCACCGTCGAGGCCGCATCGCCGGATGCGGCGAGCGAAATGCTGTGGGCGCAGGGCCTGACATCGTTCCAGATGCGCCCGGCGAACCCGTCCGGCACCAAATGGTGGAACCGCGACATCTCTTTTGGCGACGGCGCTCACCGCGCCGATCTCGTGGCGTTCACCCGCGAGTTCGCGATGCTGAACGCGGCTGAGATCCCGCTCGACGATGCCTTGCGCATCCAGCGCCAGCAGGCCTCGTCATCCCGGTTGCGCGTCCTGGTCGATGGCCTGCTCGCCGACGTGCTGAACGGCACGCCCTTGTCCGACGCCATGCAGAAGCAGGCCAAGATCTTTCCCGCCGATTATCTCGCCGTGGTGCGCGCCGGTGAAATCGGGGGGACCCTCAATGACGTCTTTGTCGAGCTGGCCGAGCTTCTGGAGCGTCGGGCCGAAATCCGCGCACGCATCCAGTCGGCGCTGATCTATCCCTGCATGCTGGTCGCGCTCAGCCTCGGCACCCTCGCGATCATCATCGGCGGCTTGATTCCTTCGATTGCGCCAATCTTTGAGCAAAGCGGCAAGCCGGTGCCGGCCACGATCCAGGTGATGCTGGCCATGCGGGACAGCTGGTTCGAGATCGTCGTCGGCGCAGCGTTGACGGCGTCAGTGATATGGGGCGCGCTGGCGCTTGCAACGCGCAGGCCGGAAGCTCGGCAGAGGCTCGATCGCATTAAACTGCGCGTCCCGGTGATAGGAGCCTTCCTGCTGCAGCAGGAGGCGGCCCGGTTCGCGCGCACCCTCGGCACCATGCTCAAGGCCGGCGTACCGCTGATCCATGCGGCTAAATCCGCCGGCAGCGTGGTCGGCAATCGCCATATGGCCGATGGCATCGAGCGGGCGATCGAGGCTCTCCACCAGGGCACCGCACTGCACCGGGCCCTGCGCCAGGAAGTGGTGCTGCCGCCCATTGCGCTGCAGATGATTTCGGTCGGCGAGGAAGCCGGAAAACTCGATCGCATGCTGACGCGTGTCGCCATCATGCTGGAGCGCCAGACCCAGGGCAGTATCGATCGCTTCATGTCGGCGCTGACGCCAGCCCTGACGGTCGGCATTGCGCTGATGGTCGGCGCCCTGATCATGCCGGTCATGAACGCGGTCCTTAGCCTCAACGATCTGGCGGCCCGATGAGCGCAATACACATCAGAACTCGTTGGTGGGAGGCCGGCTTCACGCTGATCGAAATGCTGGTCGTGCTGGTCATTCTGGCACTCGCCGCCACCGTCGCGGTGCCTCTGCTGTCCGGCGGATCGGAGGGGCTGCGCCTGCAACTGGCGGCGAGCGAACTGGCGGCGGCGTTCCGGGTGACCCGATCGGCCGCCATCCTGCGCCATATGGAGACGAGCCTCATGATCGATGTCGATCGGCGCACCTTCAAGTCGAGCGTAGTCTCAAAGCGCCCGTTCGCGGCCGACATCGAGGCCAAGCTGACATTCGCATCCGGCATAGGCTCTGCGCCCTCCGAGGGAGGATTCCAGTTTTTTCCAGACGGGTCGTCGACGGGTGGGGACGTCCTGCTGACGTTGCACGGCAAGCAATCACGATTGTGTATCGACTGGCTGACCGGCGAGGTCCGGCTTGGGGCGGCCTGCTGAAGGCGAGGGCGCGATCGGTGGCCGATTTCAGAGAGAGAGAGGGGCGGAGCGTCATGATGATGGGATTGCTAAGAAAGGCGAGGAACTGCGTTGCGAGATTCGCCATGCAAAGCGGAATGGCGCGGAAATACCGCAATCCCAGGCGGTGGCGCGGCAAAGCCGGATTTACGCTGGTCGAGATTCTCGTGGTGATCACGATCATCGGTCTGATCATGAGCCTCGTCGGGCCACGTGTTCTCGGCTATCTCTCGGATTCGAAGGTCAAGACCGCCCGAATCCAGATCCAGGGGTTCGCCTCGGCACTCGATCTTTATTACCTTGACAACGGGCGCTATCCGACAGCGAGCGAAGGACTCGGCGTGCTGACGCAAAAGCCTGAGAGTGCGCCGGCCTGGAATGGTCCCTACCTCAAAGGCAACGCGGTTCCGAACGATCCATGGGGGCGTCCCTATGTCTACAAATCGCCGGGACAGCACGGTCCCTATGAAATCGTCTCGCTCGGGCCGGAGGGGCGGGAGACCGATCCGGCGAATGCGACCAATGTCATCAGCTTGCAGCAGTAGAGATGACGGTCGACCGCCCACGCAGCATGGTGGACCGAACGGCTGCTCTCGTTGCAGCCGCCGGTGGATTTGCGCTACCCGGCTCGTTTTACGTCCGGTCCATGATTTGCGAGGGACGGCGAAAACTTCGCGGTCGGATCAGCGAAGCGGGACGAGAAGCCGGCTTCACCTTGGTCGAGGTGATTGTCGCGCTGGCCATGCTGTCGGTCGGACTCGGCGTGCTGCTGGGATTGATTTCGAGCAGCCTGCGGCAGACGGCGAATGCGGAAAGCATGGCCGAAGCATCCTCACTGGCGCAGTCCCTGATGGACGAGGTCGGTATCGACATGCCCGTCAAACCGGGAGAGCGCGACGGCCAGTTCCCGAATGGCCTGCATTGGCATTTGAAGATGCTGCCCTTCGGCGATGACAGTGAACGCGAGGAGTGGCCGGTCGGCCTCTACAAGGTATCGACCGAGGTTGTCTGGGGAGAGGGGACCGCGCGGCGCTCCTTCGAGTTGACGACGCTGCGTTTCGGACCGAGGCAGGTACGGCAATGACTGGCGATCCGACGATGGCCGGGCGTGACGCCGGCAGCGAGGCAGGCTTCACCCTGGTTGAACTTCTTGTCGCGCTGGCGCTGTTCAGTCTTCTCGCGACGTTATTGTTTGGCAATGTTCGGTTTGGCTTGCAGGCCTGGCAGCACGGCAGTGCCCATGCGGAAGAGTTTGAACATGGCCTAGCCTCGCAGGACCTGCTGCGGCGGCTGATCGGCAACATCTATCCCATGCTGGTACCGGACAGTGGAATTCAGCCACGGCTTGATTTCGACGGTACCAGGGAAGCTGTCAGCTTTCTCGGCAACGCCCCGGTCGTGACAGGTGGCGGCGGTCGATTCCGCTTCAAGGTTTTTGTCGATCGGCAGCGGGACCGGACTGACCTCGTCGCCAGTTCAGCACCGGAGCTCGGCGACCCGCAGGCTGGCTCGATGACGACCAGGACCGCGATGCTTTCCAACATAGATCACGCCGAGTTTTCTTATCTTGAAGAGGCCGCGACCCCACAAGGTCCGCAATGGCGCGACAGCTGGACGGGGCGCGGTGACCTGCCGAGGCTGGTGCGCATTCGCATCAAGTTTCGCCCCGGAGAAGCGCGCTCGTGGCCGGAGCTTCTGATCGCGCCGCGCATAACAGCCGATGTGAGCTGCGTCTATGACCCGGTAACTCTGCGGTGCCGCGGTCGTTAACGCTGGAAAGAGAAATACATGCCGGTCATATCGGTGCTCTGGGGCCTGGGGTTGCTGACAGCAATTTCGTTGTCGCTGCTCTGGAACGGCAACATGTCGCGCAGCCTTGCACATCAAAGTCTGGAAGTTGCCGGCATCCATGCGACCGTCGAGGCGGCGGTCAATCGCGCCGTTGTCGCGCTGCTCGATCCGCGCCCGGAGCGGCGATGGCGGACCGACGGTACGACAGAGCGATTCGAGTTCGAGGGAACTCCGATCAGGGTGTCGATTCAGGACGAGCTGGGACGGATCGACTTGAATCAAGCCGAGGAGCCGGTCTTCGTCAGCTTGCTTCAATCAGCCGGTCTCGATTTGAATTCGGCAACCAGCCTCGCCGACAAGATCGTGGATTGGAGAACGGCGACGCCGTTCAAGCATCTCAACGGCGCCAAGGAAGAAGAGTATCGCGCCTCCGGCAGCGCCTTTCGGCCAAGGAACGGGCCTTTTCAGAGCGTCGACGAACTGCTGCTGGTCATGGACATGACGCCAGCGCTATTCCGGCGAATCGAACCCGCGCTGACGGTCTATTCGGGTCATCAGTTTATTGATCCGCAACTGGCGCCTCGCGAAGCGTTGCTGGCGCTACCCAACATGACCCCGGATGCGATTGAATCCGCACTTACGGCGCGCACCGGCCCACCGATGGTCGCAGATCCTGGTTCTTTGCGCGGTCGCGCCTTCACGATCCATACGGAATTCCGGAAGTTGGACAGGACCATCGCATATGACGCTGCCATTCGGCTGACCGGAAATCCCGCCCAGCCTTATTGGCTGCTGAGTTGGAGAGCAAAATGAGCCTCGAACCACCGAATTCCATGATGGTTCTGGAGGCGGCCTTCGGTGGCTTGCTCTTCGCCATAGTCGCGGTCTTGTCGATCGCCGACTTCAGGCGGATGATTCTACCAAATCGGCTCAACTTCCTGCTCGCGGTCGGTGGTATCGGCCAGGCCGCAATCATCGGACAGCCTGGCGTCTTGGACGCCGTGTTCGGAGGGCTGTTGGGATTTGGCATCCTGGCGGCGGTAGCCGCGCTGTTTCGGCATGTGCGTGGCGTGGATGGACTCGGCTTCGGGGACCAGAAATTCGCCGCCGCCGCCGGGCTCTGGGTCGGCTGGACGGAGATTCCCCATATGTTGTTGATCGCCGCTTGCTCGACATTGGTTTTTGTGGCCATCCGTGCGGCGAAAGAGCGAAGATTCGACGTGGCCGCGCGCGTGCCGTTCGGCCCTTTTCTCGGCCTCGGCATCATAGTGTGCTGGTCAGCCGTCGCTAAGCCGGGATTGTAGAACGCCAAGGAAGCTCGATGTTAGCCAGCAAACAGCAGGATTTCATCAAGGCTGGTTCGATGCTCCGGGCATCAGGATCGTCTGTCGATTTCGACAATAGGTGCTTTGAAGAAGAGTTCGGTCGTTTTCTCATCAGCGAGAAGGTCATCGACCATGTCGTGCTCGAACGCGCGGTCAGCGCTGCGCGCAAGACCGGTGAACGATTGGACCGCGTGCTGACGAAGCTCGGGCTGGTCGCAGAAGCTGCTCTGGCCGTCGCCCTCGGCAATTTTCTTGGCCTCGCGCTTGCACGCCCAACCGATGTGCCGCTTGAGCGACTTCTGACTGATGTGATCGATGCGGACTTCGTGCGCCGCAACCGCATCCTGCCCCTAGCTCTCAAAGACGGCACCCTCTCGGTGGGGGTAACGGATCCGTTCAATCCTGAGCCGGCACAGGCGCTGGCCTATCTCACGGGTCTGACTGTCGACGTCCGGATTTTCGCGCCAGCCGATTTCGACAAAGCATTCGATACGGTTTACGCGGTCAGCGCCGGCGAGGCCAAGGACAAGGCACTCGGGGGCACTGAAGCGAGCGAACTCGATGTCCAGCGCTTGCGCGATATTGCCAGCGAAGCGCCGGTCATTCGGCTGGTCAACCAGATCATCGCCAGTGCCGTCGAAGCCCGTGCCTCGGACATTCATATTGAGCCGAATGTCGATCAGGTTCTCGTTCGCTACCGCATCGATGGCCTGTTGCGCACGGCCCAGGTGCTCGCGCCGGCGCTGCGCGCCGCCATCACGTCGCGCCTCAAGATCATGTCCAAACTGGATATCGCCGAGCGGCGCATGCCCCAGGACGGACGCATCAAGGTCGCGGTCCGAGGCGTGGACATCGACTTCAGGGTGTCGACCATTCCCACAGTATTCGGCGAAAGCGTCGTGATGCGGATTCTCGACCGCACCCGCGTTGAGCTGGACTTTGCCAAGCTTGGCTTTTCAGCCGACCACATCAGCGCCTTGCACAAGTTGATGAACGAGCCGAATGGGATCATCCTGGTCACCGGACCGACCGGTAGCGGCAAAACAACGACGCTTTATACGGCCCTGAAGTTGCTAAACAACGCCGAGCGCAAGATCTTCTCAGTTGAAGACCCCATCGAGTACCAGCTTGCCGGGATCAACCAGGTCCAGGTGCAGGCGGAAATCGGTCTCGATTTTCCGCACGCGTTACGTGCGATTCTTCGCCAGGATCCCGACATCATCATGATCGGCGAAATCCGTGACATCGAAACGGCGCGCATTGCCATCCAATCCTCGCTGACAGGGCACCTGGTTCTGTCGACACTCCATACCAACAGTGCCGCAGCCGCAATCACGCGGTTGATCGATATCGGGATCGAAAACTATCTGCTGGCCTCCACCGTCAAGGGCGTGGTGGCGCAACGGTTGGTTCGCAAACTGTGCCGCCATTGCTCCAGCGCACACGATCAGGCGGATTATTGGGCGGCTGAGCTTGCCTGCGCGGTTCCCGGCATCGACAGGCGTGGTCCACCCAATATCCGCGCCGCGCGCGGTTGCATCGAGTGCGGAGGAGTTGGATTCGCGGGCCGGTCGACCATTGCCGAGGTTCTGCTGGTCGATGAGGAGTGCCAGCACCTTATTCTGTCGAAGGCGTCGGATAGCCAGATCAACAGGGCTGCGCGCGAGCGCGGAATGACCAGCATGTACGAGATTGGGTCTGCCGAAGTCTGGCGGGGAGAGACGACCATTGATGAGGTACTGCGTGCCACTCGGGTGGGATGAGAGATCGGACGAACCATTGTCGGACATAAAGAGTGGATGATGAAATGAGAGTGCAAATCTACTTGGGCCGATTTGGGATCGTAGGTCTGCCAAGTCTTTTGCGCCGTTCCGGCACCTGGTGGCTGAATGAATTCCTGGACTTATTTCCGGAGCGGCTTGCCCAACGTCTTCGCGGTCGGGGACGGGCATTGCTGGTGATCGCGCCCGATGCTGATAAAGGAGGCGCTGCGCTCGAACTGCGCAACGGCGCGCGCAGGCTGATTGCATCGGAGCACGCCACGCCGACCAATCTGCCGACGGCAATCGACCGCTTCCTGCATTCCCGGGACGTGCAGCAAGCGGATGCCGACATCGGTCTGCGACTGCCGTCGGAGCGCCTGTTCCGCAGGCAAATAAGGCTGCCAGCAGAGACGATCGATGCAATTGACGCAATCGTTGCGCAGGATCTCGCGAAGAAGACGCCATTCAAACCTGACGACATCTATTCGGATCACATTGCTCTTGAACACTCTGGTGGCAATAGGATTACAGTCCAACAATGGGTCGTGCGGCGAGAGTATGTGCAACAGGCCCTGGCGACCTTTAGCATCGATAGCGAGCAGCTTGCGTTCGTCATGTTCGCCGGCTGCGATCATGAGCGGCCCGAACCATTGATCAATTTGCGCCCTAGGGGGCACGCCCCGCATTCGTGGTACCAAAGGACAGTGCTGGCTCTATGTTGCGGAGCACTTATGCTCGGGCTGCTTGCGGTGAGCCTGAAATACTGGAGACAGCAAGCGACGATCGATCGTCTGAATGAGCAGGTGGCGGCGGTCGGTACCAAGGCCAAGCAGGTGCGAGCGCTCGTCGACCAACTGCAAGAAAAGAAGAATGCACTGCTTAGCTTGCGACGTCAGCGAAACGAGGCGCCGGGGTTGATTGATCTGTGGGAGGAGACGACACGCGTGTTACCATCGCATTCCTGGATTTCCGAATTCCGGCTGGTTGAAACCGCTGGCAAGCACGAACAGCAGGTGACCATATCGGGGTTTTCCAGTGCGGCGCCGAGTCTGGTTGGGATCATCGACAGCTCGTCGCTTTTGTTCGATGCCGCGTTGACGTCACCGATCGCTTTCGATCCATCGGAAGGACGCGAAAGATTTACACTGCAAGCCAAGGTGAAGATGCCGGAAGCTTTCGAGGAAGCGGCGCGATGAAATCTTTCTTCGACACCAATTTTCGACGCAGAACACTCTTTGTGCTCGGGAATCTGGCGATCGTTGCCGTGATTATGGCGGGCCTGGTGCTGCCCATACGAGCGTTCTTTGCAGAACGCGATGACCGCATCGCGGGTCAGTTGAGAGTGCTTGCACGGTTAAGCGCGATCGCAGCTCAGGCCGTAACCGTCCGGTCGATCATTTCGGATACTAGTGCCCAAATGCGTGGTGGTGAATTCCTTGCGGGCAGCAACGAGAACGTCATTAGCGCCGATCTTCAGACGCGACTCAAGGCAATGACTGAAGCCGCGGGCGCACGATCGCGGGCGGTGCAAGCTCTGCCGCTCAAGACCAGTGATCAGATCAGATACAGCGGATCGCGGATCGAGATTTTCGGCCCGCTCCCATCCATCCATCGGGCCATCTATAGCATCGAAAGCGCCAAACCCTACCTCTTCATTTCGGGAGCCACGATCAAAGTATTGCCGGCAGCCAGCGGGCAGGGAACGCCAGGAGAGCCGATTATCCAGGCGCAACTCGACATTTTCGGCGCCATCCAGGTGGATGGACACAATCCATGAAGTGGCGCATTACTCCGCTCGGCGCGATCGGTTTGTTCATCTTGGTAGCCATCAACGCAGGGCTGTTGATCGTGCTGGTGACCGAGATAGCATCTGTTGATCCGGCTGCCGACAAGATCGACTGGAATGTCAGCATATCCTCCGCCGGAGCCGTCGCCGACCGAAATCCAATTGGAGCCTACCAGCAAATCCTGGTACGCCCGGTCTTCTTCCGGTCCCGCGAACCGTTCGTTCCTGCTCCACCGCCGCCGCCCCCCGCCGTGAAGCTAATGCCCCCGCGCGTCGCTGCTGATCCTGGCTTGGTTCTTGGAGGGATCATGATCAAGAATGATATCCGGAAGGCCTATGTATTGAGCAAGACCAACAGCGGGGGAGTATGGATAAGCGAAGGCGGTGACTTCATGGGATGGGAGCTCAAATCCGTCAACGGAAGCGGGGCAAAGCTCGAGCGGCAGGGGCAATCGATCGATCTGCAGCTCTATCCCAAGGAATGAGCGATGGCGCCTGGCAACCCGGACATCACGTCAGCCATGCCAGGATGGCGCGCGACATGGTCTCGTGGGACATATCGGCGATCGCCGTGGTGTCTGCCTCTTGACGGCTCGCAAGGCCCGATCAGAAGCTTGCGGCTATCTCGACCAGGCGACGGTGCGCGGCCTCGCGCGCCAAGCTGGCCGGCTTGGCCGGGCCGGCCGTCGGCCCGATCAGCACGAAACGAACATCGCTGACGCCGATGAAGCGCAGGGCTTCGCGCAGATAGGGGGTCGCCATGTCGATGCGGCCTCGGTTCATGCCGGTGACAAAATCGCCGCCGCTGGCGACGATCGCGATCGTGGGCCGGTCCTTCAGCAGCGGAAGGTAGCCCTGGGCCGGATCGAAGCGGAAGGTAAGCCCGGGCTGGACGATCAGATCGAACCACTGCTTCAGCTTGTAGGGCAGGCCGAAGTTCCACATCGGCGTGGAAATCAGTACCCGGTCGGCGTGCGCGAACCGCATCGCCATGCGCTCGAGCTCCGCGAAAGCCTCGCGCTGGGCGTTGCTGAATTCGCGGCCGCCCAGGCGGGCATATTTGGCTTCCAACACCTCGCCGTCGAACTCGGGCAGCCTTTCGCGCCAGATGTCCAACACGTCGATGTCAAAGCTCGGCCGCGCCTGCCGGAATCGGGACAAGAATGCCTCCGCTCCGGCCGAGGATTCGGAGGCTGCGCGGGGCGAACAACGCAGATGAAAGAGCTTGGGCAATTGCGCTAGCCTCTCCTGGCGCGGTCCTGCGCGCTCACTCGATCGCCTTGATCACGGTGTCGGCGTTGGTGACCACCGCGACGTTCTGCATGGCAAAATTGATCGAGGCATTGTGCCACTCGGCATTCATGGTGGAACAGCAATCCTCGGGCACGATCATGAAGTAGCCCTTGTCGGCGCCGGTGCGGGCGGTGTGTTCGATCGACATGTTGGTCCAGGCGCCGGTGTCGATCAGCATGTCGCGGCCGGTCGCCTTGAGAATGGTTTCCAGCCGGCTGCCCTCCCATGCGCTCATGCGCATCTTCTCGACGATGAAGTCGCCCGGGCGCGGCTCGAGCCCCGCCACCGGCGCGGCGCCCCAGGAGCCGCGCACCAGCGCATTGGCATCGACCAGGCCCTCGAACAGCGGCGCGTTCAGCGTCAGGCCGGGCGCGCCGGGTTCGACAATGAACCAGACGTGGATCACGATCACACCTCGCGCGCGTGCCGCCTCGGCCAGCCGGCGCACGTTCTCGACGACGCGCTGCGCGCGCGCGTGCGCCGGCGCGCCCGATGCCGCGAAGGCGCCGCCGTCCATGATGACGTCGTTCTGCAGATCCTGGATCAATAGCGCGCAGCGCTTCGGATCGAGCTGCAGACCCTCGGCCGTGAACAGCGGCGCGGGTGCGGAAGATGACGCGGCAGCCGGACCTGCCGTTGCAGTCATATAAGGCTCGCTGCGCGGTCCGACCTTGGTCGTGACCGTGTAGACCGAGTGCGTCGCGGTCATGAACAGCGTCCGGAAATCGGCGCCACCCCAGCAGAGGTTGGCAACCTTTTCGGGGACACGTACCTTGCCCAAGAGATCGCCGCTCGTCGCGTAGACCCAAATGCCGCC